>WNFU01033242.1_pt1 | contig 11413 bp, 8 predicted proteins | sample 5400121 | NCBI WGS metagenome assembly WNFU01 (sample SAMN13153360, study PRJNA577476) | soil metagenome | isolation source: 100 cm soil or saprolite under grassland replicate 1 | place: USA:California | collected 2016-06-15
GGCAATCACGCGGAGCGATGTGGATGGACGCCCGGCGTGGGTCCTCGAGACCCAGGCAGCGAGCTTGGCGCCGTGGCTCGGGCCTGGCGACACGCTCTACTTGCCGCATTGGGGCGCCAGCGGGGGCTCAGTGGCGGAGGCATACCTGCCACGCGTGTCGCCCAATCGGCCATCGGAGGCGGGGTTCCTGGATGGCCAGCCGCTGGCCTACCCCGCGTATGGGATGTCGACCTTCAAGGAGCCGTGCCTTGTCGTGCAAACGGAGGGCGGTGCGCGCGGGGTGCGGTTCGAATTTGTGTCCGATGCGATCGACGGCGACTCGCTCGAGCTCCAGTTCCAGGACCCGCTCCTGCACTTGCAGGTCACGCTGCGTTTTCGCGTGTACGCCGTCCTCGACCTGGTAGCGCGGAGCGTGCTCCTCCGCAACCTCGGGTCGCAGACTCTCTTGCTGGAGCGAGTACTCAGCGCGGCGCTGCCGCTGCCGCCGGATCAGTACGACGCGCTGACGCTCCACGGTCAGTGGGGGCGTGAGTTCACGCTGCATCAGCAACCGCTGCATCCGGGTCGACTGACCAGCGGCAGCACCAGGGGGCTGAGCAGCCACGAAGCGCATCCCTGGTTCGCGGTGCGCCCGCGCGGTGAGCAGGCCGAGCATCACGGCCGCGTGTGGTTCGGGTCTCTTGCGTGGAGTGGCAACTGGCTGCTGGTGTTCGACGGTGAGCGCAACGATGCCCTGAACATCGTGATAGGCATGCATCCGTTCGACTTCTCGTGGCGGCTCGGGCCGAATGAGTCGTTCGAGTCGCCTGAGCTCGTCTGCGGCTACTCCGAGGCAGGCATCGGTGGCGCCAGCCGCCTGCTGCATAGATTCGAGGAGACGCACCAGCTGCCCGCCAATCACCGCGAGCGGCCGCGGCCCGTCCTCTACAACTCGTGGGAGGCAACCGGCTTCGACGTGCAGGTCGACCAACAAGTCGAGCTGGCGCGGCGCGCCGCGGCCATGGGCGTCGAGCTCTTCGTGGTCGACGATGGCTGGTTCGGCGCGCGTGACCACGATCGCGCCGGGCTCGGCGACTGGACAGTCAACCTCCAAAAATTCCCGAACGGGCTGCGCGAGCTGATCGACGAAGTGCATCGACTCGGCATGGGCTTCGGCATCTGGGTCGAGCCCGAGATGGTCAACCCCGATTCCGAGCTGTTCCGCGCGCACCCCGATTGGGCCTACCACGCGCTCGACCGCACGGCAACGCTCGGACGGAACCAGCTCGTGCTCAACTTCGCTCGGCCCGCCGTCCGCGAGGCGATCTACTCGCAGCTCCACGCGGTGTTGTCCGAGCACGGCCGCGTCGACTTCGTCAAGTGGGATCACAATCGCGCGTGGACCGAGGTCGGTTGGCCCGAGCAGCCGACGCAGCAACGCGAAGTCTGGGTGCGCCACGTGCTCGGCTTGTACGAGGTGCTCGGTCGGCTGCGTGCCGCGTTCCCGCATCTGCTGATCGAATCGTGCGCTGGTGGCGGCGGTCGCGCCGATCTCGGCGTGCTGCGGTGGACCGATCAGGTCTGGACCAGCGACAACACGGACGCCGCCGACCGGCTCACGATTCAATACGGCTACAGTCTGGCGCACAGCCCGCGGGTGATGGTCAACTGGGTCACCGACGTGCCGAACGCGCAGACTGGGCGCGTGGCGCCGCTCGAGTTTCGGTTCCACGTGGCGATGCAGGGCGTGCTGGGCATCGGCGGCGACATCGCGGAGTGGTCGGCGTCCGATCTGGCTTCAGCTGCCGCTCTGGTGGCGCAGTACAAGCAGTTACGCCCGCTTGTCCAGCACGGCCGCCAGTACTGGCTGCGGCCCCCCGCTGCGATCGGGCCGTGCGGAGTGCAGTACGTCTCAGAAGATGGCGCGGCGACAGCCGTCATGCTTTACCAGGTGCGTGGGTTACGTGGCGCGGGCGCGCGGCGCATGCGATTGCGCCATCTGCAGGCCGAGCGTGGGTACCGCCGTGAGGCCGATGGGGTGAAAAGCACAGGCGCGGCGCTGATGGCAGCGGGCATCACCGCCGATCTCATGAATACCGGCGACCGCCACCCAACGCTGGACTGGCGCAGCAGCGTCCAGGTGTGGCGAGCGGTCTAGACCATGCCCCCCATCAACCCGCGCCTGCCGCAAATCTGGCACGGCGGCGACTACAACCCCGAGCAGTGGCCACCGGCCACCTGGGACGAGGACATGCGGCTCATGCAGGCCAGCTATTTCCGCGTCGCCACGGTCGGTGTGTTCTCGTGGGTGGCCCTGCAGCCGAGTGAAGACACGTTTACCTTCGATTGGCTCGACACCGTCGTGGACAAGCTCAGCGCAGCCGAGCGCTATGTGTGTCTGGCGACGCCGACCGCGGCTCAGCCGGCCTGGATGTCGCGAGCGTATCCAGACGTTCTGCGTGCTGACGCCGATGGTCAGCGGCGGCGCCACGGCCGGCGGGTCAATTACTGTCCGAGGTCACCCACCTACCGCCGCTTCGCGGCCGGCATCGCCTCACGGCTGGCGGAGCGCTACGCGCACCATCCGGCGCTGGTTGCGTGGCACGTCTCGAATGAATACGGCGGCGCGTGTTACTGCGACACCTGTGCGAGCGCGTTTCGCCAGTGGCTGCAGCGTCGCTACGCCAGCCTCGATGAATTGAACGAGCGCTGGTGGACCGCGTTCTGGAGCCACACGTTCACCGACTGGGAGCAGATCGAGCCGCCGTACAGCAACGGCGAGTCACTCACCGCTGGCCTGACGATCGATTACAAACGCTTTCAGAACGAGTCGATGCTCGAGTGTTTCAAACTCGAACGCGACGCGCTGCGGGCGCACTCGTCCGATGTGCCGATCACGACCAACATGCACGGTCAGCCCGACCCAACGCTCGACCTGCGCGTGTGGGCGCCCGAAGTCGACGTGATCGCGTACGACTGCTATCCGTGGCCGACCGCCGACGCCAGCGACATCGCCTTTCTGCACGACCTGCACCGCGGGCTCAAGGACGGTCAGCCGTACATGCTGATGGAGCAGACGCCGAGCAGCCAGAACTGGCAGCCCGTGAACGCGCTCAAGCGGCCAGGCATCATGCGGCTGTGGAGCTACCTGGCGGTGGCCCACGGCGCCGACACAGTCATGTATTTCCAGTGGCGGCGCGGTCGCGGCGGGTCCGAGAAGTTCCACGGAGCGGTGGTCGAGCACGGTCGGACGCCAGATGCGCGCGTGTTTCGCGAGGTCACCGAGCTGGGAGAGGAGCTGGAACGACTGGGTGATGCGATCGTGGGTTCGCGCAAGCAGGCGCGGGTCGCAATCCTGTTCGATTGGAACAACTGGTGGGCGATCGACAACGCTGTCGGGCCGACTCGGGACAAGGCGTACATCCCGACGGTGCGCGCCTGGTACGGAGCCCTGTGGCGGCGAAACGTCGCCGTCGATGTCGTCTTCAGCGACTCCGACCTGAGCGCCTACGACATCGTGATCGCGCCGATGCTGCACATGGTCAAAGCCGGCGTGGCCGATCGGCTGCAGGTGGTGCTCGAGAAGGGCGGCACGTTCGTGGCGACGGTATTCAGCGGGGTGGTCGACGAGACCGACCTTGCTTACGAAGGCTATCCAGGTCCGCTGCGGCCGCTACTCGGTGTGTGGGTCGAGGAGATCGACGCGCTGTATGCCGGCCAGACCAATCGCATCATCATGACCGATGGTGGTGGCAGCTATTCGTGTTCGCATTTGTGCGAGATCGTGCACGCCGAAACGGCCGAAGTCCTCGGCACGTTCGCCGAGGATTTCTATGCTGGCGCACCGGCCGTGACGTCCAATCGCTTCGGTGCGGGTCGCGCCTACTACGTCGCCACGCAAGCTGACGATGCGTTCCTGGACGCTTTCGTTGGCGGACTACTCGAGGAGCACGGCATCACCGCCCCCCTGGCCGCGCCACCTGGCGTCGAAGTCGCTACTCGCGGCGCGTGCACCTTCGTCCTCAACCACACTTCGGAAGTGGCCCACGTCGAGCTGCCGCACCAGTACCGCGACCTGCTGCGCGGTATGGAGGTGACCGGCACCCTGGCACTGGCGCCACGGGACGTTCGTATCTTGACAGCTGTGGGGTAAATCACCACCGGGCTGTGAACGGCCTCACAGCCGGTGGGGCGGGTGCCGGCATACGGTTGCATCCATGAGGACCGCCGCGGCTGTAGCAGTCGGCTCGTCACCGCTGCTGACCTTTGGCGCCCTGCAGTTGCTCGGCACGTCGCAGGCGCCACAGTGGTCGGCCATTTCGGACGACTTTCTGAATCCGCGCTTCTGGTTCACGCTCCTGGTGCTGCTGGTCAGCGGCGCCTTCGGCGGTGTGAGCTACGAGCTGCATCGTCGGCCGCGCCATCGTCGGCGCCTCGGCCGCCGCGGCCGTGCTGATGGTTGTCGCACCCAGCACTGCGCAGTCCGCGATTGCGCTCGGGGTCACCTCTGGGGCGGCTGCCCCTGCGCTGATCCGGCTGATGCGCAAGCAGCTGCTGTTCGCAGCAGATGCGCTGTCGCGGCTGAACGAACAAACCCGACCCGAAGCACGCTCCGAAGAGCGTCCCGCCCCACTTCGCGTCCCCGCCAGCGCCATCGCCAGTTGACCTCGCGGCCACAGCGGTGACACGCTGTCGCGATGGCTGTCGAGCGGCCGCCAGGCGAGATTCTGAAGTCGAACGTCGATACGACCGAGGCGCCGTCGGCTGCGGCTCCTCACCGTCGCCGCTTCGGCCTGTTCGTGCCGCTGCTGCTTGTCGCGATCGCCGCGGTCGTGGGCGTGGCGGTGGTGTTCATCGGGTTTCCCGCGGAGCCCGCGCGGCGACCACTAGCGCAAGCGCAGCCTACGGCAAGCCCGTTTGCGCCCGCCGCGGCCAAACCGGTTGCTGCACCTGGCCCGCTGCCCGCGGTGCGCGGCATCTCGTGTGACGCGCTCGAGTCGACGCTGTTCCACATCCACGTGCACCTGGCAATCTTCGTCAACAGCCAGGAGCAGCAGGTGCCATATGGCGTCGGCGTCGGGCAGCCCTGGCAGGTCGGCGACAGCCCGGTCGGCCCATTTGTCGAGGATGGTTCGTGCTTCTACTGGCTGCACACGCACACTCAGGATGGCGTCGTCCACATCGAATCGCCGATCCGCCGCACGTTCACGCTGGGTGACTTCTTCGCGATCTGGCAGCAGCCGCTGAGCGGCTCGCAGGTCGGCCCGGCGCAGGGCGCCGTGATCGCGTATCTCAACGGCGCCCGCGTCACCACCAATCCGAGCGACATCCCGCTGACGTCGCATGCGTTGATCCAGCTGGATGTGGGCGCCGATGTGCCGCCATATCCCTTCGACTTCTCGCCGCGCGAGTAAATGGCCACCGACGTTCAGGCCATTCTGAGCCGCGCGAGCAGCGCCGATCTGCGCATGGTGCGGTTTCTGTACTGCGACCACGCCAACATCATTCGCGGCAAGGCCGCCCACGCCTCAGCTCTGGAAGACTTCCTCTCGAGTGGCATCGGTCTCACCGTCGCCATGCAGGGCTTTTGCCTGACCGAGCACCTGGCGCCGACCACGCACCTCGGCCCGGTCGGCGAGATCCGCCTCGTGCCTGCTCTGGAAACCTTCTCGGTCCTGCCGTATCGCCCGCGCGAAGCGCGCGTGTTGTGCGACATGCACACGCTCGATGGCCAGCCCTGGGAGCTGTGCCCGCGGACCTTTCTGAAAGGCATCACCGACCGCGCGGCGCAGCAGGGCTTGTCGGTGCAGGCCGCGTTCGAGTTTGAGTTCTATCTCGCGCGGCAGCTCGACGACGGGACGTTCGCACCCGCCGACGACAGCCTGTGCTTCGCATCCGATGGCATGGATCGCCAGGCCGATGTCATCGGCGACATCCTCGATGCCCTCGATCAGCAGCACCTCGAGCCGCGCCAGTACTATCCCGAGCTCGGCCCCTCGCAACAGGAGCTGAGCATCAACCATGCGCCGCTGCTCGCTGCGGCCGATCGGCAGATCGCGGTGCGCGAGACGGTGCGGGCGGTTGCCTTGCAGCACGGTCTGGTGGCGTCGTTCGCGCCCAAGCCGTTCGTCGATCAGGCGGGCAACGGCTGCCACGTGCACCTGAGCATGTGGCGCGGTGATCGCAATGCGTTCTACGACTCGGCTGGTGAGCTGGGGTTGTCGCAGATTGGGCGTGGGTTCGTCGCGGGTGTGCTCGAGCACCTGCCGGGGCTGCTCGCGATCACGTGCCCCAGCGTCAACTCGTATCGTCGGCTGGCGCCGAACATGTGGAGCTCGGCATATACCGCCTGGGGCCCGGACAATCGCGAGGCAGCAGTGCGCGTGGCATCGCCGTTCCAGGGCCGTGTCGAGGCCACGACCAACGTCGAGATCAAGGCTGTCGACGGCAGCGCCAATCCGTACCTGGCATTGGGCGCGATCGTCGCGGCTGGGCTGGATGGCATCGAGCGCGGACTCGATCCCGGCGAGCCACTGGCGTCGAACCCGCACGATCTGAGCGATTCCGAACGGACGCGGCGGCGGATCCGCCGCTATCCCGCGACGTTGCGGGAGGCGGTCGGCGAGCTGGAGCACGATGAGGTCCTGCGAGCCGCGTTGGGCGGGGAACGCGCGCACGAGTTCATCGGCATTCGCCGCGCCGAGTGGGAGGACCTGGGCAGCGCGCCGCCGCAGCAGGAGATCGCGGCTCACTTTCGGCGCTACTAGTCAGCGTGCCGTTTGAGGACATCGCGCTCTTCGACAATCACGCCCATCCGTGGCTGCATGTTGCTGACGAGCCGTTCGCACGCTACTTCGGCGAGGCCCCGTTCGCTCAGCCCGACTCGCTCTTCTACCGTTCGGCGCTGCGCGACCTTGCCGCTTTCCTGGGCTGTGACGTCGCCGAAGTGGAGACCGCCCGCCAGACGTCCGACTACGCGCGCCGCCTGGTGCGCGACGCCAACATCTCGAACGTGCTCCTCGATGATGGCTACCCGCGCGAGGGTGCGTACTCGGTTGCCGAGTGCGCCGCGCAGGGCGGCTTCGCGGCGCACCGCGTGCTGCGGCTCGAACGGGTCGTCGAAGACCTGCTTTTGGAGTGCGACTCCCTGGCACAACTAGAGGCGGCGCTGCTGCGCCAGCTCGAAGCGGCCCGCCCGGGTATCGTCGCGCTGAAGTCGATCATCGCCTACCGCGCCGGCCTGGCGATCGACCCACCTGATCGCGCGGCAGCCGAGACTGGCCTGAAACCTGGCAGGCTCACCCACAAGCCCCTGCTCGACTACCTGTTCCACGTCGCCGCGCGCTTCGCCGCCGATACTGCCCTTCCGCTGCACCTGCACAGCGGCTTCGGCGATCGCGATCTCGATCTGCGGCTCGCCAATCCGTTGCACCTGCGACCGCTGTTCGAAGCGGGCTTGATCGGCACCCACACGCCGCTGGTGCTCCTGCACACCAGTTACCCGTACGTGCGTGAAGCCGCCTACCTGGCTAGCGTGTACCCGCGGGTCTACGTGGACCTGTCAGAAGCCAGCCCCCTGTTGGCAGGCGGCGGGTTAACGCACGTGCTGGAAGAGCTGCTCGCGCTGGCGCCCGTTACGCGACTGCTGTACGGCTCAGACGCGTGGGGCATCCCCGACTGGCTGTGGCTCGCCGCCCGCGCCACCCGCCGTGCCCTGGCCGAAGCCCTGGCCTGGCTGCCCGAGTCTGAGTCCACCTGGACCGCCGAGCGAATCCTTCGTGACAACGCCGCCGAGCTCTACCAGCCGTTCAGGTGATGCCGAGAATGCGCGCCAGGTTGCCGCCCAGCACCAACGCCTCGGCCTCGGCGCCCAGTTTCTGGCGGCGGATCGCTTCGACCGCGAGATCGGAATAGCAGTTGGGCCAGTTCGAACCGTAAACGACGCGTTCGGGCCCCAGCTCGCGCACGGCGCGCTCGATCACCGTGGGCTCGAAGGCGGCGATCGTCGTGCCAAGGTACAGGTTGGGATTGTCGCGGGCGGCCTCGATCGCGTCGGAGGTCCACTCGCGGTAGCCCATGTGATCCATCAACACGGTCACCTCCGGAAAGCGACGCGCCAGGGCGCCGATCGCCAGCGGTGAGCACGCGCATGCCCCACTCGCTGGCGGAGCGACGGATCTCTTCGAGCGCCGCCTGACCGTGATTCGGGTTGACCTGGCAGCACAGGACCGCGCGGCGCTGTCCTGACGCGGTCTCGAACAGGGCGTGGTTATCGGGCTTCGGCGTCGGGCTGGGCATGACGACCGCGTACTCGACGCCCGCCGCGTCCTCGTTGGCGAACAATTCGGCCAGCGCCTGCTCGCGCTCAGGCGCCGGCGCATTGGTGTTCAGGTAGACCTCGAAGTCCATCGTGGGCAGGGCCATGCGCCCAGGTTATGCGCGCAGGCGCGCTTCAAGGCGCGACAAGCGTAAGCTCATCAGTCTGTGAGCGCCTCAGCAACCGCGGCCATCGCCGAATTCGCCTGCCGGCACGACCTCAGCGGCGCGCCAGACGAGCTACTGCAGCGCGCCACGCGCGCATTCGTGGACACGATCGGCGTCATCTGTGCCGGCGGCGGCGAGGACTGCTTCACGATCCTTGCACAGACGCTCGAGTCGAGCCGCGGCGACTCGACGGTGCTGACGACGTCTGAGCGCACCAGTGCCGCTCACGCGGCGCTGCTCAATGGCACGGCCGGCCACGCACTCGACTACGACGACGTCGCCGAGCAGATCATCGGTCACCCGAGCATCGTCCTGGTCTCCGCGCTGCTGGCGCTGGCCGAGTCCAACGGCTCCTCTGGCCGCGAGCTGCTCGAGGCGTACGCGGTCGGGTTCGAGGTCGGCTGCGCGATCGCCCGTGGGCTGCCCGCCGAGCCGCACTACCGCGCCGGCTGGCACGCTACGTCCACGATTGGCGTGCTCGCGGCCACCGCCGCGGGCGGTCGGCTGTTGCGGCTCGATCCCGACAGAATGCGCAACGCACTGGGCATCGCCGCCTCGATGGCCAGTGGCAGTCGACAGAACTTCGGCACCATGACCAAGCCGCTGCACGCGGGGCTTGCGGCGCGCGACGCGGTCATTGCCGCGCAGCTGGCTGGCAATGGCTTCACTGCTGACCCCGATCAGCTCGAGGCGCCGCAAGGCTACTTCGCCATGTACGGCCACGAGCCTCAGCCGGCTGCCGTCGTCGCCGCGCTCCAGCAACCGAGCGTTCTCCTGGACAAGGGCTTGAGCGTGAAGAAATATCCGTGCTGCTACGAGACGCACCGCATGGCAGACGCCGCCCTTTCCGTAAAGGTGTCTGCCGAAAACGTCCGCTCGGTAAAGGTGACGGTGCAGCCGCAAGGCCAGCGCGCGATCATCCACCACCGGCCCACCTCGGGTCTGCAGGGCAAGTTCAGCGGCGAGTACGTCGTGTCAGCGTGCTTGCTCGATGGTCGCGTGGGGCTCGCGAGCTTTACCGACCAGGCGGTCCTTCGCCCGGAGGCGCAAGACCTGTTGCGGCGCGTCACTATCGAGGACTCGCCGCGGCCGCCATTCGGCCCGCCTGCGTTCGACCTCGGCTACGCGACCGTCGAGGTCACCCTGGCCGATGACTCGAAGCTCAACGAGAGGTGCGATGCCGCCCGTGGCGATGCCCGCGCGCCGCTCAGCGACGCCGAGCTGGACACGAAGTTTCGCGATTGCATCGCCTTCGGTGGCAGCCAGTGGGACGCCGACGAGCTGCTGCGCGCGCTGTGGAACCTGCGCACCAGTGCTTTGGTCGCGGACGTGCTCAGGCAGCCGGCCGCCAGCCGTCGCTAGCCACATCGGGACGCTGCGTTAGCTGTCTCGGGCGAGGCAGTCGGCGCAGCGGCCAGCAAATTCGAGCATGTGCGTGTCGACCTGGAACTTCAGACGCGTCGCCAGCTTCTGAATCTCGGACTCGATCACCCGCGCGTCCACCGGTACGACCGCGCTGCAGGCGCTGCACAGGAAGTGGTGATGGTGACCGTCGTCGCACACCGTGAACGCGTGGCAGGTTCCGAGGTGCACCCGCGTGAGCACTCCCAGCCGCTCCAGGACGTCGAGCGCCCGGTACACGGTCGCGCGGCCGATGCCGTGCGGCCGCAGCTCGTCGACAAGCGCTTCAGGCGTAAACGACCCGGGCTTGTGGGCGATCGCGTTAACCACCAGCTCGCGGCGGCCGGTGAGCCGTAAGCCCTCCTCGTCCAGACGGCGCAGCATCCACTCCGCCCGCGACAGATTGCCTCCGCGGCGCGTCGCGCCCGCCGCCACCTTGCTCACGCCGTCTCACCTTAACACAGTTTCTGAGACGCGCTGGCAGGCTTTTTCGCATTGCCGCTGATACGATCGCTACCGCGTGGTGCCGGCAGCGGTCCTGTCCTGCGGTGTTGCGCTGGCGCTGCTGCTGCTCTGGCAGGCCCCTGCAGTGGGCGCCACCTACCGCAATCAGTCGAGACCTGTCGGCGAGCGCATCGACGACTTGCTGCGCCAGATGACTCTGCCCGAGAAGGTAGGTCAAATGGACCAGATCCTGGTCACACACGTCACGGCCCGCGCCAGCAGTCAGGCCTGTCCGAGTTGCTTCGGCGACGCCGATCCCGCCGCTTTGCAGACCGTGCTCATCGACAACTTCACTGGCTCGTTGCTGGCTGGCGCTACGGACATGCCGCACGACACCACACATTCGGGTGGCCTTGGCAACACCGGTCGCGACTGGGCCAACACGTACAACGCGATCCAGGCATTCGCGATCCAGCGCTCGCGGCTCCACATTCCGGTGCTCTTCGGAGTGGATGCCGTGCACGGCTTCGGTCACCCGTTCGAGGCGCCGCTGTTTCCACATCAGATCCGCTGGCCGTAACCCCCGGCGATGTGGACAGCACGGCCGCGCCCCGCGTTCAGCCCGGCCCCTACATGTTGGAAATCCCCAACCAGGTCAGGCCAAGCACGTTGTTCCCGCCCAACGGCGCGCTGACCGCCGTCTTCCTCGTGAATTGACCCGTACCCGGCAACCCGCACGGCCGTGCCGGCCGAGTGGTGCCCAACATCACGAAGTTGCATCGAATCGTTGCTCGACCGTTGAACTCTGGCATGGTTCGTGCACCCCGACCGGCCCAACCACATGGCCCTTGTGGTGAGCCGTGCTCTGCCAACCGCGCGCTCCGATCGTCGTGAACGGCACGTCCTGATAGTCGAGGACGAGTCGACGATTCGTGGCATGCTTGCCGATGTCCTGGGCGATGCCGGCTACGCCGTCCTCGAGGCGGCCGACGGTCTCGAAGCCCTGCGCCAGCTACGTGCTTCCAGGCCAGACCTGATCGTCCTGGATCTGATGATGCCGGGCATGAGCGGCATCATCAGATCCAGGACGAACAGGTCTGGCCTG
>WNFU01008964.1_pt1 | contig 11412 bp, 8 predicted proteins | sample 5400121 | NCBI WGS metagenome assembly WNFU01 (sample SAMN13153360, study PRJNA577476) | soil metagenome | isolation source: 100 cm soil or saprolite under grassland replicate 1 | place: USA:California | collected 2016-06-15
TAGCCATCGAGGGTCGCATCAGCGGAGATGATGTCAATCGGGATGTTTCGCTCAGCCAGGGGTTTGTAATAATACCGTAAATGCTCAACATAATCGAAATCCTTGTGCTGGCGCTGCCAGTTCAACGACCAGCGGCTGTTGTAATCGTTCAGGATCGCGACTTTGGCTTTGATTTCTGATCCGGCTAACAGTTCGGATACCTTTGCGATCTCGTGCCCTACTTGGGCAGCTTCGGCGTAGAATGGGCGCGGCTGCCCAGATTGGTCAACGAGGCTGCCGTGGTATTGCTCCTGTCCGTTATAGGCAGAGCGCCATTGCCAGTAGTGAATTGCATCTGCACCATGACCAATCGCATGCCAGGCCATGGCGCGCGCTTCCCCTTGATCGACCTGATTGTTGACCTGAGACCAGTTGACATTGCCCGGTTGGGTCTCGATCAACCAGAAATTGCGGCGTTTGAAGCCGCGGGTGAGATCGTGCGTCGCGCCACTTACAAGGTGATCATGGTGTCCGGTTCCCACATACCAGTCCCAGGAGGCCATATCTAGGTCAGCGCTCAATTCGTAGTGGTCAAAGGTTGGAAACCAGCCCATAAAGTTATGGGTCGTCCAAACACCTGCGGGGATGTAATTGCGTAGGATGTCCGATTGCAGTTTTTGGTAATTCTTATAAGATTGGGTAACGAACTGCTGGAAAGCCAGCATCAGCCCGGGGTTATGACCAGACCTGGGAATGGGAATTTGCGCCCAGTCAGAATAGGTCTGACTCCAGTAGGCGGTTGTCCAATGTTCGTTGAGTGCATCGAGGCTGCCAAATTTCTCCTGTAGATATTTCTGGAAGGCGGCGCGGCAGGTATTGCAATAGCAGACCGTGTTGTATTCGTTGTCGAATTGCCAGCCGATCACATTGGGATTGCTACCAAAGTGTTCGGCCATTTTTTCGACGAGGCTGCGCGTACGCTCGTGGTATTCGGGTGAGTTGACGCAGTAGTGGCAACGCTGCCCATGTTCGTAAGTGCGTCCATTTTCGTCGACCGCCAGAGTCTTGGGATATTTTTGTGTCAGCCAGGCCGGTGGGCCCGCGGTGGGCGTCCCCACAACGGTAGCAATTCCGTTCTCCGCCAGCAAGGCGATGGCGTGATCGAGCCAGTCGAAGTGGAACTCTCCTTCTGCCGGTTCGAAGGTGCTCCAGGCAAATTCGCCCATACGCACAACAGTGAATCCGGCTTCTTTCATCAAGTGGATATCCTCGGGCCAGCGGGCTTCGTCCCAGTGCTCAGGGTAGTACGACGCGCCAAAATGAAATTTTTTCGTCGTGTGGTTCATAGTTTGATGATCTCTCCGTTTGATAAGCCAACCAGCAGTGGTTTAGCTGGATCAAGCCCGAGGGGGCAGTCAGTGTGGAAATATCGGCGGCAGGTTCAAATCCGGGTCGAGCTGCTTTCCAGGAGTCGCCGCCATTTTCGGAAAGCAAGATTTCTCCATCCCTGAGAATGAGGAGCCTTCCACTGGCGTCCAGGTGGATTTGCTCAACCGTAGATTCAATGAGATGCTTCCAAGTTCTTCCGCCAAGAGTGCGGCACAGTCACTTCCTGCCAGGCGGAAGTGTCGAAGTGTTCAACGGTTCAGCCCGTCTTTTCTCCGACTCGATCGGGGTCAACCTTGAAACACCATAGGCCCATTACAGGGAAGGATGCAGAAGGTGGCATGCTGAATCAGCCTTTATGCGAGCGAATCTCCCACGCCCCGGCCTGCCGCCCGGTGCTCAGCCCGGTTCTGTTTGGACTATAGGAAACCACGAAGATTTTCATCTTGCACCTATTTCATGATTTCGAGGAGGGCCTTGATATCCATCTTGGGTACCCCGTGACGGTCACATAACCCAAACGCGACGTGGATTGGGCTTGCTTCGATATTCCAGATCTTGTCGTGGTGGAGGTTGTCGCGCCATTCGTAAAAATAAAGCGCCTTGATCGGATGCCCGTAATCTGCATCCACGCGTTTGATGATGTCAAGGAACTCACACATGGCCTCCGTGTAGCGTTCGTGATCGCTCTCTGGGATGACCAGCCGTTCCCCTTCCATGTGATAACCAATCGCGGACGGGAAGCCGGTCTCGGTCAGGATGAGTGGTTTGTGGACGGTTTTCAACTGTTCCAGTAAAGTGCGCAGGCCATGCTCGAAAGCGACCAAGTGATTGTGCCGGTGACGTTTATCGCACAAAAAGCGGCGGCTTTCCTCGAAAGCACCGAAGGTGAACCAACCTTCGGCGGTCATGGGGTAAAAGTTCACGCCGACAATGTCACAGGCATCCACCAGCGGCCATAACCATTCGTAGAACAGACCTTGCTTGTCGAAAACTATTCCCTCCATGGCATACGTCAGAGGCGTTTGGAATCCGTGATCATCCAGCCAGCGGCGGTAGTAATTCAGAATATTAGCCAGGGAAAAGGATAAGCGCGCCGTAAAGCGCTTCTTATCCGCAGCATCGCCGCCTTCGCGCAATTCGTTCCCTACACAGATGGCCTCCAGCGGGACGCCGAGCGTCTGATAAGCCTCGAGTTCACCCAGTCGCACCTGCGAACGCCAGTCTGTGACTAAAGCCCCGCCATCAACCTGCATTCCGGCCAGCAGGCTCAGCCCGTGTTTCTTGAGCGCAGAGGCGGTCGTTTCGGCATAGCCAAAGTGGTAGCAACGGATTGTTTGCAAGCCGTTTTCGGTTGCCAGTGCAATTTGTTGTTCGAGAGAGGGACTCTCTTCTCCGTGTATCCACGCTCCGATTTGCATGAGGTCACCTCATTGTGTCTAAATTATCGGATCGATCTGGTGAAGCTGAAGACTTTTTGAATGTTCTTCTCAAGAAGAAGGCAGAGGAGAGCTACTTAGGTCATCAACCTTTTAGGCCGCTCGTGATAAGGCCCTTGAGAATATACTTTTGGGCGAAGAAGAAGACAATCACCAGTGGCAAGACATAGATCACTGTTGCGGCCAGGCTGACCGCAAAGATCGTTTTCCCCTGGGGATTAACGAAGGCAGTAGCCATTTTGACTGCCAGCAGAGTAACATTACTACTCAAATAAATCGAGGGCGTAAGGTAATCTCCCCAAAGTCCGTTGAAGCCAAAAATCAATACGGTAGCAATCACCGGTTTGGAATTTGGCAAAAGAATTTGCCAGAAGACGCGGAACGGCCCGCAGCCATCAATCTCAGCCGCTTCCTCCAGTTCCTTGGGGAAACCCAGGAAGAACTGGCGATACAAGAAAATGTAAAAAGCATTTGCGCCGAATGCCCACAGAATCCAGGGCCAGAAGGTGTTGGTCAATTTCAGGCGGGCAAATACGATAAATTGCGGAATCAAAAAAACGATGCCGGGCACAATCAACATGACAATGATCACCTGGAAAAGCCGCTTGTTACCTTTCACGTCCTGATAACGGGCAAAAGCATAACCAGCCATGGCACTGGTGACAGCACTAAGGGCGGCGGTGCCTATACCCAATAAAAATGTGCGCCAGGCGACTTTTACGAAGGGTGTCATGGTGAAAATTGCTGTATAGTTCGACCATTGTGGCGCACTCGGCCAAAAGTGGATCGGCCAGGAGTAGATTTCAGAATCCTTTTTGATGGAAGAAACAAACAGCCATATTACCGGCAGGATAATGATGAATGCAACGATATAAAGAATGGTATAAGCCGATACCTGGGTTAAGCGCTTTACCAGAAGATCTTTCGAGAGTAATTTCATTTCTCACCTCCCTCGGCATAATCACCCTGGTAAACCCAGAACTTTTGAGACCAGAATAACAACAGTGTCAATGCAACCACGCCAATGGTCAGCAGCCAGAGCAAAGCGATGCCATAGCCGTAGCGCTGGTTGACAAAAATCTGCTGATACGTATGGATCATATAGAGATAGATACTGCGCGGTGGAACAGTCGCCTGACTCAACCCGACCACGCTCAACACGAGAGGCAAAGTCAACTGTTGGAAGGAGCCGATCAGGCCGACAACCAATTGAAAAAAAATGACGGGCGTCATCAAGGGGAAAGTAATATGCCGGAAAATCTGCCAGCCGTTGGCCCCGTCTATTTTAGCAGCTTCCACCAACTCGTCTGGAATATTTTGCAGCCCGGCCAGGAAGATCACCATGCCTGATCCCAGCCCACTCCAGACTGCAATGAGAGTCATACCCTGTAAAGCATAAGTCGAGAGAAAGCCAATCGCGGTGCCGGGCTGGTAAAGGCTGAGCAGCGCGTTGAACAGGCCGTTATTCTTGTCCAGTATGATCTTCCACATCTGAACGGCTGCCACAGCCGGCATCACGCTGGGAAGATAGTAAAGCGTGCGGAAGATACCCTTACCTTTCACATCCTGATTAAGAATAAGAGCCATGAGAAATGATAGGCCGAGCCACAAGGGCAGATTAAATGCTCCCCAAATGACAGTGCGCCAAAGCGAAAAGTTGACCATCTCACTGTCCGTTGTCAGAGCGCGTACATAATTTCCTGCTCCCACAAACTTTAAATTGTCAATGTTAAGTCCATCGTAATTGGTCAGGGATGTCAATAAACCGAGTATCAGTGGGATGATGGTCAGGAAGATAAGTCCAAGCAGCCAGGGCAAAAGAAACATATAGAATGCTGTGGTTCTGGAACGAGCCCGTTTTGATGCACGTGCTTTAGGGAAGGGAGTTGAAAGATTCACTTCAGCCATTGATCCTCTACTCCTAAATCGAAGAGCTTTTTCACCACTGAGACCCAGAGTTCACGGAGTTTTTGTGGGATTTTCTCTATACGTCGCCGTGGTGGCGGCTATGACGCCATGGCAACACTCTCCGTGTCTCAGTGGTTAGGTTCCTTATACACTGATCAGGAAAACTAACATTTGCCTGACCACGTTTAAGCGCGATACTACCAATGATCTTGCTAAGGAAAGGGGAGGATAGGGTTGCTATCCTCCCGGTCTGCCTTAGCTTATCTAAAGAAACTCCAGCTTACGAAACGCGGTCAATGCCTTCCTTGATGAACTCATTGACCTCTTTCTCAAGGGCGGACATCAATCCGTCGAAGCCAACGCTAGTATCTGTCAGAGCTTCGTTCAAATGGGTGTTCCAACTGTTGGCGAATTGGCCCTCGCCCAGGAACGGGTTGAACTGCAGGGCCTTGTCGCTGACGTCGAGTTCGCCCGCCAGTACCTTCTGCACCTGTTTGTCGAAGTCGGTTTCGGTGGGCATCAGATTCCACATGGACTTCTGAGCAGGAACGCCCCAGCCACTCTTGGCACGGTCAAGGGCGGCCTGTCCAGCCATGTAATCCTCAAAGACCACCCAGGCCGCATCTGCTACCTGGGTCTTGGAGACCATGATGTAGCCGGTGGCGGTCATGCAGGGGTCGCGATGCTCACCGCTCCAGGTGGCAGCGGGCAGCATTCTGGCTGTGCTAGGAAGGTCGGGATTGTCCTGCTTGATCTCACCGCTGAACCAGTAGCCATATTGCATCATGCTTAGAATACCAGGATTGGCGTTGAAGTCACCACCTGCCCAACCGTTCGGGCTGGGGTTGGTGGGGCCGACACTCAGGTTTTCCTGGGTCAGGTCAAAGAAATATTTGGCGATGGCCTTGGCATCGTCCGAGAAGTCAACGGCGGAGAAGGAATTCTTGTACAGGCTTTCGCCTTTCTCAGCCAGGGCATTCATCCAAATGCGATCAATCCAGGCGGAGTCAAAACCATAGCCCCAGGTGGCAACGCGGTCGCCCTCCATTTTTGCGGTCTGTTTGGCAAGCTCATGCACTTCATCCCAGGTCAATGGCTTGTCATCAGCAGGAGGGGTAACACCGGCATCGTTGAAGAGCTTGTCATTGACGAAGATGGTGAAATCGGGTGACCAGTCCTTGACCATACCATAGATGTTGCCTTCGCCAATTTCGAGCGGGCTCTTGGCCCAATACAGTTTGTTGGCGCCTGCCAGGTCATCCACTTTGATCATTGTGCTGCTATTGAAGTAAGGTGTCAGATCATACAGCAGCTTGCGGGCGAGCAAAGAGGGGACGATCGGGCCCTGCGTGCGCAGCAGATCCGGTGGAGTGCCAGCAGCTACCATGGCAAAAAATTTCTGTGGATCCGGCTCTACCTGCTCAACGGTGATGCCTGGGTGGGCAGCTTGAAACGCGTTGATATAATCTTCAGTGAATTCGCCACTATGAACCGCGGCTACAATATGGCCCTCGACCGTCTTGGGCGGGGGAGCCTGGGTAGGGGCTTCGGTCGCGGCTCCGGTTGGTGCCTCGGTCGCCGGTGCCTGCGTGGCCGGAGGGGCCGCAACTGTAGCAGGGGCGCAGGCTGCCAAAACAGCACCGCCCGCGGCCATGCCACCGAATTTCAAGAACTCTCGACGAGAAAACTTTTTCGTAGTCATATTCTCTTCCTCCAAAAGAATCTACATCTTGACTTATGCGGATGGTAATGAACAATGCTCATACGTACTTCAGTGTCGCCTCCTTTCCTCAATTTCCGCTCGGGTCCAAACTACCGTTGAATGCAGGAAGAACGAATCACCAACTCAGTATCGAACAAAATCTGTTGGGGAGTTGACGTTGGATCTTCGATCATCTTGATCAGCAAACGCGTTGCTGCTTTGCCTACCTCCTGCATTGGTTGCCGGATTGTGGTCAATGGCGGATCAGAAAATTCAGCCTCAGGGATGTCATCATAACCAACGACGGAAACATCCTGCGGCACTCTAAGACCGGCTTCCTTAAGAGCATTTATTGCCCCACTTGCAATCCGGTCGTTCTGTGCGAATAAGGCAGTAAAAGGTTGTTTCTTTTTCAGGAGTTCTTTCGCTGCTTCGTAGCCACTTCGATGCAGCCAATTTTCTCCATGAACGATTAAATCAGGATTCGGTGTTAGCTCTGCAGAATCCAAGGCTTGTATATAGCCTTGCGTTCGATCGCCGACCGACTTCCAATCGCTAGGCCCGGTAATCATGGCAAATTGCGAATGGCCTAGTTCGATTAGATATTGAGTTGCTTTGTGACCACCTCTCACGTTGTCAACCTCGACAACACCGAATTCTGCCAGAGGAAGATAAAAGCCGGTTGTAACGATTGGGATTCCACTTTTTTGCAGGTTGCGCAAGTGTTCCAGGTCATTGGGGCGACTGGCTCTTACAAAAAGAAAACCTTCCACATGACGCTGCTTCAGTAGGCGCAGAAACTTTGGTTCTTCCAGCGGATCGTAGCCTGTACTGCCAAGCATAAAGAAGTAGCCATGTTCATGCGCCTCAATCTCTGCTCCGGTGACAACTTGGGAGAACCAGTAATCCGAAAAATCAGAGGCAATCAGCCCAAGGGTATAAGTCCGTTGGGATGCCAAGCCGCGCGCAATCGCAAAGGGCTGATACTCCAAATCGCTGATGATTTGTTGAACCCGTTGGCGGGTTTCTGGGGAGACATCGGGACGATTATTCAGGACGCGCGAGACAGTCTGGATGGAAACCCCCGCACTTTCCGCAACGTGTTTGATAGTAACATGTTTGTTAGCCATAGGAGACTCGGAAATTCATCCGTTACCGCTCCCGTGAGCGTTACCGTTATCGTTCACAATCAGTTTAGCAAAAACTCTACCGGATGTCAATACCTCTTGAGAAATTTAAGATTAGTATCCCAGTCAATCTCAAAGGCGGAAAATCTGTCCGTCCGCACATCCCACTAACGCGGGAGACTGAGGGGCAAAACCGTAGGGGGCATAAACAGCCATCACATCTTTTCCGTTCAATTTGTCTGGACGCCACTCTTGCCAGGATTTGCCGCCATCGCTGGAGAACAAAAGAATGTTTCCATGCAGCACAAGAAGCTCATTTGAGTCAGAGAAATTGGGTGCGAGCAAAATGCTATTGATTGGTTGTTTGAGAACGGACTTGCTCAGACGACGCCAGGTCCGGCCAGCATCAGCGGAACATAACAGTCCCTGATTTTCAGTGCCGGCAAACAGCGTGGCATCCTGGATAAAATTGGATGAGATAGCCAGGCTGAGAACGGGCTCGAACCCGACGGGCAGATCCACCTCACGCCAGGAGCGCCCACCATTTGTGCTGCGGAAAATGCCACTTTGCGCACCCACGAAAAGCGTTTCGTCATTGGCAAAGCCCGGTGAGATTGCCAGACATAGAACATTCAAATCCAGCAAGCCAAAATTCCAGGCATACCAGCGCCCTCCTCGATCAGACGAGCGCAGCATTCCATCTTCGAGTGTCCCAGCAAATATAATCCCGTCCTGGATGAAATGTGGTGAGATCGCCAGGGTCGAGATCACAGGTGGAGGGGAAGGGAGCAGGGCGCTTTCCCAGTGGTGTCCGTTATTGGGAGAGCGTAAGATCCCACCATTCAATCCGACAAAAATACTGGGGTCATCTTCCAGGTCGGGAGAAACTGCCACGGCCAGGGCCGATAGGTCTTTCTGCAAGTTCAAAGAATCAAAAGCTGAAGTCCAGCTTTTGCCGTCATCTGAGGAACGATATAGCCCCGAAACACGCGCTGCAAAATAATCTGCTTTGCTCCGATTAAATTTCCCTGATCCACTGAATTGATAGATGTAATCCAGTCGAGAGATATTGTTTTGGGATGCCATGAGAGTGATAAAACCTACGTTCTGTGATAAGAGGTTATAGGGTCTTGCACATGGACAAGTATATCAATGGTCAGAGCTAATGCTGCTCCATGCACAGCACTGAACACAGCCCCTTTGAGTGCCGCAGCCGAATCGTAGATACCGGCCCCGGCCATGTTGACGATTTGCCTGCCCACAACGTCAAATCCTGAACCCGGCCCGGCCAGGGCAATCTGGTTAAGCACTCTGTCTGGCTCGAAGCCGGCATTCTCAAGCAGGGTCCGGATCGGGGATTCGACTGCCTTCGACAAGATGCGATAAGCAACACGCTGGTTCATATCTTTGGCTGCGTTCATTTTCTTCTGGAGAGTCTGCTGGCAAGATAAAAGAGCTATGCCTCCGCCGGGCAAAACTCCGTCTTTGACGGCGCCACGCATCGCCTCTATTGTTCGCTCAGCCAGCGCCTTACGCTCCTCGACAGCCAGCGGCGTGTTTGCGCCAACCCAGAACACGGCAACGCCACCCATCAACTTGCCAATCCTCTCTTGCAATCGCCTGCGTTGATCGGGTTCTGTGACATTCGGTAGGGCATTACGCAACTGGGCAATGTGCTGGCGCAGGCGGCGTGGATCGCCCTTGCCTCCCGACATGCCGAAATTATCCAATCTGGCCCAGATGCGGCGCGCATGACCCAGGTCAGCAGGGCGCACCGAATTGAGCGTCTCACTGGCTGCCTGGAAGAAAGCCCGTCCGCCGGTGAGCAAAGCCAGGTCTTCCAACGCCTCACTGCGGGTAACAGCATCTATTGCGGGCGCTTTCACAGCGACTACCTGTATTTTTTCACGATTGGCCAACAACACGGACAAGGCGCGATCGGAAAAGCTGACTGCCACCAGCAGCAAAGCCTTGCAATCAGCGCGGATCAGTCTCTCCAGAAAAGAGAAAACATCCTGGGGTTCTTTGATTTCCAGATCAGTACACAGGATGGCTGCATTTTCCATTTGGACTTTTCCCGCAACCTGATCTGGGATCATCTCGCGTGAGAGGACCCCTGTGTCCCAGAACATGCCCTCGACGTACTCTCGCTCCAGTTCCCGGCTACGCCCGGAGTGAATGTCCAGACGACCATATTCGCCCACGGTGTCGAAAATTTCACCAAGCATTTTTGCCAGCGGAGGGTCATAGCAAATGGTCTCGGCCAGCTTGGCAAACTGTTCCTTTCCCTGAAGGTGAATGACCTGGCTTTCTAGCCCATCTAAAATAGCTTTGGAGGCCTCTTCAAGATGCTGGCGCAACTGCATAGCGTTGCCTCCGGCGACAATATAACGGATGCCTTCGTTGTAGATTGTCTGGAACATTACAGCAGCTGTTGTGGTGCCGTCACCAACCTTTTCATGCAGTGACCATAACACCTGGCGCAAGTACATTGCGCCCATATCTTCCTCGCGATTTTGCAGCTGGATGATACGTCGGGCAATAACTGCCCCGTCATCGAGAAGTTCCGGGCGGCCAACCTTCGATTGTTTCTCGTTGACAACAAAGCGCGGTAGTGGTCCCAGCGTTGGCCGGATCGCGTCGGCGATGGTGTTGATCCCCTTTTGCAGGCCTTGATAGACTCTGGGTTGAAAAACGACCCCCGGGGTTTGCCATTTTGGACGAGGTTTTCCCATAATATTGTTTTACCTTCAGAAGTTTGACTCACCTTTAACAGACGTACCGAGTTTTCTTTTCAACAACTCAATAAGATCTTGGCGCGGCCGGCAATTCTTGAATGCGAAGGATTGCATCATGCTGTCAATCTGCACTTCGCTCATATTTCGGAATTGCTCAACGAAAGCAGGCAGCAGAGCTTGAGCAAGAATGCCATCTTGAATACCATATTGCAGTTTGGATAAAAGATCGGTCTGAGAGACAGATGGGATCGCTTCCGATGCATATTCAGCGATCTGGAGAATGGAGGGGTCGATCGGCCCGGGAGTCCGCTCGATCCAGGAATCGCATCTCATCCCGGTTTTGATGGCTCGAAACGGTTCAATACGTCGCATCCATTCGGATTCCGGATCGACCAACACTGCTCCCATCATGCCAATATCCTTGTAAGTCCAGATACTCCAATGATGCCCGTATGCTTCGATGATGTCAATCATGTCATTCATCACGCGCAGATTTGACTCGTTCCGCGCGGGATTTTCGTAGATGCAGCCAAACTCACCCACCCAATTGGGAACCTGGTGGCGGAGCATGAACGCTGCCTTTGTCCGGTACTCCCTTTCGAGATGGGCCCGGTCAAATGGCTCGCCGTTCACCGTCCCCGGAAAAAAGCCATCCATCGGTTCGATGTAGTTGTGACTGCTGTACACAGTGTTCGAGTCAAATGGTGGGTCAAGATCGTCGAACCGCTGCGAGAAGTGGTTCCCTTCCAGGAAAATAATGTGGCGAGGATCTATGCTGCGGATGCTCTCAGTGACGCGCCGGTAATAATGGTTGAGCCAACGGATCTGGTCCGTTTCTGGTTCATTCATAATGTTATACCCGGCAACACAAGTCTCGTTTCTGTAGCGACGGGCAAATTCCTCCCACAACGCTACGGCACGATCCTCGAACTGCTTTTGGCCCCAAAAACGTGGCTCACCACCGGAATTATCACAATGCCAGCCGCGATTTTGCCAGCCTTGCACGGCATGCAAATCAAGGATAACGTAGAGTTCCAGCTCGCGCGCCCAGACGATGACTTTATCCAATAAGGCAAACCCTTCGGGTTTGTATTCAAAGGGACGATCATCATCCTCGAAGTGGCGATAGTTGA
>WNFU01019275.1_pt1 | contig 11411 bp, 9 predicted proteins | sample 5400121 | NCBI WGS metagenome assembly WNFU01 (sample SAMN13153360, study PRJNA577476) | soil metagenome | isolation source: 100 cm soil or saprolite under grassland replicate 1 | place: USA:California | collected 2016-06-15
CCTGTGTTCCGCACGTCAGCACCTGTGTTCCGCACGTGAGCACCTGTGCACCGCACCGCATCTAGGCACCTGAGCGCACCTGTCGCACCTGTCGCACCCGTTACTGACAGCATCCCGGCGTGCAACATGACGACGCGCCGGGTTTCGTCGCTCTGACGAACGCGCTCATGAAGCGGCCGTCAACTGATTCGGCAAACGACGGATCCATGCCTGCCCCTTCGAGAAACGCCCGCGCATCGGCCGCCTGATAGATGCGCGTCGGCTCGACGTCGACATTCGCAAAGCCCGCGCGCGTAAGCTTCTCGCGATATTCAGATTCCGCGAGCGCGCCGGCGACGCACCCAATCCACAGCTCCATGTTCTTGCGGAGAGTCTCCGGAATGTCACTGCCGCGCACGACGACGTCCGACACCGCAAACCGGCCGCCCGGCTTCAGCACACGGAAGGCCTCGGCAAGCACGCGGTCCTTGTCTGCGGAAAGATTGATGACGCAGTTCGAAATGATCACGTCGACGGAGTTGTCGGGGAGCGGGATGCGCTCGATCTCGCCCTTGAGGAACTCGACATTCTGCACGCCTGCCTTGCGTTGATTCTCACGCGCGAGCTCGAGCATCTCGTCGGTCATGTCGAGTCCGTACGCCTTGCCGCCGGGTCCGACGCGCCGCGCGGACAGGAGGACGTCGATGCCACCTCCCGAACCGAGATCGAGCACGGTCTCGCCAGCCTTCAGCTCCGCCAACGCCGTCGGGTTGCCGCACCCGAGAGAAGCGACGACGGCTTCGACGGGCAGCGTGCCGATCTGCTCGAGATCGTAGAGATTGGAGGTGATCGGATCGCCGCAGCCGGAGCTGCTGCAACACGAGGGGTTCTCGTATCCCTGCCGTACCCGTGATGCGACGTTGCCGTATTTTTCCTTCACGATTTCCCGCACATCAGACATTGGCGTTCCCCTCGCAGCATCTATATATTCGCCTGAGCGAATGTGTTGAATGCATGGTATATTCGTACAAGCGAATATGTCAAGCGGTTCTTTGCGCGTCATTTCCTGTTGCGAAACAAATCCTGTCCCGCGCATGAAGGGGGCTGCGGAGCTCGCGGATGTGTTTCGCGCGCTGGCCGACGAGACCCGGCTGCGGATTCTCGCGCTGCTCGGGAACGGCGAAGTGTGCGTCTGCCACATCCAGGGTGGCTTGCAGTTGCCCCAACCGACGATCAGCCGGCATCTCGCGTACCTGAGACGATCGGGACTCGTCGAGGCGCGGCGCGAGGGCATCTGGATGCATTACAAACTCGCGGACACTGCCTCGCCGGTCATTCGCGCAGTGCGCGATGCGGCGCTGCATGCCTTGACGCATGCGTCGAGCACGGCGCGCGATGTTGCGCGTATGGAGAAAGGATTCGCTGCTGATGGCCACAGATGAACGCAGATGTCCTTGAAAGGGATCGCCAGCTGATCGTCATTGATCTGCGACTTCTCTTGATTATTTGCATCCGCAGCTGCGGCTTATCGGCGTTCCATCTGCGGCTAATCTGCGTTCATCGGCGTCCCATCTGCGGCTAATCTGCGTTCATCTGCGGTTTATCTGTGGCTTATCTGCGGTTTATCTGGGCTTATCTGTGGCTTAACGGGAGCTGCAATGACAACAGTCCTTTTTGCGTGCGTACACAACGCCGGACGATCTCAGATGGCTGCGGCTCTGTTCAACGCGCTCGCCGATCCGCGAAAAGCACGCGCGGTGTCGGCGGGCACCGCACCGATCGATCGGGTGCACCCGGAGGTTGTCGCGGCGATGCAGGAGACTGGAATCGATCTCTCCGGCGCCCGCCCGCAGCAGCTGACACCTGAGCTCGCATCCGGGGTTCACATGCTCGTCACGATGGGCTGCGAGGATGAGTGTCCGGTGGTGCCGGGCGTCGCGCGCGATGACTGGCCGCTCGAGGATCCGAAAGGCAAACCGCTGGCGGACGTCATTCGCATCCGCGACGAAATCCGTACGCGGGTCGTGGATCTGCTCGATCGAAACGGATGGCGCTGAACATTCCGCCGCTATCGCATGATGCCGAGGAAGAACAGGACGAGCTCGAAGACGAGGATCACCACAATCGCGATCTCGAGCAATTCACCTCGTTCCATGCCGGTTTGATCGACGGCAAAGCGGTAGATCGCATCCAGCGTCTTCAGCTTGTCGTGCACGGACGTACGCCAGGCGTCAACGCCGAGGCGTGTGTGTGCGAGCGCCAGCAGCCGCGCCGCGTACACGTCGCCAACGAGCTTCAATGCGTTCTCGGTGCGATCGGTGAGCTCGTTGACGTCGATGAAAAGCGCATGCACTTCACGCGCCGCCCGCGTATATCGGCGCGGCCACCAGCTCCGGTAATGCTTCGTCGACTCGAGCTCGTCGTAGATTTTCGCCACGCGGGAATCGAGCAGCTCGTCGTAGTAACGGAACTGCAGCAGTTGAGAATTGGCGTACTCGAGTATCTCGAGCGCGCCTAGAGCGCCCGGCTCCATGTCGTAGATGAGCGCCGCATTCCACGTCGGGATCACCAGGTCATTGGCGTGGTACGACAAACGGTGTCGCAGCACCTCCTCGCGTTCCTGCCCGCTCAGCGGCTGAAGTTCCGCGCGAAGGGCCTGCGCAATCACGGCGCCGTGCTTGGTCAGCAGCGCATGTGCGGTCGCGCCTCCCGGCATCGCCGTCACCACGAAGACGACATAGTCTTCCGACAGGAATCGATCGCGGGGACGATCGAGCGCAAGCTGGATGCGGTCCAGCAGCCTCCGGCAGAGACGCTCGGCGCCGGCCTCCAGTTCACTGCCTGTCGACAGGCGATGCGCGAGGCCCGGAAGATCGTCCCAGCTGGCGGCCAGCGGCCGTGTGAGGGACAGCGAGATGACGCCGTAATCGAACAGCTTGAAGCGCACGCGAAAGTCCTCGAGTCCACCTGCGGCGAGCGCCTCGCCTTCGACTTGAAGCGGTGGAATCTGATACTTCACATACGCGGGGATTGCCGGCTTCGGCCGCAGACGTGCGCGCTCGGACGGCACATCCAGCAGTGCCGTCGCACGTGTGAGGTCCAGCGACTCCGACACGTCGAACAGGTAAAACACATTGACCTGTCCCTCGTTACTCATGCGTGTTGGCGCAAGCGGGCTCGCGGGTGAAAAGCGGCATTGCCGTGCCTGAGGAACGGCAATACCGCGAAGTGAATGGGCGCGGAACCGACCGGAGCGGCCGAACTGTGAGCGTCCTCAGAAATTCAGCTTCAGACCAAACTGGATAATCCTTGGATCGTAGGTGGCGGTGATCGTTCCAAACCCCGCGCTGCTGCGGTTCCCGTTCGGCGCCCGGAAGTTCGTCCGATTCAACAGATTGAAGAACTCTGCTCGGAATTCGAGGGCGTCCGGTCTCCAGGGCAGCGCAAACTTCTTCGTCGCGACGAAGTCCACCTGCCAGATTTTCGGGCCTCGCACGCTGTTTCTCGGGGCGTTGCCAAACGGCTGGCTTGGATCGGTGGGAATCACCACGTTATTTCGATTGAACCAGTTCTGCACGTTGCGCTCACCTTTCGGAGCGAGCACATCGCCGATGACGTTCGGCCGGTAATTGTTGGCACCGCGAAAGTCCTGCTGGATGCCGGACACCTGAAACGCCGCGGCAGGCATATAGATCAACGTGACCATCTCGCCCGGGATGATGGTGTTGATGCCCGCAATTTGCCATCCGCCAATGACGGCATCAAGGCCGACGGGGACATCGTCCGCCCACCGCCGGCCTTTACCAAACGGCAACTCGATGATGAAGCTCGTCGTGCTGTTGTAAGGCTGGTGATAGGCCGAAAGCCCGTACTCCGCCTCGAGATTGCGAAAATCCTGCGGCGCGGGGAAATTGCCGTTTGGGTTTTCCAGCGATCCTGAGCCGTTGTCCTTCGTCTGGGATAGGGTCAGCGAGCTCAGGATGTTGATCCCGGCGCGCAGCCGCCAATCGAACTTCGACTGGAAGGCGTGATACCGCGACTTGCCTCCGTTGAACGAGTACGTGATATCGCCGAATTCAGGAATCGGCCGCCGCGCCTGAAGGGCGATCGTGCCGGCGCTGTTGTTTGGAAGTGCCTGATTGAGATTCGCAAAGAGCAACATGTCGTCGGCGCGATTGCCGACGTACGCCAGATCGAGCAGCGCGCCGTCCCAGACCTCACGCTGCACCGACGCAAACCAGCTCTGAACGACGCTCGAATGGTAGTCCTCGGGCATGTATGTGATGTTTGCGGCCAATGGGTTGAAGCGCGACGGATCGGTCAACCCCGTCGGGTAGCCCTCCTGCGTGGTGCGGAATCCCGCCGTAGTGGGCGTCTGGACGACGACGGCGTTTATGACTTGAGGGCCGTTGATCGGCAGCACGTTCGCGCCACCGGCGCGATGGAAGTGGACGTAGCTCACGCCGTACCCTCCGCGGATCACCGTGCGATCCGCGATGCTGTACGCCATTCCCAGCCGAGGCGCGAAATTGTTGCGATCGGGCTTGAGCGTCGATCGATCCTCGAGCGATCCATCTTTCGCAATCACCATCGTCTTCGTGACCGGATCGAAGTTCGAGAGGATGTTGTCCCGCTCCACCCACGGCGTCGCGTACTCGTAGCGAAGACCGGCATTGAGCGTCAGCCGATCGTTGACGCGCCAGTCGTCCTGCAAGTAGGTGAAATGCATGTTCTGCCGAAGGTTCGCGATCAGGATGTTGCTCAGCGCGTACGTGGAACGGAGACCCAGCATGAAGTCGGCAAGCGGGTACAGCGGGCTTGCTGCCGCGGTCGACGGACGGGTGAAGTTGCCCGCATACTGGTCGCGACCGTACAGGGGATTGACGTCCTGCACTTCCGTTTGAATGTGCTGGAACTCGTACCCGGTCTTGAGCGAGTGGCGGCCGCTCAGCCACGAGTAATTCACTTTCGGGTTGTACACGCGCGGATACTGCCACTGCGGGTTGGTCGCCTGGCGTCCCAGATCCGCGTAGCCGCTGATTAGTTGCGTTGGCAAACCGCCGGATACCCGTGGGTCGGTCGGCAGACCGCTGATGCCGTAGGCCTCCAGCGCGCCTGCCTCGCCGGCGACAAGCGCGGCGGGATTTTTCCCGCCCTGTGTGTACGACCAGCCAAAACGAACTTCGAGCAGCGAGGTGCCGGCTGGAACGTACGTGAGCCCGCCGGCAAACTGCTTGTTGCGAACGTAGGTCTGCGCGTTGCCCGCGCCGCCTGAAGGCAGCGGAATGGGCGGCTGATCGAAAATATCGGCGTCGCGCCAGCCAAGGCGGCCGAACGCAGACAGCCGCGGACTGAACTGGACATCGACTTTGCCGCCGGCCTTGTCCGTGGAGTTGTCGAAGTTCTGCAGCACCTGATAGTTGTTCGACGCTCGATCGTTGGTAGGCGCCGGCAACTGCGAGAGCACCTTCCGCGCGAACGCGGTCATCGGGATCGGCGTCCCCGCCGCATAGAGCTGCCCAGTCAGCGGATTGAAGACGTCGACTGCGAGCACGCCGTTCCTTTGCTCGAGCGTAGGAATCGTGGAGCTCGCCGTCTGACCGCGCGTCTGGCGGAAGCCTTCAAAATCCGCAAAGAAGAACGCCTTGTTCCGGACGATCGGTCCGCCGGCGACGCCACCGAATTGATCCCGCTCGAACGGCGGCTTCACGCCATCGGGCGGCCGGAAGGCACCGGTCGCGTTCAGTTTCGTGCGTCGCATGAACTCCCACGCAGACCCGCGATAGCGGTTCGTTCCGCTCGCATAGGCGACGTTGATCGTCGCGCCTGCCGCGCGCCCGTACTCGGCGCTCATGTTGTTCGTCACGACCTTGAACTCGGCGACCGCGTCCGGCGCCGGCTGCATCACCTGATTCGAGAACCCCTGGTTGCTCGTCCCGTACGCGTTGTTGTCGACACCGTCGATGAGGAAGTTGTTCACCGTCGATCGAAGCCCGTTCACGTTGAACGAGCCTTCGCGCGGCGTGGCCCCACCGGTGTTGAGGGCAGAGAGACGCACGCCTGGCGACAGCAGCGTCAACGCGGAGTATTCGCGACCGTTCAGCGGCAATGCACGTGTTTGTTCGGCCGTAATGACCTGGCTGCGCTCTGATGTATCGGTCTGCAGCAGCACCGCGCTCGCGCTGACCTCGACCTTCTCGGTGAGCTGGCCGACGGCCATCGTGAGGTCGACCCGCTGGCGCGCGCCGACGGTGACCTGCACGTTTTCAACGAGCGCGATCGCAAATCCTGGCTTCTCCGCTGTGACGACATACGTGCCGATTCGCACGGTGAAAAACTCGAAATTGCCGTTCGCATCCGTCTGCCGTTCTGCGCTGACGCCGGTCTGGACGTTCGTCAGCGTCACCTTCGCATCAGGCACGATGGCGCCCGAGCTATCCCGAACCGTGCCGACAACGGTCGCTGTTTCAAACTGCGCGTATGCGGAAGTGCATGGCCATATGAGTATGAACAAGGCGATCAGCAGGATCATGCGACGTCTGAGCATGGCGTTCGGCTCGATGTCGCCCGTACGATCGTCGCTCGCGTTGTTGATGACGACGATTTCATCGGCGGGCCGCGTCTGCGCGAGGAGCGAGCACGCACAAGCGCTGATAAACGCTGCTTCGTTGTGCGCGCAAACGATCACACTGATCTTCACGCCCTGGCAGCATAGGTCGGCCGCGTAACCGCGATTCGTCGCCGGAACGACGAACGCGTTAAATGCGCGCGATCCGATGCGCATAGAATTGCCGGCGCATGCCGCAATACGGGCGTCTCGCGATCCTGTGCGCGGTCTATCTGCTGGTCGGCCATGTACTCCCGCCCCCCGCCAGTGTGACGCCCCAAGGCTGGCGCCTGTCTGCCATCTTCCTGGCGGTGATCGCCGGACAGATGCTGCAGCCGCTCCCGAGCGCGGCGGTGGTCGTGCTCGGCCTGATCGCGATGGCCATCAACGGCACGCCGATGCGCGACGTGCTCGGCGGCTACGCAGAACCGTCCGTATGGCTCGTGCTCACCGCGATGCTCATGGCGCGCGTGCTGATGCAAACCGGCCTCGCGCGTCGCATCGCCCTGGTGTTCATTCGACAGTTCGGCGCGCGGTCGCTTGGAATCGCGTACGCGCTCGTTCTCACCGACGTGACGCTTGCCGCCGGCGTGCCGTCGATCACCGCACGATCGGCCGGCATGGTCATGCCGGTCGGAAAAGCCATTGCGCAGCTCTTCGAGTCACATCCTGGTCCCACTGCGGGTCGTCTTGGGACCTTTCTGTTCGCCGCCATGTACCAAGGCTCCGCGGTTGCCTGCGCGATGTTCCTGACCGGCCAGGCCAGCAACATTCTCGGCGCGTCGCTCGTGACGAAGCTCACGAACGTGCAGGTAACCTGGAGTAGCTGGTTCGCGGCGGCTGCGCTCCCGGGCATCGCCTCCTGCCTGCTCGTGCCGTGGGTCGTCTATCGCATGCTGCCGCCAGAGATCAGGCGGACACCTGAGGCCGCGGCGTTCGCGAAAAGCGAGCTCGATCGCATGGGGCCGCTTGGACGGCACGAAGCGATCGCGCTTGTCGTCTTCACCACGGTCGCGGTGATGTGGATCACGTCAGGATGGCATCGGATCGATGTCACGTTGGTGGCGATGGCGGGACTCGGTGCCCTCCTCTTGACCGCCACACTCGCCTGGAAGGAAGTCGTCGGCGAGAGCGCGGCGTGGGACGTGTTCATCTGGTACGGCGGTCTCTTACGAATGGGCGAGCTCCTGAACAACACCGGCGTGACGAGGGTCTTTGCGGAGCAGGTCGGCGCACGATTCAGCGGCTTCCCGTGGATCGCCGTCTTTCTCCTGGTACTCCTCGTGTTCTTTTATGCGCACTATTTTTTTGCGAGCATCACGGCACACATGCTCGCCATGCTGCCGCCGTTTGTCGTGCTGCTCATTGCCGTCGGTGTTCCCGCGCCGCTTGCCGTTTACAGCCTCCTCTGTCTCGCGAACCTCACGGCCGGTCTGACACATTACGGAACGACCACGGGTCCGATTCTCTTCAGCCAGAACTACGTGAGCTTCGCCGACTGGTGGCGAACGGGATTCGTCGTATCGATTGCGAATCTTCTGATTTGGCTGACAGTCGGGGTGTGGTGGTGGCGGATTCTCGGATTCTGGTAAACGAGATCGTCAAGTGCCAAGTGCCGAGTGCTAAGTGCCAAGTGCTGAGTGCTACGTGAGCGCTCTCGGCGGTGGGCACTGGACATAGAGCACTCGGCACTCGGCACTCGGCACTGGGCACTTCGGCACTGGGTTTGCGATCGCGCCCGCATGCGGCGAGTGCTCGCACTGATTCTTGGCGGCGGGGCGGGCAGCCGGCTTTTTCCGCTCACACAGTTGAGATCCAAGCCGGCCGTCCCGATCGGCGGCAAGTACAGGCTCATCGATGTGCCAATCAGCAATTGCCTGCACGCCGATGTCCGTCGCATTTACGTGCTCACGCAGTTCAATTCCGCGTCACTCAACCGTCACATCGCCAACACGTATCGTATGGACCATTTCTCGCAAGGGTTCGTCGAAATCCTGGCGGCGGAGCAGACACCGGAAAGCACGGCCTGGTTCGAAGGCACTGCGGACGCGGTTCGTAAGGCGCGCCGCCACTTCGAAGCGGATGACGCCGAGTACTACCTGATCCTGGCGGGCGATCATCTCTATCGGATGAACTACACCAGGCTGCTGGACGCTCACCTCGAACATCGTGCTGATATCACCATCGCAGCGCTGCCGTCCACGGCGAAAGACGCCACAGGCATGGGCATCTTCACCTTCGATCGATCCGGCCAGATCACGGCGTTCGAGGAAAAGCCCAGTGCGGCACGTCTGGCAGAAATGAGAACCAGCGTCCCGGCGGGTTCAGACGTGATCGTCAGCGGCGAGACCAAGCCGTTCATTGCCTCGATGGGAATCTATCTCTTTTCGCGTCACGTCCTGCTCGAGATGCTCGAGCGCGAAGAAGGCAACGACTTTGGCCGCCAGCTCATTCCCGCGGCGCTCAACCGGTATCGCGTGTCTGCGTATCTCTTCTCCGGCTACTGGGCGGACGTCGGAACGATCGACAGCTTCTACGACGCCAACGTTCTTCTCACACAGCCGGAGGCGCCTTTCAATTTCTATGACGCCGCGTGCCCGGTCTACACGCACGAGCGCTTCTTGCCCCCATCTCGCGTGAAGGACTCCAAATTGCACAACGCAATCGTGGCCGACGGCAGTCTTCTTGATGAATCCGCCGTTTCAGATTCGGTGATCGGCATTCGCACGATCGTTCGTCGCGGCGCGCAGATCCGCAACTCGGTTCTGCTCGGCGCGGATTTTTACGATCCCAACGCAACCCCGTCGCGGGACGTAGTCCCATTGGGTCTCGGCGCCGACGCCGAGCTCGATCGCGTGATCGTCGACAAGAATGCGCGAATCGGCGACGGGGCGCGGCTCATCAACTCGCGCGGCGTTCAGGAAGAGGACGGCGACGGCTACTACATCCGCAGCGGAATCATCATCGTTCCGAAAGACGCGACAATTCCTCACGGCTTCGTACTGTAGTTTTACTCGTAACCTACAATTTACCGTTGCGTCACGGGACAGAAACGTCGTCCCGCTACCGTCAGAGCCAAGGTGCTGAGCATGCAGGAACACGCAACGAGAGCCGCCGTCGCCACGCGCCGCGGAGGTCTGAAAACCCGTGTCATCGTCGTCGAAGACGAACCCGATATCGCGGAGCTCGTCAGACATACGCTCGATCGGGACGGCGCGTGCGACGTACAGATTGTGGGCGCCGGCGACACCGCCCTCAGAATGGTCACTGAGGAACTGCCGGATCTCGTTATTCTCGACTTGAATCTGCCCTCGATCAGCGGAACCGAAGTCTGTCGAATGCTTCGCGCCAAATCTGCGACCCGGGACATTCCCATCATCATGCTGACGGCGCGGGGATCGGAAAGCGACCGCGTGGCAGGCCTCGAGATGGGAGCGGACGACTACATCACGAAACCGTTCAGTTTGCGCGAGCTGGCCGCGCGTGTGCGTGCGGTCCTCCGGAGAGGGCGCACACAACCTGAACGGCCGGCCATCTATCGCGGCGCGCACCTCGTCGCCGATTTCGATGCTGTCGATGTGACGGTCGATGGACAACCGATTCGGTTGACGAGGCGTGAATTCGAGCTTCTCAAATACCTGATCGAGAACCGCAATCGCCTGCTCTCGCGCGACCGGCTGCTCGAGCAGGTCTGGGGCTACGATCACTCGATCGAAACGCGCTCTGTTGATGTGCACGTCGGCCGGCTACGGAGCAAACTGGGCGCCGCAGCCAATCAGATCGAAACGATCGTGGGATTGGGATACCGGTTCGTGGACTAGAAAGCATGTCGCTCGTCCCGCTGTGAGAAGAGCGACGGTTCAAGGATCGCGTCGCGTCTGACACCAAATGAGAGTTACTTCCGAAACGGGTAGAAGCCGATCCCAACGTTCGCGTGAACGTTGCTGAGATCCCAGCGATCATCGAACTGCCCGGTAGGCGTCGTCACGACAATATCTGGTCGCAGGCGCATGTAATCCAGCGATACCCTCAGCGTAAACTTGGGCGTCAGGAAGTACTCAGCCTTGACTTCCGGTTTCAGGAGCACAGCTTTGCCGGCATGGACGGAAACCGCCCCGTTCGGTACGCCAAAGGCGCGGGGCATGTCACCGTGAATCGAGCCGTGATTGAAGGACAGGCCGGTCTGGAGCTGCACGCCCGTGCTGAGGTTGCCGAAATGCCAGCCATAGCCGATTCCGGCCGTGATCGCCCGGGTCCTCACCAGTGAGAATTCCTCTCCATTCGGGCTGTGGAGATGTTCCCTGAACATCGTCAACCCGACCGGGTAGCGCCAACCGTTTGTACGGCCCGGACTCAACCCGATAGAACCACCAAGCGATGTGCCTTTTGTCACATCAGTGTCGGTGGGGTGGCGGAAGCTCACGTTGCCGTGGACCCCGACCTTGCGGATCATTCTCGCGACGTTGTCTTTGAAGGCGTGGGATTGTGCTTGCGCCGACGGTGGCGCCAACGCCAAAACGATTGTGACGAGCAGAGCGGTATGCGTTTTCATGGCGGTGAGGCAGACAGGATCTGAACGCCCCTTTCAGCGGCGTCGGCGACGAAACTCATTGATTCATTGAATAGCAGCCGCAACGGAAACGTAACGAGGATATCACGCGCCGGTAAATTCTCGGGGCCCCAGATCAACAACTTCCCAGCCCGTCTCGATTTCGCGAATTGTGTATCGACGCGTGCGGTGGGCCTTCTGAATGGTTTTCGCAAACGCATACATAGTTGACAGATCATTAGCGCGGTTCTTTCGGAAGTGTCTGTAAACTCCGCG
>WNFU01008969.1_pt1 | contig 11408 bp, 9 predicted proteins | sample 5400121 | NCBI WGS metagenome assembly WNFU01 (sample SAMN13153360, study PRJNA577476) | soil metagenome | isolation source: 100 cm soil or saprolite under grassland replicate 1 | place: USA:California | collected 2016-06-15
TGACAAAGACTTTGCCAATCAAGTTCGCATCTGTAACGGCACGGGCTGCAGCAGCGACACCCACGGTGGTTGGAGCAATGATAACCTTCAGGTCAGGATACTTGGTGAATAGGGACTGAGCTTCATTGTAGCTCTTGGTGTCATCATCATCACCGTACACGGTTTCAACCAGTTCCAGCTTGGAATATTCCGGTTTCTTGAGTTCTTCCTTCATGACCTCGATCCAGGCATTCTGGTTTGGAGCAGTGGAAGTGGCGCTCAAAATCGCGATTTGTCCACCATCCGGTCCAGCCAGATCGGAAGCCATCTGGATCTCGATCGCGCCGATATCATGCAGCACAGCCTGGTTGATATGGAGATTGCGTCCTTCGGGTGCAATGGCAGAATCCCATGTGACGACCGGGATTCCAGCGTCCATGGCAGCTTGACCCGTGGGCACAAGAGCATCGGCATCATTGGCTGAAATTGCCAGACCACATGGTTTTTGAGCGATCAAGGAGTTGAGCAGGGTGATCTGTTCGGTGGCGTCGGCGGTTGCTGAACCTTGATACAATACCTTTATGCCCAGTTCCCCGGCAGCTTCTTGCGCACCTGTATTGGCAGTATCAAAATAAGGGTTGCCAAGATTCTTGGGAACCAGAACGTAGTCGCCTTCACATGCAGCGGCTGGCGCTTCTGTAGCAGCGGGAGCTTCCGTGGCGGGCATTTCTGTTGCTGCTGGGGCTTCGGTTGCAGCCGGGGCCTCTGTAGCCGCGGGCGCCTGGGTGGGTGTGGCTGCTGAACCACACGCACTCAACAGAAGACTAAAGAGGGCGATGACCGAAAGGGTCAAAAACAACGAGCGGTGTTTCATTTTCTATCTCCTTCAAATTTGTGAGTTGACGTTCGACTTACCAACAATTGGATCCTCAGATATATAAGTTGTTCCGACCTCCTTTCAAAACGGGAAGTTGTTATCCTGGTGTCAGGCGCATGCAATGGCCTGGAACCACCACATTCTGCGGTATCAACCCCCAGCAATCACCGGCGCTCGAGACCAGAAGAAAAAAAGGAAGAATGCAATAAAGACTGCAAGTACACCCACACCCATCAACACAGCTCGCCATTGAATTCTGGTAGTTCTCAATGAAGAAACTTGTTGAGCCACACCGGGCAGCAAGATGGAAAGGATCAAGAGTAATCCGATCACGATGCCCTGAACCTGACCCTGGATGTTAAGCAATCCCATGCCGAAGCGCATCAAACCAATCAAAAGCAAAGAAAGAACGGCGCCAGGCATGGTCCCTTTCCCACCATTGATGTCCACCCCTCCCAGCACTACCGCGGTAATGACAGAAAGTTCAAGACCTGTGCCAATATCCGGACGCGTGCTTCCGAACCGCGCGGCTAATATCAATCCTGCCAGGGCTGCCATCAAGCCCGATAATGTGTAAATAATAAATTTAATCTTGGCAACCGGCACGCCTGAATAAAGGGTGGCGTTTTCATTATTCCCAATGGAATATAAGTAACGGCCAAACGTTGTCCGATGCAAAACCAGCCCGAAAATGATCGCCAAAACGATAAATAAAGCTACAGAAAAGGGAACGAGCGTCCCGAACACTTTTCCCTGCCCGAAATACGTAAAGGCCTTGGGATAGCCGCGGGCTGCCTGATCACCAAGGAAACCATAGGCAATACCGCGATAAAAGGCATATGTACCCAGGGTCACCACAAGCGCAGGCAATTTGACGCGAGAAACCAGATATCCATTCAACATACCGCCAAGGGTGCCAAGCAAAAGCCCTGCCAGTGCCGCTATCCAAATATTGACTCCCATGTTATGCAACAGTCCCATAAAGGAAGCACTCATTCCCATGTTGGAAGCGACAGACAGATCGATATTGCCCGTGATAATAATAAAAACCATTGGCAACATCATCAACCCGATTTCCATAAAGTCTGAGGAGGTGCGCGAGAGATTACCCGAATTCAAGAAAAATGGAGAAAGCCGTGTATTGATCAACACATCCAACAGGATCAACGCCACCAGCATCCATTCCCAACGCAGAAAAGTAGACAGGAAGGAACGAGGTGGCGGATTTTCGCTAATGAGCGTTGCGGATTTTGATTCGCTGACCACGTGCGTGTGGGCCTTCATGCTTTGGTCCTCTCCACCCGGTTTAAGATCCACTTATCTGAAATGACCGCGATCAAAATCAACAAGCCTTGGGCTGCCAACTGCCAGAATGGCGAGATACGGATCAAGGTCAGCGAGTTTTGAATGATGCCAAGTAACAAGGCGCCCAAGAGTACTCCTGGCACAGTTCCGACTCCGCCGCTGATGCTGACACCGCCTACAACAGAAGCTGCCACGGTTTGAAGCTCAAAACCGAGAGCCGTATTGGTCTGCGCCGATTCGAACCTGGATGCCCATAGGACTGCCGCAAGCCCACAGAGCAAACCACTCATCAAATAAACCAGGAACGTAATCCGCTGCTTGCGGATACCGGCAAATTGGGCAGCGTCTGGGTTGCTACCCACCGCATAAATATCCCGTCCTGTCCGCGTATAGTTAAGAAAATAATACACAAGGATGGCGACCAGGATGGCAATGATCACCATATTTGGTAAACCGAATGGCGTACCCTTGGATAACAGCTTGAAATTTTTGGGTAATTCGAATGAATTGATCCAGGTCCCCTGGCTGTAATAAAAGACTAGGCCACGATAGATACTTAAAGTGCCAAGGGTGGCAATAATCGGAGGGACCTTGCCATACGTAATGATGAGTCCGTTAAAACTTCCTAGCACGGTTCCTAATGCCATTCCCAACACAACCGCGAAAATAACTGGTGTTTCAGGATTCTGCTTCACCACGAACGCGACCATCATCGCAACCAGGCCAATCATCGAACTGACGGAGAGGTCAATACCATGTGTGATAATGACCATCGTTTGCGCCAGGGCTACGATTGTCAGGATGGAAATATTTAGGAGAATATCCTTGAAATTATCAATCGTCAGGAATGAATGGGCCCGGAATGTGACAGCAACGACCAAAATCAAAATGAAGAGACTGATCCCTGCTTCGCGGAAACGGATGAGAGTCCAGAGCAAGCCATTGCGGGAAAGCGAAGTTCGGATGGCAGGAGGATTTTGAACGGTCACTGTATATTTCCCATCGTCACGTTTTGAGTCGCAGCCGAAATGATCTTTTCCTGGGTAGCTTCGAGGCGGGAGAATTGTCCCGTCATGTAACCTTCACGCATAACGATCACACGATCACTCATTCCCAGGATTTCCGGTAGTTCGGAGGAGATCATCAAAATCGCCATTCCTTCCGCTGCCAGTTTGCTCATCAAGCCATGGACAGCTGCTTTTGTGCCCACATCAATGCCACGGGTGGGTTCATCCAAAATGAGAATGCGAGGATTAGTGGAAAGCCATTTTGCCAATACCACTTTTTGCTGATTGCCGCCAGAAAGTTCACGCGCCAATTGCCAGATGTTATTGGCACGCACCTCCATTTGGCGAGCAGCCTCATAAGTAAACTTCCGTTCCACCTTATCCCGTAACCAGCCGTTACTGGCATAGCGATAAAGCATGGGCAGACTAATATTCGATGTGATATGCATGGCAGGAATTAATCCATGCAGTTGCCGGTCCTCGGGCACGTAAGCCAACCCAAGCTTTATTGCTTGTTGAGGCGATGTGATGACGACATCCCGCCCTTCAACCTGAATCCGCCCTCCTGTGGCTGGCTCTACTCCAAAGATGGCGCGGGCTACGTTAGTCCTGCCAGCGCCTACCAATCCAGCCAAGCCCAGGATTTCTCCACGTCGCAGTTCAAAACTCACATCATGAAAAGATCCGGCACGCGACAGATTCTCTACCTTCAAAATGACATCACCCGCGCGTACCTCCTGTTTGGGAAACAAATTGGTGATCGCGCGTCCGACCATCATACGAATCAGATCGTCGCGAGTCACATCGGTCATGGATCGTGTATCAACGTAAGAGCCATCCCGCAAAACAGTGACGCTGTCAGCCAGTGCAAACAGTTCTTCGAGACGATGAGAAATGAAAATGATGGCAGTCCCCTGCTCGCGTAAACGTCGTACCAGGCGAAATAGATCGTCCACTTCGTGAAGCGTGAGAGACGAGGTGGGCTCATCCATGATCAAAATCTGTGCATTGATCGAGAAGGCGCGCGCGATCTCAACCATTTGCTGTTGAGCAATACTCAAGGTGCGAGCTTTTTGTTTTAGATCCAGCTGTACGCCAAGGGACTCAAGCAGCTTGCCCGCTTCCGCGTACAACTTGCGCCAGTCGACTCGGCCGCCTCGTGTGACAGGTTGGCGACCTGCAAAAATATTCTCAGCCACATCCAAATCTGGAAAGAGACTCAGCTCCTGATAAATGGCGGCAATCCCAGCCTGACGCGAGTCACGCGCATCGCCGAAATGCACAGGTTCCCCATTCAAAAGGATCTCACCCTTATCTGGATGATGAACGCCCGTGATGATCTTTACCAGGGTCGATTTTCCTGCGCCATTTTCTCCCAATAGTGCATGGACCTCCCCGGGACGCAAAGCAAAAGATACTTCGTGCAACACCTCAACCCCTGAAAAACTCTTGCTAATTTTGTTCAGTTCCAGAATGGTTTCACTCATTTGATGGAAGCCGCCTCTTCTTCACAAATCGTAAACTCAATTCCTGCCTGCTTGAGCCGCTCTGCCCACTCTGAAGACAAATGTTTATCTGTGAACAGACAATTGATCTTCTCGGGGCGCGCAAAGGAGGTCAGGTCTTCTTTGCCAAACTTGGATGAATCCACCAACGCAAACAATTGCTGAGATGACTCGATCACCTTCCGCTTCAGTTGCGCCTCAGCCAGGTGGACTTCGGTCATTCCATGCTCCAGGCTGAATCCGCTGCAGGAAAGAAACGTTTTTTGAATATGCAATTCCTCGATAATGTGTTCGCTCAATAATCCTGTTACCGAGGAAGATTCATTATTGACAACTCCTCCGAGCAATATGACGGTATTCGTCGGGTTCTGCGACAATTCGCGCGCCACTTCAAAACCGTTGGTCACAACCCGCAAGCGCCGGCGCTCTGATAACGCCTTTGCAAAATAATAGGCTGTGCTGCTCGCATCCAACAAAATGGAGTCACCGTCATTAACCAAAACAGCCGCCTCACGTGCAATCGCAAGTTTGGCAGCTGCATTTTGTTGATAGCGTCTCACAAAAGAGTTATTCTGAAAATGATCCTGCTGGTTCAGGACGGCTCCCCCATGCACCCGTATCAACACTCCCTGGTGTTCGAGCGCATTGAGATCATTGCGAACGGTACCTTCCGAGACATCCAACACGACAGCCAACTCTGGGACGCGCAAACCTGGCTGTTTGCGAAGAATGTCCAAAAGAGATTGGCGTCGTTCGTAGGTAGTCAAAGGCTATCCTTTGTTGAATTTTGTGGAATTTTGTGGAATTATGCAAATTCATATTATCAAGTTTGTTGCTTTTTGTCAATATTTTAATACCTAAATTTTCGGAATCTGATGGTTTAAATTAAAAAGAGGCATTTGTTAAAAGTAATGCCTCTTAGAAATGGAAGTGATTCCCACCCCATCTTCCACTTGGCTCTGTTTTGCGAAGCTAGATTCTGACCCGTGAGAAGAACTCTGGCAAGCCGCGTATGCCCAGTCGTAATCGGAAGAGCGCGCCCGCGCCTGCACCCTCCTCGGCTTTTGTGCCATCAGTGAGTGCTGTCGTGATATACAGGTCGCTCAGATCCTCGCCGCCAAATGCCACGCTGGAAACCTTCTTGGCCGGGAACTCAATGCGCCGCTCCTCAAAACCGTCCGGCGTGTAGCGGTATAGCGCTGAGTCATCCCAGCGCGCCGACCAGACATAGCCTTGTGCATCGACAGTCATGCCATCCGGCAGGCCGGCACACTCAGGCGTGCGCAACCAGACGCGCTGGTTAGTCAGCGCGCCTGTCTTCTCGTCGTAATCAAAAAGATAGATGGAGCGTGCGGCTGAGTCAGTGTAGTACATGTGCCGGCGATCTAATGTGAAGCCCATTCCATTCGAGACACCGATGCCTTCGAGGAGCAGGTGAAGCACACCATCCGGGTCAAGGCGATAAAGGCGGCCTGGACGGGTTGGCGTTGGCATTGTGCCACAGAAGACGCGACCGACTGGATCAGAGATCACATCGTTGAACCGGCTCTCGCCCTCATCGGGAATCTCTTCGACGATGTAATTGAGGTGGCCGTGCAGCCCTTGGGCAATCGCACCGCGTGCCATGAACAGGAGGAGGGTACCATCGGCTTGAACCGTGAAGCCGCCGACGGGCGGGCCGCTATAGCACTGTTCATGTTTTCCCGTCGCGGGTTCGTAGCGGAACAGCTTGCCGCGGGTAATATCGGTCCAGTAAAGGCGCTGCTCCAATGTATGCCACAGGGGATTCTCGCCGATATGGCACTGATAGTCAGCAATGAGTTCGGGTCGTATCATCGCCTATACCATCCGATTCGTACATTTCCCCAATCCCTCAACTTCCACAACCACTTCATCACCCGGCTTCAGCCAATTCTTCTCTTTCATACCCATCACCACGCCCTCCGGCGTCCCCGTGGAGATCACATCTCCCGGCTTAAGCGTCATGTACTGACTGATGTGGCTAATACACTCCGCGACGCTGAAAATCATATCGGCAGTGTTGGAATTCTGGCGGAGGTCGCCGTTGACCCAGCAGGAAAGTCTCAAATTTTGCGGGTCGCCCACTTCATCGGCAGTCACCAGATATGGGGCAGTGGGGAAAAATTTGTCGTGGGTTTTGCCGAGCAACCATTGGGATGTGCGAAATTGCAGATCTCGCACGCTCATGTCATTGACGGTGAAATAACCAAATACATAATCCAACGCCTCGTCGACGCTAACATAGCGTGCTTCCTTTCCAATCACCACTCCCAATTCAACCTCATAATCATATTGGATAGCATTGTCCGGCAAGGGAATTGGCTCCCCTGTTTCCGCCAGCGTATTGTTGAACTTTGAAAACAGCACAGGCACTTCCGGTATTGGCAATCCTGTCTCCCGTGCGTGACGTTTGTAATTCAGCCCGATGCATATGAGTTTTTCCGGAGTCCCGACGCAGGGTCCGGGCCGCAAATCCTGTTCATTCAAAAGCCAGTGAGCCGCAGGCTGTTCCGCCAATCCCTGCAAAGCCTTCATCGCCTCCGCCCCGCCGCGAATGGCCGCGTCCATCGTAAGCGGAATCCCCATATGCTCCTCGGAAGCTTGAGCGACATCTATCACACCCGCTTCCGTGCGAATACCCAACTGCAAAACGTTGTTACGGTGAAAGGTCAAAAGTTTCAATGAATTATCCTTTGATTTGAATGTAAGTTTTTTTCGTCTGCAGAAAAAGTAGGGTTTGCATACCTCAAATTATCTTGGGCTCTCATTTGTTTTACCCATATCACGACGATGCCAATCCTCTTTAAAAAGGTTGAAATGCGCTTCAATCTGGGGATGCTCGCTGAACACAGACTCGTTGAGTTCAACTCCAAGACCCGAAGCAGTGGGCAGGGAAAAATAACCATTCACAACTTCCGGAACACCTGGGGCTGCCTGTTTAACCCACGAATCCGCAAAGTCATTAAAATGCTCTTGAATCATAAAATTCGGTGTACAAGCCGCCACATGCAGTGCCGCGGCTGTGCTGACTGGACCGCCCACATTATGAGGTGCAATCAGCACGTTATAAACATCGGCCCAAGCGGCCAGTCGACGGGTGAGTGTTAGCCCTCCAAAGTGGGTAATATCAGGCTGAATAATGTCCACCGCATATAGATCAAATAGCGGGCGAAACTCGTTCATGGTGTGCAAGCGTTCGCCAACAGCAATCGGAATGGAAACCCGTTCTGCAACCCGCTTTAGTTCGGACAAATTCTCCGGTGGGACGGGCTCCTCGATCCACGCCAGGCGGAATTTTTCCAGTTTGTTAGCCATCAAAATGGCTGTGGCTGGATTAAAGCGACCGTGCATCTCCAGCATAATATCGCGCTTCGGCCCAATCGCGTCCCGAACAGCGGCAACCAAATCCACCGCACGCGCCTGCTCATCCAACGTGAGTTCATAACGCCCTGCTCCAAAAGGATCGAGCTTAAGCGCCAGATAGCCACGTTCCACCACACTCAGTGCGGCTTCATGGAACATTTGCGGCGTGCGTTCCACTGTGTACCAGCCATTGGCATAGGCCTTGATGCGATCTCGAACTGCACCACCCATCAAACGGTAGCAAGGCAGACCGAGCGATTTCCCCATGATGTCCCAGCAAGCCATTTCAATGATCGAAAGGGCAGACATGGTAACTTCGCCCATGCGCCCGAAGTCGCCGATGGTCATCTTTAAGACAAGATCTTCGATGTCAAACGGATCTCGGCCGATAACATAGCGCGGCATGGCCTCACTGAGATAACCCAGTAATGCATTGGTACGGTTGTTAAGACGAACTTCACCTAATCCATAAATTCCGTCATCCGTTTCAACCTTGACGAAGGTTAAATTTCGCCAGGGAGTTCCCAGCACAAGAGGGGTCACTGCGGTAATTTTCATTGAAGTCACTCCTTAGGCGTAAGCCAGAATTTAGATATGGGAGCTCCATGCAATAGTTTTTCGTAGCAGGCTGTGCCGTTTTCCAACGGTTCAATTTGGGTCCATGCGTCCTCGAGCGTGATACGCTTTTGAGCAAGCGCCTGGAGAGCGTTGTCAAAATCAATGGGTGTATAGGCAAACGATCCATAGGTAGCAATTTCCCGGCGGATAAAGTCGTTCACAGGCAAGTCTGTATCTGCTTCGTGAAGACCAATCCAGACAATCCGCCCACCTGACCGCACGACACGAGCACATCCTTGCCGCGTTGCCGAGGCGCCAACCGCATCAACCACAATATCTACGGGTTGGGATGCGAGTGACTGGAATGTCCCCGGAATGGCTCCTAATTTCTCGGCCATCGCCAGGCGCTCCGCATTTAAGTCAATACAAAAGACCTGATTGATCCCCCGATCTATCAGTGCCTGAATGACCATGAGTCCGATTGGACCCGCCCCAACCACGAGGCTTTGTTCGTCCGGTGCTGGCGAGGCGAGAGCTGCCGCGTGAAGAGCGCATGCCGCAGGTTCAGCCAATGCTGCCGTAGCGAGCGATAGTTCAGGCGGAATCAGAAACAGGGCGTCGGCACGTATCGCTACAAATTCTGCATTGCTTCCCGGTAAATGAGCGCCCAACAATTTACGCTTTGGGCACAACTGTTGTTTCCCGCTTAAGCAGTGACGGCACTGCCTGCAACTTACGAGTGGATTTGCCGTGACCGCTGCTCCCACTTTCAATTCAGGGCGATCCACAGCACTGCCAATCGCTTCGATATGACCGCTGAACTCGTGGCCCATAATCAAGGGGGGCTTTCGAAGAGAATTTTTTCCCTCGTAACCGCTTAACTCTGAACCACAAATTCCAGAATAAGCGACTCGGATCAGTGTTTCATCAGGCTGAACAACAGGCATCGGCACCTGGCGCATGTTCATTTGCAGAGGTGCTTCGTAAACGAGGGCGGACATGGTTGGATTCATGAAAACTCCTTTGCTCTCTTTTTTAGTGTGCAAACATGATACTCATGCCGCCATCAATCACGAGTTCGGCACCTGTAATAAAGCTCGCCTCATCGCTCGCGACAAATGCTACAAAATTTGCAATTTCCTCTGGCGTACCGATGCGCTGAAGAGGCTGGAAGCTCAACACACGAGCTTCTGCCGCTTTGGGATCAGCTTGCTGATCAAACCAACCCTGAACCAGGGCCGTTCTCACCCACCCAGGACAAATTGCGTTGACGCGAATGTTGTAAGGGGCATAGTCGAGCGCCAGATTTCGGGTTAAGCCAACAAGAGCAGACTTTGCAGCAGCATATGGGAAATGTCCGGGGGCAGTTATCCGTGCATGAACACTGGCAATATTGATGATTGAACCGGCTTTTGCAGTTTTCATCGAAGGCAGGATGTGCTTGCAGCATAACCAGGCCCCTTTTACATCGACATTCAGCGCGTTATCCCAATCCGCTTCCGACATCGTAGTGGCATCATAGTAAAAGTTCTTGCCAGCGTTATTGACGAGAATATCGACGCGCCCAAAACGCGCCATTACATGGCTAACTGCGGCTTGAACCTCCGTTTCACGGGTAATATCCGTTTGGATGGCTAAAGCCCGGCAATCTTGCTTGAGCAGTTCTTCGGCTGCGCTTCGGACACTTTCAAAATCAACATCAGCCAGCGCGACCATCGCACCTTCGTGTGCCATCTTGTACGCGATCGCCCGCCCAATTCCGCGCCCAGCTCCTGTAATAAATGCAACTTTGTTTTCTAAACGAGCGCCCATGTGTTATTACTCCTGAAATAATCAGTTTTATTTATCAATCATAATCTGATTCAGCGGGCATAACACCTCAGGTGTAAAAGCGGAGTATCTAATATCAAAATGATCATGTCATTCTACCGAAGGACACCGGTACGGTGTGAACGACTGCAGGGAGTGAAGAATCCCCGACAAATTGAGCCACAAAGCTCAATTTGTCGGGAGACTCTCACCTGCACTGGCGTGCGGCGCAAGTGTCGCTACGCTCAGAGCGACATGTTAGAGAGTATCTCCTCGAATTTAGATACTCCCTGTAAAAGACTATGCGGGCTTATCGAGCGGGCTCGAAAAAGAGTACGAACCAGCCTCGACGTCAAAAACGGCAAAGCCATTTTCCAGGCGCAAAAAAGTTATCCCTTGTGCTTTTTCGATAGAGTGTCCATTTTCAGTAACACGAAACAGATCCTTTGCCGGCACATAAATTGTCGCAGTGGTATTCACTGGAACTGTAATTTGCCAATCGAAGGTATCATTCTGCAGAGTCCACTCGCTTCGAATCAAGCCATACATCGAGTGTAATCCCGCTTTTGCACGGGTTAATCCACCTCCGGGTTGTGGACGCATAATTATATGTTTATAACCAGGCTGCTCCGTATCAAGATCGATCCCACCCACCACGGCATACATCCAGGCGCCAACGGCACCATAAGCGTAATGGTTAAATGAGTTCATCGTTTGATCCTGGAAGCCCTTGTCATGTGTCCAGCCATCCCAGCGCTCCCAGATCGTTGTTGCCCCCTGGGTGACAGAGTAGAGCCACGAAGGCCAGGTCGTTTGTTTCAACAAGGCATAAGCGGTATCCAAATGATCCATCTCACTCAAGACTCGGTTGAGGTATGGGGTGCCCACAAAACCAGTGCTGAGATGATTGTCTCTTTGCTCGATATTTTTCACCAATTCGTCCACAGCGACTGAGCGAAGATCCTGGGGAAGTAAATCGAAATG
>WNFU01017494.1_pt1 | contig 11403 bp, 11 predicted proteins | sample 5400121 | NCBI WGS metagenome assembly WNFU01 (sample SAMN13153360, study PRJNA577476) | soil metagenome | isolation source: 100 cm soil or saprolite under grassland replicate 1 | place: USA:California | collected 2016-06-15
TTCGTCGGGGACAGATCTAAACACCAGGCGCTTCACGCTGGGGGTCTTCCGCCAGTACGCCTCGTAAACCTCGAGCACGAGCTCGATACCCGGATTGAAGGAGACGAAGCGATACGGACCCGCGCCGACGGGCGCCTTCTTGAAGCCGTCGTCTCCCATCCGCTCGACGTACTTCTTCGGCAGGATCCAGGCGGCGCCCGTCGCGGGGGTGGCGTAGAAGGTCATGAAGTCGGCCCAGAGCTTCTTGAGACGAAAGCGCACGCGGTGCGCGTCCACCATCTCGATACCGTGGCCACGTGCGCCTTCAGGGTCGAGGCGGCGACGCCCTTGTACCGTTCGAAGGAGAATTTCACGTCCTCGGCGCTCAACGGGTCGCCGTTGTGGAACTTCACGCCCTTGCGGAGCACGAACTCGTACGTCAGCCCGTCCCTGGAGACGGTCCAGGACTCGGCCAGGCTCGGCGCCATCGGTTGGCCGGGCATGGGCTTCACCAGCCCGTCGTGGAGGGCGTAGATGATCATGAAGGGCGTGCTGACGCCAGTCATTTCCGCCGGGTCGAACCACGCCGGAGCGAGTGAGGCGTGAACCCCCCACGTCATAGTACCTTCCGGAACGGCGGCGGCGCCGTCCGGAGCGCCGCTCAGCACCGACACGAGCGCAAATATCAAGGGCCAACGGGGCAGGGCTGTCATTGAAGCTCCTTTCGCCAACGTGTCGCTACCCAGTATCGCCGACGAGCTTGGCCGCCGCGATCCCGGCCGAGGCGCACGCCTCGTCCTTGTCCGACACGTCTCCGGAGATCCCGACGGCGCCGATCACGGAGCCGTCGGCGTCGCGGATCAGCACGCCGCCCGCAGCCGGGACGACCCGTCCCTTCCGACCCGCAACCTCGTGCTACCATCGCGGCGTCTCGGAATTGACGACGCCGGTCGCGACCCCCCGGATAAAAAGGAGCTGCCCCGAGCGCGCCGCCGAGCTGTTCCCGCACGGGTTCTCGGGCGGCCAGCGCCAGCGCAGCGCGAGCGCCCGGGCGCTCGCGCTGTCGCCGAAGCTGGTCGTGCTCGACAAGCCCGTCTCCGCGCTCGACGTCTCGATCCGCGCCCAGATCCTGAACCTCCTGCGCGACCTCCAGCGGCGCTCAAGACGCACGGGATCGCGTCCGCGAGGCGGCCGGCTACAGCCGAATCGTCACGTCACCGTTTGGCCACAATCACGCCAGCGACGGGCTGAACCAGAAGGTCGGTTTCCGCAGGCGGTGATCAGGGGCCGGGCCTTCTACGGCTGGTGGATCGTCGGTGCCGGCTTCGTCCTCGAGGCGCTGATGGGTGCGCTCCTCTTCCACGCCGACTACTTCGGGAGCGCGTCCTTCGGCACGATCACGGGCATCTCCTCGATGGTCGTGATGTTCGGCATGGTCGGCAGCCCGATCATCGCGGGCGTCTTGGCCGATCGCACCGGCAGCTACGAGATGGGGTTCCGGATCCTCGCGGGCCTCGCCGCGCTTGGATCGATCTTCTTCGTGCTCGCACGGCGGCCATCACCGCCGCGGCGGAGACATTGACAACCCCGGACATCCGCGCATAATCGGCATCGCTTCGGGTTCCGTTCGTCGTCCCTCGACTTCGCTCCCGGAATTGTTCGCGACGTAGAGGAGGCTTCCATGACCCGACGGGCCCTGATCGTCGCGCTGTTGCTCCTGGGATCGCTCGCCCCCACGCCCGCGCCGGCGGCCCCTGAGGGGCGCTCGGAAGCGCCCGCAGGTCAGCTCACCTGGGCTGTGCACGTCACGCTCGCGCCCACGTGGTTCGACCCGGCCGAGACGACGGGGATCATCACCCCCTTCATGTTCCTCTACGCGCTCCACGACGCGCTCGTGAAGCCGATGCCGGGGAACGCGATGGCGCCGAGCCTGGCGGAGTCGTGGACCGTGTCCTCGGGCGGCCTCAGCTACGAGTTCCTCCTGCGCCGCGGCGTGATGTTTCACAACGGCGACCTCCTGACCGCGGAGGACGTGAAGTTTTCTCTCGAGCGCTACCGCGGGGCCGCCTCGGGACTCTTCAAGGCGCGGATCGCTGGCGTGGACGTGCTCGATCCTCACCGCATTCGCATCCGCTTCAAGCAGCCGTGGCCGGACTTCCTGACCTTCTACGGCACGATGGCCACCGGCGCCGGCTGGATCGTGCCCAAGAAATACGTCGAACGTGTCGGCGACGACGGCTTCAAGAAGGCGCCGGTCGGCGCCGGCCCGTACAAATTCGTCTCCTTCACACCCGGCGTGGAGCTGGTGGTGGAGGCTCACGAGCAGTACTGGCGAAAAACGCCCGCTGTGAAGCGACTGGTCTTCAAGGCGATCCCGGACGAGTCCACCCGCCTGGCGATGCTCAAGCGCGGCGAGGCCGACATCGCCTACTCGATCCGCGGTGCGCTCGCCGAGGAGCTCCGACGGACGCCCGGGCTCACCCTCAAGCCCAACTACCCGCCCGGCACCTTCTGGCTCGTCTTCCCGGAACAGTGGACCGACGCCAAGTCGCCGTTCGCCGACAGGCGCGTGCGCCTGGCGACGAGCTACGCGATCGACCGGCCCGCCATCAATCAGGCCGAGACCCTGGGCTTCTCGCGGATCACCGGCAGCATGATCCCGCACACCTTCGAGTTCTACTGGCCGGCGCCCGTCCCGACCTTCGATCCCCAGAAAGCGCGGCAGCTCCTGGCCGAGGCCGGATATCCGAACGGCTTCGACGCGGGCGACTACTACTGCGATGCGTCCTACGCGAACCTGGGCGAAGGAGTGGTGAACTATCTCAAGGCGGTCGGCATCCGCACCCAGCTACGTCCGCTGGAGCGGGCGGCGTTCATTCTCCAGAACAGCCAGAAGAAGCTGAAGAACATCATCCAGACCGCGAGCGGCGCCTTCGGAAACGCCGCCACCAGGCTCGACGCCTTCGTCGCGGCCGGCGGCACGTTCACCTACGGAATCTATCCCGACATCGAAGGTCTCATCGGCGAGCAGGCGAGCGACCCGGATCCGAAGCGGCGCGCGGCGACCTTGCACAAGATCCAGCAGCTCATCCACGAGAAGGCGATGGTCGCGCCCATCTGGGAGCTCGCGTTCATCAACGGGCATGGACCGCGCGTGGCCGAGTCGGGCCTGACGCTGATCACCAGTCACGCCTACTCGAGCCCCTACGAGGATCTGAAGCTCAAGCCCAGATGATCGGCGCGCCTTGACAGGCCGGACGCGCCGTGATTTCCTCCGGATACCGATGCGGATGCCGGCCCTCGGCCTGAAACGCAAGCAGTGGGAGCCCTTCGCCTTCGCCTCGCCCTCCCTCGTGCTGATCGGCTTCGTCATCCTCTTCCCCCTCGCGTACTCCTTCTACCTGTCGTTCCAGAACTTCGACCTGTCCGTCGGATCCGATTACGAGTTCGTGGGCGCGAAGAACTACACAGAGGCGCTTTTCCGAGACCAGCGGTTCCTCGGCTCCGTCTGGAACACGGCGGTGATCATCGCCCCGTCGCTGGCGCTCGAGCTCCTGCTCGGGCTCGGGATCGCGATGCTGCTCAGCCGCGTGCTCCACGGCCGGCCCATCATCACCGCGCTCCTCGCCATCCCCGCCATGGTCTCGCCGGTGATGGCGGCGATGGCGTGGCGGATGATGTACGGGGTCAAGTACGGGGCCATCAACAACCTGGGGCGGCAGCTCGGGATCCTCGACGTCTACTTCGACTGGTTCTCGTCGCCCTTCGTCTCGATCGTGGCCGTCGTGCTGGTCGAGGTCTGGCACAACACGCCCTTCATGATGCTGGTGCTGCTGGCCGGGTTGCAGTCGATTCCCACGGAGCTGTACGAGGCCGCCAAGGCCGATGGCGCCAACGCCTGGCAGCGCTTCTGGTCCATCACGCTGCCGCTGCTCAAGTTCACGATGGCGGTGGGCGTGATGATCCGCCTCATCGACCTGACCAAGCTGTTCGGGCTGATCTTCGTGCTGACCTTCGGCGGGCCGGGCGGCAGCACGGAGACGGTCGCCTTCACGACGTACCTGATGGGCTTCAAGGACTTCCGCATGAGCTACGCCGCGGCGCTCTCCTATGTGATCGTCGGCGGCGTGCTGATCCTGACGCTGGTCTTCTTCTGGATGCAGCGCGTTCGGGAGACGCGCGCGGCCTGATGGCGATCGCCATCGAGCGGAGCGTCGTCGTGACCCAGCGGGCGAAGCGCCACCGCGTGTGGCGGCGCGTCGGCCACGCCCTGACCTACCTGGGACTCGCCGTTGCGCTGGTCTTCTTCCTCGGCCCCTTCTTCTGGATCGTGACCACGTCGCTCAAGGGCAACGAGGACTTCTTCGCGTTCCCGCCGGTGTGGATCCCGCACGAGCCGTCGCTCAAGCACTACGCCGCGCTGTTCACGCGCTCGAGCGGGGCGCGGTACTTCACCAACAGCATGGTGCTCTCGACGCTCAGCATGATCGCGGCGCTCGTCGTGAGCCTGCCGACGGCCTACTCGATCGCCCGCTGGCGGGCGATTCGGCGGCGGGCTCCTGTCCATCTTCCTGCTCGTGCTGCGGATGCTCCCCGCCATCGCGCTCATCATCCCGATCTACATCGTCTACAAGCTGCTCGGGATGACCAACAACTACCTGGGCTTGGTGGTCGTCTACACCGTGCTCTACATCCCGTTCGCGGTGTGGCTGCTCGTCGGCTTCCTCCGCGATTTCCCGGTGGAGATCGAGGAGGCGGCGATGATCGACGGGTGCTCGCGGCTCCGGGCGCTCGTCCAGGTGATCGTCCCGATCATCGCGCCGGGGATGGCGGTGGTGGCCTTGTTCGCGTTCATCGCGACGTGGAACGAGTTCCTTTTCGCGATCGTCCTCACCGGCATCGAGACCAAGACGATGATGGTGCTGGTGACCTCGTTCACGTCAGGTGGCACCGACATGTTCTACGGTGAGGCGTCGGCCTCGGTCGTGCTCGGCGTGCTTCCCGCCTTCGCGATCGCCTTCATGCTCCAGCGCTATCTGGTCAAGGGACTGGCGCTCGGCGGGACGAAAGGGTAAGCGAACGATGACAAGGGGGACTCCCATGCGACGGTTCTGGTCCGCGACCTCGGTCGCGCTCCTGCTCGGTGGTCTCGTCACGCTCGGCTGGCTCGCGGTGCCGGATGGCGCTCGCGGCGCGCGGCCCTACGAGGGCCAGACGATCCGCGCGGTCGTCAACGCGGAGTACGTGAAGTACTCGCTCAGCCTGGTCGAGCACGACCTCTACGACAAGCTCGGCGTCAAGATCGAGACGGAGGTCATCCCGCTCGACGCGTTCGTGGCCAAGACTCTCCTCGAGTTCAACTCGGGCGGCAGCCCGTGGGATCTCGTGATGTTCGGTCCCTCGAACATGCCGGACTACGGCCGGCACTTCGAGCCGCTCGAGCCCTGGATCGAGAAGCTGAAGCTCGACTTCGCGATGGACGACATTGTCCCCGTGTTCGCCAAGGTGATGCTGCGCTACCAGGGCAAGCTGGTCAGCATGCCGTACGACGGCGACATCCACATCATGTACTGGAACAAGGTCGCCTTCGAGCGGCCCGACAACCGGGCGAAGTTCAAGACCAAGTACAAGTACGACCTGCAGCCGCCCAAGACCTGGAAGCAATGGGACGACGCCGCCGAGTTCTTCCACGGCTGGGGCTGGGACGGCAGCCAGGCGAAGCTCTTCGGCGCCGGCGCCTCGTACAAGCCGTCCGGCAGCGGGTACTCGTATCACTGGTGGCGCTCGCGGTTCTTCTCCTACGGCGGCCAGTACTTCGACGCGAACATGAAGCCGCTCATCAACACCGCAGCCGGCCTGCGCGCGCTGGAGGAGATGGTACGGACGATGCCGTACTACCCGCCGGGCGTGCTCCTCTTCGAGTCGGAGGAGCCCAAGACGATGCTGGTCAAGGGCGAGGTGCCACTGCTCTACTCTTGGACCTCGACCGGCAAGCGCGTGGGCAATCCCGCGGAGTCGGTGATCGTCGGCAAGGCCGGCTTCGGGCTGGTGCCGGGCGCCGAGATCGAGGGCAAGATCGTCCACCGGCCCGCCATCACGCCTGGCCGCGGCATGGCCGTCTCGAAATACTCCAAGAAAAAAGAAGTGACGATGAAGGTCCTGGAGTTCATCTCGCTCCCAGAACAGAGCCTCAAGATCGTGATGGACGCGAAGACGATCATGGACCCCTGGCGCGTGAGCCATCTGCGCGCGGAGAAGTTCCGCAAGCTGTTCCCGGACGCGGACAAGTATCTCGACGCCATCGAGCAGAGCTTCCCATTCCTGGTGCCCGACCCGGTGATCCCGGCCGCCGACGAGTACCAGCGCAAGCTCTCGTTCGAGATCACCGAGGCGCTCGCCAAGCGCAAGTCGCCCAAGGACGCGATCGACAACGCCGCCAAGGAGTGGGACAAGATCACCGAGCGGCGCGGGCTCGAGAAGCAGAAGGCCGCCTGGGGCGAGAAGCTCCACGAGATGAAGCAGCTCGGCATCGAGTACCACCCGGATTGGGCGGCCAAGGCCAAGTAGCACTGGGCGAATCTCACGCGAACTTCACGCGCTCCTCTCGCCGGTAGGCCCTGATGGCGAGCGTCAGGAAGAGCGCCGTATAGCCGGTGAGCCAGAGAAGGCTCGTGGCGAGTGTCTCCGACCCGGCGCCGAGGGCGCTCCACGCCAGCTGCGCGTAGTGATAGGTGGGCAGGAAGGGCGCGATCGCCTGCACGAAGCCGGGCAGCTGTCCGACCGGCACGAAGAAGCCGGAGGCGAAGGCGAGCGGCAAGTATATGAGGTTGGCGACGGCCGGCGCGGCATGGGGCCCCGACAGGTAACCGATCGCGAACCCGAGGGCGATGAAGGGCAGGGAGCCGGCGAGGAGCCGCGCGATGACCATCGCCCAGACCGCCGGCGGTTGATGGATCCCCCCGACGACGGCCCCGTAGCCGACCAACAAGAGAAGCGCCAGGAGCGCGAACACGAGCGCGGTCACGACCTTGGCCAGTATGAACACGAGCGGCGGCAGCGGGCTCGCCCGCATCAGGCGGTCGATCTTCATGGCGCGCTCGTTGGCGACGCCGATCCCGAATCCGTAGATCATGACGTTGCCGACGGCATAGGCGCCGAACGAGGCCAGGAGGTACGCGCCGATGCTCACGCCGTCGGCGCGCCTGACGTGCGCGACCGGCAGGCCGAAGAAGGTGAAGAAGACGATCGGCAGCGCCAGGTTGGTGACGCTGAACGCGGGCACCCGCCAGCGCATCAGGAGCTCGCTCCGGGTTTGCATCAGGAGCATCCGTAGCATTACTGCGGCCGCCGGGTACTTCATCGGCGCGTCGTCAGGCTGAGGAACGCCTCCTCGAGGTCGGCGCCCGTCACCTCGAGGTCGTGGACCGCCACCCCGCGCTCGAACAGCGCCTTCAAGACAAGCTCGGGCTCGTTGCTGAGCAGGCGGACGCGATGGTCTGCGACCTCGAGGTTCTGCACCGGGAGCCCGCGGAAGGTGGCGTCGCTCACGGGCGCACCGGTGTTGAAGCTGATGCGCTTGCTCGGAATTTGGGACTTGATCTCGCGCGGCGTCGCGTCAGCGATGACCACTCCGCGGTCGATCACGATAATACGCCGCGCCAGCTGGTCCGCCTCCTCGAGATAGTGGGTGGTGAACACGATCGTCTTGCCGACGGCGGAGAGCGCGCGGATGCTGTCGAGCACCGCGCGGCGGCCCTCCACGTCCATGCCGACGGTCGGCTCGTCGAGAAAGAGCGCTTCGGGATCGCCGCAGACGGCGAGCGCGAAGTAAAGCCGCTGGCGCTCGCCCCCGGAGAGCGTGCCGGCCCGCGCGCCCGCCTTGGCGTCGAGCCCGGCCCGCGCGATCGCCGTGGCGGCCGGCAGCGGCGACGGGTAGTACGACCGGAACAGGTCCACGAGCTCCCTGACCGTCAGCACGCCCGTCGTGCCCGACTCCTGGAGCATCACGCCGCAGCGGCTTCGCGCGCGCTGGTCCGCGGGGTCGAAGCCGAAGAGCCGCGCCTCGCCGCCGGTCGGGCGCCGGAGGCCGAGCATCAGGCTGATTGACGTGGTCTTTCCTGCCCCGTTGGGGCCGAGCATCGCCACCAGCTCGCCCGCGCCGATCGCGAGATCCACACCTTTGAGCGCCTCGACCTGGCCGAAACGCTTGCGGACCGCGCGGAGCTCCACCACGGGCGTCACAGCCCCACATTATCAACGCAGCGGCAACCGCTTGGGGCCGGTCGTGGGTCGCGGGGGGTGGCGGGAGGGGTCGCTCGACTCGTTCCCGTTCAGCGGCCGCGGCAGTCGTGTGCCCGGATGGAGCCCAGCCGCCGCGGGCCAGCGAACGCGTGCCGCGTGGTCGAGCGACCCCTCCCGCCACCCCCCGCGACCCGCGACCGGCCGCCGAGCCAGTTTCGCGGAGAGCCATGTTCCTGTATCTTTGCGGCATCCGACTACCAAAGGAGCCCGGCCCCATGAAAGAGCTCAGCATCTGGATGAACGGCAAGCTCGTGTCCCAGGCCCAAGCGGTCCTGCCCGTCAACAGCGCTGCGGTGTTCTACGCGACCAACGTGTTCGAGGGGCTCCGCGCCTACTGGAACGCCGCCGACGATGAGCTCTACTGCTTCCGCCTGCTCGAGCACTTCTCGCGCTTCCGCGAGTCCATGAAGATGATGCGGTTCACGATTCCCTACAGCGACGTCGACCTCTACGAGGCCGTGCGCCAGGTCCTTTCCGGAAACGAGATCCGGGAAGACGTGCACATGCACATGGTGGCGTACGTGACCGGCACCGGGCTCGACGCCACGACGCCGACCGGGCTCTACATCAACCCGCGCCGGCGGCCGCGCGTCGAAGCGGGCGCCGGGCTCAAGTGCTGCGTGAGCTCCTGGGCCCGCACCTCGGACAACGCCATTCCCATCCGCCTCAAGTGCGGCGCCAACTACCAGAACGGCCGGCTGGCGACGCTGCAGGCCAGGGCCGACGGCTACGACCAGCCGCTCCTCCTCAACAAGGAGGGGCACGTCGCCGAGGGGACCGGCGCGACCTTCTTCATGGTCAGAAAGGGACGGCTCGTGACCCCACCCATCACCGCCGACATTCTCGAGAGCATTACGCGGACGACGCTGATGGACGCGATCTGCCCCGAGCTCCTGGGCATGGGCGTTGTCGAGCGCGAGATCGATCGCACGGAGCTCTACGTGGCCGACGAGGCGTTCCTGTGCGGCAGCGGCTACGAGATCACGCCGATCGTCTCCATCGACCGGTTCCCGCTGGGCGACGGCAAGGTCGGGCCGATCACCAACCGCCTGCTGCGGGCCTACATGGACATCGTGCGGGGCGTCGACAAGCGGTTCCCGGAGTGGCGGACACCGACCTATCGCACCGTGAGGGTTTGATCCGGCGGGAATGAACTTTCCGGGCTTTCGGCTGCCGGACGAGCTGCTCGTCCTGCGTGACCAGATACGGAGGGTCATCCGCGACGAGATCATCCCGCTCGAGCAGCGCATCGATCCCGACGCGCCCGAGTTTCCTGAGGAGGACTATCAGAGGATCGCGGCCAAGACGAAGGCGTCGGGCCTCTGGGCGCTGGGCGCTCCGGAGGAGTACGGGGGCGGCGGCCTCGACACGTTCGCGATGTGCGTCGCGCTCGAAGAAATGTCGCAGCACCGGATGGGTCTCTACAATCCGGGCTGCGGCGTCTTCGGGCGCTACCCGCCCCCCGCGATCTGGGCGGGAAGCAAGGAGCAGATCGTCAAGTACGCGGTGCCGACCATCCGCGATGGCCTGAAGACGTTCTTTGCCATCACGGAGCCCTCGGGGGGATCCGACCCGGCCGGCGCGATCCAGACGCGCGCCGAGAAGCGTGGCGACCGTTGGGTGCTGAACGGTCGGAAGGTCTTCATCTCGCGCGCCCACGACGCGCCGTGGGGCATCGTGTGGGCGCGGACCGACCGGGCGAAGGGCCGCGGCGGCATCTCGTGCTTCATCCTCGAGCGCGGCACGCCGGGCTTCAGCGCGCGGACCATCCGGACGATACGTACGTCCGCGGTGCCGAACGACGTGGTCTTCGAGGACTGCGAGCTTCCCGCCGAGAGCCTGATCGGCGCCGAGGGCCAGGGCCTCGACCTGGCCTTCGATCTGCTCGTGAAGAACCGCTTTCCGTACTCGGCCTGCAACCTGGGCGTGGCCGTCGCCGCGCATCGCATGGCCGTTGCCCACGCCAAGCAGCGCTCGACCTTCGGCGCGCCGCTGAGTCAGCGCCAGGCGATCCAGTGGATGCTCGCGGATGCCGAGGTCGAGATCCGCGCGTGCCGCTGGCTCATCTGGGAGGGCGCGTGGAAGGCTGATCGCGGTGAGGACGCGCGCGTCGAGGCGTCGATCGCCAAGCTCTACTCGAGCGAGGTGCTCGGGCGCGTCGTGGACGCCGCGGTCCAGATTCACGGCGGCTACGGCGTGTCCAAGGAGTTTCCGCTCGAGCGCTGGTACCGTGAGGCGCGCGTGCGGCGCATCGGCGAGGGCCCGTCCGAAGTCCACCGCATGGTGATCGCGCGCTCGCTGTTCCGCTGACCGAGGACACCTCCATGGCCGACGAGATCCTGTGCGCGCTCGCCGACGGCATCGCGACCATCACGCTCAACCGTCCCGACCGGCGGAACGCGCTCAACACCGCCATGCTCGAGGGGCTGCAGCGCCGCTTCGACGAACTGGAGCGCGACGCGCGCGTGCGGGTTGTGGTGATCCGGGGCGCGGGCACCGCGTTCTGCTCCGGCCGGGACCTCGAGGAAATGAGCCGGCGACAGCGCGACGCGCTAGAGCCCGAGTCGGACGTCATCAGCGTGTTTCAGCAGATCGAAGCCTCGAGCCGTCCGACGATCGCGATGGTCCACGGCGCGGCATATGCCGGGGGGTGTGAGCTGGCGCTCCACTGCGACTTCCGCGTTGCGGCCGACGTGGCGCGCTTCGCCATGCCGCTGGCGCGGTTGGGGCTGGTGGTGCCGTTCCCGCTCGGCCAGAAACTGGTCGAGATCATTGGCCCGGCGTTCACGCGGCAGATTCTCTTGACCGGCCAGCCCGTCGACGCCCGACGCGCTTACGAGATGGGGATGGTGCACACGGTCGTCCCAGCCGCGGAGCTCGAGCGGGCGACCGATGACCTGGCGCGGACCATCGCCGGAAACGCGCCGCTCTCGCTCGCGGGGATGAAGGCGACGATCCGCCGATCGGCCGCGCTTCGCGGCCGCCTCGAGCACGCCGACCTCGACGAGCTGGCCCGGCGCGCCCGCGCCAGCGCCGACGCCCGGGAGGGCGTGCGGGCGATGCTGGACAAGCGCAAGCCCATCTTCCGCGGGGAGTGACGCGCGCAGGGGGTTTCTAGGGAGC
>WNFU01009681.1_pt1 | contig 11402 bp, 9 predicted proteins | sample 5400121 | NCBI WGS metagenome assembly WNFU01 (sample SAMN13153360, study PRJNA577476) | soil metagenome | isolation source: 100 cm soil or saprolite under grassland replicate 1 | place: USA:California | collected 2016-06-15
ACGTAGTAGAGGCGCCGCCGCTCCGCCTCGGCGGCTTCGTCCTCGACCTCCTTCACCTCCTGGTAGTCCGAGGTCGGCCGGCGCTTTCCCGTCGACGGGTCGGCGACGCGGAAACCGAGGCGGCCGTCGGGGAGACAGAGGATCTCGTCCGCGTCGCGCGCTGCGCCATGGCGGCCTGCATCGGCCACGACCACGACCTTGAACTCGAGACCCTTCGCACCGTGGATCGTCAGCAGCCGGATGACATCGGTGCCCTCCTCCTCGGCAACCGCTTCCAGCTCGGAGGCGCCAACGGTGCCCTGCTCGCGAACGAAGCGAACGAACCCTTCGACGTCGGGGCCGCGAAGCTCCTCGTACGAGCGCGCGAGCCGGGCCAGCTTGCGGAGGTTCGCGTAGCGGCGCCGCCCGTCCCACTGCGCGAGCACCGCCAGGTCGTAGTCGTGGTCGGCGATGACGCGCTCGCATAGCCGCTCCAGCGACAGCCTCGGAGCAAGACCGGCCAGGCGGTCGTACCGTTGCTTGAACGCGCGGAAGAGCTGAGAGTCGCGATTCGAGAGGCCTGCGGGCAGCGACCGCTCGAGCCCGACGAACAAGGGGCGGCGCTCGGCAGCCCCGCGCAGATGCATGAGCGCGTCGTTCGACACGCCGACGAACGGGGAGGCCAGGACAGTGACGAGCGCCTCGTCGTCGTAGCGGTTGTGCATTGTGCAGCAGCCGCAGGTAGGCCAGAAGGTCGACGACCTGCTGCTGGTGGTAGTAGTCGCGACCGGTCGCGCGGAAGGTCGGGAGCCCGAGCTCGCGGAGCGCCTCCTCGTAGAGCTTCGCGTCGGTGCCGGCCGCGAACAGGAGGACGATCTCGCCCGGGGTCGCCTCGCCGGAATCGACGAGATCCTTGACGCGCGTTGCCACATGCTTGGCCTCTGCGGCACGCCAGTGCGTGCCCGAGTCCTTGTAGGTCGCCTTGTCGGTGACAAGCAACTCGACCGCCGGGCCGAAGGCAGGATCGGCGAAGCGGCCGGCGGCCGAGAGCGGCTGGAACGAGTCGCCGAAGTCGGCCGAGAAGAGGTGGTTGATGACGTCGAGCACCTCAGGGCGCGAGCGGTAGTTCTCCGTCAACGCAAGGACGCCGCCCGAGGCCTCGCGCCGCTCGCGAAAGACGTCGACGTCGGCGTGCCGGAAGCGGTAGATCGACTGAAACTCGTCCCCCACGAAGAAGACTTCAATTGGCGTTGCCGAGGCGCTCTCGGGTTTCTGGGGCGCCGCTGGCGGTGCGGGGCCGGAGGGAACAGTGCTCAAATGCACGGGCCCGGAGAGCACCGTGCCGTCAGCGGCGCCAGGTGGCGGCGGAGCCGGGCTTCGCCCGGCGGGAGCCGACACCGGCCAGGGACGCGAGAGCAGATCTATCAGCTCGCATTGAAGGCGGTTCGTGTCCTGGAACTCGTCGACGAGCACCGAGCGGAAGCGCCAGCTCTCGCGCTCGCGGATCGCCGGGTAGTCCCGAAGGAGGTTCCTCGCGTTCAGCTGGAGATCCTCGAAGTCGAGCGCCGACTCGCCCTCCTTCGCGGCCGCGTAGGCGTCGGCAAAGCGTCGCAACAGCTCCTCGAGGAGCCCTCGGTCTCGTGCGGCCAGCTCGTCGAGCGCCGCTTGCTCGACGCCGTGGCGCGCCTCTTCGTAGCTCGCGAACCTGTCACGCGGGCCACCCCGGGCGGCCAGGTCGGAGAGGTCGATCAGCCGCTCGGCCGAGGGCGGGCGCTCCAGGAGGTCGAGCGCCCGCGCCGCGCTCTCCCGCGCCGTCTCAGCCTTCTCCATCCCGGACGTGTCCTCGAGCACGCACCGCGCCTCCTCGCGCAACTCCTCGATCCGCGCCTCGAGCGCCGGCCGGGCTGCGATCTCGAGGACGAGGTCCCGGCCCGCCGAGCGCAGCGTCTCGTAGACCCCGGTCAGCATCCGCCGCAGCCCGCGCACGCCGTACGTGGCAAGCAGGCGGATCCGCTCGGGATCCTCGGATGCGCAGAAGGCGTCGAGCGCCTCCTCGAACGCCTCGCCGGCCAGCACTCGCGCCTGGTTCTCGTCGAGCACGCGGAAGTGCGGGTCGATGCCGGCCTCGAAGGGGTGCGCCTTCAGCAAGCGGTGACAGAACCCGTGGATCGTCGAGATCCAGGCGCCGTCCAGCTCGCGCGCGAGATCGTGGCGCCCGAGCTCCGCGAGCCGCCGGCGGATTCGCCCGCGCAGCTCGCCGGCAGCCCGCTCGGTGTACGTGATCGCAAGCACCGAGTCGATGGGCAGGCCGCGGTCGCAGACCGCCCGGACGAAGCGCTCGACGAGCACGGTCGTCTTGCCCGTGCCCGCGCCTGCCGAGACGAAGACGAGCCCGCCCGCGTCGATGGCGGCCAGCTGCTCTTCGTTCGGCGCCTTCGTCACCTCGACCACGGTCATGACCTCGCCACCCGGCACATCGACCACAGATCGCACCACGTCGGACAGGGGAACCCGCCCTTCGGGTCGTGCCGTACCTCGCCGGACCGGATGCGCTCGACGAAGCGCAGCGCGTGCTCCTTCGCCCGCTCGGTCTGGCCCCAGAACTCCTCCTCGTCGAGGTAGTCGCGCGGCGCGAAGCCCGGGACGTCCTCCTCGGCCCCGGCCCGCAACAGGCCCCGTGCCTGCCGCTCGCCGGCGAGGGCGCGGTAGAGCCCCCCGAGCGGCTCGATCCCGACGAGGTCCCGCAGGACGAGCATGTACAGCGGGATCTGCAGTCGCAGCTCGGACTCGATCTTCGCGGCCGAGTGAGCGGTCTTTCCCGACTTGTAGTCCTGGACGATCCCGCGCGCGCTGAACGGGTCGAGGTCGATCCGGTCGATCTTCCCGGTGAGCGCGAAGCCGTCGATCTGAAGCCCACCCTGGAGCTCGGGCGCCGAGCGGTCGGAGCCGAAGGAAACCTCGAAGCGCCGCGGGACGAGGCCGAGCGGCGATTCCGCCTCTGCGCGGACGAAGTGCTCGAGGTCGCGCCAGAGGCTCTCCTCGAGCTCGCGGCGCTGGAGGTCTCCGAGCTCGAGCCAGACGCCGCTCTCGATCGCCTCGGCCAGGCACTCGCGCAGGAAGACGAGCCCGTCCTCGACGCGCTCCGCGTCGAGCCGCTCGACGCCGAGACGCTTCGGAACCCCGGAGAAGAACTTGTAGAGCGTCTGGTGGGCGATCGAGCCGCGGAGGCGCGGGTCGACCTCGCCGTCGATCGTACGCGGCGAGATCACGCGCTCGATGAACCAGATCGACGAGCAGTCGGCGAACCCCTCGAGCTCGGTGACGCCGAAGGTGGCCCGCGCCCGAAGCTGCTCGAGCAGCACCGGATCGGTGATCTCCGTCGGCCGCGAGAACGCCCCACGCGCCCGCTCGAGGCGGCGCTCCCAGCCGTTCGCGCGCGCCAGCGCGGAAGCCGCGCCGGCATCCGTCGCAGCGAGCGCGCTCAATGCACGGAGCCGTTCGCGCTCGGTCGGCGCATCATCCAGCCGCCACGTGAGCGAGGCGAGGGACCGCCGCTGAGTCCAACGCGCGACGTCGTCGGCGGCGAAAAGCGCGCGCACCTCTTCCCAGAACGGGCTTGGCTCCCGCGGCGACCCCTCGTCGCTCGCCGCCTCGCGAACGAGGTAGAGGCGCTGCGACGGACGAGTGCAGGCGGTGTAGAAGAAGAAGCGCTCGCGCGAGACGGCGTCCGGCTTCGCCAAGCGCGACTGCCGGGAGCGCTCGTCGATCGAGCGGCGCTCCTCGTCCGCGATGAAGGGCGAGCCCTGCGGGCGGCGCGGCAGGCTCCCCTCCTCGAGGCCGAGCAGGAAGACGACCTCGGTTCGCCGCGTGCGGGCCCGGAGCAGGTCCGTGACCGCCACCCGGCCCGGCTCGTCTCCTCGCGCCAGGCGAAGGTCTGCCCGCTCGAGCGCGGCAACGATCTCCTCGCGGGTGAGCGCGCCCCCGAGATCGAGCCATTCCTGGAGCTCGTCGAGGAGCTCGGCAACCGCCTTCTCCGCCCGCAGGTCGAGCACCGCCTCGTCGCTCACGGGCGGAGCCTCGAGCCCGTACGCCGCTCGCACCATCGAGCGTGCGAGCCCGCGGACGGCCGCAAGCAGGTCGGCCTCCTCCCGGAAGATGTCGAGCACCCTGAGCGGCTGCCCGCGAAGCTTGAGCGTCTCCTCGACGACACGGATCGGCTCGTTGATCGCCCGGCCGCGCAGTCGCCCCTCGAGATAGTCGACGTGCGCGCGCGTGAGACCCGAGAACGGAGAGCGCAGGAAGCCGTAGAGGTCGTGCCGGTCGCCTCCGAGCCATTCGAACCGCAGCAGCGAGAAGAGCGCCTTGCCGAAGGCGGTCCGCCCGATCCGGATTCGCCCCTCGATCGCAAACGGAACGCCGATCGCGCCGAACGCCGTCGCAATCTGGGCGCGGTGGCGGTCGAGGTTCGGGCACACGAGGAGGATCTCCTCGGCGGCCGTGCCGCCCCGGATCAGGGCCAGCGCCTCCTCGGCGACCAGCTCGAGCGTCCCGCGGGAGCCGGCACCCTCGAGAAACCGAACCGAGCCGTCGAGCTCCGGCCCCGCGGGTGGCTGCTCGGAGAAGAGCTGACGCTCGAGGTGCGCGAGAGCGGCCGGGGCAACCTCGCCGTAGCGGGGCGGCAGCTCTTCGATACGACCCGCGGCGAGCGCCGTCAGGTCATCCGACGTCAGGCGGAGCGAGTCGAACGCGGGACGGTTCGGCTCGTAGGGGAGCGAGACCGTGACCTCGGCGCGACCGGCAAGCGCCTGCAGCAGCGCCCATTCGGCACCGGTCAGGTCCTCGAAGCCGTATGCGAAGACAGGCCGGCCCTCCCAGGACTCGAGCTCGTTGGCGACGCGCTCAGCTCCGTAACGGCGCCGAAGGTCGCGGTCCCACAATTCGAGACGGTCGAGCTCAGCGCGATAGGCCCCGTACAGACGGGCGAGGTCACCTTCGAGGTCGGCCGGCTCCACAAGACCGGACTCGAGCTCGCTGAGCACGCTGGAGAGCGCATCCGCGAAACCGGCAAAGCGCGCCGATTCCCCGAGCCCGTTGAGCGAGGCTGCCGAGACCGCGGTGCGGACGACGAGCTGCCGCTGGGCATCGGTGACCACGGGCCTGTTGGCGCCTCCGTCGCGGGCGAGTCGCTCGAAGAGATCGTCGAAGGTCCCGATTCGGCCGGAGAGCAGCGCGCCCCGCTTCGCAAGGAGCTCTCGCTCGATGCGCTCGACGTCCGATCCGTAGGGCACGATGAGGATCGGATCGTGCTCGAGCGCGTGCAGGTAGCGCTCGAGCAGCAGGGCGACCTTGCCGGCGTTCGCCGGCCCGGAGAGCAGCGTCAAGCCCTGGCCCGAGGCCATCGATCTATCGTAGACCTGAGGCCTGACGTTCCGAGAAGCCGTTGTAGCTAGCTCAATTGGATCGACCGGTCATTTCAGACGAACGTGCGGCAAAGCCCGCACGTTCTGAGGGCGGCACCGCAAGCGGCGCCTTAGCACGCGTTCAGGCCGAAGCCGGAACGAGCGTGAAACTCGTGAGAGCTACTTGCGGGCGGTTGCGGACTTCGGCTTGCGGCCCCGGCGGGCGGCCGCGTGTCCGGGCATCTGGCCCGCGCAGTTGTCGCAGAGGTCGGCCTGCTTGGAGCCGCGCCTGGCGTCGGCGTAATTCAGGCGGAGTGTCGCGCCTTTGCCCTCCCCGACCTCGCGGCCGCAATTGTCGCAGACGAGAACGGTCTTTCGTGCCATCTGATTTCCTCCTCGAAAAGAATTCGGTTTCGAGGAGCGTATCTCAAAGGCCGGAGAAATTCACGCTACAAGTCGCGCCCGGCGAATTCGCCACGAACGCAACAAAGACAGAAGTGCATGCTCCTCTTTGTCGAGGCGCGTATCGCGAGCGCCGAGGACGCGTAAATGTCGAGGCCGAAAGTCGGCGATCGTTCTCCCATCGAGATACTGCTCGACGACGGCCGGGCTGACGTATGACGCACGCGCAACCACCGGTGTGTTTCCCAGCCGCTGGCCGACGGTCCGCATCACGCTTGCGACCACCCGCCTCGCGTCCGCCTCCTCCTCCTCTCTCGGGCCGTGCTCGGCAAGGGCGATCGCGGCGAGGAGCGTTCCACCCCAGGTGCGGAAATCCTTGGCCGTGAATTCCTCCCCCATGTGCTCGCCGATGTACTCGTTGAGGCGCGCGCCCGTCAGGCTGCAGAGTGAGCCTTCATAGCGGTAGCGAAAGAGGCGGTCTTCTCCCGGAAGCGCCAGGAGCTCCTTCATCGCCTCCGCGAGCTCGGCGTCGACGATCGCGCTCCGGACCCGTGCTCGGTTCTTCGCCCGGTATCGAAAGGAGATCCGGTTGCCGCGAACGGTGACGTGACTCTTGCGCAGCGTCGTGATTCCAAACGTCCTCGTCGTCCGGACGTAGCGGTCGGTGCCGACGCGGAACCAGCCGAGGTTGATCAGCCGCACGGCGAGTGCGCAGGTCCAGTCGGGATCGAGCGGCTCCCTCCCCATGTGCTCGCTCATCGCCTTGCGGAGGTCCGGAAGCCGCTCGGCAAAGCGCACGAGGCTGTCGAATTTCTCCTGCTCCTGCCGCGCGCGGAATTCGGGGTGGTAGAGGTACTGCCGCCGCCCGGCGTGGTCGATTCCGGTCGCCTGGAGCTTCGCCCTCGGCCGGGGCGAGATCCAGACGTCGCGCCAGGCGGGAGGGATCGCCAGCTCCTCTATGCGCTCGATCTTCTCGGGATCGGTGATCTCATTCCCCCGCGCGTTGACGTAGCGAAAGCTCCCCTTGCGGCCCTTGCGCCGCCACCTTCCTCTCCGTGCCATGCGAGCCGTGTACCCGACGGTCGCGCCGCCGAATCGTAGGATCACGTCCATGGCCGAGACGACAATCGTGCTCCTCGAAGGGGACGAGACGGGCCAGGAACTGCTCGAGGAGGCCGTTCGAGTACTGGACGCCGACGTCGTCGGGCTCGAGCTCGACCTGCTGCGCTTCGACCTCTCCCTCGAGTCGCGTCGGGCGACGAAGAACGAGGTCGTGCACGAGGCCGCGGCCGCGATCCGCGAGCACGGCCTCGGCCTCAAGGCTGCGACGATCACGCCCGAGGGCATGGGCGACGTCGGCTCTCCGAACCGCATCCTGCGCGAGGAGATCGGCGGCCGCGTGATCGTCCGCACGGGCCGGCGCATTCCGGGCGTCATCCCTCACGGCGGAGTCCATGCGCCGATCTCGGTCGTCCGGATGGCGGTCGGCGACGCCTATGGGGCGAAGGAATGGCGCGAGGGCGAGGGCATGGACGAGGCGGCCTTCCGCACCGAGCGCATCGAGCGCCGGATCTGCCACGGCGTCGCGGAGTTCGCCTTCCAGCTCGCCGAGAGAACCGGGGCCAAGGTCTTCGGCGGGCCCAAGTACACGGTCAGCCCCGTCTACGAGGGAATGCTGAAGGAGGAGATGGACGCCGCCGCCGAGCGCCACCCGGACGTCGGCTACGACCCGCAGCTGATCGACGCGACCTTCGCGCTCCTGATCGCGACGGCCGGCGACCCCCTCGTGATCCCGTCGCTGAACCGCGACGGCGACATCCTCTCCGACCTCGTCCTGCCTCTCTTCGGCTCGATCGCCGGCGCCGAGTCGCTTCTGGTCGCGTTCGACGCGGACGACCCCGATCAGGTCATGGCCGTGATGGCCGAGGCCGCGCACGGCACGGCGCCCGCGCTCCAGGGCAAGAACGTCGCCAACCCGCTGGCGATGATCCTCGCCGCCGCGGCGGTGCTCGCGTACGCCGGGGAGCAGGGCGAGCAGGCCTCGCGCGCGATCCGCGAGGCATCGCTCGAGGCGGTCGCCGAGGGCTTCCGCACCGCCGACCTCGGCGGCCACGCGGGGACGACAGAGTTCACGGACGAGGCCATCCGCCGCACGAAGTCGAAGCTCGAGGTCTGGTCGACGCTCTAGGGCTCGAACACGGTCAGTTTGTAGATGATCCTTCGGCTGTCAAGCGACCAGAAGACCTGGATGCTGTTGTTGCACGGCTCGTCCGTCAGCCGACGGCGTCCCTCTCCATTGGGGCGGAGCACGAAGATCTGGTAGCAGCCGTTGCGCACCTTGTCGACTGACGCGATCCAGCGGCCGTCGGGCGACCAGCCGACCTGGCCATAACTCGCGGTCACGAACCGGCGGCCTCGACCATCTGGGCGCGCGGCGATGATCCTGTGCGACGCGCCCTCCCAGTAGAGCATTCGCTTTCCGCTCGGAGACCAAGCCGCGAACCGGCCGGCGCGAGGGACCGTAACGCTTCTGCGAATCGGTCCGTTCGCCCGAACGATCGCGACACGTTCATGACCGTCGCGGAACGTGGTGTAACCGACGAGGTCGCCGCGCGGCGACCAGCGCAGCGTCCAGTAGTCCGTGTTGTCTGGGTTGCCAAACTCGATAGGGCCGAGTTGTCGCGGCCGCAGGGGCCGAGTTGACATGCCCACAGTGATGGCCCCGGCCGGGTCGTGTCCCTGGAACGACCCGATGTACGCGATTCGCCGACCATCGGGAGACCAAGCCGGCCTGATTGCATGCCCCACGAGGCGGCGTAGCGACGTGCCGTCGCTTTTCGCGACCCAGATCTCCGCGCTTGTTTCCGTCAGCACCTCCACGGCAACTCTCCTCCCGGCGGGGGACCAGGTTGCCGCCCCTAGGTATCCGTGCACCGACTGGGCGGAAACGACGAGCCGCAAATCGCTTCCATCGATCGCGGCCGAGTAGAGGTCGTTGGACATGAGCCGATGCAAGAGGATGCGCGTTCGATCACGCGATATGTCGACCTCATAAACCGTGGGGTCGTGAAGCAGTGTCGTACGACCGGAGCCCTCGATGCCGACCTCATAGATCCCGAAATCCTGCACCGCCCGGCTCGAGCTGCTCGCGCTCTCGGCGATGGCCAGAACTGCGATGAGCAAGGCGAGACCCGCAGCAATTCGCACGAGCGCGAGCCTACCTCCGGGCCGTAAGCGCGCTGTAAGGAGGAAGTACAGATTTCAGATCCGCTCGAGCCTGACCACGCGGCGGCCTTCGCGCTCGAGCTTGCGGATCGCCGTCGCCACCGCGTCCGCGAAGTCGCGGCCCGAGAGCTCGAGCTCCTCCGCCCCGCCCGGCTCGGCGGCGATGCGAACCCGATAGCCGGCGCTCTCATCCGAACCGAGCCGCCGGAGGAGCGGCTGGAGGACGACGAGGAAGAGGTTCAGCACCACAAGCGCGGCGAGCGACCGGTAGTAGGTCTCGTCGTCGATCTCCTCCCAGACCGCGGCGATCACCATCACGGCGATCAGCAGGATGAGCCCGACGGCCGAGAAGTAGACGGCGCGAACTGCCTGCCGGTCAGCGGCGCGCACTCGACTCGTCAGGGCCGAGATCTGTGTCGAGGCGACGGTCGCGGCGGCGAGCGTGGCGACCGTCTTCCAGCCCTCTTCGCTGTCGTCGGCCGTCCACAGCGTGAGCTCGAACGCCGCGAGGAAGGCAGCCGTGAGCGAGATGCACGCCCCCGCGAGCAGAGGCAACCGGCCCTGCTCGAGCAGCACCGCTGCGGGCAGCGTAAGGAGGCCACACGCCGAGATGACGAGCGTCGTGAGCAGGACGCGCCCTTCGAAATCACCGAAGTCGCCGAGAAGGAGCGTGCCGATCGCCAGCGCGGCCGTCGCCGCGAGCGAGACGATCGTGAGGAAGACGAGCTGCCGCTTCCAGGACATCTGGCTTGAGCCGGAGCCTACGAAGCTGCGGCTTCCTGCCAGACGAGCAGTCCCAGCTCGTGCTCGGACCAGGCCTCGACGAAGGCGACGACGAGGTCCGGGTCGAACTGGGAGCCGGCGCAGCGGCGCAGCTCGTCGAGCGCCGAATCGGGCGACCTCGGCGCCCGGTAGGGGCGAATCGAGGTCATCGCGTCGAACGAGTCGGCGACCGTGAGGATCCGCGCCTCGAGCGGAATGCGCTCACCGGTCCGGCCGCGCGGATACCCGCCGCCGTCCCAGCGCTCGTGATGGTGGAGGACCGAGGGCAGCACCTCGTGCGGCACGTCGAGCGAGCGGAGCATGCGGACGCCGGCGAGCGGGTGCCGCCGGACGCGCGCGAATTCCTCTTCGCTGAGGGGGCCTGGCTTGAGCAGGATGGCCGGCGGGACGGCCAGCTTCCCGACGTCGTGGAGGAGTGCGCCCAGACGGAGAACCGTGAGGCGCTCCTTGTCGAAGCCGATCCGCTTCGCCATCGCCTGCGCGAAGACGGTGACGCGCGACGAATGTCCACGCGCGTACGGGTCGCGCGCTTCGATCGCGGCCGAGAGTGCGTCAAAGCTGCCCACCGACTCCGAAGGTTCAAGACCGCTGGCTCATTCCCTCCTCACGTAGCGGCGTGAAAGTGCTCGAGCAGCCATTTGTGCACCTCGGGTGTACGGCGCTCGAGGAGTGTGAGGTGGCCGTCCTCGGGTGAGAGGTGAGACTCGACGCCGGGGATGTGCCGGGAGAACCACTCGCCGTGGCCGAAGGGAACGAACTTGTCCTGCTCGCCTGCCAGTGCACGACGGGCACTCGGATCGAAGCCAGATCGAACCCCCACGGCTGCGTCAACGCGACGTCGTCGTCGAACCAGCCGTCGACGCTTCGCTTCAAAGCGGCCTGCATGTTCTCGAGCAGGAAGGCGGCGACCCGACCGGTCAGCACCTCGCGGTCCGCCGGGCCGAGCAGCGTCTTCAACACGTCGGCGAGCTGCTCCGGCGAGGTCGCGAGAAGCTCTTCGCGTTCGCGTTCCAGCACCGCCAGGTGCGCCTCCTCGCCCTCGAAGACGGCCTTGATGTCCTCGACGTTCTGCTCGCCCATCCCGTCGAAGAAATCGAGCCCCTCGGCGTCGAACGGCGCGCCGGGCGCGAGCGCGGCGGCGGCCAGCACCCGATCCGGGAGCAGTGCGGCCGCGGCGAGCGCGTGCGGCCCGCCGCCCAGGCGCGGGCGTTCGACCAGCCGCAGGCTCTAGAGTTCGGCTCGGATGAAGGTCGGCGTCCCGAAGGAAACCGCGCCAGGCGAGCGGAGGGTCGCGCTCGTGCCCGAGATCGTGTCCAAGCTGGCGGGCATGGAGGTCGTCGTCGAGCCCGGCGCCGGCGAGGCGGCCGCGTTCACGGACGACGCCTACCGCGAGGCGGGGGCGAGCCTCGGCGACCCGTGGGAGGCCGAGCTCGTCGCCAAGGTGCGCAAACCGAGCGACGAAGAGCTCGGGCGCCTCGGCGACGGCCAGGTGCTCGCCGGCTTCCTCGAGCCGCTCACCGATCGCGAGGGCATTGAGCGGCTCGCCTCGCAAGGAGTGATCGCGTTCGCCATGGAGTCGATCCCGCGCATCACGCGCGCCCAGCCGATGGATGC
>WNFU01017298.1_pt1 | contig 11402 bp, 12 predicted proteins | sample 5400121 | NCBI WGS metagenome assembly WNFU01 (sample SAMN13153360, study PRJNA577476) | soil metagenome | isolation source: 100 cm soil or saprolite under grassland replicate 1 | place: USA:California | collected 2016-06-15
TTGGTCGCCCGCCGCCACAGCGCCGACGCCGCCCCGAACGCGATGGGCATCGTCGAGCCCGGTTGCGCCTGGATGTTGGTGAGCTGGGCCGGCAGCGTGAAGCTGATGTTCACGAACGCGTTCGAGTTCCCCGTGATCTGCCATTCGCCGGCCGCCGCCAGGTTGGGCGCCACCGTGGTCGCTACACCCTTGGTCACCGAGCCGAAGTTCAGCTCCGAGAGCGTCGAGATTGTCATCCCGACGGTCACCACGACCGCGTCCGCCGAGACGGTCGCGGCGTTCTGCGCCGTCGCGGCGGGGGCGGCGACGGCGCAGAGGCCGAGCGCGAGGACCGGCAGGCGCCGCATCACGGGATGCGCACCAGGACCGAGTCACGGACGACCGGCGCCGGCAGCACCACCGACGGCTCCAGGTCTTCGCGGTCCGTATCCACCGTGAGCTTCAACCAGTAGCGCCCGGGCGACAGCACGCCCACCGGCGCGACCAGCCGAGGTTCCATCGTATAGTAGACGCCGATCGGGTAGGCGAGGCGCGCGTGCTCGCGGCCCGCCGAGTCCACCAGCACGCCGCGCACGGTGCCGATGAAGGCGGCGTTGCCCTGCCGCTCGAGCCGCGGCCAGACTTCCAGCGAATCGCCGACCACCGTGGCGCGCAGTCGCCGCACAGCGACCCCCGTCTGCACCGGACCCTTCCGGTAGTTCACGCCGATGATCGTCCGGACTTCGAGCGTCAACCCGATCTTGATCCCCGTGTCGGCGACGCCCGTCACCGGCACCACGCCGCCCTTGACGGCGATCACGAGCCGCATCCAGTACTCGCCGTCCGGGAGCCCCGGCGGCGGCGCGGCGAGCAGCCGGATCGTTTGCCGTTCGCGCGGCGCCACCGTGAGGCGGCGGGGGAACGCCTGGATCCACCGCGCCGCGGACGGCTGGCCGGAATCGGCCGCCGCGGGCGGCAGCACCATCCGCCCGGCGGAGTCGCTGGTCGGCATGCCGTGCAGCCGCAGCTGGCCCAGCGAGTCGGTCTCGGGGTAGCCGAAGAAGGTCGCGATCGTGACCTCGGCCGCCTCGGTGTTGGGGTTGTAGAGCGTGACGACGCCGCTGTTGGTGCGGGAGGTCATGAACACCGCGTGCGGCGCGACCATCACGCCCTGCGCGGCGAGCGGCGCCGTCACGAGCCCCCCCCCCAGCAGGGCGAGCAGGAAGCGCCGGCTCATGGGAAGTACGCCACGGTGAGCGTCAGGGTGCCGGTGTAGGGCCCGGCGCGCTGGGTGCTGCCCGGCTGCGCCGTCCCGCCGATGAACACGGAGCCGCGCCCGTTCTTGTTCAGGGTCGCCAGGAACGGCTGCTTCGGATCGAAGGCGACCTGGCTGCCGATTGTCTGGGTGTCCGAGTAGCCGGCGTCGCTGCCCCCGAACGCCAGCGGCATCGTCACGCCGGCCGGCCCCGCCATCGCCGCCGGCAGGGTGAAGACCAGACGCACCTGGCCGCTCTTGTTCCCGGTGAGATCGAACTGGCCACTGTTGGCCGGATCGGTGCGGGCGATGAACCGCGGGACGCCAGGGAAGACCGTCCCGAAGACGAGCGGGCGAACGCCCGACACTGTCACGGGACGCCCTTGGGCGCCGAGGCGCGCGGCCCCGAAGAACAGGGCGAGCGGGAGGACGAGCAGCGACCGGTTCATATGTGGCCCTCGGCGCGTCCACCTGCGACTGCGCCGGCAGAAGGAGCTACAGCCCCCCTGCCGGCGCAGCGCCAGCTCGACGCCGAGATACTCGGTTAGTACGTAACCGTCAGCGTGACCGAAGCCGTGTAGACGCCCGCCGGCTGGTTGATCGCCGGGTTGACCTGAGCACCGACCCACACGAACAGGGCGCCGGCACCGCTCAACGTCGCGCTCCCACCGAGCGACGGCGTGATGGCCGCAGCGGTCGCGGCGTTGTTCACCGTGTTGGTGCCGCCGGCGAAGTTCGCAATCGGGAGCAGGTTCGCGCCCGACTGCAGATTGCCCGGCAGGGTGAACGACAAGTTCACCAGGGAGCTCGCCTGCCCCGTCACGTCCCAGCGGCCAGCGTTGGTCCCGTCGGTCGCCAGAACGGTCTTGGCGATGCCCGGGAACACGTTACTGAAGTTCAGGCCCTGCGCGCCAGACACGTTGATCGGCTGCTGCACAGTCGCCGTCGCCGTGATGCTGGCGTTGTTGACCTGCGCCTGGGCGGCCGTCGCGAGGACGGAGAGCGCCAGCGCGGCCAGCGTCAGCTTGGAAGCGGTATTCATCGGTATCCTCTTTCTGTATCGAGCTGTGGAACTGGTTGCATCTTCAAGGGGCTTCTTGGCGGCCCCGTTGCCAGCGCGCAACAAGGGCAAGGGACATGCCATGCGGCCAGTTCCTAGACACCTGTCAATTTTCTTGACGAACGCCGCCCCGAGGGGGAGCCGAAGATAGTATCGATACTTACGAATTACAATGTCGACGACCGTCAAGAACATTTACACTTCCGACGCCGAAAGAGATGGGGATGTGTACAGTAACTACACTTATTACAACAACTTAGAATACATGGTGTCTTGGTACGCGGCGTGCCTTATGGGGGGTCAGAAGCAGGCACCAATACCCCATCAGGAGCTGGCGCGTGGCGAAGCGGATCAGCTGGACCCTCAAGGCAGTCGCGGTGGTCGCCCTAGCAGGCGTTGCTACCGCCCTCCAGCCTAACACCGCAGAAGCCCAAGCTCGTGGCACTCTGCAAGCCACAGCTACTGTGGTCGATACGCGCCCCAGCTTCGATGGTCTGCGGGCGGCTCAGTCGGCCGTCTCGACTTGGAGCGGATCTCCAGTTGCTGTACGCGATAGTGTGCAGACAGTGGCGCAAGTCTCGCTGCAGCCAAGACCGGAGCAGTCGCGCACCTTGGTCGTGACGGTCGACTTCCTGAGGAACTAGATCCCGAGTCTCTGTCTGAGGCCAGGCGGAAGCAGCGGGATCGCATGCTTGAGTGGTACCGACAACGCGAAGCCGGGCGCCTGCGGGAGTCCCGCCCGGTGAATCGAGATGACTTCGCCGTTGGCGTTGAAGACCGGGCTCCCGGATGACCCTCCGATCGTCATTCCATCGAACTGGATCACGTCCTCGGTCACGCGGGAGATGATGCCTGCGGTCATCGACGTGCGCACCACCGCCGAGCGGTAGCGGGCGAAGCCCGCCCCGGCCGGGTAGCCGATGAGAGCGGCCGGCTCGCCTTGCCGGGCCTTGGCGCCCCCCCAGTCGATGGCGGTGACGTAGGGCCCCTGGTACCCGCGGACTTTGACGAGGGCGATGTCCCGGTCCTGCGAGAGCGCCACGACGTCGGCGAAGTGCGCCGCGGTCTGGTCCGCCATCGTCACCCAGATCGTGTCGGCCCGCGGGGCGTTCGTGTCGGCGACCACGTGCCAGTTGGTGAGCATGTAGCCGTCGGCCGAGATGACGAAGCCGGTCCCGTTGTAGTAGTCCCGCCCGAACGACACGGTCAGCAGCCCGACGGCGGCCTGGTTCTCCTGGGCGATGCTGGCGAAGTCGGTGCCGCGGATCGCCCGCATCCGGGCGTCAAGACTCGCGGCCTGCACTTCGGTAGCGGAGATCTGGTGGCGTAAGCTGTCGATCAGACTCTGACTGGGCGCCCGGCGCTCGGCGGCGCCGAGCTCGTCGCGCAGTCGCTGCAGATCGCTCTGGGCCTGCTGGCGCCGCGTCTCCCCGACGGCCAGCTGCTGCGTGAGCGTCCCTTGCGCGCGCTCCAGCGCCGCCTGCAACTGGGTGGTGCGCGCCTGCGCGGCATCCAACTGCGCACGGAGGCTGTCGACCTGCGCGGCGGGCGCCGCCGCCGCGCGCGCGGCGACGAGCTCCTGGCGCAGCCGTTCCGTCTCGGCGCGCGCCGAATCCTCCACACCCCGGGTGGTCTGGCGGTTCTCGGCGACCTCGGCCGAGAGCAGCCGATACACGCCGTAGACCCCCGCGCCGAGGAACAACACCAACACGAGGATCGTCGTCGTGAGCCAACGGATCTTGCGACGGGAGTCCTTCCCCACCTCCTCCGCTACCACCTTGAGGAAGGCGGTGGAGCCACGCCGGCCCTGACGCCGTTCCTCTTTCGCCTTGGCCAGCGCATTGCCGATGAGGCCGAGCACCGTCTGTTGGCCCAGGCCCGCTTTCGCGCCGCGGGGCACCGCGACGACGGGGCCGGTGCCCAGACCTTCCATGATGAGCACCGGGCCCCCCGGCCCGAGCATCAGCTTGTCGCCGATGCGCACCGGGACGGCTTCCGTGACGCGCTCCCCGTTGACGAAGGTGCCGTTGCGGCTGCCGGCGTCCCGCACGACCAGCGCCCCACTCGGGCCTACGGTGAGCTCGGCGTGGACGCGCGAGACGACGGTGTCGGAGCCCTCGACGGGGCGGATCTCGCACTCGCTCCCCCGCCCCAACCGGATGGCGAGCTTCGGGCCCGTCTCGCCAAGCGTCACCGCATCGCCGGAGGTGAGCGCGGCTTCGGCGCTCACGCGGCGGCCGTTGAGGTAGGTCCCGTTGCGGCTGCCGACGTCCGCGACGTGCCATTGGCCGTCGTGCCAGCGCAGCTCGGCGTGGCGGGCAGAAACGACGCGGGCGTCGGCGCCCGTGAACGGGATGGTGGACAGCGGGTCGCGCCCCAACCGCACCACCGCCTCGCGCAGCTCGATGGCGCGTTGGCCGGGGGTGAGGATCAGCTTCAGATAAGGCACCGGGCGATACTACGGGACCGGTGCCCGTGCGTCAACGCGGTGGCGAAGGGGCGGGCTTGTGGCGGCGGTCGGGAATCACGCGGCGCACGGCGAGACTGCGTCGCAGCGTCAGCCGGCGGTCGGCCAGTACGCGTCGACCCCCATTGACGCGGCGCTCGACGTCGAACAGAAGCACGGCGCGGCGACGGTCGGGGTGCCCGCGGCGGTCGACGCCGGAGCGCCGATCGGTCAGCGCACGGCGGTCGGAAAACTGGCGGCGGTCGGAGGCTGCAATCGGACGCTGTATACGCTCTCCTGCATAAACAAACAAAGGGGCCCGGAACGTCCGGGCCCCAATAGTATCGACCACCGTAGCTCGGGGCTAGTGTTCTTTCAACCGCCCGTCGATGTCCCCGATTACGTCGCGCGGCGGTCCGCGCCGCTCCCATCCGCGGTGGCGGCCGCGCTCGCGCGCTTCCCATAGACCACGCACGGCGACCCGGTCACCTTGCGGCGTGACGAAAATCCGCACGATGTCATCCGGGCCGCGCCGCGCCCAGATGACGCGGTTCGGGCCGCTGCGCTCGACGCGGTACACGACCCAGCCCCGCTGCACCAGCACCTCGCGCGTCACCACCACGACGCGCTCAGGTGGAACGACGTAGACATACTCGGCGGGCTCGCCGTACACGATCTCGGCCCGCGTGTAGCCGGGGACGCAGGCCGCGGCGGCCAGCAGCCCCAGTAAGGCAATCGTTCGTAGCATAGAGCTTCCCTCCGTGGCTGGAAGACTCTACCCCGTAGGACGGAGTAACGCCGCGCCGCGTTAACGCGATTGTGATGTACGTCACGCTTCTCTTGGCGGGTATTATCCGACCATGGACAACATCGCGCACACGCTCGTCGGCGCGGCGCTGGGACGCGCCGTGGCCGACCACCGGACACCCGCCCCCGCCCTGCTGGGCGCGTTCGCGGCCAACGTGCCGGACATCGCGGAGCTGTTCCTGGGCCTGCGCCCCGGCCACCGCAGCGATTACATCACCCTGCACCGCGGGATCACTCACTCCTTGATCGGCGCCCTCGTGGAAGTCGCGCTCCTCACCCTGGCCGCGTGGACCGTCGCGACGTGGTGGGCGAGACGCCGCGGTCAGGCCGCGCCGTCGTGGCGCTGGATCCTGGTGCTCATGGCGGTGACCATCTCGAGTCATCTGTTCATGGACTGGCAAGGCTCCTACGGCCTGCGGCCGTTCCTGCCGTGGAGCGGACGGTGGTACTACGGCGACTGGGTGGCGATCGTGGATCCGTTTTTCTGGCTGGTGCCGCTCGTGGCCCTCGTCTGGGGAGAGCGACGCCACGCGGTGGTCCTGGTGGTCTTCGCCGTCGCGCTCGCGGGATGCGACTGGCTGGTGTTGTCCTACGACGACGCCGCGGCGTGGCTGGGGCCGGCGTGCGTCGCCGTATCGATCTTGGGACTCGCGGGGTGGGCACTGCCACGCCTCGGACCCGGCGTGCGACGCACGGCAGCCGCCTGGAGCTGCGCCATCCTCGCGGTTTACACGCTGGCCCAGGCCGGGGCCAGCAGCGGCGCCAAGCGGGCCACCCGCGCGGCCGCGCGGGAGCGGTTCGGCGCCGATGCGCAGTGGGCGACCCTGACCGACGTGGGGCGACCGTTTGCGTGGGAGCCGGTGATCGCCGGCCGCGACACCGTGGCGGGACCGGGTTGGGCGCTGCCCCGACACCTCGACGATCCCCGGGTGCGTGCGGCCCTCGCGACCGAGGGGGGCCGGGCGATCGCGAGTTTCGCGCGCTTCCTGGTGGCGGAAGTGGATTCGACCGGGAGCGGGGTGACCGTCTACCTGCGGGATGCCCGGTATGCGCGCACCAGCCGGGGCGGCTGGGCGGTCGTGGTCGTCAGGCTGTCGGGAGAGTGACGTCCCCTTCGCCGCCGCGCCGGTCCGTGAGCCTGCGGCGCGCGACGATGGCCCGACGCTCGCGGATGCGGCGGTCGCGGCCCGTCCGGGCGTCCGCCGACACCCATTGAATGAGCAGGCGCCGATCCTCGAGGCGCCGGTCGGCGCCGCCGCGGCGCTCGGCGGGCCGTCGCCGTTCACTCACGTGCCGCTGCTCCACAAACCCGTCGCTCATACGACACTAATCTGTGACGTCCCCGGCGTTCCGGCCAGCGGCGGCCGGCCGTTAGATTCCCCCACGCCATGACCGCCCACACGCCAGCCGTCGACATCCTCGCCGGCATCACGCCGGCGCTGGAGCCGACGTTCCGCCTGGACCAGCTCGTGGCACTCTCGCCCGAGCGGGCGCTGTACAAGGCGTGGGACCGGAGTCTGAAGCGATCCGTGGCGCTGCGCCTCCACCTGGTGCCGGGCTCGCCGGGACGCGAGTGGTTCGTGCGCGAGACCGAGACGCTCGCGGCGCTCGACCATCCCGCGATCCGCCACGTCTACGCCCTCGGCGAGGTCGAGCGCTTCGCCTACCGGACGGCGAACTGGGTCGACGGCGAGAGCCTCGCGGACGCGATCCGACGCGGCACGCGACCGATCCCGGCGGCGATGTCGGTGGTCCGCGACCTGTTGGGCGCCCTCGAGCACGCCCACGCCCACGGCATCATCATCCGGCGGATCGCTCCCACCACCCTCATGTTGGATCTCGCCGGCCGCGCCATCATCACCGACCTGCGCTTTTCCAGCTGGTGCCTGGCGCATGCGCCAGCCGACCCCGGCCCGGGCGCGGCGTTCTGCGCGCCCGAGGTGCGCGGCGGGGGCGCCGGGGATCCGGCGGCGGACGTCTACACCGTCGGCGCGCTCGTCTACTACGCCCTGACCGGGCAGGAGCCCGCCGCCGATCCGGAGGTGCTCGTGCCACCTCAGCGCCTGCGTGGAACGATTCCCGCGGCCGTCGAGCGCGTGATCCTGCGGGCGCTGCGCGCCGCGCCCGGCGATCGGTACTTCACCGCGACCGAGATGCTCGAGGATTTCGTGTCCGACGCGGGCACCTTTCACGCGCCGGCCGCCGAGCCGCAGCCCGCCGAGTCGGGCTTCGAGCGGCGGCTGCGCCGCGCCCTGGGCGACGACTACGAGCTGCTCGAGGAGATCGGCGCCGGCGGATTCGGCCGCGTCTATCGCGCGCGGGATCTGGGGCTGGAGCGCGAAGTGGCGATCAAGGTGCTGCACCCCTCGCTGACGGCGGACCTCGGCGTCGTGGAGCGCTTCCGGCGCGAGGCGCAGCTCGCGGCGCGGCTGCGCCACCCCAACATCGTGAGCATCTACGACATCGGGGGGCGGGCGGGGCTGCAGTGGTACACGATGGAGCTCGTTCCTGGCGCGAGTCTCGCCCAAATCATCGGGGCGCACGGGGCCTTGCCGGTAGACCGCGTCGTCCAGCTCCTCGACGAAGCGCTCTCGGCGCTGGAGCAAGCGCACGCGCTGGGACTGGTGCACCGCGACCTGAAGCCCGAGAACGTGCTGCTCGAGCCCGACGGCCGGGTGCGCATCACCGACTTCGGCCTGGCACTCGCGCTGCGCGGCGACGGCCGGTACGGCGGCGCCACGTCCCGCAGCGGCACGCCGCAGTTCGCCAGCCCCGAGCAGCTGCTCGGCGAGAAGGTCACTCCGCGCACCGATCTGTATTCGCTCGGGGCCGTGGGCTACTTCGCGCTGCTGGGGCGGCCCCCGTTCGAGGGACCGACCCCGGAAGCCATCCTGGCGAAGCAAACGACTGACGTCCTGCCCGACCTGCACGCCGAGCGGCCGGCGGTGGAGCGAGAGCTCGAGGTTGTGCTGCGCCGGGCAGTTGCGAGCCGGCCCGAGCAGCGCTTTACCACCGCCACCACGTTCCGCGAGGCGTTGCAGGAAGCGACCGGCGGCTGGTGGCGGCGACTCTGGAAGCTGCTGCGGCCCGACTGAGCTCCCTGCCGCTCAACGCCAGCGGAAGATGCGCAGGGCGACGATGAAGCTCACCGTGCCCCACACGAGCACGATGGCGAGCGGGGCGCCGAGGCCGAAGAGCGGCGCCCCGTCGATCATGACGGCCCGCAACGCGTCGTTCAGCGCGGTCAGCGGCAGCGCCTTCACGAACGGCTGCATCGCCTCGGGGAAGCGCGCGTAGGAGAAAAAGGTCCCCGACAGCACCCACATCGGCAGCATCACCAGATTCATCAGCCCGCTCGCCGCCTCGATCGTGCGCGCGCGGCTGGCGACCAGCAGTCCCAGCCCCGCGAAGCTCAGGGACCCGAGGACGCTGACCAGCGTGAGGGTGAGCAGGGAGCCTCGCACCCCCACGCCGAAGATCAGCCGCCCGAACCCCACGAGCGCCGCGACCTCGAGGACCAGGAACAGCAGGCGCGAGAGGATGAACCCCAGCAGGTAGTGGCTGCGCCGCATCGGCGTCGCCATGAACCGCTTGAGGAGGCGGTTTTTCCGCGCCAGCACGACGGTGAACCCCACGCCCCAGATGCCGCTGCCCAGGAGGTTCATCCCCAGCAGGCCGGGGATGAGGAAGTCGATGTACCGGGAGCCGGGGGCCACGACGCGATCATCGCGCACCGCGACGACGTCGGACCGGCCGCGTGCCGCCTGGATGGCGGCGTCCACCTCGAGCCGCGCCAGCCGGCTCTCGGTGCGCGTCGAATCGTAGCGGTACACGAGCGGATCGCCTGGGACCACGAAGATGGCGACGCGTCCCGTCCGCAGCCGCTGGCGCCCTTCGGCGGTGTCGAGCACCGTCGCCCGCAGGTCGTGGCCGCCGGCAAGGGCGCTGACGACGGCGCTGTCCCCCGGCCCGCGCTGTACCCCGACGTTAAGCTCGCCCGGCCCGCGGTTGCGGAACGCGATGCCCAGGGCGAACGCGAGCACAATGGGGAAGCCGAACACCCAGAAAACGGCGTCGGGCTCCCGGTAGAACTCCCGCAACCGCGCCAGGGTGATCTGGAACAGCGGATGCTCACGCATCGCGGAGCTGTCGCCCGGTGAGGGCGAGGAAGACGTCGTCGAGCGTGGCGTGGTGGGTGACGAGCATCGACAGCTCCGCGCCGCGGCGCTCCACGAGCGCCATCAGGGCGGGCAGCGTGCGGTGCACTTCGTTCACGGTGAGGCTCACGCGGTCGGGGGCGGGGCGCACCGACCGCACCCCCGCCAGGGCCTCGAGCTCGGGGAGCAACGCGGCCGTGTCCACCCCGTCGGCGAACGCGAACTCGACCACGTGGCCGGCGCCGAGCGAGGCGATGAGCTGGCGCGGCGTGCCCAGCGCGATCACGCGTCCGTGATCCATGATCGCCACGCGATCGCAGAGCCGCTCGGCCTCTTCCATGTAATGCGTGGTCAGGAGGACCGTGTTTCCGGCCACCCGAAACGTCCCGATGATCTCCCACAGCTGGCGGCGGGACTGCGGGTCGAGCCCGGTGGTCGGCTCGTCGAGGAAGAGCAGCTCCGGACGGTTGACCAGCGCGCACGCGATCGCGAGCCGCTGCTTCTGCCCGCCGGACAGCGTGCCGATGCGGGCCCGGCGCTTTTCCTCGAGCTGCACGAGGCCGAGCACCTCGTCCACCGAGTGCTTGCGCCGGTAGAATCTGCGGAACAGCGCGACCGTCTCCGCCACGGTGAGCTTGTCCCCCAGCTGCGTGTCCTGGAGCTGGATGCCGAGGCGCTCGCGCAGCGCGCGTCCTCCGGCGCCGTCGTCCCAGTGCATCCCCAGGACCTCGACCGCTCCGGCATCGGGGATCGTGAGCCCTTCGAGGATCTCGATGGTGGTGGTCTTGCCTGCGCCGTTGGGGCCGAGCAGGCCGAAGCACTCGCCGGTCTCGACGGTGAGGTCGAGCCCCGCGACCGCTACGACGTCGCCGTAGCGCTTGACCAGTCCCGCGCAGTGAATCGCCGGCACGTCAGGCGGCGGGTGCGGGGCCCTGATCCGATGGCCGCTTGGCCGGGTCCTCCCCTGCCATCGCCTGCTTGAGCGCGTGGTCGAGCTGGATCAGAAGATTGTTCATGCCGTCGGTGAGGCCGCGGATCTTCATATTGAGCCCACCGCCGCGCGCGGCCATCACGGCGAGCGCGCCCGCGACGTCGGCGATGGTGCCGATGTTCGCGGTGAGCGCGCGCTGGCGCAGGTGCGTCAGGTCGCGGGCGATGCTCCCGCAGAGGTTGTCGATGAGTTGAGACCGGGCGGCGCGGTTCGCGTCGAGCTCGGTGACCATGCCCTTGACGTGGTTGGCGACGTGCAGGAACGCGTTCACCTGCTCAATGCGCGCCGCCTGGGCGGGACTCACCTTCTTGCCGGCCATGTCAGTTCCCCGGCGCGAGCGCCTCGGCCAGCACGCGCCCGTCGAGCAGCGACAGCGGCGAAATGCCGAGGAGCCGCGCCAGCGTCGGGGCGATGTCCACCGTGTTCGCGCGTCGCGCGAACCGCCCGGGTTTAACTCCGCGGCCCCACAAAATCAGCGGCACGTGGCTGTCAAGCTCCGAGGGCTGCCCGTGCTCGGCGATGCTGTCGGGCGTCCAGACGGAAAACGGCTGCAGCGTCACCGTGAGCAGCGCGCCGGCGTCCGGCGGGAGCTGATGGCGCCAGCGGCGGGCGACCGCATCGTCGGCGGTATCCGCGCGCGCGAGATCCGCCGGGGCGTCCGCGCGGGCGACACCGACAACGCGGCGCACGCGCGCCGCCAGGGCCCG
>WNFU01014010.1_pt1 | contig 11401 bp, 10 predicted proteins | sample 5400121 | NCBI WGS metagenome assembly WNFU01 (sample SAMN13153360, study PRJNA577476) | soil metagenome | isolation source: 100 cm soil or saprolite under grassland replicate 1 | place: USA:California | collected 2016-06-15
GCAGGGCGACGCCATCCTGCTGGCCACCGGCTCCGACCCGCGGCGGCTGGCGACCGCCCCCACCGACGGCGAGGTGGTGCTGTCCAGCAAGGACGTCTACAACCTCAAGGAGGTGCCCGAGCGCCTGGTGGTGGTCGGGGCCGGCGCCACCGGCGCCGAGTACGCCACCGCCTTCCTCGGCTTCGGCTCCCACGTCACCTTCGTCTGCAGCCGCGACCGCGTCCTGCCGACCGAGGACGAGGACGCCGCCCTGGTCATCGAGGAGGTGTTCCGGCGCCGCGGCCTCGAGACGGTGAAGAACGCCAGGGCGGCCAAGGTGGAGCGGCTCGGCGACCGCGGGGTGGTGCACCTGGAGGACGGCCGCACCGTGGAGGGCAGCCACGTGCTGCTGACCATCGGCCAGGTGCCGCAGACCTCCGGCCTGGGCCTCGAGGAGGTCGGCGTCCGCACCGACGAGCGCGGCGCGGTGATCGTCGACGGCGTCAGCCGCACCAGCGTGCCGAGCATCTACGCCGCCGGCGACGTCACCGGCAAGCTCATGCTCGCCTCGGTGGCGGCCATGCAGGGCCGCATCGCGATGTGGCACCTGCTCGGCCAGGCCGTCTCGCCGCTGCGCTGGGACGCGGTGGCGGCCACCGTGTTCACCGACCCGCAGATCGCCACCGTCGGCCTGTCGGAGCAGCGGGCCAGGGAGGCCCGCATCGAGGTCGAGGTGGACACCCTGCCGCTGGACGGCAACTCACGCGCCAAGATGAGCAACCTCACCGACGGGTTCGTCAAGCTGCTGGCCCGCCCCGGCTCCGGCACGATCGTGGGCGGGGCGGTGATCGCCGGCTACGCCTCCGACCTGATCGCGCCGATCTCCGTGGCCTGCTTCAACCGGCTCCCCGCCAGCCAGTTCTCCCAGGCCTTCCAGGTCTACCCGTCGTTCGCCGGCTCCATCCAGGAGTGCGCCCGCCGCCTGGCCGTCCGCGTCCAGGGCGGCTACCGGTACTGATCAGTGCCGGCCCGGTGGGGCTTTCGACCGCCGCCATCATGCTCGCGGTCTCCGCAGCTTCGTCGGGCGGGGCCCGACAGCTTCTACTGCAACCGTTCCTGGTGCATCAGCGCCTGTTAGGGCTGATGGGCGGCGCCGAACGGTCCTGGGCCGCCTGGGCTCGGGGTCGGTCCCGGTTGCCGCCGCCCGTCTGACCAGCCTGGGCTGTGCGGGGGCGGGGTCCGGGTGGTCCCGGGCCGTGCACGCACCCGGGTCCGGGCTGGCCTGGGCGGCAGTTGCTCATACCGGCGATCCTCCGGTCGCCGTCGAGGGTGCCTGCCCGCCGCCGGGCCCCAAGCCCAAGCGCGCGCCTGCCGATCACCACGCTGGCGGCGTGGTGGCGGGTCACAATGACTCTGGGGTGGCGGCGCTGCAGCGGCGCCTGCCAATACCGCCCGCCCACCTGGAGGTGTAAGCGGGATCCCCAGCCACCACCCACAGTCCCTGGCGGTTAGCCATCTGCACCAGCCGGTCGCGGAACCTGCCGGTCGGGATCCCCGCGACGATGCGACGCAACCGCTTGCCACGCCCGCCGCGCCCCAGCGTCTCCCTTCCGGCCGCTCGGGCGTCGGCGAAGCCGAGGTCCTCGATCGCCACCGCCGGTACCCCACGCGAACGCGCCAGCGCGCAGAGCTGGCTGATGGCTGTCCGCAAGTGCCCGTCCCTGGTCGCCGCAGGCAGCCCGGCCAGCTCAAGCGGGATGGTCACCGGCCCACCGACCGGGTTGCCGTGCCGGTCGATGGCCCAGCAGGCCAAGTGGTCGGCGTTGAGGTCCACCGCCACCACCCCGCCGGCGACCGCCTGCTCGACGCTCGGGATCGGCTCGGGCTGGACCTTCCAGCTCGCGGCCAGATGCCAGCGGCGCTTGGCGGGGTCCAGGGTGATGTCATACCGCACCGCACCGCTTGCTGCCTGGGCGGCGACCTCGTCACCGCGATAGGTGAAGGCTACCGGGCAGGTGAGCCGATAGCGGCCGTGGGGCCGGTTGGCCAGGTGGACCAGTGGGGCGGGCAGCTTCAGCTCCAGCCAGCCCTCCACCGGGTGCCAGCGGATCGCCTCGTTCCCCCAGGCCTTGTCGGTCTCCCCATCGGCACAGATGAACAGCCGCTCGGCGGCCCAGGTCTGCTGCCACTGCCCCAGCGTCAACCCAGCGGCGTCCAGGTGGTGGCGCGCCCGTGCCATGCGGCGGCCCCCGCGGACGACGCTCACCCTGCCCGCCGCCAACCTGGTCTCGACCCGAGCCAGCTGGGTCGAGAGGGTCTGCAGACGGCGCTGCTTGGCCCACCGCTCCGCCTCTGTCGGGTAGCCACGCACCCGGCCGGCCTTCCCGCCTACCGGGGCCTGGACGCGCTGCCGCAGCCGATGGATGGCCCGCCGCAGGCTGGCACGCTCGGCCTGCAGGTTCTTATGGCCCCGCGTCCACTGGTCGTTGGCGTGCATCACGCCGCTTGCTTCCTGACTGACGAATCAGTTAAAAGGGGGCGGGCGCAGAGGGCCACCCAAGCATGCCCGGCGCGCATGCTGAAGGCCTGCTGTAGGAGCCGCGCGGTCACGATGCGGCGCCGATGCTTGGCCGGCCCTCTGCCGGTCGGGAGGTGAGCGCGCGTGGAGCGGTATGACGCGATCGTCGTGGGGGGCGGGCACAACGGCCTGGTCGCCGCCGCCTACCTGGCACGGGACGGGCTGCGCACGCTGGTCTGCGAGGCCCGCGAGGTGGTCGGCGGCGCCGCCGTCACCGAGCGGCCCTTCGGCCCCGGCTACCAGGTGACCTCCCTGTCCTACGTGGTCAGCCTGCTGCCACCGGCGATCGTCCGCGACCTGGACCTGGCCGGCCACGGCTACAAGGTCTACCCGCAGGGCCCCTACTTCGCGCCCCACGCCCGCGGCACCTACCTCGAGTTCGCCGACGACCCGGCCAGGCGCCGGGCCGAGATCGCCAAGTTCTCCGCCAGCGACGCCGACGAGATCCAGCGCTGGGACGCCTGGATGGGGGAGCTGGCCGGCGTGCTCGGCCCGCTGCTGTCGGCCGTCCCACCCAAGCTCGGCTCGCGCCGCCCGGCCGACCTGGCCGCGCAGGCCAGGCTGCTGTGGCGCCTGCGCGGCCTCGACACCCGCAAGGCGGCCGACGTCACCCGCCTGTTCACCCTGAGCATCGCCGACCTGCTCGAGGAGCGCTTCGAGTCGCCGGAGCTGCAGGCGGTGCTGGCGGTCAGCGGCGTGATCGGCACCTGGGCGGGCCCGCGGGCGCCAGGCACCGCCTACGTGATGGCCCACCACCACATCGGCGACATCGGCGACGGCCACCTCGGCGGCTGGGGCTTCCCCGAGGGCGGCATGGGCGGGGTGACCAAGGCGATGGCCGCCGCCGCCCGCGCCTTCGGCGCCGAGATCCGCACCGGCGCTCCGGTCCGCCGCATCACCAGCCGCGGCGGCCGCGTCACCGGGGTGGTCCTGGAGGGCGGCGAGGAGCTGGCCGCCGGCCTGGTGGTGGCCGCCACCCACCCGAGGATCACCTTCCTCGAGCAGGTCGACCGGGCCGAGCTGCCGGCCGAGTTCGTGGCCGACATCCAGCGCTGGAAGAGCCGCAGCGGCACCGTCAAGGTCAACCTGGCCACCGACCGGCTGCCGGAGTTCAGCGCCCGGCCCGGCTTCGCGCCGGAGATCCACGGCGGCACCATCGTGCTGGCCGAGTCGCTCGACGACATGGAGGGCGCCTTCCAGGACGCGGCGGCGGGCCGGCCGTCGGCCGTCCCCTTCGCCGACGTCTGCATCCCGTCGGTGTTCGACCGGACCCTGGCCCCCGAGGGCCACCACATCGTCTCGATGTTCACCCAGTGGGTGCCGCACACCTGGGCGGGCAAGCCGATGGACGAGGAGCTGGAGGCCCACGCCGACCGGGTGGTGGCGCGCATGGAGGCGGTCGCGCCCGGGTTCACCGACTCGATCCTGTTCCGCCAGGTGATCGGCCCCTACCAGATGGAGCACGAGTACGGGCTGGTCGGCGGGAACATCTTCCACGGCGAGCTGTCGGCCAGCCAGCTGTTCCACACCCGGCCGGCGGCCGGCTACACCGACTACCGGACCCCGCTGCGGGGCCTCTACCAGGCCGGCTCGGCCACCCACGGCGGTGGCGGGGTCACCGGCATCCCAGGCCGCAACGTCGCCAGGCAGATCCACCGCGACCTGCGCCGGGCCGAGCGCCGGCGGCGGCTGCGCCTGCCGCCCGCGAGCCGATGAGCCAACGGCTGCAGCGCGCCCTTCCGGCTTCGTTCTACCTGGAGCCCGACGCGCACCGGCGCGAGCGGGAGCGGATCTTCTTCCGTGAGTGGTTCTGCGCCGGCCGCGCCGACCAGGTCGAGCGGCCCGGCTCGCTGGTGGTCCTGGCCTGCGCCAATGTCTAGGTATCGCCGCTCTCGCCAGGAATGTACGCTTCGGCGGGAGGGTCGAGGAAAGGAACCAGGCCATGCGACGAGTCATGCTGTTCGGCATCGCGATGATCGCGGCGCTCGCCTTCGCCACCCCGGCAGGGGCGATCACCTACGGCACGCCAGATGGCGACGGCCATCCGGAGGTCGGCGCGTTGCTCGCGCCACAGGCATACTCCGACGGCACCTGGGCGGCCTGCTCCGGGACGCTGATCTCACCGACGGTCTTCCTCACCGCCGCCCACTGCGACCTGGACGTCAGCCGCGTCGCCGTGACCTTCGACTCGACCTACGACCCGCAGACGGGGACCGCCCACTGGGGCACCTGGCACGCCGACCCCAACTTCACCCAGGCGCAGAGCGACCCCCACGACATCGCCGTCGTCGTCCTCGACCGGGCCGTCAACGGCATCACCCCCGCCCGGCTACCTGCGGCTGGTTCGCTGAGCGACCTCCGCGTGGGGGCACGCTTCACCCCGGTCGGGTACGGCGCGCAGTCGGTGACGATCGACCACGGCCCGACCTTCCACTACGCCGATGTCCGCTACGTCGCCACCGGCGGGCTGCTGGCGCTGAACCCAAGCTGGCTGCGCATCTCCATGAACCCCGCACGCGGTGACGGCGGCACCTGCTACGGCGACTCTGGCGGGCCGAACTTCCTCGGCGCCGGGCCGACCGAGACGAACATCGTGGCGGCCACCACCATCACCGGCGACTTCATGTGCCGCGCGACCAACGTCGACTACCGCATGGATACACCCTCGGCGCGGGCGTTCCTCGGCCAGTACGTCACGCTGCCGTAGGCAGACGAGCATCAGTCCAGGCAGAACTCGTTGCCCTCCGGGTCCTGCAGGACCACCCAGTACTGGTCCGGCTCGTCGTGGGCGGCGATCCTGGTCGCGCCCGCCGCGACCAGCCGTGCGGCCTCGGCGTCGATGCGGCGGCGGCGTTCCTGTGGCGGCGTGCCCCGCTCGCCGCTGACGTGCAGGTCCAGGTGGACGCGGTTCTTGGCGGTCTTCGGCTCCGGCACCCGCTGGAAGAACAGCCGCGCGCCGACGCCGTCGGGGTCGACCAGCCAGCCGTGGTCGTCCCACCGCTCCGGCGGAGCCTGCTGCTGGTAGCCGAGCGCCAGCGCCCAGAACTCGGCCAGCCGCCGCGGCTCGGCGGCGTCGAAGGTGACCTGGAACCTGGTAGCCATCTGACCTCCTGTCACCTTCAGCATCGAGGACCTCGTCGAGGCGGCCAACCTGACTGAGCGGTATCAGGATCTCAGGATCGGACTGGCCGACGCCTCGGTCGCGGTCATACGGCGACTATTTGCAACGGGTATACCCGGCGTGTATAGTCACGGGCCGTGACCGTCTCTTACGCGCTCCTCGGTCTGCTCGAGGGATCCAGCCGACACGGCTACGACCTGAAGCGGTCGTACGACCGGCGGTTCGGCGAGGTCAAGCCGATCCGGTTCGGCCAGGTCTACCGCACGCTCTCCCAGCTCGAGCGGGATGGCCTGGTCGAGGTCGTTGGCGTCGAGGCCGGATCGGGCCCCGATCGCAAGCGGTACTCCATCACACCCGAGGGGGTGACCGACCTGGACACCTGGCTCGGCGAGCCGGAGGAACCACAACCGCACCGCCAGTCGGTGCTGTTCACCAAGGTCGTGGTGGCGCTGCTGTCGGGGCGGTCGGCGGAGCACTTCCTCGACGTGCAACGGGCTATGCACCTGGACACCATGAAGGCGCTGACGACGGCCCGGCGCAACGCGGCGACCACGCAGGACGCGTTGCTCGCCGACTTCCAGCTGTTCCACCTCGAGGCCGACCTGCGGTGGATCGACCACACGGAGTCCCGCCTGGCGGCCCTGGCTGAGGAGGTGCGCGATGTCCCAGATCCTCGTCGGCGATGACCTGCACAAGTCGTTCGGCCTGACCCAGGCGCTGCGCGGCGCGAGCATCGTCCTCGACGAGGGCGAGATCGTCGCCGTGATGGGGCCGAGCGGCTCCGGCAAGTCGACGCTGCTGCACTGCCTCGCGGGCATGCTCACGCCCGACCGGGGCGAGGTGCACCTCGCCGGCCGGCGCATCGACCAGCTGCCCGACCGGGAACGGGCCCACCTGCGGCGCACGGTGTTCGGGTTCGTCTTCCAGTTCGGGCAGCTGGTGCCCGAGCTGCCGGCCGTGGAGAACATCGCCCTCCCCCTGCTGCTGGCCGGGCGACGCCGCAAGCACGCACTCGCGGCCGCCGCGCCGTGGCTCTCCCGACTGGGCCTCGATGGCCTCGGCGAGCGGCTACCCGGCGAGCTCTCCGGGGTCAGGGCAGCGGGTTGCGATGGCACGGGCGCTGGTCGCGAACCCGACGGTCGTGTTCGCCGACGAGCCCACGGGCTCGCTCGACTCCGTAGCGGCCGACGAGGTCATGGAGCTGCTCGTCGATGCCGCTCGCGAGCAGGGCACCAGCGTCCTGATGGTGACGCACGAGCCACGAGTCGCCGCGTACGCGGATCGGACGGTGATGGTCCGCGACGGCGTCGACGCCCTCGGGCTGGGGATGGGGGCGGCGTCGCCGTGACCTTCCGACTCGGCTTGCGGCTGGCCGTCGCCGGTGGACGGGAGTCGCTGCTGCGGCTCGCGGTCACGGCGTTCGGCGTCGCCGTCGGCGTCATGCTGCTGTTGCTGTGCCTGACCGGCCAGTCGGCCGAGCAGGGGCGCGCGGAGCGGTCCGGGTGGCAGAGCGCCGACCCGGACACGCCGGCCACGGCGCCCGACCCCGCGCTGTTCCTGACGGTCACCGACTACCACGAGGGCACCGCGATGATCCGCGCCTATGTGGCGGCCCTGGGGCCTCGCCCGCCGGTGCCGCCGGGCCTGGAGCGCCTCCCCGGGCCGGGCGAGGTCGCGGTCTCCCCGGCGATGCGCCGGCTCCTCGCCTCCACGCCCGACGACCAGCTGGACGACCGGTACCCCGGCCGCGTCACCGCGACCATCGGCGACGCGGGGCTCGCCCATCCCGACCAGCTCGTCGCGCTCATCGGACGCACGCCGGACCAGCTCGGCGAGGTGACCTCGCAGTCGTTGTACAGGGTGCGGGGCTTCGGCTCGCTGCCCAGCGGCTACGCGTTCTACCAGGGCATACGGGTGCTCCTCCTGCTCGGCGCCGTGCTCCTGCTCGCCCCCGTGATCATCTTCATCGTCATGGCCACCCGCGTCGCCGCTGCCCACCGCGAGCAGCGGCTCGCCGCCATCCGTCTGGTCGGCGCGACGCGGCTGCAGGCGGCGGTCGTGGCCGCGGTCGAGACCGGGCTCGCTGCGGTGGCGGGCAGTGCCCTGGGGTGGGCCGGCTACGAGGTGGGCCGGCGGATCCTGGCGGCAACCGTGACCTTCCAGGGCGCACGCTTCTTCGTCGACGACGTGGTCGTCGCCCCCTGGCTCCTGGCGCTGGTCCTCGCCGGGGTGCCGCTCCTCGCGACGCTGACCACCATCGTGGCGCTGAGCCGGGTCCAGGCCGGACCGCTCGCGACCAGCCGGCATGGCCGCCGTCCGCCGCCGTCGGCCCGGCGCGCGCTGCCGCTCGCCGCTGGCATCGGCGGCCTGCTCGCCGCCGCGCCGCTGCGCCGGGTCGTCGACAGCGAGACCCGCGAGACCCTCGACAACCTGGTGCCGCTGTTCGTCATCCTCACGATCGTCGGCTTCGTGGCCATCGGGCCCTGGCTGTGCATGCTCGCCGGTCGCGGCATCGCCCGCGTCAGCCGGCGGGTGCCCGGGCTGATCGCTGCCCGCCGCATCGCCAGCGACCCGAGCGCCACGTTCCGCGTCGTCAGCAAGGCGTGGTCGAGATCCTCACGGGTGGGGTGCCCGAGGGCAAGGTCGCCCCCCTCCTCTCCGAGCGGGCCGTGACGATCCGGGCCGACATCGGCGCCGCCCGCGACCTCGTGGAGTCCTGCCCTCAGCTCGCCCGACTGGTGACGCTCTCGTGCTCCTCGTCGGGCCTCGCCGAGGGCGGCATCAGCGAGCGGGCCGGGCTCGCCGACACCGATCTGCCGATCTCCATGGTGTACGTCTCCACCGACGGCACGACCGCTGCCGAGAACCGCGTTCGCACCCAGGCCGCCAACCTCGTGCCGAACGCGATCATCCACACCCAACAGGACCGGATCGACACCGACGCGTTCTTCTTTGGCAGCCTCGAGCAGCTGCAGCGCCTGGTCTGGTACTTCGTCCTGCTCGTGGCGGCGTGCAGCCTCACCGTCGGCATGCTCGCCGGCGTCATCGAACGGCGGCGGCCCTTCGCCCTCCGCCTCGGAGAGCTCCGCCAGATCGTGTTCCTCGAGACCGCCGCAGCGATGCTGGTCACCGCGGCGGTGGGTGTGGGGCTCGCTATGGCGTCGTCGTACGCCCTGGCCCTCTTCAGCGACATGGCGTGGACGTGGCCCGACGTCGGCGTCTTCGCCATGGTCGGCGTCGGCGTGCTCGCCGCTCTGATCCTCTCGACGATCGCCCTGCCGCTGCTGGACGCCGCTACGCGACATGACGCCGTCCGGTACGAGTAGCGCACGGCCCGCGCCGGTCGGGCCCCGGCCGTAGCCAACCGACAGGGCGCCGGTCGTCGTCGTGGCCGCCAGCGACCATCCTCCAACAAGAGCCGGTCAAAGGTAGGAAACACGCTCTAGAGGATGGTTCATCCCTTCAGGTGGTTCACTGACTTGAGGCAGATCGGCGCGTTGCCGTCCCTGAGCCGGGTCGCACCGCCGCGCCCGCGCCTAGAATGCGGTGTGGACCAGGAGCGCTTCGAGCAGGGCGTCGCGGCGCTGCACGCGCTACACGATCCGGTGCGCCGCAGCCTGTACCGCTATGTTTCGGCGCAGCCGCGCGAGGTCAGTCGCGAGGAGGCGGCGCGGGCGGTCGGCGTGCAACGCGGCCTGGCAGCCTTCCATCTCGACAAGCTCGTCGACGCGGGGCTCCTGCAGGTCGTGGCCGTGCGGCGCGTCAGCCAGCGCAGCGGCCCGGGTGCCGGCCGCCCAGCGAGGCTGTACCGCCGCACCGCCGTCCAGTACGAGGTGAGCGTGCCCCCGCGGACCTATGCGGTGGCGGCCGAGTTGCTGGCCGAGGCCGTCGAGGAGGCTGGTGCCGACCTGGCGTTGCAGGCCGCCGCCAGGCGACTCGGCGTCCGCCGCGGTGCGCAGGCACGGGCGGGCACCGCCAGCCGGGTGGACGAGGGGACGGTCACACCGGCGGTCGCTCCGAGCGGCGTCGTCGACGTCCTGGTACGGCAGGGCTATGAGCCCTATCAGGACGGCACCGCCGTGCGCCTGGGCAACTGCCCGTTTCGGGACGTCGCCACGCAGTTCCCCGCGGTGGTGTGCGGGATGAACTTGGCGCTGCTGGAGGGGCTGGTGGACGGCGCGGGCGCGGTCGGGATCAGCGCGGTGATGGACCCTCGCCCGGGGCAGTGCTGTGTCGCGTTGGTCGCCGCCGAGCCGGGCAGGCCGGATCCCCCCCTCTAAGTCAGCAGTTCTTGACATAGAGATGCCGCCCGTGGTGTTCTCATCGCTCCAGGAGGACAAGCGAGGTGCCAGATGGCGGTTGATGGCGGTTGGCGGAAGCGGTATCACCTGGCGGAGGTGAACGTCGCCGTGCTCCGCGAGCCGCTGGACGCGCCGGCGACCGCCAACTTCGTCGCCGCGCTGGAGCCGATCAACCAGCTCGCCGATCACAGCCCCGGGTTCGTCTGGCGCCTGCAGACGCCCGAGGGCGACGCCACCTCGATCCGGGTATTCGACGACGACCGGATCCTGGTGAACCTGTCGCTGTGGGAATCGCTGGAAACGCTGTGGGCCTTCACCTACGCCAGCCGCCACCTCGACATGCTGCGCCGCCGGCGCGAGTGGTTCCACCGCATGGCTGGCGCCCACCTGGCGCTATGGTGGGTCCAGGCCGGACACATACCCACCGTCGCCGAGGCGGCGGCGCGCCTGGAGCTGCTGCGGTGCCGTGGCCCCTCGCCGGATGCGTTCACCCTGCGCGAGCCGTTCCCGGCTCCCGACGCACCAGTGGTCTTCACCGGCACAGGCCACGACGGCCACTAGACCGCCACACCAGGTCGCGCAGTGCGGAGGCGGAACGCGCGACCCACCCCGCTGCTTGAGGCAGATCAGCGCGCAGGCCAGGTGCACGAACCCGAGCAGGACATCGCGCGCCGCTCGTAGCGGACCTGCAACCGCCGGTGGCCCACCACCCAGGCCAGCGACCGCTCCACCACGTTGCGGTGGCGGCCCAGCTCGTTGCGATGGAACGCAATGGGGCTGGTGAACCCTGATCGCCCGTCTGAAGGCGGATGGGATGCGCTCGTCTGGCCCGGGCAGCGGATGCGGTCAGAGCTGTTCGGTGGGCATGATCCACAGCTCGCCGATGGCGGTGTGACGGGGGCGGGTGACCATGTAGGCGACGCCGTCGGCGATGTCCTCGGGTGCGAGGACCTCGGTCTGCTCGTAGAAGGGGTCGATCATCTGGTTGCGGACCTCGGGCTTGTTGTGCGAGCCCAGCTCGGTCGCCACGCCACCCGGCTCGAGGACGCCGACGCGCACGTGCCGCTGGGTGACTTCCTGACGCAGGGACTCGGTGAATCCGTTCACGCCGAACTTGGTGAAGCTGTAAACGCCGTAGCCGTTCCAGGCGACGCGGCCGGCGATCGAGCTGATGTTGACGATGTCGGCGACCCGGCGCGGGCCCTCCTCGGCGGCCTGCAGCAGGTGCGGGAGGGCGGCGCGGGTGATGGAGAGCAGGCCCTGGACGTTGATGGCGATCATGCGGTCCCACTCCTCGGCGTCCGCGCCGACGACGGGACCCAGGAGCATCAAGCCGGCATTGTTGACCAGGGTGTCCAACCGTCCGAATCGCTCGACGGCCTGCTGGACGGCCGCCTCGGCCTGGGTGCGGTCGGTGATGTC
>WNFU01021713.1_pt1 | contig 11399 bp, 15 predicted proteins | sample 5400121 | NCBI WGS metagenome assembly WNFU01 (sample SAMN13153360, study PRJNA577476) | soil metagenome | isolation source: 100 cm soil or saprolite under grassland replicate 1 | place: USA:California | collected 2016-06-15
TTGCGAAAATTTTACGGGTACGGACCGGGAAATTTTCTATTTTTCCACAATCCCTGCCTGATGGACGTTTGCAATTTTGCTATGTGGAAACCGCCCGCTCCGATGTGGTGCGTGACTCATTGATCGGTGCCGCGCCATTGATCGTTGGGACGCTCTTTGTGGCGTACGTGGCGGTCTATCACCTGCAAATGCGGGTATTGTGGGATGCTTTCCGCAATGGACAATTCAACTTGTTCTGGTTGGGGGTGCGTACTCTGCCACGCGTGGCGGATTTTTATCTCTGGTTCTATCTCGCCTTTGCCGTCAGCAGTACGATGATGCCGTCCGAATCAGACCGCCATGCCTGGCTGGAAATGGTCATCTCGATTGGCGTGTTATTTGGGATCGCGCTGCTGGTCGGCGCAGGTCCGTGGATGTTAAGTAATGTTGCTCCCCGCCTCAGCACCTTTCTCAGTTCTGTGGCAGTGATCTTCGGCTTGAGTGCATTTGTACATATCCTGCTGATTTTGCCTATGGCGCTGATTCATAGATTGTTAGCGCGCGCAACGGGATTGGATGTGGCTTAACGATTTACTTGCTTGGGGGAAAGCTTATGGCGCTGAATTCTGCTTATTTCGTTGTGATGCGAATCTCGATCCCAAGATGGTCTGATAAGTAATTTTGTTGCCAGCGATTCATTCTGTACTTACCGGTAAAACAAAGATCGCAATCGATTCTGAACATGTGCTTTTCAGGTACTCGCACCAGCGCATAATCGATAGGAAGGGAAAACTGAGAGGGTACTCCCGGCGGAACACGGAGCGTAGGTCGAGTATCTCCTGCGAGCGGATCAGTCAACCCTGAATTTGCGAGAAAATTCTGATACAGCTTGCTGTCGCGCGGGATATTGAAATCTCCAACCACAATGATGATGGAATCCTCCGGTTCACTTCGTACCGTTTTTGCTAATTGTCCCAATTGCTTTTCTTCCACCCGTGAATACATCCCATGCCGTTCCCAATCGCCAACGTAATTGGCGAGAATATGAGTGTTGATAATGACCATGGGAATCCCAGCCCAGGTGAGTTTGTGGATCAACATGCCTTTGTAAAGGATTTTATCCATGAACATTGGCGTATACCAAAGCCCTCGTTCCACATAGGGTTCAAAGTGTTTGCTCATGGGGATGCGGGAGAGGGTCAATAAGCCCCCTTTGGGACAGTGAAGATAGGGCTCATAGAATGGATAGGAATAACTGGCGCAGGCCTTCACCAACAGTTGTCGATAACGATGGAGCTGGATTTCCTGCAGGCAAACGACTTGATCCGAGCGATGCTCCAATTCGTGTGCCAGTGCCAGCAGCCTACGGCTGGTGTAGGGCAAATAGCCTCCAAAACAGTTCAGAGTCAGCAAGGAAAAAGAATCGCTCATCGGAAATTGAGTTTATTTGTATGACGTTTTCACGCTTCAGCTTTTATAAATTTTGGATACTACAGTCTTTATGAAGTCATCCAACGCGTCCTTCGAAAAATGCTCACCATTCTCTCGTATTTCGAATTGGCAATTCGGTAACAAATTTGCGGTCATTTCTGCTGTAATAAACGGTACATTTTGATCCGCCTTGCTGTGCTGCATAGATACGCTCCCTTTTACCTCAGACAGCTTGAAGCCCCAGTCTATGCAGCGCAATTTCAAATCTTGTGCAATGCCAAAGCAGTGATTCGCCATCGAATTTTTGATATCGTCCCTTTCCAGGTCTTCCTTTGATAGATTTGAAAAGAACAATTCATAAGCCAGCATTTCCAACTCAGGCATACTTGCATTCTTAATCACTTCATAGGGCCAATAGGAAATTACTTTCTCATCGTATAAGGCAGGTATCCCACTGAAGATGAATATGTTGCGAACTTTATCTGGTAATTGATAGCCGATGGCATGACTATACGGAGCGCCCGAAGACATCCCCAATATATCGAACTGTGAAATTTTGAGTTTCTCGACAAGGATAGATACGATATCGCCCCATTCGGCGATGTTATTCATGATATATGGGGATGATTCACCATAACCTGGACGGGCAATACAGATCACATGCACCCCTGATTCAATCAGGCCATCAAACAAATGATAATCTGTAATACTGGCAATTAATCCGTGTTGGACCAGAATCGGATAACCGTTTTTGTCGCCGTATTCGGCATAGGAAAGTGAATTTCCATTTTTATACTGCAAAGTTTGTTTCATAAGGTATCCATCTAATCTTGGGCAGGATCAGTCCAAAACCGTTTAGGGTAAGCAAGGAAAAGGAGTTGCTCATTTGAGATGGAATTTACTATAGATCATCCTTTCTTGTAAAGCCGCCTCTGTATTTATTTGTAAATCGCAAATGCTCAATCCGCCGCCCTCGACAGTGGTTACACAGTTGCAGCAGCGCCGCACGCTGCGCGCGGTGCTCGGAACTGTTGAAGTCTCTTTTTATTTGTCGTAGCGTTTTTATGCTGTTTCTTTAACTCGAGATACTTCTTATTCTCCCTTGCTTGTTTCCTTCAAAGGTCATCTTATTCGCTTTTTCTTCCCTTTACTTCGATCATCTCCCGCGCTTTTTCGGCGACTTCACGCTCGCTCTTAAACTCAAGCAGCTCAATCGCTTCGTCAAAGCTGACCCACTTAGATTCTGCCACCTCATGGTCATGATTCGATACATCCCCGCCGCGATATTCAAGTAAATAGAAGTGCACAAACTTATGGAAACGGACCGGCTTGCCATTCTTCACACTTCGATACCAGTACTCGATGGTTTCGATCAAACCGAGACGCTCTGTTTCCACACCTCCCTCTTCCTTCACCTCGCGGACCGCGGTCACTTCGGGCGATTCGCCGGGGTCCACGATCCCTTTTGGTAGCTGCCATCTCAGCTTGGGCTTGACCGATACAATGACCATTTCCGGCTCGGAATCCGTCCAACGGAAGGCAACCCCGCCCGCCGAGATTTGATCCAGTGTTTCGACCTTTGTAGCTGATGGATTATCTTGTTTTCTAGGCATGTAGATTCTTATCTATAACGAGCCTTGCAAAGGCTGCTGTCAGGTGAGGATCTAATCTTCGCAAGGCTTTTGTTATCGCAAATTGCTTTTGGGGAACAATACGCGTTCAGGTTCCGCGTTCAGCTTTTCCAATAATTTTTTCGTGAGGCGGGTCTTGACTCGTCCCGACTCCTTTGGGTGAACAAGGTAACGCACGATCGCCTCCAGCCAGGTGTTTTCACTGGCGCGAAAATGCACGACCGGTCGTTCCTGGATTTCCAATTCATTGACAGGAGTTTGCCTCAGTAGTTCGCGGTAAACCTGAACGAGATCCAGCATTTGTTCACCCAGCTCTTCTTCAACAACTTGCTGCATGGTTTGAGTAATGAATTCCAAATCGCTGTCGTAAGCTACTTGAAATTTAATCTCATTCCAAACATAAGGGAACAAGGGCCAGCTGTAGTTATAAACGGTTTGATTCAATACCAGTGAGTTTGGAAATTTGATAATGCGTCCGGAAGGATGCTGGGTGGAGAGGTAAGGTCCGCCAAATTCCCATAATGTGGTATCGAAATAACTGACGTCAATCACATCCCCTTTCGCTTCCCCGATCTGGATGCGGTCTCCCACTCGGTAAGGCTGCCGAATGAGTAGATAAACCCAGCCAATGAGACTGGCGATAGGCGTTTGCAGCGCAAAGCCAAGAATCAGGGATAATAATCCCAGAGAAACAAGTGCTGTGTACCAGTTCGCAGAGAGAAGTGATAGCCCAATAATAAGTATGGCGAGAACCATGACAAGGTTCAACACACGCGTAAGATTGTATCTGGCCGGTCGATTCTCCACTTGGCTGATTAGATAGACACGAATACTTTTTGCAATGGCCATTACGAGTACGATGAGGATCGCTCCAATGGTCAACTGTTGAAGTAACGAAATATATTTCCCTTCAGCAGGGAAGAGATCTGAGCCTAAGAAGTAATAAAGAGCGAAAAGTCCGAGCAGAACAAGAATATAAGTACCAAACCAAAGTTTATCCTCCATTTTGGCGACAGGTTTGACTGCCGCTTCCTTGGTCCCGGCGGTCTGCTTCAGAGCCGTTTTGACATCTTCCTGTTCTTTCAGTTGTTCGATCTCAGCCTTGTCATTCACTTTTTGCATCCTTGCCACATCATGTAAATCCAAAATTCCTTCACGTCCGTAAAATATAGTAGACAACACGGCCATTGCATGGGGATTCAGAGAAGCGGACTTTAACAGTTACCTTCAAGGCTGCGGGTAACGGCGGTCTGATTTGGCAGCCCAAGTTCCGGAAGGAAAGGAAATAGATTATGGTCAAGCATAATCAATACTTTCGCGTTCGCTTGGTAACCCTTGCCTTATTATTCGTGTTTGGAGCATCGGCTTGGACAGGCGATATGACTCCGGCAGCGGTTCCACAGCTGTCGACGACGATCCTGCACGAGGACTTTGAAGACGATCCAGTGGGCGCCCTCGGCGCTCCGTGGACGATTTCTTCGTCCGGTACCGGTAGTGTGAGTATCGTGAACACAACGAATCATGGTCACGTGCTGCGATTACAGGGTAGTTCGACCGAAGGACATTTTTTGATCGCGTCGCGGGCCATCTCGTCCTCCTCGACAGATATCAGCGTTCAAGTGGATATCAATCGTGCCTCTGGCGCCTCATTTATCTGGAGCCTGCACGGAGCCGGATCATCCATTGGCAGACGTCGTATCCGCTTACAGCTGGCGCCAGGATCCACAACCTTGGCAGCGCAAACGGTGCCAAGTGGAACAACGAATTGTGGTACTTTATCGTCGGGTACTTGGTCACGGGTAACATTGATCGTTCATAGTGTGTCACGCAAATTCGATGTTCTAATCAACGGCACACGCACCTCTTGTACTGGCGTGTCGGCGGACATCCAGCCACCTTTCAACGCTGTGAGCGTGATGGACGCCTCAAATACCGGCTGGGGTGGCACGGTTCGGTTTGACAATATCGATATCACTACCCCATAGGCCCAACTTGCCTTAGATCGAAATATCCTCCTGCTTATGGCAGGCGGACACTAAGACCGGAATTTGGACTGGAGGGCACACCGAGTCTTGGCCGCTCGTCACCTAGATGGGATCGTAAATCCGCGAGCAATTCTTCTGGTGAGAAGGCTGTTTCCACGCGGGCCTCTGACTCTGGTCGGGGGTTGCGGACAGGTTTGGCACGGTAGACGACCAACTCCTGAATGCCATCTTCAATCGCACGACGAGCCAGAGCGCGGATATAGTAACGATTGAACTCACTCTCCGCTAATACTTCAGCAGCATTCTCCGCAGTCGCGGCAATCGAATAGCCACCAGTTGGATTCCGGCGGGGTAGCGTTCTGAGGATGCGCCGGTGTTCCCGCAGGCTCTCCAGCGTTTCGTCGTTTCCACTTTGAAGTGCCTCGCGTAACAAGTTGGCGTAATCTCTTTGCCCCTGCCCGCTCAGGAACGGACTGATGTGCAGTTGGTTATTGGCAATGTCATATTCCATTTCGTCCAACATCAGTTGCCGCGTGCGATCATCCAGATTTTCAAAATAAAGAGCCATAGTTCACTTCCTTATGATTAACGTCCCTGTTTAAGTAGGTGTTATTCTCGGTAGAGAATAGAGCCGCTTGTGCGTATGGGAGGCAGGCGGTCATCCAAATATAATTTATGTGGTCAGGAACGCGGGATATATAGAACAATTGTACTATAAACGAGCCGTGTTAACAAGGGTCTTGAAGGAAGCCTTATTGAGAAAGCAGAGTTAAGGCTCTCCGCTAATCGCTCGTTTCAATGTATCGGAGTGAGGCAGTACAAACCACAAAACAATAAAGATGGTCAATAATCCCAGTGTGATCAGTACAGATAACAGTACATCATGGAGAATAAGTCGGCTAATCAAATAGAGTTCCAGGCAAATGCTGAGAGCCAAGGGAGCCATGCTAACTAACATCAGGCGTGTGGAGAGATCAATAAATCGTTGCGTGATATCCCGAGTCCCAGTTTGACGATGATAAGCTGCCGGAGTCATTATGATTACAATGGCTATTCCAACCAGCGCGATTGCCAGCAAATGGAGTCGTTGTTCCAGAGGGCTGAGTTTCTCGGCAAACGTGGAGTTAAATACAACAATGAGCTGAAACCCGAAGAGAGCCTGAATGCCTGGCAGGATCATTCGACACTCCTCTATTAGGTTTTTAGCGGCTTCCGATAAGGACAGTTCCTCTTTTGTCTCCTGATGTGAAGTCCTTCTACTCATTCTGCCTCCTCTTTGAAAACAAAGGGTAAACCTGCTATCAAATCAAAACCGCCTGACGTCCCGGATTGGATGTGAGGCGGTCGTGAATTCGAACGAACTCTTTGGATTATAGCATCTTCACCGGGTCTTTTTAAATTTTTCTTACCCCACCTCTTCCAATTTCTGCAAACGATCCATCATCACACGTTCCACGCCTTGCGGATATTTAATCCCGTGCTCCTGCGTTAGAGACGGAGTGAGTTCTTGATAAAAATGGACGATCGTAATGACTGCCTTCAGCATTGCCGCTTTCTCCATTGGACAAAACGTCTCTTGCAAAGCAGATAACTGCTAAATCCATTATTTGATTCACCTGCCGACTTATTTTTCAAGCTTTCCTTACTACGTCGCCAACCCGAATGATTCCTGCCTGAATCACCTTTGTATTGATCCCGCGTAAGTGGAGGCGCTTGCCCTCTGGCGAATTGACAAACTTCAGCGCTTCCACGCCAAACCGAGAGGAAAACTTATTGCAGCCCGTATGAGGGTCTGGAGAAACTTCAAGGATGGCTGAACCGATGCCGAGCTGTGTCCCTGGTGGGAGGTTGTCGTCGCTCAGATTCATGTCTACATATAACTGATCACCTGCTAGTGGCCAGCTTTCCTCATCTTGTGCAAGCAAAGCAATCGTACGTGCATTCATCATGGTGATCTGTGCATTGACATTTGTCAGTCCATCTGCTGAATGTTTGTTCACACGAACTTTCCATGTATCGCCCACAAGTCCTTCGGCAGTGTTTAATTCACCTTCCTGGAGGACTTCTCGTTCGTCAACGTTTGGCCGCCGCACGATCATCTTGAGTGTGCCCTGATCCTTTGGCGATTGGCGAATATAATCCATGCCCGCTTCAAGTTCTGCCATCGATAAATATTGTACGTTTAACATGATGCCTTCCTTTGTTTTCATAAGTATAGCATTTGACGAAACATTTTTACGACTTTTTTCTGCCCATTTTGGGCGGAGTGATACAATCCTTTGGGAATCGATCATGGCAAAAATTCAACTGCACGATGTAAGTTTAAGCTATTCCGCGCCGCTGCGGGATCCCGTCCACCGCTTGTTTGAGATCAAAAAAGAGCGCATCCAGGAGGATTTACCCGATCAAACGACTCAGGGTGTTACTGCGCTGGATCATGTGAATCTGACAATTCCCAATGGACGGACATTCGTTGTTGTTGGACCATCCGGTTGCGGCAAGAGCACATTGTTGCGTGTGATCGCCGGCCTGGCAAAAGAGTATACCGGGCAGATCTTGTACGATGGAGAAGATGTGCGCAATATCGAAGTGAAAGACCGCTATATCGGTATGGTCTTCCAAAACTACGCACTCTATCCAAACTTTAATAACGAGGGCAATCTGTCATTTTTCTTCAAGATGCACGACGTTCCTGATGAAGAAACGCGTGAACGGATTCGCTACACTTCTGAGCTGATGGGGATTGGCTTCAAGGAACTTTTGCCGCGCAGACCGACTACACTCTCGGGTGGAGAGAAACAGCGCGTGGCAATTGCCCGTGCGATCGTCCGGGCACCGCGGCTGCTTTTACTGGATGAGCCGCTTTCCAATCTCGATGCAAAGCTGCGTGTGCAGACCCGTACCGAGATCAAGCGTTTACTGCGTCGTTTCAGCATTACCAGCCTTTATGTGACTCACGATCAGGTGGAGGCGATTGCCCTAGCCGACCAGATCGTGGTGATGCATCAGGGAAAAATTGAACAAGTGGGTACGTATCAGGATCTGATGGATCATCCGGTCAATGTATTTGTGGCAGGATTCTTGGGATTACCACCCATGAGCTTACTCTCTGGCGGATTCATTTCAGGAAACAAGTTGGTTCTGGAGGATTACTTGATTTCACTTCCAGAATACATGTACTCTCGCGTCCAAAATAATCAACCAGTGACGCTGGGGATGCGGCAGGAAGCGGTAACCATTTCAATCGAATCAACTTCTACAAAGGGGGCTCAGCTACCGGCTGAGGTCGAATCGTTTGAATCCGATTTCGTCCACCGCACCCAAACCGTTCACCTTCGTACCGGACGTTGGCGATACTTGGGTCTGTGTCCTCTTGATATGCAATTTAGACTAGGACAATTGGTGTACGCACAGTTTGACCCTGAGCGGTTATATTTCTTCGACACGACCTCTGGCTTGCGTCTTTGATGTTACGGCACTCTTTACGGCACTCTCACCGATTTGTTTCTCGTAGAACCTGCTTAGTGGATCTTCCTTGTACATTCCAAAGGGAGGAATCCTTTGAAACCCCATCCGTTCATACAAAGTAATCGCCTCTTTCTGATGAATGCCTGTTTCTAGGCGAAGTAGATAGACTTGCTGCTCCATAGCGTAAGCGGCTAAATGATTCAGCATCAACTTGGCTAATCCCAACCCGCGAAACTGCGGACGCACATACATGCGCTTGATTTCACCATACTCTGTCCCAAACAGTTCAATCCCGCCACAGCCTGCTAAGACTCCAGCATGGCGAGTCACAAAAAAAGTAACTCCCTGTTCCATTAGTTTTTCTACGCTGTATCCGTGGCGGCTTGTCTTCGGATAGAGCGGCTCAAGCTGCGCTTCCAGTTCAGAAATCAGAAGCCTGGCATCGGCCGTGTCCGGGCGTTCTGCCCTAATGACAGTCCTCATTCATCGTCTCCTGATCATTTCTTTTTCCATCTTGTGATCAGCATGTTTACTCCCACTCGGACTGCTGAATCCGCATCTCCGAGCGCCCAGGCGGAACGCGTTGCTCGTTTGGACTCCTCCTCCAGTTGAATGAAATCTTGCCACTCGTCTATAATCCATTCTTCCATCTCGCTGGGCGAATCCCATGCATAGTAAAAAGGAAAAAACTCTTCTGCTTCGCGCCCGAACCATCCGTCTTGTTCGGCTTGTGCGATGGATCGATTGGCTGCCTCGTCATCGTCAAGCCCCAACGGCAGATCTTGTATATGTCCCGTTTCATAAGTCGCGCGTGCGGAGATTACTTCAATGGGCCAGTGACTCAGGATAGGGCGCAGGTCGATCAAAATTCCGTTTGGAACAAGTACCCGTCGAATTTCACTTAGGGCATGAACCATGCCCTCATGTGCAATACATCAGAGTGACCAGGCCAGGATCGCGATATCGAAGGTCTCTTTTGAAAATGGAAGCTGTTCGGACATTGCACGCGAGAAGTAAACTTTGCTTTCCAAGTCAGAAGATCTGTCAATGGTCGCAACGCGCAAGGCATCCGCGTCCAGGTCAATGCCAACGGTCGAACGCGTTTCTTTGGCATATCGCCACGTTAGGCGTCCCTCGCCGCAGCCGATTTCCAACACGCGTTTCCCGGCGAAGTCGGCAAATTTGTGTAAATACTTTGTTTCGTTTCGTTCGGAGTCTTTTTGGAGGCTCATGTCACTCTATTTCTAAATTTTATAGATGCTCTAGCCACAGTCCCCGGAGGCGATCAAATAGTTAGTACCTTCGCGCCGCGGATTTTTCCCTGTTTCATTTCCAGCAATGCCTGATTGGCATCTTCCAATTTAAATTCCTGATATTCAGGTTTGATCTTCGCCTCCGCGGCGAGTCCCAAAAACTCGCGCACATCTGCCCGCGTCACATTGGCAACCGATTTGATTTCGTTCTCCATCCACAACTGCGATGGATAATCCAATTTCAAGAGGACTTCCTTATCCACTTCCTCTTTGCGGATGGCATTGATGACCAGTCGTCCGCCTGGCTTGAGTCGTTTCAGTCCTTCACTGATCGGACCCCAAACTGGTGTCGTGTCGATGATCACATCCAAATCTTCGGGCGGGACTTCGTCGATCGCGCCAGCCCAAGCTGCTCCCAGCGACAAGGCGAATTCGCGTTCTTGAGGATTTCTGCTAAATACAAAAATCTCTGAATTGGGATATTTATATTTTGCAGTTTTCAAGACGATATGATTTGATCCGCCGAATCCCATCAAGCCTAGCGATTGACCATCCTGTAAGTTGCATAACTTCAATGCTCGATAACCGACTGCTCCTGCGCACAGCAGTGGCGCGGCTTCGGAATCAGAGATCGAGTCAGGGATGGGGTGCACAAAGTCCGCGCGGACTTTCATATACTCTGCGTAGCCGCCGTTGATGTCGCGTCCAGTCGCTTTGAACTCAGGGCAAAGATTCTCCTGTCCCGATAGACAGTATTGGCAATGCCCGCACGCGGACGCAATCCACGCGACGCCGACCCTCATGGACTCCAAAGTCTCCTGACTTTGGCTTATGCCAGTCTCCAACGTCGGGAGACGTTGGACTCCGTCTTCCACTATTCCCACCACTTGATGCCCCAAAATGACTGGCAATTGCGGAGGGGGAGTCCGCCCTTCGATTTCGTCTAGTTCTGTGTGGCAGACTCCGCAGCGTGTGACGCGTAGCAAAACTTCGCTTTCACCAACTTGGGGCTCAGGTATATCTACCAAAGAAAGGGGAGTTTCGTTTTGTTTGAGAGATGTAATCTCTCGCAAAAGCATGGCTTTCATTTCGGTGGAAGTGTCGAAGCAAACTCAACACCCTCTTTGACCCACGCGCTCAGTTGCTTATCGGTTTTGACTCCATCTCCTTCGATCAGCAGCCAGCCTTTCATGGGTTTGCCTGGCAAATCAAATGGTTTTGCATGAGGTTTCTTTAGATGAGCAATGTGCTTTTCAGGATCGACGCGCACGATGAGATTATCCTTGTTGACTCCGCAAGCCATGTTGCCATCCAGCAGAAAACCAACGCCGCCAAACATCTTCTTTTCTACGAAAGGAACTCCATTTAGCTCAGAACGAATCCGTTCGGCTAATTTGAGGTCGTATGCCATAGCAACCTCCTATTTCTCGATTTGACGTTTGAAGTAAAAATAGGCATAGGGCGGTTGTTGAGCAACTCCAGACATTTCCCAGCCCTCCTCGCCGAGTTGATTTAACTCTGCTTCATCGGGTGGTTTTTCTTTTTTCAGATTGCGGACAATCTGTTTGTATTCCCATTTCAATCGTTTTTCGATGTAAACCATGGGCGGACGAGCGGGTCCTGATTGCTTTGGTTCATAAGGTGGAATGAGG
>WNFU01008976.1_pt1 | contig 11398 bp, 8 predicted proteins | sample 5400121 | NCBI WGS metagenome assembly WNFU01 (sample SAMN13153360, study PRJNA577476) | soil metagenome | isolation source: 100 cm soil or saprolite under grassland replicate 1 | place: USA:California | collected 2016-06-15
CCCTGTGTGGCGACCGCGTCGACCAGGGCCAGCAGGACCGAGTCGACGACACCGTCTAGGGCGTCCTCGTCCGCGGCGTCCTCGACCAGCAGGGTGATGGTCTCGTCGAGGAGATTGAGATAGTGGGCGGCGCGGTGCTCCTCCGGGGTCTGGTCGTTCTCGCCCGAGTGGCCGTTCTGCGACCCATCCTCCATCGGCGTTCCTCCTGTTCGGACCGCGCTGCCCGGAACGAGAGGCCCCGGGCCGAGACGGCTCGGGGCCAGCGTCCTGGGTGGCGGAGAGGGTGGGATTCGAACCCACGAGACCACAAGGGCCTACGCGCTCTCCAGGCGCGCGCACTAGTCCGGGCTATGCGACCTCTCCGGAAGAGCCGACGTCTAACCGAGACCGACCTCGGATTATATCACCGCCGAGACTACTCCCCATCGTCCTCGCCGATGACAGGCAGGTGATCGACCTTGTCGTCGCCGTCGGTCGATGTCGATCACGGTGACTTCGACTGCCAGGAGCAAGAGCGCCGCGTAGGGCAGGCATTCAGGCATTCTGGCGGAGGGGGTGGGATTCGAACCCACGAGGGCTGTCACACCCTACCCGTTTTCGAGACGGGCCCGATCAACCGAGCTCCGGCACCCCTCCAGCGACAGCGACAGGAGTATACCAGTGCCTGCCCTCCACATCTCCCCTCTCCCCTTGAGGGTCCCCTTGAGGGAGAGGGGCTGGGGGTGAGGGCCGTCTCCACTCTCCCCCGCGAGGGCGAGCGGTTGGGAACAAGTGCGCTTCGCGGGGTGAGGGCCTACATCCGATCCGGCGCGGAGACGCCCATCAGGCGGAGGCAGTTGGCCAGGACGATGCGGCACGCGGAGACGAGCTTCAGCCGGGCGCGGGTGAGACCAGGATCGTCCGAGACGACTCGACAGTCCCGATAGAAGGCATGGAACACGCTCGCCAGCTCCTGCGCAAAAAAGGGGAGGTGATGCGGGGCGAGATTCAGCGTGGCCGTCTCGACCAACTCGGGAAACTGGAGCATGCTGCGGATCAGGCCTAGCTCGGGCTCGGTGGCGAGCAGACGGACGTCGCCCGACGACCAATCGGCGTTGCCAGCGTGGCGTAGGATGCTCGAGATCCGGGCGTGCGCATACTGGACGTAGTAGACCGGGTTCTCCTCCGACTGCTGGCGGGCCAGATCCAGGTCAAAATTCATCGTTACGTCCGATGAACGGGCGATCAAGAAGAAGCGGGCCGCGTCGGCCCCGACTTCGTCGAGCAGCTCGCGGACGGTCACATAGGTCCCGGCTCGCTTGGACATCTTCAGCTCCTGGCCGTCCTTGAACAGCTTGACTAGCTGGTAGAGGAGTACGACCAGGCGATCGGGATCGATCCCCAGCGCGCGGACCATCGCCTTCATGCGCGGGACGTGGCCCTGGTGGTCGGCTGCCCAGACATCGATGACGCGGTCGAAACCGCGCACCAGGAACTTGTCGTAGTGATAGGCGACGTCCGAGGCGAAATAGGTGGGCTGGCCGTTCGACCGGATTAACACGTTGTCGCGGTCCTCGCCCAACTCCGAGGACGCGAACCAGATGGCGCCCTCCCGTTCGACGACATGCCCGCCGTCTCGCAGCAGCCCAAGCGCCGTATCGAAGAGCCCGTTGTCGAACAAGGACTGTTCGGAGTACCAGCGATCGAAATCGACCCCCATGTCGGCCAGGTCCCGCTCGATCCAGGCCATCACCCGCTCCTCGGCCAGGCGGGAGAGCTGCTGGATAGCCTCGTCCGATGGCGTCTCCAGCAGCGAGCGGCCACGCTCGGCGCTGATCTCCTGGGCCAGCTCGGTCACATACTCGCCCTCGTATCCGTCGGCTGGCAGTTCGGCGCTCAGACCATGGAGCTGCCGGTAACGCGCCCACACGCTGGCGCCCAGCGCTTCCATCCGCGACCCGGCGTCGTTGATGTAGTATTCGCGCTCGACACGATGGTCGGTGGCGACGAGCAGGTTGGCCAGCGTGTCACCCAGGGCAGCGTTGCGAGCCGCGCCGACGTGGAGCGGCCCGGTGGGGTTGGCGCTCACGAACTCAACCTGCACGCGGCGGCCGTTGCCGAGCGGAACCCTGCCGAACGCCGCACCTTGGCGCAAGATGACGTCGACCTGGTCCTGGATCCACTCGTCGGCGAGGAAGAAGTTGACGAAGCCGGGTCCGGCCACCTGGACGGCCGCCACCGCGGCCGGCTGCTCGAGGTGATGGGTGATCGCGCCGGCCACGGCCTGGGGGGCCATTCGCGCCGCGCGCTGAAGCCGAAGCGCGACGCTGGTCGCGTAGTCGCCTAACTCGGCCTTCGGCGGCCGCTCCAGGACCACCTCCGGGGCCGGGACGACGGGCAGGTCCCCGCGCTCCGAGGCGCGGGCGATCGCCTCCTCCACCAACCGTTCAAGCTCGTGTTTGATCATCGCCCGACCCGGCAATCGTACGAAATATCGTGGGAGCAACGTAGGGCGGCGGCATGGATTGTCATTCCCAGTGAAGCGAGGGATCTCGGTCCTAAGCTCGGGTACCGAGATCCTTCGCTTCGCTCAGGATGACAGTAGGGGCTCAGGATGACAGCGAGCGACGGCCGCGAGACGGTGCGACGAGTTTTGGGGATGGGGCGCTACAGCCCCTCACCGCGGACGGGCCTTCAGCGTATTGAAGGCTGGCCGAGCGGTGCCGTCGGGGTTGGTGATAGCCCAGTAGTACTGTTCGTCGCTCGCGGACCAGTTGGCATCGGCCACGTAGATAATGGTCATCAGGCCGATCCAGGGGCTCCAGTTCTGCTTGGCGTACTGAATCGCCCTGACCAGGTAGTCGCCCTTCAGGTCCTCGGTGACGCTGTGCCACCTGTACGGCGAGTTGGGCCGTGGGTCTGAGGTCCAGCCCATCTCCATGATGGCCATCTGCTTGCCCTGGTCGGCGTTGTCTTCCATCAGCCTGCGGACATCTTCTGCGTGGCGGAATGCATACGCCCGCCGCAGATTCTCCGGGCTCGGGTCATTGTTGTTGAGATCGGGGGTGCGGGCAACGTCGGCCGGATCTGTCTCGGGCGCGGTCTTGTAGCCGGGCGCGTGTGCGCCGAGCATGTCGAAGTAGCCCCTGGCGCCGTTCGCGTACATGTCCTTCAAGAAGATAAGGTCGGAGACCGCGCGGTCGGTCTGCTCGGTCGTCGGCGAGAGGCCCGCGCTGATCACCAGCACGTCTTTGTCGATCTTCTTGATCTCTTGATAGGAGATGCGCAGCATCTCGACGTACGCCTTGGGGTCGGGCTTGGCATTGCCCCACTCACGCGCCAGGTTCGGCTCGTTCCAGATCTCATAGGCCTGGACCTTACCCTTGTAGCGCTCGGCGATCTGTTGGACGAAGTCCTTCCAGTCCTCCATCTTGTCAGGTGGACCTACGGCCGGAAAGATCTTGTCACGGCGGGCCCAGTCAGGCTGATTGTCGAGTCGCGCGATGATCCCCAGGCCGGCCTTGTTGATCGCGGCCACGATCCGGTCGGACTCGCTCCACTCGAAAGCGTTCTTCTTCGTCTTCTCGATGTTGCGCCATTCGAAGCGCTGCTTGACCCAGGTAAACCCAGCGTCCTTGGCCAGCTTGAGGTCCCGATCGGTCGTGTCCGGGTTGCCCCAGAGGAAGACGTGCACAGCCGGAGAGGGGCTGTCGACGCGACCATCGCGGACCAGCTCCACGATGGGGGCCGGGATGAGCGGAGTCGGCTCCGCCCGCGCTCGCGGGGTGGCGGTGGGACGGGGTGCCGAGGTGGCTCGGGGTTGGGCCGGCCCGAGCTGGCAGCCAGCTACCAGAACCGTTGCCGCCAGAACGAGACTAGAAATCAGTTTGTGCAACGGGGTCCTCCTCGATTGACGGGCCGGCGCAACAGACGCCCGACGGTCGATCCGAATTCGGCCAGCCGTGGCCGACTGAGCTTTCGACCATCAGGGCAGCACGTTGTCCTTGCGGGCTTTGAGCAGCCGGTCGTAGGCGGGACGGCTGGTGCCGTCCGGATTCGCTATCGACCACCAGTATTCCTCGCGGTCAGGCCCCCAAGCCGGGTCGGGCAGGTTCCAGAGGGTCATCACTCCGATCCACGGCTTCCAGTTCTGGTAGGCCCACTGGTAGGCGCCCACCAGATAGTCGGCCTTCTGTTCCTCGGAGACCTGATGCCAGGAGTAGGCTGGGTGAACTGCGTCGCTCGTCCAGCCGAACTCCAGCAGCCAGATCTGCTTGTCCGCGTCGCCGTTTGCCTCCATAACCTTGCGTAGGTCCTCGACTCGGCGGAAGGTGAAGAAGCGGTGGCCTCCGTAGCCCGGGTTCGCGGCGGCCTCCTCTGGGCTGAGGCTGGGCGGCGCCTTGTAGCCCGCGCCGTGGGCGCCGAGGACGTCGAAGTACGGCTTGGCGCCGGCCTCGTACATCCACCGAAGATAGGCGTCGTCTGGACGCGCGTCATCGTTGTCGGTTTCGGTTGGTGAGAGGCCGCCAGTAATCACTGCGACGCTCGGGTCAGCCTGCTTCGCTTTTTGGTAGGCCGTCTTGAGCAGGCGCACGTAGTCGTCGGCCTGAGCGCGGTTGATAGGCTGGTTGCCCCACTCGCGCGACAGGTTCGGCTCATTCCACACCTCGATCGCCTGAACCTGACCAATCGGCGAATCGCTAGCGTAGCGGTCGACGAAGGCGTAGATGAAGTTGCCATAGTCCTCATACTTATCGGGCGCGCCATTGCAGCTGTCGCCGCAGGACTTGCGGGCCCAGGCGGGCTGCAGATCGATCCGCGCGATGATCTTCACGCCGGCCTTCGCGGAGGCGGCGACAACCCGGTCCGCCTCCTCCCAGTCGTACTGGCCTTTGGCCGGCTCGATCGCCCGCCACTGGAAGAGTGTCTTCTGCCAGGTGAAGCCAGCCGCCCCGACCTTTTTGAGATCACGCTCGGTGGTGGCCGGATGGCCCCAGACGAACACGTTCATGCCGTATTCCGGACTGGCCGCTCGGTAGGGAGTGCCGGTCCGGGTCCTGGCGGGGGCCTGTGGCTTGGCGGTGGCGGGCGGCTTCGCCTCGCCTTCCCTGGCCGGCGCGCTGGGCGCAGCGGCAACCTGGCCTGGCGACTGCTTCACGAATGCATCCTTCAGGTTCGTACCGGAGAGCGCGTCGGGCCGGGCGAGGCCGTCGGCGGCTGACTCGGCGTAGACCTTGTAGAACTTGCTCGCGGCCGCCTGGGCCTGGAGATCGGCCGGCAGGTTGTCGCCCGTCATCAGCGCCTTCAGAAAGTCGGCCAGCAGCAGGCCCTGCGTGCACTTGCAGGCATCGTCGTAATGCATGATGCCGCGCTGGAAGCGAAGGTAGACGAAGTCGTGGTTGTTGGGGTCCTGGGTCGGGCGAGAGGTCGGCATGCCCCAGATTTCCAGATTGAGAAACGGCAGGATGGCCGGTGGACCGTCCCCACGGGGGAAGGCCTCCTCATAGCCTACCGTAGATGAGAACGTCTTGAAAAAATTTACCGGCTTACCTTCCCACGTGTCTGGCGCGTTCTGGCGAGTGAACCCGATGACCTTATCCAGGTCAGAGGCGTTGGGGGCCTCCTTGGTGACAGCCGAGTCGGGGCCCGGGAAGGTCGAGCCATTGATCGTGGTGTAGGGCAGCAGGCCCTCGTCGAGCAGGTTGAGCGTCTGCACGCCCGAAGGGGCGAGCTGCATGACCGTGCGCTGGAAGAACTGGACCGTAAAACCCTCGAGTGTCATCTCGCGCGAGACGGGATATCCGAACGTCCGCGGCCCGCCGCGCTTCTGGAAGAAGTCCCAGAACTTGTCGTTGGAGACGCGGTAGCCGGTCTCGGCGAAGTAGCGTGGGTCAGCCTGCTGTGTGCGCTCGCCAGCGCCGACGGGGGATGCGGCTGCCAGCAGGGCAACGACTACCAGCGCCTGGAGCGGTCGGAGCTGCAATCCGGGTCCTCCGGTCCCATGCGCGCCGCAGCGCGAGGGGCTCGCCGGCAGCGCCGCGCCATTATACGGAAGCGGGCATTCGCCCACAAGGCAGGGACGACCCTCTTGTATGCAGGGCAGCGGAAGGAGGGGCTACGATCTTCCTCACGATGGCAGCCATGGGACCCGCTGACCGCCCTACGTCGGACGCGCGGGGAACCTACTCGATCCCGCCGAGCGTTAACCAAGCATGATGCGCTTCGCGTTGCTCCTCGGCCGGCCGCTGGCGACGCTACTCATCGTTGCGAGCCTGCGCTCGCCCGCGGCCTCACTCGCCTCGGCGCAACAGTCCGCTGCTCCCGTCGAGCTCGCGCCGGTCCTATTCGACGCGCCGATCGCGACCCTGACCGACAGCGGCTGGGCAACCGTTGTCCAGGCCACCGCTCCCGAGATCTTGAGGGCCAGAAACGGGCTCGGCGACGAGTTCGAAGTGTCGCACATAGGCATCATTGGCCCCAGCGCCGGGCAAGGCGAATGGCGACCTCGCGCCACCGATCAGCACCGCCAGCTTTTGCCGGCTGGGACGCGGGTCTGGCTCGAGGCTCAGGAGGGGCTCGCCAATCCGCGCGACCGATTGGCCCTGAGGCACGTCTTTCGGGAGGACGACCGCAGTGAGCCCGTCGGGGCCGCGCTTCTGCGGGCCGGGAGCGTCTGGGTCTTTCCACACGCGATGCACGCCTTCGTCAGCCTCTACGCCGATCGGCAGGCGGAGGCGGTGATCAGCCAGGCGGGAGCCTGGGGTGAGACCAACAGCTCGGCGATCTTCCGGCCGCGAGGCGCGTCGTTCGGCGGTTTCCCCATCGCGCCGAGGGTTCAACCTGCCTTAGAGGCTCTCGACAAGCCGGACGTCGGGAACGAGCTGCTCAAGCGGGCCAATGCCTTTCCCGTGGAGGTCGGCGTAGCGCGCCTGCCACCGGGCGCGGTGGGGGCGTTTGCCCCGCGCTTCTACTCGATTCAGCTCTCGCTGGCCATCATGGACGCGCCGCCGGAGTCCATCGCCGCCGTGCTGATCCACGAGATGACCCATGCCAACCAGATGATCGAGCAGGGCGTTTCCGGCGAGGACCTCGGCTGTTACGATCTGGAGATCCAGGCCTTCGAGGCGTCTGCTGTGTACTGGTTCGGGATCTACGGCCGGGGCGGCAAGGCGCGCCCAACTCACTGGTTGGACCGCGAGCTGAACGAGACGCTACAGGAGTACAACAACCATCAGATCACGCGGCGGGTGCGGCAGGCTTACGGCCACGAGTGCGGAGCAGCCTGAGGAGGGCGAGACAAGCCCCGCCCTACGAGCCGCCTTGTGCTTGACAATTGAACGCCCGACAACGATAATCCTTCGGGTGTCGCACGACTGAGAGGCAGCTCTCAGTCTCTTTGTATTTGGGCTTTCGCGACTCGGCGAGTGCCGAGCTGGAAGGCCCACGTGATCGCCTTTGGAAGGACGGATTTGCCATGCCGGTACGTGCGGTGTACGTGACGCGCGAGGGTTTCAAGAAATTCGAGGAGGAGCTCGAGCATCTTCGCTCAGTCAAGCGACCGCAAGTGGCTGAAAGGATTCGCAAGGCCAAAGAGTTCACCGACACGGTGGACAACGCCGAGTACGACGAGGCCAAGAGCGAGCAGGCCTTCGTCGAGGGCCGTATCCAGGAAATCGAGGGGACCCTTGCCAACGCCCAGATCATCGGGGAGGGACCGCACCCCGATTACGTGGCGCTCGGGTCGCACGTGACGGTCAAGGACGCCGACGGAGTCGAAGAGAAATACAAAATCGTTGGCTCGGTCGAGGCGGACCCTCGTCACGGCCTGATCTCCAACGAGTCGCCGGTCGGCCGGGCGCTGCTCGGCAAGCGAGCGGGCGAGCGAGTCTCAGTCGACGCGCCGGGTGGCAGCTTCGACCTGACCGTCGTCGAGGTGGCCTGACGAGGGAGCCAGGAGCCAGGCTCCTGGCTCATGGCTCCTTATGGACGACGATCGACTCTACGAGCAGCGGCTCCAGAAGCTGAACCGCCTTCGTCGAGCAGGCATCGATCCTTACCCGGCTCGCTACGAACGGACTGACCTGGCCCAGGATGTGATCGCCGGCTTCGAGGCAGATCCAGGGCGAGAGGTCCGAGTGGGCGGACGGGTGGTGGGCGGCATCCGCCGCATGGGCCGCTCGACGTTCCTGCATTTGCTCGACGGCAGTGGCCGAATCCAGGTCTATTGCAAGCACGATCGGCTCGGGGCGGAGCGATTCGAGCTGCTCGAGGCGGTCGAGGCGGGCGACTTTCTGGGTGTGGCGGGCGAGACGTTCCGGACCCGGACCGGCGAGGTCACGATCCTGGTGACCGACTTCATGGTCCTCGCCAAGGCCCTGCGGCCCCTGCCGGAGAAGTGGCACGGGCTGCAGGACGTCGAGAAGCGGTACCGCCAGCGTTACCTGGACCTGATCGCCAATCCGGAGGTCGGGCAGGTCTTCCAGCTCCGCAGCCGGATCGTGCACGAGGTCCGCAGCTTCCTGGTGGAGCGCGGATTTCTGGAGGTGGAGACGCCGATCCTGCAGCCGATCGCCGGGGGAGGCGCGGCACGTCCGTTCCAGACGTACTACAAGGCGCTCGACCGCACGCTGTACTTGAGGATTGCGCTGGAGCTGTATCTGAAACGCTGCGTCATTGGCGGCATCGAGCGCGTCTTTGAGATCGGGCGGAACTTTCGCAACGAGGGCATCTCCCACAAACACAATCCTGAATTCACGATGCTCGAGCTGTATCAGGCGTACGCCGATTATCACGACATCATGCGCCTGACCGAAGAGCTGGTTTCGACTGTGGCCGGGCGAGTTCTGGGCCGCCCGGCCATCACGATCGACGGCCAGGAGATCGATCTCTCGCCACCATGGCCGCGCCGGTCTCTTCGGGAAGAGATTGCCGAGCGCTGCGGCGTGGACTACGAAGCCCATCCCGACGCGGAATCGCTCCGCGAGGCGGCCGCCGCGACCGGGCTCCAGGTCCAAGACGGGTGGGGGCGCGGCAAGCTGATCGACGAGCTGTTGAGCACCTTCGTCGAGCCGCACGTCAAGGAGCCAGTCTTCCTGCTTGACTACCCGATCGAGCTCTCGCCGCTCGCCAAGAAGCGTCCGGAGCGGCAGGACGTCGTGGAGCGGTTCGAGGCCTTCTGCGGCGGGATCGAGATCGCCAACGCGTTTTCTGAGCTGAATGATCCGATCGACCAGCGAGAACGGTTCCTGGAGCAGGCCAGCCTGAAGGGGGCCGGAGACGAGGAAGCACAGCCGTTCGACGAGGACTTCCTGGAGGCCCTGGAACACGGGATGCCCCCGACCGGTGGGATGGGCATGGGGATTGATCGGCTGACGATGCTGCTGGCGGGCCAGACCAGGATACGTGACGTGATCCTCTTCCCACAGCTCCGGACCGTCGAGTAGCGCTGTGCTAGCGCTCGGCTACCTTCGTGCACACCCGGACGATGTCCGCCATGCGATGCGGCTGCGCCGTGAGGACCCATCGCTCGTCGACCGCGTCCTGGAGACGGACGCGCAGCGTCGGGCGCTGGTGGACGAGCGCGACAACCTGAGGGCCGAGCAGAATCGGGCGAGCAGGGAGGTCGGCCGCGGCGGCAAGCCGTCCGAGGAGGACCTCGATCGCCTGCGCGGCTTGCGCGAACGAATCAGGCAGCTAGACGAGCGTGCGCAACATGTCGAGAACCGCCTGCACGACTTAGTCCTGCACGTCCCGAATCTGGTCGACCCCTCGGTCCCGGAGGGGGACGACGCGTCTGACAACCCGATCGTGCGGACCGTCGGCGAGCCGAAGCGATTCGACTTTACCCCACTTCCGCATTGGGAGCTTGGCGAGCGGCTTGGGATCATCGACTTCGAACGCGGGGCCAAGCTCAGCGGGTCCCACTTCTACCACTTGCGCGGCGGCGGGGCGCGTCTTCAGCGAGCCTTGATCTCCTGGTTCCTGGACGTCCACACCCGCCAGCGAAACTACACCGAGGTGTACCCGCCCTACCTGGTCAAACAGTCGGCCATGTGGGCCAGCGGGCAGTTCCCAAAGTTTCTTCCACACGCCTATCACGACGCCGAAGAGGATCTCTGGCTCATCCCCACCGCAGAGGTGGTGTTGGTCAACCTGCACGCTGACGAGATCCTGCCGCCGGGCTCGCTGCCAATCAACTACACGTCGTACACGGCCTGCTTTCGGCGCGAGAAGATGTCGGCTGGTCGCGAAGTCCGCGGGATCAAACGAGGCTACCAGTTCGACAAGGTGGAGCTCGTCAAGATCGTTGAGCCCTCCAGCTCGGATACCGAGCTGGACGTGCTGGTACAACAGGCCGGCGGCCTGCTCGAGCGGCTCGGGCTAGCCTACCGGGTGATCGAGCTCTGTTCGGGCGATCTGGGCTTTGCGATGCTTAAGACGCTCGACCTAGAGGCCTGGGCGCCAGGCTGCGAGGAGTGGCTGGAGGTGTCGTCGTGCAGCAGCGCCGGAGATTACCAGGCGCGGCGGGCGAACATCCGCTTCCGAAGCGCGGCCGGTGGCCGGCCGGAATATCCGCACACCCTCAACGGCTCCGCGCTCGCCCTGCCGCGTGTGATGATCGGGCTGCTGGAGACCTACCAGCAGCCCGATGGGTCCATCCGTGTCCCCGAGGTCCTGCTGCCGTACATGGGCGGGATCGACGTCATCGGCCCTTCGCGTTGAGCCATTCCTGGGTGCTATCATATTGATAGCACGCCGCAGAGGTATCGTCATGGCCGATGTCCTCGTCCGCAACGTACCTGAACCGATACTCGAGGCGCTGAAGCGTCAAGCGGAGGAGCATCTCTGCTCGCTGCAGGGCGAGCTCTTGGCTATCCTAGAAGAGGCCGTAGCCTTGAGGCGCTCGCGCGAAGAGCATGCGAAGTTCGCGGCACAGATGCGGGAGCGCCTGGCGAAGACCGGTCGCACTTTTAGCGACAGCGTCGATCTGATCCGCGAAGACCGTGACAGGTAGCTTGGGCACGACGCTCGTGGTCGACGCGAGCGTTGTGGCCAAGTGGTACACGCCCGAGCACGGCAGCAGGCAGGCGTCGCTCTTGCTCACGGCGCAGTTCCACTTGCTAGCGCCCGAGATTCTGATTGCCGAACTGGGCAACATCCTCATGGAAGAAAGTGCGCCTCGGCGACATGACGTTTCAAGATGCTCGGTCGGTCGTGACCCGATTCGCGTCTGCCACCCCAGTGTCGCTTCAGCGGCTGACGCCTTTACTCGGCAGCGCGTTTGACATCGCGCATCGGTACCAGCGCACCGTGTACGACTCGCTCTATCTCGCGCTCGCCGTTGCGGAGGGCTGTCAACTCATCACGGCGGATGAGCGACTGGTGAACAGCCTGCAGGGCACCCCGCTGGCAGGCGCAG
>WNFU01011448.1_pt1 | contig 11397 bp, 9 predicted proteins | sample 5400121 | NCBI WGS metagenome assembly WNFU01 (sample SAMN13153360, study PRJNA577476) | soil metagenome | isolation source: 100 cm soil or saprolite under grassland replicate 1 | place: USA:California | collected 2016-06-15
GCGGCGCACAGATTCCGCGGCGTGGCGGCCGAGCGGCACGACGCGCTCCTTGCTCCCCTTGCCGAGGGCGCGGACGAGCCTCCCGTCGAGGTCGACCGAAGCCTTGTCCAGCCCCACCGCCTCGCTGACGCGCAGGCCCGCGCCGTAGAGGAGCTCCACCAGCGCGCGGTCGCGGAGGTCGCGCGGGGCCGTCCCGTTCGCGGCCTCGACCAGGCGTTCCGCCTCCGCGGGCGAGAGCGTGCGCGGGAGCTTCCGGCGCCGCGGTGGTAGGTCGAGCTCGGCGGCCGGGTTGTCGTCGCGCGAGCCGAGGAGCTGCTGGTGGCGGAAGAAGGAGCGCAGCGCCGCGATCCGGCGGGCGATCGTCGTGCCGGCGAGCCCGGCGGCGCGCAGCTCGGCGAGGTAGCGCTCGAGCTCCTCGGTCGTGACGGTCTCGAGCGGGCGTCCGAGCCAGTCCCTGAGCCGGCGGAGGTCGCGGCGATACGCCTCCACGGTGCGCGGGGCACGGGTCGTCCTGAGCAGCGCCAGGAATGCCTCGACAGGCGGGTCGAAGGTATGCGCAGCCACGGCCCGAGGTTCGCCCCGCCGCCCCGATCGCCTGCCCGCGCCCCTGTGGACGAAGAGTCACACACTCGTCACACATGGGTCTGACCCATCGGATCAAGCCATGTCCGCAGAGACAATGGGTCCTGTTGGCAAATCGTCACACTCTTGTCACACGTGGGTCTGACCCATGATTTTCGGCCCTGTCGGAAAAGGCCGTCGGCGGTAGTCAGCTCCGCGGATGGGCCCGGTCATAGACGCGGCGCAGGCGTTTTCCGTCGACGTGGCTGTACATCTGCGTGGTCGAGAGGGAGCTGTGGCCGAGCAGTTCCTGGATCGTCCTGAGGTCGGCGCCGCCTTCGAGGAGATGCGTGGCGAACGCGTGCCGGAGCCGGTGCGGATGGGCGAACACGCGCCGCAGCGTCGACGTGTCGAGGCGGCGGCCGCGGGCGGAGAGGAAGAAGGCATTCTCGGCGCCGCGCGCGAGCTTCGGCCTCGCCTCGCGCAGGTAGCGCGCGAGCCAGTGCGCTGCCTCCTCGCCGAGCGGCACCGCGCGCTCCTTGCCGCCCTTGCCTCGGACGTGCACCTGCTCCTGCTCGAACTCGACGTCGGCGAGGTCGAGCCCGACGGCCTCGGCGCTGCGCAGCCCGGCCGAGTAGACGAGCTCGACGAGCGCGCGGTTCCGGAGCGCCAGCGGCCCCTCGCCGTCCAGGGAGTCGAGCGCCGCCTCGACCTCGGCGGCGCGGGGCGTGTCCGGCAGCCGGCGCGGCCGGCGCGGCGCCAACGACGCGTCCGTTACCCGGGCGGGCCCGAGCGTGAAGCGGAGGAAGCTCCGCACCGCCGCCAGCTTCCGCCCGATCGTCGCCGGCGCCAGCTTGCGCGGCCGCGCCCGGCCGAGCTCGGTCGCATAGTCGGCGAGGACGCGGACGTCCACGGCCTCGACCGGCGTTCCACGGCGGCCGAGCCAGCGCGCGAACTCCTCGACATCGACGCGATAGGCGCGCCGTGTCGCCTCGCTCAGCTTCGGCGAGGCGAGGAAGCGTTCGACTGCGGCTTTCGTCTCCACGCGGAGGCATTCGCGCCGCGACTAGCATCGCCTGCCATGCGCGAGCCGCCCCTCGAGCGCTACGCGGATCTGATCGTCGCCGTCGGCGCCAACGTCCAGCCCGGCCAGCTCGTCGACGTCTCGAGCGCGCTCGGCAAGGAAGAGCTGACCCGCGCGGTCACTGCCGCCGCGTACCGAAGCGGCGCGAAGTTCGTCGACGTCAACTACTACGACCCGCATGTCAAGCGGGCGCGAGTACAGCACGTCGCCGAGGAGTCGCTCGACTACATCCCGCCCTGGTTCGGGGAGCGGACGCTGCAGCTCGGGGAGGCGCGGGCGGCATCGATCTCCCTCTCCGGCCCCACAGCGCCCCATCTCTTCGAAGACCTCGATCCGACGCGGCTCGGCCGGGACATCTACCCGCGCGTGAAGGAGTGGATGAAGGTCCGGCCGCCGCCTGGCGGGCGCGTACCTCGGATCTGAGCGCCGCCGCGGACCGCCTGACGGAGCGCCGCTTCGACGCGATTCACCTGGAGGGGCCGGGAACGGACCTCACCGTCGGGCTGCTGCCCACCTCGCGCTGGATCGGGGGCGCCGACACGACCGCCGAGGGGATCGAGCACATGCCGAACCTGCCGACGGAGGAGGTCTTCACGACCCCCGACCCGACACGAGTGGACGGCGTCGTGCGCGCGACGATGCCGCTGTTCACGCAGGGCCGCGTACTCGAGGGGATCGTCGTCCGCTTCGAGGGAGGCCGCGCCGTCGAGATCGATGCCGACGTCGGGGCCGAGGTGCTGCGCACGCTCACCAGCAGGGACGAGGGCGGCGCCCGACTCGGAGAGCTTGCGCTCGTCGACCGGGAAGGGCGGATCGGCCCTCTGGAGACTGTCTTCTACGACACGCTGCTGGACGAGAACGCGGCAAGCCATCTCGCCCTCGGCGCGGGCTACGAGCAAGGAGTGGGCCAGGAGGATCGCGGGCGGATCAACGAGAGCGAGATCCACCTCGACTTCATGATCGGGGGCCCCGAGGTCGACGTCACCGGGATCACGAGGGACGGCGAGCGCGTACCCGTCCTCCGCGACGCAGCCTGGCAGCTCTAGTCGGTCGGTAACCGCGAGTAGACGACGAAGTCGACGCGGCGCCCCTGCCGGGGGCTGAAGCGCGCCGACCGCTCGACGCCCTCGCGGACGAAGCCGGCGCGCTCGGCAACGCGTTGCGAGGGGATGTTCTCCGTGTCGGCGCGGAGCATGAGCCGCTCGCAGCCCGCCGCGCCGAGCGCCCAGTCGCTGACGAGGCGGAGCGCGCGGGTGGTCAAACCCTGGCCGCGTGCGTCCTCGCGCGCCCAGTAGCCGACCTCGCCGATCTGGTTGACGCGGTCGATCCAGCGGATCCCGATCCCACCCAGCAGGCGCCCGGTGGAGGCGTCGACGACGGCGAACGGGGACGCGGCGCCGTCCGCCCACGACTCCCGAATCTGCGCCAGCCAGGCGCGAGCGTCGGTATCCGTGTACGGCTGCGGAATCGAGTCGAGCCAGCGGGTGATCTCCTCGTCGCCGTCGAGCGCCTCCGTCAGTTCACCGACGTCGTCCTCGCGCCAGACCCGGAGCGCGACGACACCGTCCGATAGCCGCCGGTCGGGCGCGAGCACGTCCACGCGCCGAAGCTAGCTCATCGACTCGGGGGGCCGCACGGGCATTCGGGCGGCCAATCCCCGACCCGCAGGCCCGTGCGCGCCAGGAGCCGATTTCCGTAGCCGCCTCGATGGCCGGCGCCTGCGACCGCCGTAGTTTGGCCGCCATGACGTAAAGCCATTAGCCGTCCGTTGGCCGCGCCGTAGTTCGTCGTGAGCCACCCCCCGGACGCTCGAGCCGCATGCGCAACGGCTCTCAGCGAAGGGAGGTGACCCAGATGTCGAAGACGAAGAAGACGCTCGCGACGGCGCTCGTGGCCCTGGCGGCCGCAGCGACTCCGGTAGTGAGCTTGGCGCTCAGCGCCGGCAGCGAGGCAGTGCCTCTCGCTTGCCAGAGCGGGACCGGCGGCGGATGTACCGCCTAGAGAGCGACCGACATCGGCGGACGCAAGCACGAAGAGCCTCTCCTGAGGCTCTTCGTGCACGTGCGCGAGACTGAAGCTCTCGCTCTTGTTAACACCTGTCGACGGTGTTACGTTCGCGGGACGAGTGGGAGGGGAGGTGATTACGTGAAGCTCTCCATTCTCCGGATCGTCCTGATCGTGCTCAGCATCATCGCTATCGCTGCTGGTCCGGCTGCGAGCGCCGCCTTTGCTGGCGGCGGGATCCAGCCGGCATGCCAAGGCGGCGGCGGCGGCGGCTGCACAGGTTAAGCAAGCCGTTCGAGTTCGCGAGTAGCTAGTACGACGCGAGGGCCCCCACCGGGGTCTTCGCGTTTAGACGGCCGCGGAAACGTCCAGTAGCGAACGCGAGCGAGCGGCTGCGGCTGTGTTGCCCTTCTGCTCGTAAAGTGCGATCGCGCGCCTTACGGCGTCGACTGCCTCGTTTTCCCGAGCCGCAAGCCGCAGGACCTCGGCAAGGTCGAGCAACGTCTTCGCGCGGTGATTCAGCTTGTCCGTCGACTCCGCGATCTGAAGCGCCTCGCGGGCGAGCGTCTCGGCCTCCGCGAAGGCTCCATCCCGGGCGCGGAGCTTCGCCTCGACCGAACGCCACGAGGATTGTGCGTCGAGATCTTCGTTTCCTGAGCGCTCTCTCGATGTCGCAAGCCACACGTTCGCTTCGTCGTAGCGTTGTTGGGAATAGAGCACGTCTGCGAGTTCCGCGGCCCGCGACGCGAGTAGGGCCGGCTCGTTCAGTTGGATGCACGTCTCGCAACTCACGAGCAGCGCTGCCTCGGCGGCGTCTGGCTGCTCACGCAACACCTCAATTGCTCCACGAATGAACTCGCAGGTCTCGCCCGCCGCGAGCGGCTGCCCGAGTTGCTCGTACAACGTCTTCGCGCGGTCAACAAGCTCCAGCCCTTCTCTGAAACGGCCGCGCATTCCTTCGAGGCCGCCGAGCCAGACCAGCACGTTCGCCTCGCTCGCGGGGTCGCCCTCATGGGTGTTCAAGAACTCCACGCATTGCGCGACCGCTTGCTCGACGGGGCGCGGTCCGTAGTAGAGGGCACCCCCAAGCGAGTTCAGGCAAGTCGACGGCGACCATCCGGCTCTTCGATAGTGGGCCGCAGCCTTCGCAGCAGCTTCCTCGAGCCCGGCGTTTTCGCAGTGGAAGTTGCCTCTTACCAGCCCGATGGAAAGCCAAGCGCGCCCAGCGGAGCGGTCGTCATTGGACGCCTCGAACGTCGAGATCGCCGCTGACGCCAGCTCCAGCAGCCCGCCTGCGGCCGCATCCGGGTCCCTCAGAGTGCGCATGACTTCCAATTCGATTCTTGCGCGGAGCTCGAGACGGCGATCGCCCTCCGCTTCCGACGTCTTAACTACTTCCGTCAGCACCTCTTCGGCGTGCTCGAGCTCGCCGCGCATTCGTAATGCCAATCCGAGCTCGCAAGCGACCTCGCGGGTCAGCTCGAGTTCCGGAGGGAGTAGGTCGACAGCGCGCCCCAGCAGATTGACGGCCGCCGACGCGTCCGCGCGCTTCCAGGCGCGGATGCCCGCACGGCCGAGCCGTTCTCCGCCTGCGGTGGCGAGCTCTCGAGCATGCTCGTCCGCGCGCGCGAGCTCGACGCGGTACCGATATGCCTGCTCGAAGTGGTAGCCGACCAGCTCGTCGGCGCCGTCGCGGCGGTCGAGGCCGTTGGCGGCGAGCTCGTGGAGCTCCGCCCGCTCCGCCTTCGGGATCCCGCGATAGGCGACGTCCCGGACGAGCACGTGGTGGAAGCGGTAGAGCTCGTCCAGGGGGCGAACCAGGCCGCGTTCCGCCAGCGCCTGCAGGTGGCGCGTGGTCGCCGGTCCGTCGTCCGCGGGCGTGAGGTCGTCCAGCTCGGTGCGCGAGAAGCGGCGTCCCACGACAGCGGCGCGGCGCAGGACGGCGAGCTCGCGCGGATTGAGCCGGTCGAGGCGGCTCGCGATCAGGGCCTCGACCGTCGGCGGCGCCTTGTCGAGCGAGACGTCGGGAGCCTCGGCAGCGAGGGCGAGCAGCTGCTCGGCGAAGAGGGGGTTTCCCCCAGCGTGCTCGACGATCCGCTCCTGGATGTCGGGCGCGACAGGACCACCCGCGAGCTTTTCCACCAGCGCGCCGACGTGCTCGGCCGGAAGCGGGTCGAGCTCGATTACGAAGCCAGTCGACGTCGGGCCGCCCCAGCCGGGGCGCGCCACGAGCAGATCCCGCCGGGCGAGGCAGAGAACGAGGATCGGCGCGTCCGCCCACTCGCCGAGGTACTCGACGAGATCGAGCAGCGTCGGCTCCGCCCAGTGCACGTCGTCGAGCGCCAGCACCAGCGGCTGCTCGCGCGCGAGGGCCTCGACGAGCCGGCGAACCGCCCAGAACGCCTCGCCCGGCGCCGCCGGGCCCTCGGCGACGCCGACGAGCTGGCCGACGCGCTCCGCGACCTGCTCCGCGTCCTCGTCGCCGCCGAGGAGGGAGGCGATGCCGGCGACGGAGGCTTCCGGCGCCGCTTGGCGCACCATCTCCGCCACCGGGAGATAGGTCGCGCCGGTTCCGTAGGAGACGCAGCGGCCGATGAGGGTGCGCGCCTCGTTCTTCAGCGAGTCGACGAGCTCGCGCGCGAGCCGCGTCTTGCCGATGCCGGCCTCGCCCACGACCGTGACGACGGCGCAGCGCCCGTCTTTCCGCGCGCGCTGGAAGGCCGTGCGGAGCCGGCGCAGCTCCTTCTGCCGTCCGACCAGCGGCGCGTCCAGCCGCCGCGCGACGGCCGGGGCCTCGGCGATCAACGCGTCGAGACGCCACGCGCTCAGCCCGTCCCCGAGCTCGATCGGCTCGGCGCGGATCGCGTCCCGCACCAGCCTCTGGGTCTCGTCGCCCAGGACGATCTCGCCCGCGCCGGCGCGCTTCTCGAGATGAGCCGCGATGTTCAACGGGGCACCGGTGACGAGCGTGTCCGCACCGGGCCCGGACACGACCACCTCGCCGCTGTTGATCGCGATCCGGACCGCGAGCCGAGCGTCCCAGTCGGACGCGACCTCCTCGCTCACGCGCGCGACGGCCGCGCGCACGTCCACGGCCGCGCGAACGGCGCGGAGCGCGTCGTCCTCGTGCAGCTCCGGGACGCCGAACAACGCCATCACGGCGTCGCCGACGAACTTCTCGACGAGGCCGCCGTGCCGCTCGATCGCGTCGCGCGCCGCCTTGAAGTACGCGCCGATCACGCGCCGGTAGGCCTCCGGGTCGAGGCGGGTGGCGAGCTCCGTCGAGGTGACGATGTCGCAGAAGAGGACGGTGACGGTACGGCGCGATTCCGTCGGTGCCGGACGATCGTCGTCGGTCGCGCCGCGGAGGCTCGGATCCTGGTCGAGGATCTTCCTTTCCAGCGCGCGCAACGCCTCGCCCGGCTCGAGCCCGAGCTCGTCCTGGAGCATCCGGCGGGCATTGCGGTAGGCGGCGAGCGCGTCGGCCTGGCGGCCGGCGGCGTAGAGGGCGCGCATCAGCTGCGCGCGGAACTGCTCTCGGAGCGGGTGCTGCTCCACGAGCTCCTCCAGCTCGCCGGCCAAGTCGTCGCGGCCGAGCGCGAGCTCCGCCTCGATGCGCTCCTCGATCGCCTCGAGCCGCGACTCCTCGAGCCGCCGGATCGCCGGCTGCGCGAAGGACTCGAACGCAAGATCCTCGAGCGGCGCACCGCGCCACAGGGCGAGCGCGGCGCGCAGCTTCTCCGCGCGTTCTCGCGGCTCCTCCTGGCGCGCCTCGGCGACGAGCCGCTCGAAGCGAGCGAGGTCGAACCGCTCCGGATCGACCCGCAGCACGTAGCCCGACGCCTCGGTCACGAGCACGTCGCGCCCGAGTGCCTTCCGCAGGTGCGAGACGTAGTTCTGCAGGGACGCGGCCGCGCTCTTCGGCGGCTCCGGCCCCCAGACCTCGTCGATCAGCCGATCCGCCGAGACGGGCTCGTTCGCGTGTAACAGCAGGAAAGCGAGGACGGCGCGGGCACGCTGCCGCTCGACGGGCACGACGCGCCCGTCGTCGACGACCTCGAGCCGGCCGAGGATCCGGAACTCCATGTGACGGTTGTAGCACTGTCCGCCGAAGCCGAACAGGCGCCGGATTAGAGCTGGATTAGAGCCGGGCCCGACAGTGGCGCTGCGATGACCAACGAAGTTGCAGCGGAATTCGACGGCGCCGGTCTCGTGGCCGAGGTGGAGCGCTATCTCGCCACGGTCGACGCCTTCCGCGCCGCGGGGCAGGAGCCCCGGTGGTTGCCCGAAGCCATGCCGCCTCGGACCGCTGGCCGCGGTCGTCGCACCGGACGCATCACCACACCGAGAGGAGGCATCACATGAGCAAGATCCGGCTTCCGAGCCCTGCTGCCGTGCTGGCAGCGATCGCGCTCTTCGTCGCGCTGAGCGGAACGGCAGTGGCCGCCGGGATCGTGGCCAAGGCCAAGTTCGCGCTCAACGCGGGCAAGCTCCAGGGCCAGACCGCGGCGCAGGTCGCCGCACTGCCCGGGCCGGCGAGCGCGGCCGTCGACCTTGTCGCGACGAGGTCGACCTCGATCTCGATCCCGGCCAACGCAGCTCGCGTACTCACGATCGCCTGCCAGGCGGGCGAGAAGGCGCTCAGCGGCGGCTACACCACGAATGGGGTCGTGCTGTCCGCCTCGACGGCTCCGAGCAGCGACGGGGCCTCGTGGCAGATGGCCCTCGTGAACATCGGAGACTCGACTGCAACCGGCACCGCGTACGCCGTCTGCGTGAAGTGAGCAAGCGCACGGCGCGGAGCGGAACCGGTGCGTGAAAGGACGAAATGAACGCCACACCGAGACACCTGAAGCGAACGCTCATGGCCGCTGCGGCCGTGACGGTTGCGCTCGTCCTGGTTCCCGCCGCGTCGTCCATGGGTGAGTACGCGGACGCGGCCGGCGACAGCGGGACCGCGGGCGACATCACGGGCCTCAATGTCACGAGCGACCCGAGCGGCCAGGTCTTCTTCCGGATTAACGGCAACGGCCTGTCCTCGTCTGAGACGAACGTAACGTGGCTGATGGTCGACGCGGACGCGAATCCGTCGACGGGAGACCCCGACTTGATGGGGGCGGAGTACCAGTTCTACGTCGACAACGACACCTATTGGCCCGCACGCTGGGACGGTGCCGACTGGGTGACCAACTCGTCCGCCACCGTTCGCGTCACCGGCGGTTCCCGCGGCCTGATGATCTCGGTCAACCGGAGCGAGCTCGGCAACACCTCCGAGCTCAACTTCTGGGTCGAGGCCTACGACTCGACGAACAAGCGGTGGGACGACGCCCCGGACGACGGCATGTTCAACTACTCGTTGGACCTCCAGGGCGTGCACATCCTGGCGGCTCTGGTCCAGACGACCCCGGTCGCCGGGCCGAAAGCCGGCAAGGCGTTCACGCTCGTGCCGACATCGCTCAAGCTGCCGCCGGACGGCAGCACGAGCCTCGTCTCGCCGAAGCCCGAGAGCTACACCTGCAAAGCGACGCTCAAGGGTCGAGTGGTCGCCGGCAAGGGAACGGGCGGCTGCACCTGGCGCCTGCCGAAGAACGCACGCGGCAAGGCGTTGAAGGTCGTCCTGACCGTGACGTACCAGGGGACGACGGCCAGCTTCCCGTACGCGTTCACGGTCCGATGACGATGCTTCGGATCACGATGGCGACCGCGCTCGGCGCGGTCGCCATCATTGGAGCGGGGGCGGCGCCGGCAGCGGCCTCGCCGGCGCTCGAGGCGCCGACCGTCGGCTTCCTCGCAGGGCCGGGCGTGCGGTACGACTTGTCTGCCTCGGCAGCGGATGTCTCTGCCCTCGCGCAGATCCAGTGGCTCGGACGGCGGTTTACCACAGCCACAGGCGAGAGCGTCAACGTGCGGGTGTCGCCCGCGTATGGCTCCGATCCGCACCTGGCGCAGCAGTGGGCCGACTTCTTCGCATCGCTGATCCACGGGCCGGAGCTCGGGCTGCTGACGGCGTACATCGCGCCGCTCGACGAGGTGCAGGCGCTCTGCCGCGGTGAGGCGCTCGGCTGCTACTGGTCGAATCGACTCGTGATGGTCGGCGATTCGAGCGGCGGCATCCCGCCTGCTTCCGTCGCAACGCACGAGTACGGCCATCACGTCGCGAACAACCGCGTCAACTCGCCGTGGCGCGCGATCGACTGGGGAACGAAGCGCTGGGCGAGCTACATGAACATCTGCGCACGCACTGCACTCGGGACGGCATTCCCCGGCGACGAGGGTTCCGACTACACGCTCAATCCAGGGGAGGGATTCGCCGAGACGTACCGCGTCCTCAACGAGACGCAGGCCGGCCTGCCGCTCTCGTGGCCGATCGTCGACCCGAGCTTCACTCCGGACGCGAAGGCGTTGCAGGCCGTCCGCGACGACGTCCTGCAGCCGTGGACCGGTCCCGCCACACAGACGATTCGCGTGCGCTTCGGACCGCGCCAGCGTGTGTGGTCGCGGAAGCTCGTCACGCACTTGGACGGACAGCTCTCGGCCCAGATCGGGGGGTCGGGCGATCTCCAGCTCCTCGGCGGCGGCCGAAGCCTCGCGCCGGCGACGTGGACTGCGAGCGGCGGCAAGGCGCTCGAGTATCAGCTCTGCGGCCGTCGGGCCGTCGCGGTGCGCGTGACGCGGTTCGGCGCGGCCCGCTCGCTGACGTTGCGGCTGTCGCTGCCGTAGGCCCGAGTCACGCGGCAGTCGCAACGAAGCCGAGAACGCTCGCCTTTCGATAGCTTCCGCGGTAGTGGAGGCGAAGCACGACGTCCTCGTCGTCGGCGCCGGCTGCGCCGGGATGCGCGCGGCCATCGAGGCATTCGACGCAGGCGCCGACGTCGCCCTGATCTCGAAGATCCATCCGGTGCGCAGCCACTCGGGCGCGGCCGAAGGCGGGATCAACGCGGCGCTCGGAAACGCGTCCGAGGACGATCCCGAGAGCCACGCCTACGACACGGTCAAGGGCTCGGATTACCTCGGCGACCAGGACGCGATCCAGGTCCTGTGCGACGAGGCGCCGGACGACGTCTACCAGCTCGAGAACTGGGGCGCCGTCTTCTCGCGGACGGAGGACGGACGCATCGCCCAGCGCCCCTTCGGGGCCGCGGGCGCGCCGCGCACGGCCTACGCCGCGGACATCACGGGCCACGTCCTCGTCCACGTCCTCTACGAGCAGGTGATGAAGCGGGACATTCCGACCTACGAGGAGTTCTTCGCCTGGAAGCTGGTCATGAACGACGACCGCTGCCAGGCCGTGATCGCCTGGGACCTCCTCGACGGCGGGCTGAAGTCGATCGGCGCGAAGACGGTGATCCTCGCCACGGGCGGCGCGGGGCGGCTCTACGTCGGCACGACGAACGCGTACGCCTGCACGGGCGACGGGATGGCGCTCGCGCTCCGGGTGGGCGTCCCACTCGAGGACATGGAGATGATGCAGTTCCATCCGACGACGCTCGCGCCCACGGGCGTGCTCATCACCGAGGGCTGCCGCGGCGAAGGCGCCTACCTGCTCAACTCCGAGAACGACCGCTTCCTCAAGCGCTACGCGCCGAACGCGATGGAGTTGGCCTCGCGCGACGTGATCTCCCGCGCCGAGCAGACGGAGATCGACGAGGGGCGCGGCGTCGACGGGAACGTCCTGCTCGACCTGCGCCATCTCGGCGCGGACAAGATCCTCGAGCGGCTGCACGGGACGCGCGAGCTCTCGATGGTGT
>WNFU01019569.1_pt1 | contig 11397 bp, 11 predicted proteins | sample 5400121 | NCBI WGS metagenome assembly WNFU01 (sample SAMN13153360, study PRJNA577476) | soil metagenome | isolation source: 100 cm soil or saprolite under grassland replicate 1 | place: USA:California | collected 2016-06-15
CAGCACCGCCGGCACGAGCGCAATGACCTTCACCTTCATCTTCCAAGCCCTCCCGTCCTGTTGCAGGGAGTCGGTGGCTCACACCACCGGAGACGCAGCGCCTGCTGCGCCCACGAAGTCAGCTTCTGAACAGCAAGCATGAGCATCGGTCCAAACGGTGCCCGCGTCGCTCCGGAGCTTGGCCGTGCACTGCTTGGCACGTGACGCCGACGGGCCCGGCGGTCCCCCCTTGTGCTGGCCTGCTGCTTGTGGTCCATGACCGGGCACGAGCCACCTCAGTCCCGACCGCTCCGGCTTTATAGCACGATGCCCGCACTTGTGCATACGCAGTTCGTAAGGAGTTCTTCGTAAATTCGTGGAGTAGTGGACGACCTGGCGATCACAGCCAAGTGCCCCGCGGATGTGATCGTCAGACAGTCCCATTCTCGCAGCTCATGAAGAAGTCCCACTCCCCATGGCCGCGTCGCGCCGGGACCCTCACGAAATGCCGAGGCTGATCGCCGGTACCAATGAGGAAGCCGTCGGGCTCACCCTGAGAGATCCCTCGACCGGGCCCGCGCGGTCGTATGCTCGGGGCGGCGTTCTCGGCTTGAGCTCCACGAAAAGGGGAGGCATAAATGCAATTCGTGATTATCGCTGAGCATTCGCCCGAGCTGTGCCCAATGTCCAACGCCAAGATTCGCGACCTGATGAAGGAATCGGCCACGGAGATCCCGAGTCTGGCCGAGAAACTGGGAGTCAACATCATCACGACGAACGTGTTCGGCCCCGACCATGTGATCCATACGGTCGCCGAGGCCGACAACATCGAGGCCGTCCGAGAGTTCGTCATGCAGAGTCGCCTCGCCCAGTGGAACAGAACTCGGATTCACGCAACTTGGCCATTGGAGGAGGCTATGCGCAAAGCTGACGAACTGCCCACAGTTTTCTAGAACCGGAGCAGCCGCACGCCAGGCGGCGATGACAAGCCGAGAACGCCGCCCTGGCACAGGCAGCTGAACTGCGAAACCCGCGCGGCAGAGCGGGGCCGCACATGCCTATTCTCTCAACCGGTGCTGGCGTCGCTGCTGCGCGGCGAACGAGGTCGACCCGGCCGCGGCGTCCGTCAGCTCGTCCAGCCACGCGCCCGTGGGATACCGAACAAGCGGAGTCCAATGGCTCACGACGCCGCACAGGAACCGTCACAGCGGCAGCACCAGGGAACAGGGGGCCAGGGAAGCAGCCAGACGTAGCGGAAGGGGCTGAGCCGTATCACGTCCACCAGCGCTTCCCGCTGCCGCTGAGGACACGTCCGAACTTGAGTTCCGGAAAGTGGGAACCTGTGCCGGTGACGTCTTCGCCTTCGAGCTCACGCCAAAGCCGCTCGCGCGTGCGGTTGGCGAGACCCGGGTCGACGTCGCCGATGGAATGCCAGGTCGACTCGTCCAGCTGCACCGGGCAGGTGATCGCGTCGCCGAGTCGGCAGTGATGAGCCGATGCGCCGCGACACGATCTTCCGCATCACTTCGATGACGAAGCCGATTCTCGCCACGGCCACGATGATGCTGGTGGAGGACGGCCGGCTGGCGTTGGACGAGCCGGTCGACCGGCTGCTACCGGAACTGGCCAACCGCAGGGTGCTCAAGCGCATCGACGGCCCGCTCGACGACACGGTGCCGGCCAATCGCCCGATCACGATCGAGGACCTGCTGACGTTCCGCATGGGCTACGGGATGCTCTTCGAGCCCAGCTTCGAGCCGCCGTACCCGGTCATCAAGGCGGCCACCGAGCTGCAACTCACCATGGGGCCGCCGGACCCGCGTACCCCACACGACCCCGACGAGTGGATCAGACTTTTCGGGACGCTACCGCTGATGTGGCATTCTCGCGCCTGCTGCTCAACAACGGGGTGCACTCCGACCAGCGGCTCTTGTCGGAGCGACCGGTCGAATTGATGACGACCAACCACCTGACGCCTGAGCAGATGGCCGGCGCCGGGCCCGTGCTCTCCGGGCACGGCTGGGGGTTCGTCATGGCCGTCGTCACCGCACCGGACCAGGTGTCGCCCGTTCCCGGCCGCTACGGCTGGGACGGCGGCTATGGCACGTCGTGGTTCAACGACCCCAACCGGAACCTGGTCGCGATCGCCATGACACAGACCTCCGATTTCCTGTTCAACGGTGGGCTGGCCGAGTTCCAAGAGCTGGCGGCCAATGCATGACTCATGAAGGTCATGGGCTCTGGGCGAGCCGGCCATCGCGCATGGTGACGACACGATCGACCAGTTTCAGGAACTCATCGCTGTGGGTGGCCACCAGGCAACTCGTGCCCTTGTCGGCAATCCAGCGGAGCGCCTGGAACACGGTGGCGGCCCAGTCGGCATCCTGGTGCCCGCTCGGCTCGTCTGCCAGCAGCATGAGCCCTGCCTCCCATCCGGCTGCGCGGACCACCACCGCAGAGACCGCCGGTGAGGGGTTGAAGTGCCTGCCAAGCACGAGCGCAAGCTCCCAGCCGGCCACCCCGCCGAGGGCCATCGGCAGCGCTGCCTCGGCCATCGCCCGCGCCCCGAGCCGCACGCTGCCCACCCCCTGAGCGGCGAGCACCATGAACTCGCTGCGTCGGCGCCGCACCATGTAGAAGCCAACAGCGGCCGCCAGCCCCAGCGCCAGCGCACGGCCGGACAGCGAGATAGCCTCCACAGGCGCGGACAGCGCTGCCTGGGTGCCGCGGGCGCTGTCGAGGAATCCCTGCAACGGCGTGGTGGGCGTGGCGAGCCGGAAAGCGGCGCTGGTGCTAAGGTCCGCGTTCACGAGCTGGATGCCATCCGCCGCCTCCTCGACCTCCTCCAGGGTGAGCGGCCCGGCCGGCAGGGAGAAGTCCCACTCGAGCCGGGCGACCACGTCGATGGCCTTGCCGATTTCGCCGAGCGTCTGCGGGGCGGCGAGCAGCAGCGGCGACGGCTCCACCTCCGTAACGGAGTTGGGGTAGATGTCCGGAAACAGCGTGCCCCAGTACTGGGTCGGTGGCTCCCTGGCGAGATCCCGGTAGACACCGGCCACCCGTGTCCTGACCGGCGGCAAGCCGGGGTTGCGGATCAGGATCGTCTGGCCGGCGCGGACCCCAAGCTCCTTGGCGGTGGTGTCGGCCAGCCAGACGCTCTCGCCACCCACGCGCTGGAGTGGACGCACATGGTCGACAAAGCCTGTCCTGGAGGCGGGCTGCACATTCACCGGCTTCCTCGACCTCAACAGGCTGCCCTCAAGGGTGCAGGGCTGTCACACCGGCAGGCGCGAATTCGTCGACGATGCGAGGGCCAAGGCCGGGGCCACTCACGAGCGGAAAGGGTATTAAGGAGCCGATTATGAGCACCGGAGCGACCGGACGGGACCACATCGAACTCATGCTCGCGGTTTTCAGCGCCGTCGAGCGCCGAGACGCGCAACGGTTCACCGAGCTGGTCCAGCCAGATTTCGAGATCCACTGGCCGCCATCGCTGCCATACGGCGGCACCTACCGGGACCTCGACACCGAGGCCCAGCAGGATCGTCCCACCTGGGCCGAAACCTGGAACCAGCTGCAACCGAGCGCGGCCGAGCGGCGGATGGACCCGCGCGTCGTCGCCGCCAACCATGAGACCGGGGAGGTCGTGGTGCTGTGGCGGCAGCGGGGACGCAGCCCCACTGGCGAGCGCTTCGACGGCCCCGTGCTCGGCCTCTACAAGATCCGAGGTGGGCGGCTCGCCCGCGCCCAGATGTTCTACTTCGATACCGTCGCCCTGACTGACTTCCTCGCGAATGCGGCGAACGACAGTTAGGTGGCGATTCCGATGACTCGGTGGATCGTCTCCGGCTGACCGAGAACGCGGAGCATGAAGTGGGCGACGTCAGCGCGGGGAACAGTCCAGCCGCCCCGGATGTTCTGCCCGTACGCCGTCCGGTAGGTGCCGGTCGCCGGCTTGTCGGTCATCTGTTGCGGCCGCACGACGGTCCAGTCCAGGCCGCTGCCGGCAAGGATGTCCTCCATCTGCACCAGATCGTCATAGACCTTGCGGAACCTGGCTCTTGCGAACGGACCGAACAGGTATCGCATGAAGAAGCCGTCGCCAGGGTCGTGTTTCGGCGGGTTGGGGCGGCCGGGCGACGGCAGGGTGGAGACCGGCCCGGCGCTGATCGCGACGACGCGCCGCACGTTTGTGGCGCGCATCGCCGCGACGATGGCGCGCGTGCCGCGCGAAGCGACGCCTGCGTCGGAATTCGAGTGCGGACCAAGGCCGGAGAGCACGGCATCTGTTCCGGCGATCGCGGCCTCCAGCGCCGCTGGCTCAGGCGCGGTCAGGTCGGTGGTGACGGCGTGCACCTCCCGGGACAGCTTGCGTGGGTTGCGTACCACCGTGGTGACGTCGTGACCAGCGTCGAGCGCCTGCTCGAGAAGTTGGCGGCCGACTCCCCCGGTCGCTGCGATGATCGTGAGTTTCATGCTTCCCTCCATGTGCCCAGCGAGTGCTTGCTAGTGGACACGGTCGCATCAGAGCGGGCCTGCGCGCATCGGCTGGGTGGATCATTCGGCCCGACGGTTGGGCGAATGGTTCAGCTGGACCATGCCGCCCTGCTGGACCACCCACGCGGCGATCTGTGCGCGTGAGGCAAAGCCGAGCTTGGTCAGGATGTGCGCCACGTGATGGGCGATGGTCGGGCGGCTGAGGTAGAGCCGCCGCGCGATCGCAGGGTTGGACAGACCTTCGGCCACCAGTCCGGCCACCTCCACCTCGCGGGGCGACAGCGGACTGGCCGCGCCGGCGTCGCCATGCGGCCACGCGCCCAGGCGTCGCAGCACCCCCTCTGCCCGCTGGACGCCAAGGTCGGCACCGATCCGCTCGAACAGCGCACGCGCAGCTTGGGCCGCCTGCTGGTCGGCGAGCAGCTCACCGCGCCAGCAGCCAAGGAGCGCGCTGAGCCAGGGCCAGGGCGCCGCGGCCGCCAGCGACTGGGCATGGGCAGCCCGTTCGGGCGTTGGCTCAAGGCGGAACCGGGCCACCGCCAGCGCCGCGGCGAAGAAGCGCGGCGGCTGGCGCTGGCTGGACTCCGCCGCCTCCACGATGGCGGTGGCGTCCGCGGCCCGGCCCAGCCGCAGGAGCGCGTCGACGTGCAATGGCAGGCACATGGGCCCCCCGACCACCAGCTGCCAGCCGCCGACCCAAGGATCGACCGAGTGGGCCAGCCGCTCCGCGGCCTCCTCCCAGCGGCCTTCCTCCCACGCCAGCCATCCGAGCGCCGCGGCGCGATCGGCGAGCCGACCGGCGCGGCGGGCGGCCTCACCGGCGCCGGGCCGCTGCACGAGCCGCCGGGCTTCCTCCAGGTCGCCCCTGTGCAGGCGCAGGAACGCCTCAACGGCATCGACCCAGACGGCTGGCGCGGTCGGCCTCGAGAACCGGATCTCCGGACCCACGCGCAGGAAAATCGCCTCGGCCTCGTCGGCCCGTCCCTCCAGCAGGAGGATGCCGCCCCGCAGCAACCGCGCAAGGTTCGCGTAGTCCCAGGCCCCGACGCGCTCGGCGGCCTGCTGCGCCGCCTGGGCGTCCTCGATCGACGCCGTGTACTGCGCCACGGCGAACAGGGCTGTCGCTTCGCCAGCGGCCAGACCGTGCCTGCGGGCGAAGGCGACGTTGTCGCGGGACCGGGCGATGGCGGCCTCCCGGTCGCGATCGAGCTGGTAACCGATGTAGATGCGGGTGTACCGCGCGCGCCACTCGGCCTCCACGTCACCCGTGCGCAGGGCGATCTCCAGGGCGCGCTCGCTGTGCCGCAGGGCCTGCTGGCCATCGCCGAGGAACCCGGCGACGAAGGCGGCCTGGGCCAGCAGCATGGCCCCGCGATCGAGCGCGTCGCGGTGTTCCAGGTACGCCAGCTCCTGGTCGATCAGGGCCCGCGCCTCGCCGACCGCGCCGGTCCAGAACAGCTGCAGGCCCAGCACGTTGGCCAGCCATGCGCGCTCGTGGAATTGCAGACGGTCGCGCCGTGACCAGGCGTCCTGGATCAGCGGATCAAGCTCTGTCCAGCGTCCGGCCAGGAACAGCTCGCGGATCGCCGCTCCCTGCAGCCTGGCCCGGCGAGAAGCCAGCGACGCGTGCCTGCCGGCAAGCTGCAGTGCCGCAAGATGTAGCGTGGCGCTGCGACCTACGTTCCCGGTCCTCGACGCCTCCTCCGCGTCGCTCTCCAGGACTGAGAGCGCGGTCTGGGGCCGCCCGGCGCGCTCCAGGTGGCTGGCGATGCGCTCTGCCGGGTGCGCTCCGCTCCAGGCCAGCGCCTCGGCGAGCTCCTGATGGATGGCGCGCCGCCGCTCGGAAGGGACGTCCTGGTAGGCCGCCTCCTGGAGCAGGGGATGCCGGAAGCGCAGGCGCGCACCGTCCCGCTCCAGCAGACCAGCCGATACGAGCTCATCTGCTGGCGGCTCTGGCCGCAGGGACTCGAGCAGGTCCTGGTCCACCTCCAGCCGCTCCCCGTTCGCGGCCGACAGCCGCTCGAGCGAGACACGCACGACGCCGGGATCCCGCTGCAGCCGGACCAGGTTCCCCCACCAGGGGTGGGCCGCACCGAGGTCCTCCTCACGGTAGGTGACGGCCAGGACCAGGCCCATCTCCGCAACGCGCCGCGCGGCGTACCGCACGAACTCCCAGGTCGCCTGGTCCGCCCAGTGGAGGTCCTCTAGGACCCACAGCGTCACGCGATCCCCCGCGGCCTCATCCACGGCGTCCAGCAGCGCCTCGAACAGCACCGGATGATCGAAGGACCGCCGCTCCACGTCGCCCTCCGCACCGAGTTCGGGGGCGATCGCCCACAACACCGAGGCCCGGGCCAACGCCGCCTTCCACAGCGGGGGCTCGCCCCGCCTGGCCGCCCTGAGCGCGTCCGCGATGGCGCCAAAGGAGATCGCCGCCTCCTCGGGGAAGGCGCGGCCGAGCAGGACCTGGCCGCCTCGCTCCCGGTGGGAGCGGCTGAGCTCCTGGCACAGCCGCGTCTTGCCGATCCCCGCCTCGCCGCAGATCAGCACGACGCTACCCGTGCCCGCCGCTGCGCGGTCCAGGACGAGCTCCAGCAGCCGAAGATCCGGCTCCCGGCCAACCAATGGAAGCTGCTGCTGGAACACCCCACATCCCCCGGCCCGACTCTGCCCGCACCCCACTGAGGCCGTGCTGGGCGCGGTCCAGACTACGGAAGGGGGCTGGGAAACGCTTGCTCACACTCGAGGATCACCTCGCATTGGCTCTGCGTTGGCAGGGTGCTCACGCCCGCGTGGACAGTTCCCAATGGTCGTGGTGGCCGTAGCGGGGCTGCCAGATCCGCCGGTAGACCACGCGCAGCGGCGGCGGGAGCCCCGCCAGGACCGCCTTGACCTGCTCGGGGGAGGCCTCGTCCAGCAGCCAGGGAAACAGCTGGGCGGCGCCGCGGAGGCCGATGCGGCGGCGCTGGTCGTTGCCGAACGCCTGCCACTCGGCCTGGGTGAGGGACTGGTCGATCAGCGGGAGCGCGTCGCGCTCCTCGTGGCGCAGATGCCCGTGCAGCTCGCCGGCCAGGGCATCGACGGTGTCCCCCAGGCGCTGGTGGCCGCCGTCTTGGTCGGCAAGCGCGCCGTCGACGCCGGCGAGCAGCGGGTCGATGCGGGCGTGCTCGTCCTGCATCGCCTGCAGCAGGGCCAGCTCGTCGGGGCGGTCGGCCAGGTGGGTGCGCATGCGCGGCCACAGGTCGGCGTCCTCGGCGGTGTGGTGGATGTGCAGCTCGGTTTTGAACAGCTCCCAGCCGGCCTGCACGGCGGTGCGCCGGTTCGGCTCGTCCAGTTGCGCGCGGTGGCGGCTGGTGGCGTGTGCCAGGTGGGCCAGGTCGCGGCGGAAGGCGTCGTGAAAGGCGACCATCAGCGTCAGGTCCAGGTGGCTGGTCGTGTCGTTGGTCATCGGCGTGCTCCTTTGGATTGTTCTGCCGTGAGTCGACGCCTATGCCCTTTCTCGCCTGTGTCCTGGCGCCGAGCCGTCTCGAGACGGTGGCATCCGGAGTCACCCGCCCACATCGGCTGGGCGGACCATTCGGCCGGGCCGCCGGCCGAATGGTTCAACTGGACCATCACCGCAAGGCCCAGGCGAATGATCCACACGGCCGATGTGGGCGGGCCCCACCCAAGGCCACCGTGTCAACGCACGGGTGACGCCGTCCGCGTACGGCGCGCGCAACCTCAGCTGACCCGACGAACCGAAAGGCAGCCGATATGAGCACACTTGACTGGACCTTCGACGGCACCTGGCCGTATGAGCCCAGGTGGTTCCACTCCCCCGACGGGCGGCTGCACTACGTCGACGAGGGCCCGCGCGAGGGTAGGCCGGTGGTGATGGTCCACGGCAACCCGACCTGGGGGTACCTGTACCGCAACTTCATCCCCCCGCTGGTCGAGGCCGGCTATCGGGTGATCGTTCTCGACCTCCTCGGTGCCGGGCGCTCCGACAAGCCGGACCGGGCGGAGGTCTACACGATCCGGCGTCACGCCGAACGGACGGAGCAGTTGCTGGAGTCGCTCGATCTCCGGGATGCGACGCTGGTGCCCCATGACTGGGGAATGAACAGCCTGTACTGGGCCATCCACCACCCGGAGCGCCTACGCGGGCTCTTCATCCTCAACACCATCGCGCACCGTGACCGGCTGACTCCCCAGATCGAGCGGGCGTACCTTGCACCCAACCCGACCGTAGCGAGCCGTACCGGGGTGCTGGTCTTCCTGCGGGAGATTCCCACCGGTCCGAGCGATCCCGTCTCGCACTTCTGGGGCGAGCTCGAGGACGGGCTCGAACGCCATTTCCGGGACAAGCCCGTCGGTATCGCCTGGGGCATGAAGGACGCTGCCTTCACGCCCGCGGTTCTGGAGGAGCTGTGGCTGGGCACGTTCCCCCATGCCGTGGTGACGCGGGTCCCCGACGCCGGCCACTTCGTCCAGGAGGACGCCTACGAGCGGGTCGTTCCGGCACTGCTCGACCATCTGGGGAACGCTTCTTCCCGCTCCGGCGAGGTGCCCGCCTACGGCGAAACGAAATAGATCGACAGCTCACCAACCGTCGGGCCGTCGCTGTATGATCTCGCGCCCGTACCCAGATCCTGCCTCGGAGTCGCGATGCGGACGGTTCGTCGTCTTCTGGTGGTCATTGCCGTGGCGGCGAGCCTGTGCGCGGTCGTGTGGGTGCCGGCGCTGGCCGGGCCGCTCCGCCCCCCGACCGGGCTCAGCGGCCGCGCGGACTCGGACACGCAGGTGAGCCTCTCGTGGAACGCCGCCGGCGGCGCGACCGGCTATCAGGTGCTGCGCGGCGCCCACTCCGGCGGGCCCTACGCGCTGGTCAAGACCACCACGGCGCTGTCGTACAGCGACGGCGGCCTCGTCCCGGCGACCACCTACTACTACGTCCTGCGCAGCACCTCAGGCAGCAGGACGTCGCAGCCCTCCGCGCAGGTGGCGGTGACCACCCTGTTCACGCCGCCCGCCAACGCCAGGGCGAGCGCCGACCTGGACCGCGTGGACCTGACCTGGGACGCCGTCGCGGGCGTGCTCCGCTACGAGATCGTGCGCTCGGCCAGCGACGGGACCAACCTCGCCGTCGTCGGCTCCACCACCCAGACCTCCTACACCGACACGACGGTCGCGCCCGCCACCGGGTACGCCTACTGGATCCGGGGCGTCTGGACCGGCTCCACCAGCGACTCCTCGCCGCTCACGGTGTTCACCGGGCGGCGCACCACCACGACCCTGTCGGCCTCCCCCACGCCGAGCGAGGACCAGCAGTGCCGACCGCATGACGCTCGTCCCCAGCGGCGACCTGCGCGCGGAGTACCGCGGCGACACCTCCGTCCCGCTCGGGTCGAGCACCTCCGACCCGGTGCCCCACACCGTCGTGCCGGCCGCGAACCCGCCGGTCTCCTTCGGGCCGTACCGGGCCTACCACTACGGGCTGGACTCCTGGCCGGTCGCCGCGGCGGTCGCCGATGTCACCGGCGACGGAAGAGCTGACGCGCTCATGACGACCCAGGTGTTCGGCTCAGGATCCGGCGACGATTTCCGCCTCTGGGTGTTCGCCCAGCAGGCCGACGGCTCGCTGGCTCCGCCGAAGATCCTGACGACCCACGGCGCGCCCGCCGCGACCATGCGCATCGCCACCGGTGACGTCGACGGCGACGGCGACGCGGACGTGGCCGTCACCGTCCGCGACGGCGTCGACCTGTTCCTGCAGGCGGGCGGCGAGCTGGCCGACCCGGTCCTGGTCCCTGTCCAGGGCGGCGGCGACCTGCGGACCGGCGACGTCGCGCTCGCCGACGTCGACAGGGACGGACGCGACGACCTGGTGGTCGCCGGCCTCGAGGTCGTGGCGGTCTACCACAGCGGGCCGGGCGGCGCCTTCGGCGACCCGGTGGTGGTCGAGACCGCCACCCGCCAGCAGGTCGAGGTCGGCGACGTGACCGGCGACGGTCGCCCGGACATCGTGACCCGCGACCCCAACTGGACGCTCTACGTGGACGCGCAGACAGCCGACGGCGCCTTCGTCCAACTGTCGAAGCTGGAGGTGCCCACGGGGTACATGCGGGGGGTCAATTCGATCGCCGTTGGCGACGTGACCGGCGACGGACGCGACGACATCGTCGCCGCCGTCGACGGCAACATCCCCGGCTCGCGGCTGCAGGTCTACGAGCAGACGGCGACGGGCGGCCTCGCGGATCCCGTGACCTATGCCGCCTACAACATCCCCGAGCCCCTGGCGCTCGCCGATCTCAACGGCGACCGTGGTAGCCAGGCCGGCCATTGCAGAGTAACCCAGGAAAGCGCTGGCGCAGCTCTGGCAGCGGCGTTGCTCGACGACTCTCTACGACGCCTGGAAGGCGCAGGGGCGGTCTGTGAGTTGCTGGAGATACCGGCGGCGACTGGGTCAGGTGGCACGAGGGGAGTCTTTCTCAATGCCCTGCACCCCAAGTAGTTGCCCCGCATCGCCGCAGCCCGTCGGACGCTCGGCGGGGCCGACGGTGGGATTGGTCGTGCAGCCGCCGGGCGTGCCGCATCCAGCCGCTCGGGCGCGGTGGGGTTCAGGCTGGCGATCACCGGGATCGCGACCGCGCGCTCGGCCGCTGGATCAGCTCCAGCTACGAGCACGGCCCGGCGTTGAAGTCGTCGGGGTCGGGGAAGCATGACAGGGCCTCGCCGACGTGCTCGGAGGTCGTATCCAGCAGCCGGCCGAGTGCAAGTCCGGAGAGGCGCGGAGCACGGGGAGGAAGGTGAAGGCCGGCGGCCTACTCGTGACCGCGGTCATGCGCGTCCTGGTAGGAGCGGTTGACGAGGATGCCGCACAGTTTGCAGCTGTCCGCGACCGCGCCAGGGGTATCGGCCGCGAACGGCTCGTAGTCG
>WNFU01020900.1_pt1 | contig 11397 bp, 16 predicted proteins | sample 5400121 | NCBI WGS metagenome assembly WNFU01 (sample SAMN13153360, study PRJNA577476) | soil metagenome | isolation source: 100 cm soil or saprolite under grassland replicate 1 | place: USA:California | collected 2016-06-15
GGATCGCGGTCGGGGGCGAGAATATCGCGCTGCTCCATGATCCCCGAGAGAAGGAGGACGTGAACATCGTGCTCCGTCTGCCGCTGGCCGGCCGCTCGTCACCCGAGGACCTGCTGGCGTTGAGAGTCCGTTCCGGCGATGCGAACGCGTTGCCCGAGCGGGGTGCGGCGGGCACCGCGCCGCTGGTGCCCCTGCGCGAACTGGTGACCATTGAACGAACAATCACCGACAAAAGCATCCACCACAAAAACCTGATGCCCGTGACCTATGTGATCGGCGATGTGGCGGGCGTGGTGGAAAGCCCCGTCTATGCGATTTTGAAAATGAACCGCGAATTACGGAAATTGGACGCGCGACAGTTTGTAAATATGAATCTCCCCCTCACCCCGGCCCTCTCCCCCTCGGCGGGGGAGAGGGAGAATACCTCGCCATCGCTCGAGAGGACGAAAGTGCTCGGCCCTTCGACAGCCGGTCGATCGTTTCACCCTCTCCCTGAGGGAGAGGGCCGGGGTGAGGGGGAAAGTCCCGACCGCCAGCCGGTGAAGATATACAACTCCGAACTGCCGTTCAGCGATGATCAACCCGCGATGAAATGGGACGGCGAATGGCACATCACCATCGAGGTCTTCCGCGACCTTGGAGTTGCCTTCGCCGCCGTGCTGGTGCTGATCTACATTCTGATGGTCGGCTGGTTCCGTTCGTTCATCACGCCGCTGGTGGTGATGGCAGCGATTCCGTTCTCGCTCGTCGGCATCCTGCCCGCGCACGGCGCCCTGCACGCCTTCTTCACGGCCACGTCAATGATTGGGTTTATGGCGGGCGCCGGCATCGTCGTCCGCAACTCAATTATTCTGGTGGACTTCATCGAACTCCGCCTCGCTGGAGGCATGCCCTTGGCGCAAGCGGTCGTTGACGCGGGTGCCGTGCGCTTTCGTCCAATGGTGCTCACGGCTATGGCGGTGGTCGTCGGCGCGGCGGTAATTCTGTTCGACCCGATTTTCCAAGGCTTGGCGATTTCGCTAATGGCGGGGGAAGTTGCATCCCTGTTCATCAGCCGTATGGCCGTGCCGGTGCTTTACTTCATGGCGAATTCAAGAAAATCGCCAGGCATGAAAGCCGCGCACGAGACCGGAATTCGCCGCGAAACGGCCCCGGGCTGACACGCCTGAACTTCCCGATTCATTCTGTTCGGACGCGCCAAGGGCTTTGCCTTGCCGCTTTCAGGTAACGAGTTACTTTGACGGAGCAACCGGTGAACTTTGTCCAAGATGAAAATCAACTGCGTCGTCTTGACTGTGGCCGCTGACGGAAAGGAACTGTTCGCCAAACAGTGTGCCTCCTGCCACGGCCCAGACGGCAAAGCGCAGACTCCGATCGCCAGAAAGCTCGGCGTGAAGGCCCTGACACAGAGCAAGCTGAACGAGGCCGAGATCGAGAAACAAATCGTCGACGGAAAACGCGATGACCACGGCAAAGAAAAGATGCCCTCGTTCAAAGGCAAACTTTCGACAGACGAAATCAGATCCCTCATCGCCGCCGTCAAGGAACTTAGAAAATAGGTACCGAAGAACGGGTAACGTGTAAAGGAGCGCGATCGACTTCCCCTGAGCCAATACGGCGATGCAAAGGGCCCGCATCTGGTTTACCGGAAAGAAAAAATCCGCTCCTCAGTCTCCGAAATAGACAGCAAGATTTGGCAAGTTCTTCCCAATCTAGGGCAAGCGGATCTGGCCTGGGTACTCCATAGTATGAATGGAAATGAAAAGAGTCACTGACACGACTGAAGTCCTTGGAACGGTGGAATTGCCGCAGGGAATGTGCGAAGTGTGCGCATCCGCCGACGCCAAGTACGACGAAGAAGCCACTCGGCTGGAAGTGAAGATGGACGCGTTCCTTCGAACAACGGACCTTCTTACGAAAGAAAGGCGTTTCCCGGCCGAGTGGCTGCCGAAGCCGGAAACCGTCCGCGAGACCGTCGGGCCCGACGAAACGGTGGAGATGGCGCATGACATCTTCCACCGATGGGTCCGCAAAGTCCGTCAGGCTGTGCCGGCGCTGGCCCGAAGGTGACGGCTAAAATCGAAAGGCAATTTATGCTGCCGAAATATACCGTCGAATACACGACACAATTCAAGAAACACGCTCAGACGAACCACTATTCCAGTGATGACCCGGTCGCCTGCGAGGAGTTTGTCGAGGAGTTATTGGAACGCGGATTCAGGATTCAAGCCATCAAACACGAAGGACTCGATCTGCCGAAACACGACTTCGACAAGCTGATCAAGACCGCCGCTGGCATGCTCGCATCGAAGCGCATTTGCGCCGCACTCGGTATCAAGCCGGACGAAGAGCATTACCGGTTCGGCTTTGCGACCTGAGGCGTTTGAGGTTTGAAGCAGGGGACCGCCGGGGAGCACGAAACGTTCACGCGCTCGGTCAGCGAGACTGGAAGTGGCAAGGCGCGTCCAGGCGGTGACGCCCGGTGAGGACAGTCTGCAAGCCCGAGCAGCGCTTCATTCATATCAGTTTGTAGGAGGGCGCTTTCGGAGGCGCATAACCGCGACTCCCACAGCAGATGGCTGAGACCTGAGCGCATCGACTTCATCTCTAAGCGGTTTCGAATGTAAGGGATTGGATGGGTTGATTCAGGTGAAGATAATTTGGGCGCCCGCGGAGAGTTCGTAGAACTCGCCCACCGTGAGCACCCTGTCCACTTGCGGGCAAAAGTCGTCCTTTGTCAGATGGAACATATCGACCGTGGCTTTGCAGACGTAGATGCGGCCGCCGGCGTCGTGAATCATCTCGACGAACTCAGGCACGGGCGGGATGTCCAGCTTCGCCATTTCTTTGTTCATCATCCAGGTGGCGAAGGCGGACATGCCGGGGATCATTCCCAGGATTGTTGGGAGCGGGAAGCCCTTGGCGTCCGGCACGCGCATCGCCGGGTTGCCCACCGTGGCGATCGTGATGTTCCCCATGTATTTCTTCAGAACCGCATAAAGGCCGAAGAACGTGAAGAAAAGGTTGGCTTCGATGCCTTCCATGCGCGCGCCGTTGGCCATGATCAGGCCCGGATACACGCCCTCCAGCGAGCCGCGCGAGACAATGATGGATACCTTTTTGATTTTGTCAGGTTGGTCGGACATAGTTCCTTTCCTCAAACGCAGCTTGCAGGTTTTGGGTAACCGGCGATCTTCGCGGCTTTCTTGATCGGCCCGTCGGGGAACAAGCCATAGAGTTCCTTTGTCGGAATGCCGCCGACTTTGTTCATTCGGCGCATGCCAGGCACGACGCCCTTCTCCTTGAAATCCTTGTCGATGAACTCGATCACCTTCCAGTGGGCAGGGGTTAACACAATGCCCGCTTCCTGCGCCAGGGCTTCCGCGATCGCGGGTTTCCACTGGGCGTGATTGGTCATGTACTCTTCTTCGTTTACGTCGATGGTGACGCCGGCGATTTGTTTCTGTGGCATAATCTGATCCTCCGTTTGTTTTATGCGGCCGCTTCCGCAGCCGAAACGGTCGCGGGAATTTGTTTTCCAACGCGGCTCATCTTGTAGCCGATGCCCGGCATGGGAAGCGCCTTGAGCAGCACGTTCCAGTAGATCCACTTGAATGCGCGCTTACCCAAATGGTTCACCCGCGATTCCTTCAACAGCGAAAACGGTCCCAGGCCGGGGACCGGATAGGTGCCCGGCACAGGCTGAAGGTCGTAATTGAAGTCGAGCAGAAATGCTTTGCCGCGGCCCGATTCGATAAAGCAGTTGGCGTGTCCGTCAAAGTCTGCCTCCAGCGCCTCGCCTTTGATAAAATGCAAAATGTTTTTTGTGAGCACCTCGGATTCGAAATGCGCCACTGAGCCGGCCTTGGACGCGGGCAAATCGGTTGCGTCACCGATGACAAAGATGTTTTCACGAGCCCGAGCTTGCAGGCTCCGCTTGTCGGTCGGCACGAAGTTCAGCTCGTCACCCAAACCCGACCGTTCGATGACGGAGTCACCCATGTTCGTGGGCACGGTGACCAGCAGGTCATACGCGACCTCCTTTTCATCCCAGGACACGATGCGGTGCTTCTCGTTGTCCACGCTGCCGATGGCGAAATCGTTCACGACTTTGATCTTCTTTTCCTCGAGCAGGTGTCCCAGCACCTGGGAAGCCACCGGCTTGGTGAACGCGCCGGACAAGGGCGTTACAAATACCAGCTCCGTCTTGTCGCGCAGGCCGCGTTTCGTGAGCCACCAGTCGGCCAGAAAAGTGAACTCCAACGGCGCCACCGGGCACTTGATCGGCATTTCACACACGTGCACGACCAGACGCCCGCCCTTCCATCCTTCCAGCGCGTGACGCAGCGCGGCCGCTCCTTCAAAGGTGTAAAAATCGAAGACGCGCTTTCGCCAGTCGCCCTCGAGCATGCCTTGGGTCTGATCCGGAGCCGTCCTGGCGCCCGTCGCGATGATGAGGATGTCGTAGGGGAGCTGTTGGCCGTTTTTGAGGATGACGTGGTTGTTCGCCGGATCGATCTGGTCAACCTCCGCCTCGATATATTCAACCGCGCGCGGGATGAATTGCCGCTTCGGTTTGACCACATCCCGCTCCGAATAAAGTCCGAACGGCAGGAACAGGAAACCCGGCTGGTAGTAGTGCTCGGGATACTGGTCCACCACCGTGATGTTCCACTCGCTCCGGTCCACTTTCTTTCGAAGGTGGTTGGCCATCATGGTGCCAGCCGTGCCGGCTCCGAGAATGAGCAGTTGTTTCATATTTTCGTTTCTCCTATCACAAATTGCTTTTGCAGGAAATCAACCAGGTTGCGCACGGGTTCGTCTTTAAGGCGGTAAAAGATGTGATGGTTGTCGCGCCGTCGCTCGATGACATCGGACAGTGTGAGGATTTTCAGTTGCTGGGAGATGTTGGACATCTTACCCTCACCCACCACTTCGGTGATTTCGTTGACGCAAAACTCGCCGTGGGACAGCAGGCAGACGATACGGAAGCGGCCCTTGTTGGAAAGAAGGTTGAACAAAGCGATCACCCGGTGGCAGACCGCTTCATTCTTTTGGAAGGCTTTCTTCAGTTCTCGGCCAAGTTGATTCATAAGTTCAAAACTTTCTAAAGTATTGATAGACCAACCTGGGCAAACCCGCTTTACGGTTCTTGCCAAATAATTCGCATTTTTTGGCTCTTGAAAGGGCGCGTTCTCGATGGACGAGGGAGCAAAACTCCGCGTTCCCGCACGAGCCAACTCAGCTCTTCGAAAGCCGCGGAATTGAGCCTCCTTATATCAGCTCCTGAAATTTTTGAACCGGCTCTGTCACGCCAAAACGCAGACCTGCCGACTTCGTATTCTCTTCGAGCTTCGATTGCCGCGGATTTGGAGTGATAAGGTCGGGAAGCGCTTGCTTGAACTGCCGGCCAGAACACCTAACTTTGCGTTGAGGCTGGCCAAGCTCTCCGGGCAGCGCCGTTCCTTAGCAGAAACCAGCACAACAAGAACAGGAGTCCCGGTACGGCAAGAGCAGGGAATGCCCATCCACGAGGGAAACGGTCAAATCCCGTGAGAGCAAAGTGGGTCAAGTAGAAGCCCCCTATGCCAACCACGATGAAAGTCCCGCCGAGCCCCTCCCAACGCCAGCCCACGCACAATCCCAGCCAGGCAAGGAACAAAGGAGCGAACAGAATCAGTTCGGGTAAGCGGAGCTTGGTCGGATGGAACCCTTCGCCCACGGCCAAGAGCAGGATCAGGCCGGCCATTGCCAATGCCGATAGCCTGGCCAGCCACAGCATACCAGTGAAGAAGCAGTTGGAGGTGGTTCGAGATTCATTCATCGATTGATCCTTTCCTGGTGGAGGTGGGTTCAAAGGTGCCGGGTCCTTCCACTGTCTCTGGCCCCGTCGCCGGGATTGAGTGAATGCATCAGTTGACTCGTCGCTGTGGTGTGCGTAAGGCCATCTTCAAGCCGACGACGGCTCCGGCAACTCCAGCAATCGTGCCCACCAGCCCCACGATTCTGCCCTCCCACTCGGCCCACTCAGACAGCCGGAAGCCAAACACGAACGCCCCGACGAGCAACACACCCAACGACGCGGCAACGGATGCGCCGAACGCGTAGCCGATCGCTTTCAAGATTTCGGAGGATTTTCTCATGGCGTGCTCCTTTCTCAATGGCTTCGACCCAGCGAAATAAAGATGGCAATTGCTGCCGCGACCGCGAAGCTAACCACCGCCGTTAGCAAGGCGCCCTGAAGCTGGCGGCCCCTAAACACTACAAACAAGGCAGCGAGTCCAATGGCCGAAGCGATCAACATTGCCATGGGCCATGGCGTGAGAAGGAGCAAGATCAAAACGGGTATCACAGCGAAAACATCATCGGCCTTCTTTATTAGATGCATATACAGTTCTCGGTTTATTGTTCTTATGTTTGTCACGAAACAACGCCTCACAGCGAGGGCATCAAAACTGGCGTTGGATGGATCGGCTGAAGCGGGGGCGGAACGCTTACCGCCCCCGCTCCGAATCTCGAACCGCTCGGACGACTTACGCCACCTTGACTTCAACGGCTTTTGGTTTGGCCTTTTCGCCCTTGGGCAGGTGCACTTTCAGCACGCCGTCCTTGAACTCGGCGTTGACCTTCGAGCCGTCGGCGCCATCTGGCAGCGTGAAGCTGCGCAGAAAGTTCCCGTACGAGCGCTCGATCCGATGGTACTTCTTGGCCTTCTCTTCCTTCTCAAACTTGCGCTCGCCGCTGATGGTGAGCACGCCGTTTTCGACCGTGACCTTCACTTCCTCTTTCTTCACTTCTGGTAGGTCCGCTTTGAGGAGCCATTCCTTCTCATCCTCGATGATGTCCACGGACGGCGCCCATTCCGTGATCGTCATCAATTCCCGGTCACCGTTTTCGGTGCGCGCCGGTGTCAACCCGAACAGTCTTGTGAACCGGCTTTGCAGATCTTCCATCTCTTTGAACGGATCCCAACGAATTAAGGTATTCATCAGTTGACCCTTTCCCGGTGGAACTGGGTTTAACGGCGCGGGGTCGGTTCCACCGTCTCCGGCCCCGTCGCCGGGATTGAGCGAATGCCAACTCCAGAACGACCTGCTCAACCCACTGCAATGTTCCGGATAAGCGCTCATTCCGCTCCTCCATTTTTGTCAAAGATTGGCTGTTTCTTGACGGGTGTGCCAGCAATGCCTAGCAGCCTGTTGAAAAAGCCGCCCGGTGAGGGCACCGGGCCTACAAAGCATGCCGATTTCCGAGGAAACCTTGTAGGCCGCGTGCCCTCACGCGGCGAACGGGACGTTTTTCAACAGACTGCTAGGACGCCTGAGCGTGCTCGGCGTTTCGGTTTGCTCGGCGGTTGCGGTAGGACGGGCAACGGCGGCACTTTCGGATGAGGCCAGACTTTGTCTCCGACATGGAGGTGCTGGAACTGAGGCCGGATGCGGTCAGCGTTGCGCAAGCTACAGCCAACGGTTCAATGCTGCCCTTACTGACCGGAATTTGCCGCGAAACTAGCTGGCACAAAGGGCGGCTTCGTTGCTCTCCGCAGCCGTGTGCGGCAGCGACACGACTTTTCCAGTGTCCTGAGACGTCTCGAAATCGGGGAGCGGCCTGCTCGCGGCCGAGCACAAGGCCAGGCAGAAGGCCAGAGACGCAACGATCCACAAGACCAGAACTATTACAAGTGCCGTTGTCATAGTGATTCCATCAAATACTCTTTCGAAAGTCCATTTGGCGCTTCGCCTATTTTGTTGAACACGAAACCATTCTTGTCCGGGGTTTTGAATTGCCGACGTAAGGAAGCTCTGATTGTCCGACGTTTCCCTCAGCAAGAGTGAGCCTCGTGACCTCGGCTCCTACGAAAAGAGGCTTTTTGAACGGCCTGCAAGCTGTCATCGCCACGCCGGCATCGACCGTTCCGAAAGTGATCCGCGAGTGCATGCAAGCCGACCTGCCGGGAGCTGGCTTGCATTTCTCACCGGATTGGAGCGCGGCTGTGTTGAAGACCAGCCGCAGCACGCTCGCAACGCACTGCGGCCGGTCTTCGCGCAAAGTCGCGCTCCGACGGAAGGTTGATCATTCAATCAAGTGCTGGGAAATGCGGGCCAGCACCGACATCCAGGCCGTTCGCTGACGATGAACACGCAAAATACGGGCAGGATTTAGCAATGCAGGGAAAGTGCTCTGGCTCTGGTCAATCCAAATTAGGGGCGTGAAACGAACTCGGCAACGTTCAGTTCAAATGACAGCCTATGAAAACGATTACCGCTGACCCTTGGAGCATATCGGCCGAGGACTTCCCGGCCAACGGCGTGACGCCCGAGAAGTGGAGGTTCTTCCTGCGTTACGCCGTGCTGGCTCCTTCCAGCCACAATTCGCAACCGTGGCTTTTCCACGTTCGCAACAACACGTTGGAACTTTACGCGGATCGGCGCAGAGCCTGTCCCGTCGTCGATCCGAACGACCGCGAGCTCATCATGAGCTGCGGCTGCGCGCTCTTCCATTTGCGGTGCGCCATGCGTCATTTCGGTTTTCTCGGGCCCGTGGAGATTTTTCCCGAGCGCGACCTTGACCTTGTGGCCCGTGTCGCTCTGGGCACACAGGACGAAACCGACGTCGAGGAAAGCGTCCTCTTTTATGCCATCCCGAAGCGGAGGACGAACCGACAGCCGTTCAACGACGACCCAGTTCCGAGTTCGCTGTTAGTCAGTTTACAGAGGGCTGCGGAGGCGGAAGGCGCGCGCCTTCGATTTCTTGACGATCAAGAAACAAAGTACGCCTTTGCCGATCTTGTCGCCCAAGGAGACCGGATTCAGTGGGCGAACAGGGCTTTTCGGCTGGAGTTGTCAAGGTGGCTGCACTCCAACCACAGTCCGAGCCGTGATGGCGTGCCTGGCTATGCGGCTGGGATTGACGACCTGTTGTCCTGCACTGGCCCGTTGGTCGTGCGAACATTCGACATGGGGGAAGGACAGGCTGCCCGAGATCACGAAGTGGCCACCGGTTCGCCTGTGCTCGCGGTGCTCGGGACGGATGGCGACCAGCCACGCGACTGGGTGGCGGGCGGCCAGGCCCTGGCTCGAGTGCTCTTGCGCGCCCAGGTGGAGGATGTTTGGGCTTCATTCCTGAATCAGCCGATTGAAGTGCCCGAATTGCGAACAAAGCTGAAGGTGGTGGCCTGCAACGCGGGTTTCCCGCAGGCCGTTCTGCGTCTTGGCTTCGGCGAGAACGTTAAGCCCACGCCACGCCGCGTTCTGGAGGAAGTGCTGATTTAACATGCGCGAACTTTGACTAAGCGCAGTCAATGGAAACAAAACGAGATCGAAGATCATGGCTCCGAGGCGGAACGGAGCGCTGTCTGGTGCCGCCCAAACCACAGGAAAAGCCGTTCCGACTGGTATTGCTGGGCGCGCCCGGGAGCGGCAAGGGCACGCAGGCCGAGCTGCTGTGCGCGAGGCTTGGTGCCTGCCACCTTTCCACCGGAGATATTTTCCGCGTGGCGAAGGAACTGGAAACTTGCGAGCGCACGCCGGCTTTGACCGCGGCGCTGGACTGCATGCGCCGAGGCGCGCTGGTGCCGGATGAAACGGTGCTGGCGATGCTGGCGGAACGCATGCGTTGCCTCCAATGCCAGGGTGGATTCCTGCTCGACGGTTTCCCGCGCACCGTCGCCCAAGCCGAGGCGTTGGAAAAACTGCTCGCCGGGCAAAAGCTTCAACTGGATGCGGTGCTCAGTTTTGAATTGCCGCTGGAGCAAGTGATCGCACGCCTGAGCGGACGACGCACGTGCCCGGGCTGCAAAGCGGTGTTTCACATCGAGGCGAGGCCGCCGAAGGTGGAAGGGATTTGCGATCATTGCGGCGGCAAACTGTATCAACGCGAAGACGACCGCCGGGAGGCGATTCGTGTGCGCATGGAAGCTTACGAAACGAGCACCGCGCCTCTGGCGGAGTTTTATCAGCAGCGCGGCTTGCTCGTTTCGATTCCTGCCGACGGAGCGCCGGAGACAATTCTTGAGCGGACCTGCGAAGCGCTCAAGCACGTCCTCAACGCAGACCACAAATCCGAATGAAGGCGCATTGGAGAACTGATCGGCACGGGCTTTTCCCTTTCCCCTTCCGGTATGTGTTTAGCGTACTCGACGAATGTCTCCCTCTCCCCGCGAGGTACGAGCGGGGGGAGGGTCGGGGAGGGGGGAGTCCGAACACCACCCGTCAATACAGCCTCCTCTCCCCGGCCCTCTCCTCCCGCAGGGGAGGAGAGGGAGAACAAAACAGTGCAACGCTAAACGCGTACCCCTTCCGAAGGGGAGAGGGAGATTTCCGCTCGCGGGTGCCGTAATTCAAAGACCGGTTGCCACTAACAATGTCGGGCAAACAAAGATCTCAAGGCATGAACACGAAAACAGTCAAGACGATTGACGCAAACGAAGCGGTCGCCCGCGTAGCCTACGCGTTGAACGAAGTCATCACTCTCTACCCCATCACGCCCGCCTCTCCGATGGGCGAATGGGCGGATGCGTGGGCGGCGGCGGGAAAGAAAAACCTCTGGGGCACGGTGCCGTCCGTGATCGAGATGCAGAGCGAAGGCGGCGCGGCGGGCGCGATTCATGGCGCGCTGCAAACCGGTGCGCTGGCCACGACTTTCACGGCGTCGCAGGGCTTGCTGCTGATGCTTCCGAACATGTTCAAAATCGCCGGCGAACTGACGCCAGCGGTGTTGCACGTCGCAGCGCGTTCGCTGGCGGCACAGGCGCTCTCCATCTTCGGCGACCACAGCGACGTGATGGCGGCGCGTTCGACGGGCTGGGCGATGCTCTGCTCGGCGAACGTGCAGGAGGCGCAGGACTTCGCGCTCATCGCGCAAGCAGCAACGCTGGAGTCGCGGATTCCGTTTCTGCATTTCTTTGACGGCTTTCGCACCTCCCATGAGATCGCCAAAATCGAGGTGCTCTCCGACGATCTGCTTCGTGCGATGATCGATGAGGTCCACATTGACGAACATCGCAGGCGAGCGTTGTCACCAGAGCATCCCGTCATCCGTGGCACGGCCCAGAATCCGGATGTCTATTTCCAGGCGCGCGAGACGGTAAATCCCTTTTACTCAGCGTGCCCTGACATGGTGCAGCGTGCCATGGACAAGTTCGCGGCGCTCACCGGACGGCCATACCAGCTTTACGAGTATCACGGTGCGCCAGACGCCGAGCGCGTGATGGTGTTGATGGGGTCGGCCTGCGAGACCGCGGCGGACACCGCGGACTCCCTGAACGCACGAGGAGAAAAGGTTGGCGTTTTGAACGTGCGGCTGTTCCGGCCGTTTGATGTGGCACGGCTGGCCGCGGCTTTGCCTGCCTCCGTAAAGGCGATCGCGGTGCTCGATCGTTGCAAGGAGCCGGGCGGC
>WNFU01024810.1_pt1 | contig 11397 bp, 9 predicted proteins | sample 5400121 | NCBI WGS metagenome assembly WNFU01 (sample SAMN13153360, study PRJNA577476) | soil metagenome | isolation source: 100 cm soil or saprolite under grassland replicate 1 | place: USA:California | collected 2016-06-15
AAAGCCCCGAGCCCTGGTTCGAGGACTTCGGCGAGGGAAGGCTGGTTGGCGGCAGGGCCGAGGTGAGGCTGGAGGCCGACTATGCGGCCGTCGTCCACAACGAAGCCTACCGCGTCTTTCTGACTCCCGAAGGGGACTGCAGAGGACTCTACGTCAGCACGAAGGCCCCGACCGGCTTCGAGGTTCGGGAGCTCCAGGGCGGCACCAGCACTCTGACGTTTAGCTATCGCGTAGTGGCCAAGCGTAGGGACATCCCCGGCCCGCGCTTGGACAGGGTCAAGCTGCCGGAGCCACTCAAGGAGCTGGTCAAGCCCGACCTGCCGAAGCCACCTGAGCCGCGGAAGCTGCCCGAGGACTCCAAGCCGCCCCAGCGATGACCGAGAAGTCGCTGCCCTCGATTGGAGGACGTCCCACAGAAGGGGCCTGAAGTCCAGTCGGCCGTTTCGCACGCGCGCTGAGCCAAGCAGAGGACGCTCATTCTTCGTTCGAGGTCCTCGGCGCCTCCACGCTTGGTGAGGGTCGCCCTGGTGTGGTGCCCACCAGCCGTCTCGCGCCTAGAGAGAGTACTGGGCGAATTAGAGGCGGGTGCGGGCCGTGCGCTACGCGGGGGTGGGCTGGCCGAACGGGCCTACGGACAACGAGCGGCTGTATGCGCTGCCTGGCAGCACGTTCCTGCTGCTGGACAGCGAGCACGCGAACGCGGCGATGCGCTGGTGGGGCCAGTACCCGTTCGACGAGCGCAGCCATCTCGTCCCTCACAACGAGCTGAACCTGAGCTACGAGCGCGGGGACGTCGAGGACGACTGGGACCCCGCCGCGGCTGGGCCGCGCTACGAGCGGGTCGCGACGCTGCTGGCCGAGGTCGCCAGGAAGCTGCGTGACGAGCACGGCTTTCGCGGCGCGCTGCACTTTCCGGCCTGGTCGCCGGGCCAGCACTGGCGCGAGCACGTCGAGCGCTGGAAGCCGGCGGTCGATCGGTTCGACGTGCTCGACTTCCACGAGTACGAGACTCTCGAGCGGGTCCGTGACAGCTACGAGTGGCTGCGCAGCCACTGGCCCGACAAGCCGCTGGCGCTGACGGAATGGCACGGCCGCGGGTCGGACGACGTGGCCGAAGAGCGTCGGGTGCTGGCCTGGCTCGCGTGGGCGGTCGAAGAGGACCGCAACCTGATCGGCGCGACGTTCTTCATCTGGCGCTGGCACCCCCCGGCGCCAGGCTGGACGGACGCCTGGGATATCGAGGGCAACGAGGCGCGGATGGCGCTGTTCGCCAGCCCGCCCACCGCGGGCGAGACTGCCGACCCCGCGAAGCGGGGCCCCGCGCCGAAGTCGCCGGAGGAGACAGTGTGGACCCGAGCGCAGATCGTGCAGCTCAGCAACCGTATTGCCGACGAGTGCCAGGTGGCGCGCGAGGCGATGCTGGGCTGCGCCATCGCCGAGTCGGACCTGCGCTGGAACGCCCGTCGGCCGCCCGATCCGGCCGACGACGAGCGCTTCTGGCCCGACGTCTCGGCCGGCGTCTGGCAGCAGGCCGTGCGCTGGTCGGCGGAGTACGCGGGGCTTGGGCTGGGCGGCGGCTACCCCGGTCGCGAGACGACCGAGCAGATCGTGGCGCGCTACTACGACCCCGAGCACGCCGCCCGGCTGGCAGCCACGCAGATCAAGCACTGGCTGGAAGTCTCGAATGGCGACGTGCTCGATGCGCTGTGCCGGTACAACTGGCCCGCTCGAGCGCCGTCGGCCAATCCTAACCGAGAGAACTACAGGCGTGGGATCGCGGAGGCGAGGAAGCTGCTCGGGCTCCCTGGCCCCCAGCCCGCCGCGACCCTGCGCTTCGACCCCGCCACGCCAGCCGTCTTGCAGCCCGGAGCCTGGCAGTGCTCGGCCGCCACTCTGGCCTGGATGCTCGAGAGCATCGGTCGCCCGACGAGCGTGGACCAGGCGGTAGTGGCTCTCGGACCGCGGATCGATCCAGAGGTTGGGCTGGTGGACGCGAGTGGAGCAGGGCTCGTCCAGACACTGGCCGAGCTCGGGCTTCGAGGTGGCAGCCTGGGCACGGCAGGTTGGGACGACGCGGTGGCCAGGGTCGGGCTGATGCCGGTCGCGATCGGTGGGCGCGGCTGGTACCACTGGGTCGGCGTGAGACGGGCGACGCCTGGGAACGGGCTCGAGCTGGCGAATCCGAGCCCCGGCTGGAAGGGCGTCGGCGACATGCTGAGCCGCGACCAATGGGACCAGTTCGGTCCGTTCGCCCTGGTCTGGATCGAGCTAACAGCGGAGGAGGAGATGGCACCGGTCGAAGAGCTGGAGAAGAAGGTGAACGGGCTGGTGACGGCCCTGGCGCACGTGTGCGACATCGTGATCGAGCCGCTGGCCGCCAAACACGTCTCTCGCGAACAGCGGATCGAGGCCGTCCGGCAGGCTCGCCAGATCCGCGAGCAGTTCCTCGGGCCGAGACCAACGCTGCCAGACCGCGCGGCGTGACGAGAGTAGTGGTAGGCGCGCGATTCATCGCGCCCTACTGGGGAGAGGGCGTAATGAAAAACGTCACTCCCGAAACGATTCGCATCTAGCCGAATGTCTGGTGGTGGCGTAACGAAGAGACAGCTGGTGAGGAGCATGAGATCGTTCGCTTCGCTCAGATGACAGGAAGCCGATAGCGTAGAATGTCTCGGAGGAGCAGCCGTCCCAACGGGCGCCATTGAGGCAGGAGAGCGCGTGAGCGAGCGGGCGTGGTTTCGCTGCATCGCCGGGTGTCCCGGCGAGTATGCGCTCACCGAGGTGACCTACCAGTGCCCGGCCTGTGGCGCGCTGCTCGAAGTGGCGCACGATCTGGACCGTCTGCGCGAGCGCAGCTCGGCCGCCTGGATGAAACTGTTCGACGAGCGCTACAAGCGCACCACCTGGCCGTACGGCAGCGGGGTGTGGGGCAAGAAGGAATGGGTTGCGCCGCACGTCGACGACGGCAACGTCGTCTCGCTCGACGAGGGCGGCACGAACCTGTTCTGGGCCGAGCGCTACGGCGCCGAGCTGGGTCTCGACGACCTGTGGGTCAAGATGTGCGGCAACAGCCACACTGGGTCGTTCAAAGACCTGGGCATGACCGTCCTGGTCTCCACGGTCAAGCAGATGATCGCCCAGGGGGCGCCGATTCGGGCGGTGGCCTGCGCTTCGACCGGCGATACGTCCGCTGCGCTCGCGGCTTACTGCGCGGTGGCCGGCATTCCGGCCGTGGTGATCCTGCCGCGCGACAGGGTCAGCACGGCCCAGCTCGTCCAGCCGCTCGCCAACGGGGCGCTGGTCTTGTCGGTCGACACCGATTTCGATGGCTGTATGGCGCTTGTCAAGCGGCTCGCCAAGGAGCCGGGCATCTACCTGGCCAATTCGATGAACTCGCTCCGAGTCGAGGGCCAGAAGACCGTGAGCATCGAGATCGTCCAGCAGTTCGACTGGGCGATACCGGACTGGGTGATCGTCCCGGGCGGCAATCTGGGCAACACGGCCGCGCTGGGAGCCGGGTTCGCCATGATGCGAGAGTTAGGGTTGATCGAACGTCTGCCGCGCATCGTCGTTGCCCAGGCCGAAAGGGCCAACCCCTTATACCAGTCTTTTCAGCGCGGTCTGGACGTGCTCGACCCGATGTTCGCCCAGCCGACTCTGGCGACGGCGATCCAGATCGGCAATCCGGTCAGCTACGAGAAGGCGGTCCGCGCGATCCGTCAATGCGACGGGCTGGTCGAGCAGGCGACCGAGGATGAGCTGGCCCAGGCGGCCGCGCGCGCCGATCGGACCGGGCTGTTTACCGACCCGCACACGGGGGTCGCCCTGGCGGCGCTCGAGCAACTGGTCGCGAAGGGGATATTCGGGGCGCGTGATCGGATCGTGGTCATATCGACCGCCAACGGGCTGAAGTTCCCGGAGTTCAAGATCCGCTATCACGAGGGAACGCTGGACGGGATCGGCGACTGCCATGCCAACAGCCCGGTCGTGCTGCCCGCCGACTACGAGGCCGTCAAGCGCGCCGCGCTGTCGCTGACGTAGGGGCGCTGCTTGCTGCGCCCCTATGGCGCCCTTCCATCTGACAAGGGCGCAGCAAGCAGCGTCCCTACCCACGGCCTCGGCGTTGCCGCGTCGCCGCCCCTAACCTATCATGCCGCGAGATCCCGGCTGGAGGATTCGATGCAGGCGACGGAGCAGATCGAGCGATCGGCGCAGCGGTTGAGCCCCGGGCAGGCCGTTGTGGCCTGTCTGCGCGCCAACCGTGTGGACACCGTCTTCGGGTTGGACGGGTCGCACGTCATCCAGATCTATGATGCCCTCTCTGACGCGCCGGAGATCAGGTCGATCACCGTCAAGCACGAGAACAACGCGGCCATAGCGGCCGAGGTGTACGGCCGGCTGACCGGGCGGCCCGGCGTAGTCGTGGTAACGGCCGGGCCGGGCGCCACCAACTCGCTCTCTGGCGTCGCGGGCGCTTACGCGGCTGGCGCGCCGCTCGTCCACATCTCCGGCGGAGTCGCTCCAGGTTCCGCCAAGGAAGCCTTCCACGGCGTCGACGAGCCCGACTTCCTGCTTCGCGCTTTCGAGTCGGTCACCAAATGGTCGGCGCGGGTTACGGAAGCCAGCCAGATCCCAAAGGCGCTCAATCGGGCCTTCGCGATCGCCGTCGCGGGGCGGCCCGGGCCGGTCCACGTGGAGATCGCCGAGAACGCGCTGAAGGAGGAGCCGGTCGAGGTATCGACTGCTGCCCCCACCCCTACCCCAGATTTGGGGGAGGGCTGGGGTGGGGGCCCCGGCTTCGATACCCTGATCCAGCGGATCGACAGCGCGGAATCCGTCGCCATCGTGGCGGGCAAGGGGGCATGGTGGCCCCGGGTCAGCGCAGAGCTGGTCCGCCTGGCCGAGCGAATCGGCGCTCCTGTCGCTCACACCTGGGACGGCCACGCTGCGATGCCGACCGTCCATCCGCTATCCGCCAGCTTGTGGTGGGGAGAGGCCCGCAGCCACCCGATCGCTGCGCGATTGGTCTCCGAGGCCGACCTGGTCCTCGGGGTCGGAGCTCGGGAGGGGACTGAGGCGACGCTCGGGCTGGCCGAAGAGGCCGGCGAGCGCCTCGTGCTGCTGAATCCGTCCGATCTGGGCGCCTCGAGCGATCCAGTGGCGATACCTTCGGTAGACGGCCTGGCGGCGGCTCTGGCGAGGTTGGCGGATGAGTGCCGCGCCCGCCCAGCCGCGTCGGCAGCGCTCGAGGCCTGCGCTCAGGCTCGTGAGCTGCTCAGGCGCGGGTTGGAGATCGAGCTGGAGCGGCATCGTTCAGCTCGGCCCTGGCACATTGGCCTGGCGTTGGACGCGCTGGCGCGGCGGATAACGCCGGACACGATCGTCGTCAGCGACGTCAGCAACGTGAAGTTGTGGGCTCCCCTGCAGCTGCCGGCCTTCGGCCCGGAGTCCCACATTCAGGCCGGCTCCTGGGGGGCGATGGGTTACGCGCTGCCGGGGGTCCTGGCGGCTGGCCTGCTGCGGCCCGAGAAGAAGATCATCGGGCTGGCCGGCGACACCTCGTTTCTGATGGCTTCGAGCGACTTCGGGACGATCTGCCAGCTTGGACTGCCGGTCGTCGTAGCGGTCCACAGTGACGGCCAGATCGGGATGATCACCAACATGTTGACGCGTGCCTACGGGCGTGCCTACGCCACGGAGATCGGCGAGGTCGATTTCGTCCGCTACGCCGAGGCGTTCGGTGGGCGCGGGATACGCGTGGACGATCCCTCGCAGTTGGACGCGGCCTGGGATCAGGCGCTGGCAGCGGATGGGCCAGTGGTTCTGGATATCAGGGCCGGGCATGACTTCCCCTGGCCGTGGCCGGTCAGCCGCCTGGTAGAACAGGCAATGGAAGATGTAGGGTCGAAGCATTCGCCTGGCCGCGTCGGCTGATGGTCGGAGCGCGCTGTGACCTGGTTCGAGCGATGGCTGAAACGTAGTGAGTAGCGAGGAGTGAGCAGAGGGAGAGGATGATCGATGGGGGCTCGCGGGCTGTGTATGGAGCTCATTACCATCCCACCCGGCGGCCGAGCGAAGGCCCACATGCACGAGAGCCATGAGACCGCCATCTACGTCTTGAGCGGTGAGGTCGAGTCGTTCTACGGCGAGGGGCTGCGCGAGCGGATGGTCGCGCGAGCCGGCGACTTTATCTACGTTCCCGCGGGCGTGCCCCACCTACCGGTCAACCTGAGCCAGACCGAGCCCGCGCGCGCCGTGGTCGCCCGGACTGACCCGAACGAGCAGGAGAGCGTCGTGCTGCTCCCCGAGCTCGACAACGTGCATTGACCGGCGATCCGGTGGGCCCCATACCTTCGTGGGGATGATCGGTTCGCCATGTCCGCGCGTTGAGAGAGGAGCGGCCCATGGACATTGGAACAATCGGCATTTGGACCAACAAGCTCGACACCCTGCCGGCGGCTCAGGCCCAGGAGGTGGCCTGCGAGCTGGAGGCGCTAGGCTATGGCGCGCTCTGGTTTCCCGAATCGCTGGGCCGAGAAGCCTTGAGCCAGGCTGGGCTGCTGCTGGCTGCCACCCGGCGGATCACCATCGCCACCGGGATCGCCAACATCTACGCGCGCGACGCGATCACCATGGCCAACGGTCAGAAGACTCTGACCGAGGCCTATCCCGATCGGTTTCTGCTCGGGTTGGGCGTCAGCCACGCGCGGTCAGTCGAAGACGTGCGAGGGCATCGCTACCAGCAGCCGGTGGCGCACATGCGCGCGTATCTCGACGCAATGGACCGTGCACCGTTCACGGCCATCTCCCCGCGCACCGACCTGCGCCGCGTGCTCGCCGCGCTGGGGCCGAGGATGCTCGCCCTGGCCGCCGAACGTTCGTGGGGAGCCCATCCATATTTCGTCCCCCTCACTCACACCGTCCAGGCTCGCCAGTTGCTCGGCCCGGGGCCACTGCTCGCGCCTGAACAGGCGATCGTCCTGGAGACGGAACCCAGTCAGGCACGCCACGTGGCGCGGCAGCATACCGCTCGGTATTTGCGCCTGCCCAACTACGCCAACAGCGTACGTCGGCTTGGTTTTGCCGAGCAGGACCTGGCGAACGGAGGAAGTGATCAACTCGTCGATGCCATCGTTGCATGGGGCGACCTGGACGCCGTAACGCGACGGGTCAAAGAGCACTTAGACGCGGGCGCCAACCACGTGAGTGTCCACCTGATCACCCCGGAGCCGTCGACTATTCCCCTGGCGCAGTGGCGGGAGCTAGCATCCGCGCTTTTGAACTGACCCGACCCGCCCAGCGTTCCCTCTCCCTCAACTCCGACGTGCCTGGGCCGGAGCTGTGCGGGACGAGAAGTCGAAAGCGGCCAACAGGTTGTTGGCCCGGGCGTCGCGGTCGGACAGGGCCGCAAGGCCGTAGCGCCACTCGATGAGCTTCAGGATCGAGGTGGTGTCGTACAGGGTGTGGTCGACCAGACCCTTGCGTGCGTGCGGGGAGATGATGAGGGCGGGCACCCGGCCGCCCGGGCCCCACCGGTCCACCGCCGGCGGCGGGACGTGGTCGTAGAAGCCGCCGAAGTCGTCGTAGGTCACGATGATCGCCGTGCTCGTCCAGTGGGGAGAACGCTTGACTCGTTCGATCAACTCAGCCGCGTGGCGCTCGCCGTCGATCAGAACAGCGTACCCGGAGTGCTCGTCGTAGGTGCCGAGCGGCTTGACGAACGAGACCGCTGGCAAGCTCCCCTCGCCCAGCGCGTCGAGGAGCTCGCTCTCGTCCTTGAGGTGGGCGGCTCGATCCGGCGTGCCCTCGGCGTAGCGCTCAAAGTAGACGAACGGCTGGTGATGAAACTGGAAGGTGCTGTCGGGCCGGCCGGCCAGTGCGTCGTTCCAGCCGCCCGCGTACCAGGCCCACGAGACACCCGCCTCGCTCAGGCGGTCGCCAATGGTTGGCAGCGTCTGAGGCGGCATCCGGTGTGCGTCGTCGACTTTAGCCATGTACGGTCGCGCGAATGGCTGGACGTTGTTCACCACGTAACCGTCCGGCGTGACGTCGCCATCCCTGGCGAGCCCGACGAGCCGTCCGGACGAATCGAACGTGGGCGCCGCGACCATGTCGGCGGGAGCGTCCGGCCAGACCGGCGTGCAGGCGCAGATCAGCCAGTGGTGGTTGTAGCCGGACCCGCCAAAGGCAGCCGTGAAGTAGTTGTCGGCCAGGGTGTACTCGCGGGCGTACGGATACAGCGGCAGCAGGCTGGTCTCGTAGTAGCCCATCACCAGCCCACCCACGTCGGTCCAGGCCACGAACTGGTCCATGCTGCCGCCGTTGATCTGGAGCTGGTACTGGTAGAAGCGGTGAATGGGCGATGGGATGACCTGGTCGGCCGGGGCGTACCGGTCGAGCTGGAACGGCGCGTTGGCGAGATTGGCGGGAAATCGCTCGTCAGGCTGGCCGGCCGTAGGTCCGAAGTTGTTGGCCGGGCGCGGCAGGATCGGGAAGATGGCGCCGCCAAGGTCCAGCTGGGCTACCGCCGCGCCAGGCCGGTCAAGGCCGTCGGCGCCCGGAAACTTGCCATACAGATTATCGAAGGCGTGGTTCTCCAGATAGATGATCAGCAGATGGTCGATTTGGTCTTGCTGCGCAGCCCGCGCCGGGTCGGAGGGCAGTGACGGCGGCAGTGCGGCCGCCAGAAGGACCAGGGCCGCAAGGAGCCGACGAGCGTCACGCATGGTCTCAAACTGTACCATCGCAGCGTCGACTCGACACCTGGAGGCCAGGCGTGGATCAAGAAGGCAGGTCGTCTGTCCATAGCACCTACCGCGTGCATTTCAGCGACCCGCGACGTGAGCGGCTATTCCTCTCCTCAGTGGGCTTCCTCCTCACCTTCGCCGCCGTGCGGGTGATCACCCACGCGATTCGGGCTGGCATCGGGCCATTCCGCGACGTGGCCGCCGGCGGGACCCACATTCACCATCTCGTGTGGGGCATCCTGCTCCTGCTCGTGGTGCTACCTCTGGCTGATCCAGGCCGATCTCGGGGCGACCCGGCTCGCCGCTCGGCTCTCGGGCCTGACTGCCCTGCTGTACGGGATCGGCGCGGCGCTGACTTTGGACGAGTTTGCTCTGTGGCTCAATCTGGAGGACGTCTACTGGGAGCGCGAGGGCCGCGAGAGTATCGACGCGGTCGTGCTGTTCGGAGCAGTCCTTTCGGTTGGCCTGTGGGGTGGCCCGTTCCTGCACGCGGTGGCCTGGAGAATGGCGCGGGCGATGAGACGGCAAAGCCCGGCCCCATAGCGCGCGACACTAGTCCCGCGGTCCGCATCCAGGCCGGTTGTCGCTCCACGCGGGCAGTGAAGGCTGGCCAGGAGTTCGGCTACATTTCCCCTTGGCACAGTCCTCGCCTGCCGAGCCGTGGTTGGCACCGATCGAGCCGCGGGAGGTCGACGAGCCGGCGGTGGGCCCAGACCAGCCGTTAGTGGAGGTACGCGCCTTGTCGCTCAACCGCGGCGAGCTGCGCCTGCTCGCCACTCGAGCCGCCGGCTGGCGTCCGGGCCAGGACATCGCCGGGGTGGTCGTGCGAGCCGCCGCCGACGGCAGCGGACCACCCCAGGGAGCGCGGGTGGTGGCGCTCGTGGACCAGGCCGGGTGGGCTCAGCGCGTGGCGGTGCCGTCCTCGCGCCTGGCAGTGCTGCCCGAGAGCGTCTCGTTTGCCGCCGCTGCCAGCCTGCCGGTCGCGGGGCTGACGGCCCTGCGCGCCCTGCGTCTAGGCGGGATGCTACTGGGACGGTCTGTGCTGGTGACCGGTGCGGCCGGCGGCGTGGGCCATTTCGCCGTTCAGCTCGCGGCCCGCTCGGGCGCCCGCGTCACTGGCGTCGCTCGCGGGGAACGGGCGCGGGGTCTGCGCGAGCTTGGCGCCTCCGAGGTGGTCACCCGCCTGGCTGACCTGGAGGCGCCTTTCGACCTGATCCTCGAGTCGACCGGGGGTGCCTCACTCACCACGGCGTTGAGGCTCGTCGGACGCGATGGCCTGGTTGTGCTGTTCGGCAACTCCTCGGGCGAAGAGAGCCAGGTGAGCTTCGCGAGCTTCGTGGGCCACCCCCACGCCCGCCTGTACGCGTTCTTCGTATACGAGTCGGGTGAGCCGCCCAGCTTCGGCGCCGACCTGAGGCTGCTGGCCTCCGAGATCGCCACCGGACACCTCAGGCCGCAGGTCGGCTTCGAGGGCACCTGGACCGATCTGCCGGGCGCGATGGCGGCCCTGCGCGAGCGACAGGTCGAGGGCAAAGCCGTGCTGCACGTCGAGCCATGAGCCGGCTCCGAGCCGACAGGTCGGTCACGCGACCGCGCGAGGCCTGGGGCAGGCATTGAAACGCTGGATTCGGCCCCGTGGCGCGTGAGCTTGTCCCGCGCTCGCTTGGCGGGGGACAAGCCCCCGCTCAACGCTCCGGCTCGGGAAGCTCCTCTCAGAACAGCAGCTAGTCGACAGCCAGCAGGACTTTGCCGGCCGCCTCGCGACTCTCCAGGGCGCGGTGCGCCTCGGCCACCTTGGCCAACGGTAGGACGCGGTCGATTCGAAGCCTCAGCTTGCCCTGCTCGTACCAGCCGAAGACGGCGTTGGCGCGCTCGAGCAGCTCCTGTCGGGTAGCGGTGAAGAAGGCCAGGCTGCCTCCGCTGATCGTCTTGGATGGGTTCTGGAGGGAGTTCGGGCTGATCGGATCGGCCGGGCCGCTCGCCGAGCCGAAAATGATCGCCTGGCCACGCACCCTGGTCGCCTGGAGGCTCTTGGCGAAGGTGTCCTTGCCGACGGAATCCAGCACGACGTCGACCCCGAGCCCGTCGGTCACCCGCTTGACCTCCTCGACGAAGTCTTGCTGGGTGTAGAGGATGACGTGGTCGGCTCCCGCGGTCATCCCCTGGAGCGGCAGGGCCGCGCCCGCATCGAAATCGACGCCTTCGGACAGCGGGATCAGGCGGTCGGCCGGCACGGCGACGTATTCGGCGTACGAGCCGGGCACCCCGTTCCAGGCGACGCGGTCGCCGACCCGCGCCTCCGACACCTCGCGCCCCACCTCCTCGACCACGCCGGCCGCCTCCAGCCCGAGCGTCCAGGGGACAGAGGGCAGCGGATACTGGCCGCGCCGGTGATAGACGTCGACGAAGTTGAGGCCGGCCCGCCTGACCCGCACGACCACCTGGCCCTCCACCGCGACCGGGCGCGGGACCTCGTCTAGCTGGAGTACCTCAGGTTCACCCTGTCTGTGAATCCGCGCCGCCTTCATGGTGTCTCCTTCCCCACCCGTGGGATTGTGCATCGACTACTTGGATAACAGTAGCCTGCATGACCAAATTCCGGTTTTTTTCAGTCCCCTCTCCCTCTGGGCCCAGAGGGAGAGGGAGAGTG
>WNFU01011333.1_pt1 | contig 11393 bp, 9 predicted proteins | sample 5400121 | NCBI WGS metagenome assembly WNFU01 (sample SAMN13153360, study PRJNA577476) | soil metagenome | isolation source: 100 cm soil or saprolite under grassland replicate 1 | place: USA:California | collected 2016-06-15
TTGTCCGCGTCGACTTCGAGGACGCGGTTCATTTGGTTGAAGTCGAGCATGATCCCGCCGCGGACTGGGATCACGCCGCCGCTCAGTCCGGTGGCCCCGCCACGGGCGACCACTGCCAGACTCTCACGAGCGGCCAGTCGGACGATCTCGGCGACCTGGTCGGCGCTGGTCGGCTGGACCACCACGTCTGGCGTCGCGCGGTCCAGATACGCGTCGTATTCGTAGACGAGCAGGTCCTCGGGCTGATCAAACACGGCAGCTGTTCCGACGATCGCCCTAAGCTCGGATACGAGGCCCAGCCCCAGACCAGGCTCTGAGACGTTCAACTCTCCTGCCCCAATCACCCTTACCATATCCGAGCGCGACCAGGGCTGTCTTCAAGGCGGCCCCGGCTGCCGGGGCCCGAGCGGCCCGGGCTCTGCCAGCGCCTTGCGGTACAGCTCACGAAAGGTGTCCGCTCCAGCCGCGGGTCCCAAGGTAACCTCCAGGGCATCGAGCAACGCCAGTCGAAGCCTGTATCGGTCGACTCCACCCTCTTCCGGGCCGCGGGCAGCGTAGGCGCCGGTCTCCTCGACGAGCGCTTGGGCCTCGGGCGGGAGCTGCCCACCAGGCAATTGGCCTGCCTGGATCGCCTGGCGGACCTGGCTGGAGCCGATGTCGCTCAGCTCAGGTGGCACGTCGAGCAGTCTAACTGCACTGGCGAAATGTCGATTTTCGGCTCGTGTGAGCAGCTCAGCCAGCTGCTCGGCGCCGCCGGCTCCACGCGGCGCGACCAGAAAGGTGGCGATCGAGAACAGCCGCTCCAGCGCCGCGTCACGGTCATCGTAGTAGTGCGGATCAAATATCTGGACGATCTTGTCGAATCCGACTACGAAGACCACCGTCTGCACGTCGGCGATCACCATTCGAATCAGAGCTGCCTGGTCCACGTACAGACCGCGGTTCAGCAGGAGCACTCCGAGACGCTGATCTCGTTCGGCGTACAACTGGAGGACTAACAAGCGGTCCTCGAGCGCCGCGCCGGTCACGACCTCCTTGTCGACCGTGTGGGTGCTCAGGGCGAATAGAAGAACGTCGACCGAGCCGTTCGCCAGGGCGGCCTCGGCGAGGCCAGTGTGGGCAGTGGTCAATGGGTTGAAGGACCCGGGCAGCACCCCTGGCCGTGCCGCCCGACTCGGGTTGGCGCCGGAGACCAGCTCGGCTCGCGGCTCACGCGGGTCGGACACGCGCCGCAGGGCCGCCCGAAGGTCAAGCAGCCGTGGCAGGTCGTACAGCCGGTCTCGGAAAGTCTCCTCACTCATACCGCACCCGTACAATTAGATTACGCTGGTTGAGCAAGTTTGTGGAGGCAGCCAGCCTGTGACCATCGAGCGCCGAGCGCGCCCCGAGCCGGGGCGGCGTGGACCCGTGCCGGAGAGGGGCGTCCACGTTGGACAACACGAGACTCAGCCCTGGCTGGACATAGCGCGCCTGAATGACAACGAGCTGGTTTTGTTCGATCGGGAGCGGCAGGAGAGCTGGATCGTCTTTCCGCCACGCTCGAGGTACGACTTTCTCAAGCGGCCAAGTCCGGAGACGGTCCTGGTCGAGCATCACCCATGGGCGCCCTTCAGCCCGATCGTCGAGCATCTGATCCTGCCTCGCGAAGGCTGCCTGGAGCACCGCCTGGACTGCGGCGCGCAGACGGCGATCCAGGCTGGGCTGGACGCCGGCTGGAACCCATTCAAGTAGCGCGGCCTGCTACACTGCGAAAGGCTGAGAGCGGGGGAGGAGACGACCGATGGACGAGCTGAAGACTCACGACCTGCCCAGCCTGCGGGCCGCGACGCTAGTCGCGGCGTTCGCCGGGTGGCCGGACGCCGCCGAGGTCGCCTCCGGGTCGGCCCGCTATCTAGCCCGCTGCGAGGTGTCCCAGGTAGTGACGTTGGGCGGTACGTACGACGCCGTCCCCCACCGTGGCCCGGTGCAGCTCAGCGGCCACGCCACTACCCCTGAGCTGCGCCGTCTCTTCGACCGGCTGGGCATCGCCCAATCGAGCTACGAGGGTCCCAGCAGCGTCCAGTCTGCTCTCCTCGAGGCTTGCCAGCGGCGTGGCCTGGCGGCTGCAAGTCTGTGGGGCCACGCCCCGCACTACGTTCGCGCCGTCCCCAACCTCAAAGTCTCCCACGCTGTCCTCAAGACGTTGCGGGCCTGGCTGGAGCTCGAGGTGGACCTCGCCGAGCTGCATGAGGCGGGCCGCCAACTCGAAGCGCGCGTCGACGACGCCATCGCCGAGAATCCGGAGCTACAGGAGTACGTGCGCGAGCTCGGGGTAAGCCTCGACCAGCCGGCCGAGCCCTTGCCCGCCGAGGGCGCGCTTGACCTCCCGATGAAGCGACCCGATCCCGCCGAGCTGCTCCGCGAGCTGGACGAGCTACTCCGCCGAAGGCACGACGAGCCAAAAGAGCCGATCTGAATTGGGCCGTCGAGCAGAATCATAGCGGGGGCTGTGGCGACGGCTGAGGAGCTGAAGGCGCGCGCATGCGCTGCGATCGACCAGCGCCGAGACACGATCGTTGGCATCGCCCGCGAGATGCTGGACCATCCTGAGACTGGCTTCCGGGAGGTCCGAACGGCCCGAGTGGTGGCGCGGGCCTTCGGCGACCTCGGGCTGTCGTACCGCGAAGGCTTAGCCCTCACCGGCGTGCTGGCTGACGTCGCTGCGGGCGCCGGCAGCGGTCCGACCGTGGCCCTGATGGGCGAACCCGACGCACTTGGCGTGCCCGACAATCCGCGCGCCGACCCGACGACTGGGGCGGTGCACGCCTGCGAACAAGAAGTGGACCGAGCCCTTCGGGGCGCCGCGATCGCCGTCGGCGCCGGTCTGGAGATAACCACGCTGCCCGGCTACATGCCACTCAGCCACGACCCGAACCTCAGTCAGCTGTATCGGCAAAACGCCAGCCGACTGGTGGACGAGCGTGAGGTCGTCGCCAATCTCGGCCACCGCAGCGCCTCGGCCGACATGGGCGACGTCAGCCAGATCATGCCTGTCCTTCACCCCTACGCGGGCGGCGCCACCGGACAAGGCCACGGCAGCGATTACGAGATCGTCGACTACGAGACAGCGGCCGTCGTGCCTGCCAAGTGCATGGCGATGACGGTTATCGACCTGCTGGCAAGTCGCGTGGGTGCCGCGCGCCGCGTATTAGCCGAGCACAGGCCGGCGATGACGAAAGAGGAATACCTGGCGAGGCTGCGGGGCCTGGCTGTCGAGCAGAGGTTCAGCGACGCCTAGCTTGCTCCGCTCGCCCTTGAGTGGCTCGACCCAGACTTGAGTCGACCCCCAGGGGCTCGGAAAAGCGTTGACATTTGTCTGATTTTGCGTAGAATCGGGATTGGCGGTCTTGACTGTCGACGAGGAGATTCCTACTGGGGGCTGGTGTGGCGGCGGCCTACGCTGAGTCTGCGCGCCCAGGCCGCACGAGGGTGGCGCGTGTTCGTCGTTGGATGCCATTCCTGCTCAGCGGGCTTGTCACGCTGGCCGCCGCGCCGCTCGGTGTGGCCTTCTCGGAGCGCTTCGAGGAGTTGGCTAGTTACGCCGTGCTCGGCTATCCGATCCTGTTCCTGGTCCAGATGGTGGCCAGTGCAACACTGTTCCTTCCGGCCCCGGGCGCAGCCGTAGCCATGGTGGCCGGAACCGTCTGGAACCCACTCTGGGTCGGCATCGTGGCCGGCCTTGGTAGCGCAACCGGAGAGCTGACTGGTTACGGACTGGGGTATTTTGGTCGCCGGGCCGTGCCCGTTGACACGTCCCGAAGCCGGCGGCTGGCCGAACGCGGCTTTCGGCGCTGGGGGTTCCTGGCCCTATTCGCGCTGGCCCTGGTCCCGAACCCCCTCTTCGATGCACTTGGCATCCTGGCTGGCTGCCTGCGCTATCCGCTCATCCGCTACTGGCTCGCGACTGCCGCCGGCAAGATCCTGAAGTTCGGCATGCTCGCGTACGTGGCCGACGTCGCGACAGCCTTGATACGCGTCGTCTCCTAGCGGGACAGACAGGCCGCGGATCAGGCTGGGCGCCCCTCGATCTCGATGGGCTGGACCAGCGGCGCGGAGCCCCGAACTCGCCGGGCCACCAGATGCCAGCCCAGCACGACGAGGGGCGGAAGAAACATGGGCACGGCGCGCCAGTGATACAACCAATCGAGCGTTCGGTCACGCTCTAGCGGGGCCAAACCGTAATAGAGCAGTACGCCAGCCGACCAGACGACCATCGCCCAGGCGAGCGCGCCCCGTGGCCGCAACGCAGCGATCGCCAGACCCCACAGCAGGTACCACGGGAAGAACCAGGTTGCCACCAACCAGTAGACGAGCACCAGCAGCGTCAGCCAGCCGCTCAAGAGCTGATCGGGCGTGTGCGCGGAGCGCATCAGGGCAAGCATGGCCAAACCGACCACGAGCCAGCCGGCTGCCCTGATCACCAGGTTGACTTGCCGGGCCACGTTGGTTCCCGCCGGTCCGCGCTCGTACGCTGCCAGCTCCTGGTCTTCGGCCAGCTCGGTCGGCCTGGTCGTCGAGCGGAGAGCGGACAGCGACACGTAGCCAGTCAATCGGCTGGTCGGGTCGTACACTCGCTGCCAGCGCCCATCGGAGCGGTTGAGAGCCAGCACCACCTGATCCTCCTCGATCCGGGCGATTGGGATCTCGGCTCGTTCGAGGAACAGGTCGGTTCCGGACGAGGCGGCGGCCCACCACGGTCGAAACTCCAGCCGCTCGACTACTTGGAGTGAATCGTCACCCAGCCACAGCCGGATTCTCGCGAACACCAGCTCGGCTGGGCTGTTGAGATACCGGGCTGGCGATGAGACGAGCGCCCCGACGGCCAGCGCGCCATCGCCACGCCAGAAGGGCGCAAACGATAGCGCCGCCAGCACCCCCGCCGCCGCGACGCCCAGTGCAACCCTCCGACGTTCGGCGGGACCGCGCGCCCGTCGAAGGAGCGCGACCAGGTAGAGTGGGGCTAGCGCCGCCGCCGAGTACTTCACCAGCACGCCCCCGGCCAGGGCCGCCAGACCCACAACCGGGCGACGCCAGACTAGTCCGGCGGCGGCCAGGACGAGCAGGAGCGCCAGCACCGCATCGTTGTGGCCGCTGCCGGCGCTCTCGAGGATGACGAGCGGATTCCAGGCCCACAGCGCCACCCCGAGCGCCGCTCGGGATGGGTCTGATCGCCTCAACAGGCGCCAGATGAGGAAACTGGTGGCGATCACAGCCGCGGCTGGAACGAGTCTGAACAGCAGCAATGTCGGCCCAAGCTGCTCGCCGCCGAGCCAGGCACAGACCTCAGAGATCAGCGTCCACAGCGGACCATAGAAGTTCGGGACCTCGCGCCAGTCCACCAGTGGCAGGTAGGGGTCCTGGGGGAAGCGAATGGGCACGTCGACGTAGGGATTGCCACCATAGACGGCCGCGATGCGCCCGTTGAGGACGTAGCTAAAGAGATCCTTGGAGAAGAGCCGACGCGAGCACAGGCCGGTCAGCTCGAACACGACCGCGAAGAGCAGGACGACTCGGCCAGCTGAGAGGTCGGAGCGCCGACGCAATGCGCGCAGTGCCAGGACGTATGACCCGAACAGCGCGAGGAAACAGCCGACCTGCAGGCCGATGGCCAGAGGCGTCATTCCGATCCATGGCTTCAACAGCCTCATCTGGTCATGTATGGGTTGTCCGAGCAGCCACAGCCACGGCAGCAGCTCGTCCATGCCCGAGTCCGCTGTTAGCGGGACGAGTGGCGCCGGCACGAATGAGAGCACCAGCAGCAGTTCCAGCAGCAGGCCGGCCCAGACGAGACCGGCTAACCGACCCCGCCGCAGCGCGGAGCCGGGCCACTTTGACCAAAGGGACTCCCCAGCCGACTCGGTACAGCGGTCGGCATCGGTCCAGATGGGCGGAGCGAGTCGAGGGAGTGCCATGCTGGCGACGGCTGAGCAACGGCCCGGACCCGCCGAGCGTCTCATCGGCGGGGCGCGATCCTCGGGAGCTTGCAGCGCGAGGGCGTTTGGCTCCAACATTCTTGGACTCCCGCGGCCGGGCTGTCAAGGCTTTGCCAGACAGCGCCGTCTGGCTCACAACGTGGGGATTCGAGGTGGCGCGTGGCAGGCCTCGCACGCTGGATCGTCACGCCGGCGCTCATCATCTTCATCGCGGTCGTCGCGACCGCGCGTCTGGCGGCTGCTGGCAGTGCCGGCGATGGCGGCCCGATCATCGAGCTATCCCCACAGCAGAGCGGCATCAAGGGGATTGTCGGGCACTGGTGGTACCTCGACGCCAACCTGAGCCGCTTTGTCGATGCCTACGCCGACCTGGGCGTGACGACGGTCCGATTGACTACCGACTGGCGGCAGATCGAGCCCGAGGAGGGTCGGCGCGACTTCGCCCGAACCGACCGTCTGTTTGGCACCCTCCTGGGACGCGGGATCGAGCCGGTGCCCGTGTTCGCCACCATCCCCGCCTGGGCCTCGCTGAATCCGGACGACTGCCGGGCGGATGAGCTGGCCTGCCAACCCGATCCCGCCAAGCTCGAGGCTTTCGCTGCCACGGCTGCCCAAATCGTCGGGCGCTATCCGCGCATCACTCGATGGGAATTTTGGAACGAGCCGGAAATGTGGCCCGGAATGCGCGATCCGGCCGTCCATCAGGTCTGGTATCTTGCCTTCTACCAAGCTGCCAAACGCGCCAACCCCAGTGCGCGAATCGCTCTGGGTACGCTTACGGGCTGGGAGTTCGTGAACCGCCTGGATCCCAATCTCCCGTTCGACGCAGTCACGATGCACTCATTCGAGGACGAGCGGGGCGACCCGATCTACACGTCCCGCCTCGAACAGCTCCACGACGAGCTGGCGGCGCGCGGGCGGGGCGTTCCGCTCTGGTTGACCGAATACGGCTGGGACTCACGCTGGCTCAACGACCGCGGTCGGGCGGAGACGATCCGCTGGGTCTTCGATTGGCTGCGGGCTCACCCCTTCGTCGAGTTAGCCCATTACCATATGTTGCACGACACTGCGGACCCGCAGACGTGCTGTTTCGGACTGCTCGGTCCGCCTCCTGACTTCGAGCCCAAGCGTCTCGCCTACGACGCGTTCCGCGCCTATGTGGTGAGGCGGTAGGACAACCATCAGCGTGCAAGTCCTCCCCCGTTCGCGCGCATCCGACACGTTGCCGCTCACCCCAGAGCCGCCGTGGCCTGCAGACCGTGCCGCTCCGGCGCCGCGTGGCTTCCGCCCTCGCCTTCCGGGACTTGCACAGATTCTCGTGGCCGGTCTCGCGCTCACCGCCGCGACGCCGCTGCTGAGCGGCCGAATGGTGGCGGGACACGATGCGCTCGAGCACGCTACGCGAACGGCGGAGTACGCTCGCGCCCTGGCCGACGGGATCTGGTGGCCAGGCTGGGCACCAGATCTAGGGCATGGCTACGGCGAGCCGGTGTTCATGTTCAACCCGCCCCTCTTCTACGTCCTCGCGGCCGTGCCGGTCCTGGCAGGACTGCCGGTCGTCTCGGCCGTTAATCTGGCCTGCATCCTGCTGCTGGCGATTGGCGGGCTAGGCATGTATGCGTGGTCCGTGCGGTTCCTGGGCAAGCTGGGCGGGTTGGTGGCGGCGACGGCGTACGTGTGGGCGCCATACGTGCTGCTCGATCTGTACGTTCGACAGGCACTCACCGAGCTGGCGGCTGCTTGCGTGCTTCCCTGGTCACTCTGGGCTCTGGCCCGCACCTGTGAGGCGCCCGGGCGTCGGCGTGTGGCGTTGGCCGCCGTCGCGGTGGGGGGGCTGCTGCTGACCAGCACCCCGGCCGCGGTCGTCACCGCCCCGGCCCTCGTCGGGCAGATCATTGCTCTCTTCCATGCGCGCCGCCCGGCCGCGGCCGCTCGCAGCCTGGCGGCCTTGGCGCTCGGCGCTCTGCTGTCAGCAAGCTTCTGGGTGCCTGCGCTAACGGAGCGCCAGCAGGTCCGTTTCGATCGACTGTTGACCGGGCAGCCCGCCTATTACAACCACTTCGTCGAGCCGTGGCAGCTGTTGAGCTCGAACTGGGGCTACGGCGTGTCCGTGCCCGGGCCTAACGACGGCATGGGGTTCGGACTCGGAGAAGCGCACCTTGTGCTGGCCGCCTGCGCGCTGGTCCTCATCTTTGGGCGGCACGCGCGGGGCGTGGTCGGCCGCCAGCTGTGGTTGGCGGTCGCCCTGGTGGCTCTCGGCGCCGGGCTTTCCATGGAGCTGACGTCGCCGATCTGGGATCGCGTCGCGGTGCTCCAGTACCTCCAGTTCCCGTGGCGCTTTCTACTTCTCGCCGCGCTCGGGTGCGCGACTCTCGCCGCGGCGCCCGCGACGCTGCTGAGTCGCCGCCATCCCTCGGCGGCCACCGCCGCGGCCGCCCTCAGCATATCCCTGATCGTCGTGTGCAGCTGGGGCCGCGCACAGCCGGGCGATCTCGTGGCGGCCTTCGACGAAAAATTCACCTCCACGGCGATCGCGAACCGAGACCGCGCTCAGGGTACCGCTTACGAGTACGAGACGATCTGGACCGAGGGCCGACCCGGCCAACCGGCTCGTTCGCGCCTGCTCATCCAGAGTGGGTCTGCAGACATTGTCCAAGTTGGCGGCTCTTCACAGCAGCAGCGCTTCAAGCTAACGGCGCGCACGCGCACCCGTCTCCGCCTGAGCACCTTCTATTTCCCCGGTTGGCGCGTGTTCGTCGACGACCACGAGCGGCCGATCGAGTATTGGAATCCCAGTGGCCTCATCGAATTCGTGGTCGAGCGTGGCGAGCACGTCGTCGAGGCGCGCTTCGAGCCGACCCCCGAAGGCTGGCTTGGCCGAGCGCTGGCCGGACTAGGGCTCCTAGCGCTCGTCCTGACGTTCGCCTGGGGAGCTTCCTGGCCCGCGGTGGGTGCTATCTGGATACGCGGTGCCACCCGCATCCCCCCGCCCCTTCCCCCTCAAGGGAGGAAGGCCTTACCCCCCGCCCCTCTTCCCTTGAGGGAGCGGGGCGGGGGGTGAGGGGAGGAGGGCCCAGCGTGATCGAGGCTGGTATCGCCGCGCCGGCCGTCGTCTCAGCTTGACACATGGCGCCGGCGGTCGCCGCTCCGCCAAGCCTGATTCGGGCTCGCCGTTTGCTCGGGGCCGCCTTCGTCCTGCTGCTTGCCACGGTCACGCTGGGATTGAGCTGGGACCGCTCCTGGCACGCCACGCACGCGTTCGACTCGTTCTACTCGCCCCCGCACATCTTCATCTACTCGCTAAGCATCCTGACGGTGGGGCTGGTGTCCGGCATCACCATCACGCCGGGCCTTCGGCGTTGGTTTGGTTCCGGTTTCCGAGTTCCGGCTGTCCCCTTCGCAGTCCCAGGTCCTCTGGCCATCGCGTGCGTCGGCCTGGCCATGCTCGCGCTGGCCGCAGCCCTCGACGATGTCTGGCATTCAAATTTCGGCCTGGACGAGACCGGCTGGTCGACACCTCACGCGATGCTCGGCTGGGGCTGGCTAATCACCTTCCTCGGCTTCGTGGCCTGTCGACTGGCCCTGAGAGCCTACTGGCCGCTGCGCTGGTTCGTGGCCGTGCTCATTGGGCTGCTAGCGATCGGCTTCTCGGCCACGCCGTTTCTCGGGCCGCTCAATCGCAACCATCTGCCAGAACAGGTGCAGGCGATCGGAAGCATCCCCGTCCTCGCGGCGCAGACTGCCGCGCAGCACAAGTTCCGCATCGAGGTGGATTGGAACCTGTCGAGGACGAATCCTGTCCTGCTGCCGCTCGGGGCGCGGTGGGCCGGCGCGGCGCTCGGCCTTCTCCGCGCCGTCGACCGGCGCGCCAGGGTGTTCCTGGCGACGCTAACCCTGTGGACACTTCTCACCGCGCTCGGCGGACTGGGAGCCTCGCGCCGGCTCGACCAGTTCCTCCACCTTCAGCTAGCCACAGCGCCGGCGGCCTGGCTCCCGCTGCCGCTGCTTCCCGCCGGGATGCTTCTCGGCGGCCTGATCGCGCTCCGCGTTCCGGAGCAGTGGGCGTGGTCCGTGGCCGGGGTGGCGTTCGGGCTGTGCGTTCTGCTGGTCTGGGGCGCGTCCTCCGCAAATCGCGCTCGCCCTACTCGCGGCGCCGGCAACGGTCCTCGGCTCCTCGATCGGCCAGCGGGCCTATCGTGTCCTCGAGGACCCTAGCCGGGCGGGGGTCAAGATGCTCGCGCTGGCCGGCGTGGGCGTGCCCTTCCTGTTCGGCCTGGTCGATCTCTACCTGAGACACACGACCCCGTAGCTCTCGCCGCCTCCCTCGTCGGGTGTAGAATGGCGCCCAGGAGGCGTTCTGATGGCGACCGTCGCCGCCCCGGTCCAGGGTGTCGGGCTGCGCTCACGGGCGGAGGCGCGGACCACGGCAGACGAGCGCGAGAGCCGCTTTCGCCTCTGCATGGCCGCGGCGCTTCTCGGTTGGGACCTGGTGCGTATCCTAGGCGGGGCCTGGGATATCGCCTGGCACGTCCTGATCGGCCGCGACTCGTTCTGGTCGCCGCCCCACACCATGCTCTACCTGGGAGTCAGCGGGGCCGGCGCGATCGCCCTGGCAGTCGTCCTGATCGAGACCTGGCGCTTCCGCCGTGGCGGCGAGGGTGTGACGGAGACCAACAGTGTGGCATTTGGTCCCTTCCGCGCTCCGATCGGCTTCTTCGTCGTCGGCTTCGGCGCCCTCACCACAGTCGTCTCGGCGCCACTGGATGGCCAGTGGCACATGCAGTACGGGCTCGACGTCACGCTCTGGGCGCCATTTCACGTCATGGCGATGTTGGGCGGCATGATCACGGCCGTGGGAGTTATTTACATCCTCGCGTCGGAGGTGAATCGACGCGCGGCCCGCCAGGCCGACCAACGCCGCTGGCTCGGGTTCGCCGGTCCACAGTGGATGCTGGGCCTGGCCTTCGCGCTGCTCTCGAGCGGCATGCTCGGCGCCATACGACCGGCCCGCGCGTTGTATCCGTTCACGGAGCTTGGCCCGATCCGGCTGCTCACGTATCCGATCCTGGTCGGCTTTGTCGTTGGGTTCATCCTGGTCGCAATGGCCTGGACCAACAGACGAGTTGGTAGCGCGGCCATGGTTGCGGGCTTTCAGATCGTCATCCAGATCGTCGTGGTGGCCTTCATTACGGCCGCCCTGTCCACAGTCGCGTCTGTTCAGGAACTGGCCTACCGTCGGCTCGACGGCGCCTTTGGGCCAGCGCTTCGAGACTTCGCTTGGACCGGCGAGACCTTTGGCAGTCCGATTGGCCTGATCGTCGCGGCGGTTGTGATCGAGTTACTCGTCATTTCGGCCGCGCGGCGAGGGGCCACGACCAGGCGGAGCGCGTGGCTGATGGGAGGGGCTGGCGCGCTGGCGAT
>WNFU01012811.1_pt1 | contig 11393 bp, 9 predicted proteins | sample 5400121 | NCBI WGS metagenome assembly WNFU01 (sample SAMN13153360, study PRJNA577476) | soil metagenome | isolation source: 100 cm soil or saprolite under grassland replicate 1 | place: USA:California | collected 2016-06-15
TGGGGTTGCTAGCAGCGTCGGGGCCAGTCGAGATGGGGCCGTGGATTGAAGGGACCGCGTTAAAGGTGGCTGGAATAGGCGCGCCCGGCTGTTGCCCATCCAGAGCCCAATCCCGAATGAACACTGGATTCCTCGGATCGCTCAGGTTGAATACGATAATGTGGTTGCCCGGCCTCCATGCCGTGTCAGTGCTCCGTCTACCGACGAGCCAAGCGATGCCGGTGTCACACTCCCACCAATTCTTGTGGGTACCCGTGAGACTCCCGATGACAGGATTACCGCCAGCGACTGTTCGCACACCGACGGGGTGGCTCGGGTCTGTTGTATCCCAAATTTCATGCGCGGAATTGGAATACGACCTGAGCATGAACACCTTGCTCTTATCGGCGGCCTGAGTGTTCGGCAATGTGCTGCCGTCGCAAACTCGGACCATTTGAGCGCCGCCGTTCCCGGTGGTCCCGACAGGGATGTGGGCGAGATATTCCGGGTGCGCCGGATCGGTGACATCGACAAGCGACGTGCCGTTCGGTTCATTGGCTTTGGTGAGGGGATTAAATGATGGCAGGGGTTGCCCGGTCACCGGGTTTGTTCCCAGTGGATGGTGGCCTGCGTAGAGGATGTATTTCCCGCCCTGCTTGTGAACCGTGGGCTGGTACGTCGAGCGCGACTGGAGGTCATTGGTGCCGACCAACTGCATGTTCTTGTGCTGGGCTGCGTGGGCGAGTTTGTTTCCCTGTGATGGCTGTTGTCCCTGCGCAAGACCGGAACTGAGTCCCCAGATGAGCAAGGCAGCAACCACAAATGCGACCATTGAAACGACGCTGTCTAATAGCTTCTTCATGTGAGCCTCCTATTTCGTTCTCGTTGTTTCTTGACCTGCTCCTACCTTCCTGTCAGCGTCTATGACGAGTTTTCAGCTCTTGTCAAATAAATTGTTTTGATACTATGATTCGTTTTTCCGATGGATGTTTCGACTGATTTTCTTAGGACTTTCTTGGCGGTGTGTGAATGCAAAAGTTTCACGCACGCGACCGCTAGAGTGCACAAGTCCCAAGCTGCGATTAGTACGCAAATCGCCAAGCTTGAAGAGCAAGCCGGTTCGAAGTTCATAGATCGCTCCCAGCGACAATTCAGGCTCACGCAGGAAGGAGAACTATTTCTCAATTTTGCGCGCGAGATCGTCGCCAAGACCAACGCCGCGCAACAATCAATACAGGCGCTACACAATGGACTTAGGGAGGAGGTGCGGATCGGCACGACGAGATCGGTTGGGATTTACATTTTACCCGACGTGATCAGCAGCATTGCCAAAAATTTTCCTAATCTGAAAATCTCCTTGCTGACGCAGGGCCGAACGCTCACATACGAGCGTCTCCAACAAGGCAGCGTGGATCTTGCGATCGTTTTGGCCGATGTTGTGCCGAGAGGATTTTTTGCCAAGCCGCTGAGATCCGAGCCTCTGTGCTATGTCATTACCCCCAAACACCCATTGGCTAGAAAAAAAACTATTTCGAAGCAAGAGTTAAAGACTGTTCCTTTCATCTCCGGTATAAAAGGCAATGATTTTTCCGAAATGATTGACGAGGTCTTTGAGAAAGAAGGCATTCCCAGACCCACAGGAGACATCACCATAAATAATCTTCGGGTAAGAAAGGAGGCCGTACGGGCCGGTGTTGGAGTCACTGTCTTGCCCAGTTTTACAGTGAGGGACGAGGTCCAAAGCAAAACTCTTAAAGTCCTTGCGATAGAAGGAGGTCGCTTACCGGAAACTCAGTTAATGATCGTCGAAGCGCGTCGCCGCTCTCCAAATGCTAACGTGGAACTGGTGAAGAAAGCTCTCGAAGAAAAGTTGGCAACGGGGAGCCGTCACCACTGATTTACTGTTAACCCATCTCACCGCGCCGGATTCACAACGCACCCGTCTCCTTGCCCTTACCACTTCTTTCTCCTCTAACCACACTTTCTTTCTCCTCTAACCACACTTTTTGGCCGCCCATTCATTGAACAACAGTCCCTCTATGTCGCGTGGGGGGTACTGACGAGTGACAACTTGCTTTACCCATCCACGAGTGATAGACGCCCATCCATCCCAGATACATTACGGGAATAAGAATGGAGAAGGAGGACACAAAATGAAACTCACTTTCCATGTTTTCCTCTTGCTCGTAACGCGACTCTTTTTTCTCTCCTTGAACTCCGCCGCGGCGTGGGAGCCAACCAAGCCCATTGAATTTATCATTCCCGCTGGCACGGGTGGTGGCGCTGATCAAATGGCGCGACTGATTTCGGGCGTTGCGGAAAGGCGCAAGCTGTCTCCACAACCTCTGATCGCCGTCAATAAATCCGGCGGTGGCGGCGCCGAAGGTTTTCTCTACGTCAAGGAGAAAAAAGGCGACCCGCATGTCATCATCATCACGCTATCGAATCTTTTCACCACGCCGCTTCACACCGGCATTCCGTTCAATTGGAAGGATCTCACGCCGCTGGCGCGTATGGCGTTGGATCAATTCATGCTCTGGGTGAACGCGGAGACGCCCTACAAAACAGCCAAAGACTATATGACCGCCGTCAAGGAACAATCGGGCGGAGCCAATCGCATGAAGATGGGCGGCACCGGCTCGGCGCAGGAAGACCAAATTATCACGATCCAGTTGGAACAGGCTCTTGGCGTTAAGTTTACCTACGTCCCGTTCAAAGGCGGCGGCGAGGTCTGCGTCAACCTCGTTGGCAAGCATGTCGACTCGACGGTAAATAATCCGGCGGAATGCGCGAATCAGCCGACGATCAAGGAAGCACTGGGAGTCGACATTCAGTACCTCATGCTTCGCGGCATTTTTGGCGCGCCGGGGATTTCGAAAGATGCCGTGGAGTGGCACACCGACTTCTTGAAAAAGATTTATGAATCAGCCGAGTTTAAGAAATATGTTTCAGATGGCGCTCTGAAGCCCGCTTTTCTTACCGGCCCTGAGTACGTCAAATGGGTCGAAGAAAACGAAAAGCTCCACCGTGACCTGATGGCGAAAGAAGGGCTAATAAAAAAATAGCATGCGCACAGCTGACCGTATCACTTGATGATCGTTGAGGCGCGTCATCGCTCTCCGAATGCCAATGTAGAACTGATAAAGAAACCTCTTGTAGAAAAGTTGGCGGTCTCGAGGCGTCACCAAAGCTGAATTTTAGGCGCGATCCAAAAGGACGCGCAGATTTTTCTCCCACACAACCCATTTTTCAGTTTCCGATAATCTCCCAATACTCACCTCCCTGCTGGCAGGTTTCCTTGCCGCCCCGCATGGGAGTGCTTGCTCAAATCCCCTTTGCCAACTGCTGCCTTCTTCCCCAACCACCAAATGTTGCGCGCGCCATTTATCAGGCAAAAGCCCATTTGTTTGGCAAAGGATTGGCAAATACCATTTGCGTTGCACGGGCACAAGTGATAATCGGCTTCCCAGAATGGAGAAGGAGGATCCAAAATGAAACTCACTATCCATGTTTTCCTCTTGATCGTAACGCGACTCTTTTTTCTCTCCTTGAACTCCGCCGCGGCGTGGGAGCCGACCAAGCCCATTGAATTTGTCATTCCCGCGGGCACCGGCGGGGGCGCTGATCAGATGGCGCGACTCATTTCCGGCATCGCGGAGAAGCACAAGCTTTCCCCGCGTCCTTTGATCGCTGTCAACAAGTCCGGCGGAGCGGGCGCCGAAGGCTTTTTGGAAGTGAAGGGCAAGAAAGGCGACGCGCACGCGATCATCATCACCCTCTCTAATCTCTTCACCACACCGCTCGCCACCGGTGTCCCCTTCAACTGGAAGGATCTGACTCCGGTTGCGCGCATGGCGCTCGACCAATTCATCCTGTGGGTAAACGCCGAGACGCCTTACAAGACCGCCAAAGAGTACATCGCCGCGGTGAAGGAGCGCTCCGGCGGCGACAACCGGATGAAGATGGGCGGCACCGGATCGGCGCAGGAAGATCAGATCATCACGATCCAGCTCGAGCAGGCGCTCGGCCTGAAGTTTACCTATGTGCCGTTCAAGGGCGGCGGCGAAGTCTGCGTCAATCTCGTCGGTAAACATGTGGACTCGACGGTGAACAATCCGATTGAGTGCGTGAGTCACTGGAAGAACGGGAGCGTGCGTCCGCTCGCCGTCTTCGACACGGCGCGCATTCCGGCCGCGGATTGGAAGGGAATTCCCACCGTCAAGGAGGCTCTGGGCGTCGACATCCATTATCTGATGCTGCGCGGCATCTTCGGCCCTCCGGATATGCCCAAGGACGCCGTCGAGTGGTACACAGGCTTCCTCAAAAAAGTTTACGATACGCCGGAGTTTAAAAAATATCTCGAAGACGGAGCGCTCAAGCCGGCCTTCGCGACCGGCCCGGAGTACGTCAAATGGGTGGAGGAAAACGAGCAGCTCCACCGCGATTTGATGGCCAAAGGCGGTCTGCTTAAGAAATAGATCCGATGCGCGCCGCAGAACTCGTTACGGCATCGGTGTTGATGCTGCTCGGCGGCGTCGTCCTTTTCGATGCCGTTCGGCTCGGCTTCGGGTGGGGGCCGGACGGGCCTAGAAGTGGATTCTTTCCATTCTGGCTGGCCTTGATCATGGTCGTCGTGTGCGGCGTGATTCTCGTACAGGCCGCGCGGGGCGGACAGGGCAAGAGCTTCGTCAGCCGCGAGCAGCTGAATTCGGTCCTCAAGGTGCTCTGGCCCGCGACTGCGGCGGTCGCGCTGATGCATTTCGTCGGCCTCTACGTCGCTTCCGCGCTTTACATGGGCTTCTATATGCGATGGGTCGGCCGTCACTCGTGGGTGACAGTCATTGCCATCGCTCTTGGCCTCTCAATCGGCTCCTTCCTGATTTTCGAGAAATGGTTTCTCGTGCCGATGCCCAAGGGGCCGCTCGAACAGTGGCTGGGTTATTAATCGATGGGCATCGAGAACCTTTTACTCGGCTTTCACATCGCGATCACGCCCTTCAACCTGTTTGTGGCCGTAGTCGGCATCTTACTAGGCACGATCATCGGCGTGCTCCCTGGATTGGGAGGGGCCAACGGGGTGGCCATTCTGCTTCCCGTGACCTTCACCATGCCCCCGACCTCCGCAATCATTCTTCTCACTTCGATCTACTGGGGCGCGCTTTTCGGGGGCGCCATCACCTCGATACTTTTTAACATTCCCGGCGAGCCGTGGTCGGTCGCCACGACCTTCGACGGTTATCCGATGGCGCGCCAGGGACAGGGCGGCCAGGCTCTCACAGGCGCGTTTACTTCGTCGTTCATAGGGGCCTTTTTCTCCATTGTGCTCATCACTTTCTTCGCGCCCGTCCTCGCGCAGATCGCTCTCAGGTTCGGCCCGCCGGAAATCTTTGCTATTCAATTTCTGACTTTTTCCAGTTTCGTGGGGCTCGGCGGCGGCAACCCGCTCAAGTCGCTGGTATCGATTCTAATCGGCTTTATCCTCGCCACCGTCGGGCTCGACATCGTCACCGGCCAGCTGCGCCTTACGTTCGGATTCACTGAGCTCATGAAAGGCTTCGATTTCATCATCGCGGTCATCGGCTTGTTCGGCATCGGCGAGATTCTGCTGAGCGTCGAGGAGGGGCTGAGCTTTCAGGGCACGAGGACGGGGATGAACCTGCGCGTGGTGCTCGACACCTGGAAAATTTTACCGCGCTATTGGCGCACGTTTGCGCGCAGCTCATTTATCGGTTTCTGGATGGGTTTCAAACCGGGGGGCGCGACACCGGCGTCATTCATGAGCTATGCCTTTGCCAAGCGTTTCTCCAAAAACGCCGACCGATTTGGCAAGGGCGAGCTGGAAGGGGTGGTGGCGCCGGAGACTGCGGCCCATGCCGCAGGCATCGCTGCGATGCTGCCAATGATCACACTGGGGATTCCCGGCTCGCCCACAGCTGCGGTCATGCTCGGCGGCCTGATCATTTGGGGATTGCAGCCCGGTCCGCTGCTATTCAAAGAAAATCCGGATTTCGTCTGGGGGCTCATCGCGAGCATGTACACCGGCAACGTCATCGGCGTGCTCATGGTATTGGCCTTCGTGCCGCTGTTCGCGGCCATACTGCGCATACCGTTCGCGATCTTGACGCCGCTCATCGTCGTGGTCTGCGCGATCGGATCTTACGCCGTGCACAACAGCATGCTCGATATCTGGTACATGCTGATCTTTGGCGTGATCGGTTACGTCTTCAAAAAGCTGGACTATCCCCTGGCGCCGTTCGTGTTGGCGCTGGTGCTCGGCGACATGGCGGAGAACGCGCTGCGCCAGAGCCTGATCATGTCGCAAGGGTCGCTGGCGATTTTCTTCATCCGGCCGATCGCGGGAGCGATCACTTCGGTAGCCGTCTTCTTTTTCATCCTGCCCATCATCACCCCGTGGTGGCGGCGAATGCGCGGCGTGCCTCCAGCACCGCTCAAACCGATCGCCATGGATTCCTGACCCAGACAGCCGTGGGAAATGTCGACGACACGGCCGGCGCCGGCCAACACGTCGTAGAATTTACCTGTGGCTCTGGATCGGTTAAATCGCCTGCGCCACACACAAGACCGCGCGCGCGTAGACGGGCCTTCAATGAAACAAAAGACTTTTGTAAGTAGAGGGATGGCATCGGTACTGCGATTTGGATTAAGATACCTTTCACTCGGCTCTGATTGGAAAGGAGCAGTTATGAAAACACGCTGGTCCCGTCGTGACTTTCTAAAAAGCACTACCGCTGCCGTCGTGCTCGGCGCCGCGGAAAGAGCCTTGGGCGCGGCTGCAACCTCATTGCCCAAGCGTCGGCTGGGAAAAACCGGCGAAATGATTTCTTGCATCGCCTTCGGCTCCGGCACCCGTTTTTGCTCCATTGAAAACGAAGAGGCTGCACAGGGCCTGCTCGAACGAGCTTTCAATCTCGGCATCAACTACTTCGATACCGCCGGCTCATATACGCGGCGCCCCATCGAACGATTGAGCGAGAAGCGGCTCGGCGAGTTTTCCAAGAAGCGGCGCAAAGAAATTTTTCTCGCCACCAAGATCGATCCCAGAGATCGCGACGGCGGGCACCGTTCCGTCGAGGCGAGCCTAAAGTTTCTGCAAACCGACTACATCGATCTGATCCAAATCCACAGTTTGAGCAATCTCGAAGACCTCGAACGCATCAGCAGCTCCAACGGCGTCCTTGCCGCCGTCAAGGAGTTGAAGAATCAGAAGGTGGCCCGCTTCATTGGCATCACCGGCCACAACGACGGTGCCGCAATGACCGAAGCGCTGCGCCGACACGACTTCGACACGGTTCTGATGGCGCTCAACGCCGCGCAATCCGCCAATCCGATCGCACAACGAAAAATGGAACCGATCCCCGCGTTCGAGCAATCCGCCTTGCCGGTAGCGTTGCAGAAAAACATGGGCATCCTGTCGATGAAAGTCATGGGACAAGGAATGCTTGTCGGCAACGGTGCCGGCCGCGCCTCCGCTGCCGAGCTTCTGCAATTCAATCTCAGCCAACCCGTCGCCAGCGTCGTCATCGGTTGCGAACAACTCGCGCCACTCGAACAAAACGTCCAAGCGGCACTGAACTTCACACCGATCAGCGAAAGCGGCAGGCAACGCTTACAAGAAAAAGTTGCCCCGTCGCGCTCGGCATGGGAGAATTTCCTTCGAACGCACGAGGATTCGTTACCAGTGTGAGGAAATGAAACGTTCGCGCAAGGATGAATTAGTGTGGAAAGCGCGCCGAAATACGGCCACTACTTGAATGGCTTGAATTGCAATACTTTCAGTTGCAGAGGCGCAACGGAATCATCGACGGTCCCCTCAATCGAGATCGAGCCTTCGGAGAGAATTTTAGGAGACCCCACCAGAAGAAACTTATCTTTACCCGCCACAAAGAACCGCTTACTCCCTTCTTCATGGACACGGCCCCGGGCAATAATTCGGAACCGCACCACCTCCACTTTCGCTTTTGCCACGGCCGCGCGAATATTCCATGGCTGGAAACTAGCCCCCGACTTATAGGTAACCTGGAATCTCTGCTCCGAGACGCTTATGGAAATCTTGTCGACACCGTCCAGGCGTCTTAGAGCGATCTCCATGACCGCCGCGCAAGAAGGTCAGGTAATTCCCTTTGCATCCGCCATCACCTTGCTCACCTGCGCTAATACCGGGGTTCCTACCATCAGCACCAGCAACACCGGCAACCAAATTTGTGTCCGCCGCTTCATTTCCAAATCCCTTTGCCAGCCGATGTCACTTCATACGATTGAGAGATAAATCTCTTACCAGTAACGAAACCATAGCACGACCCAGGAACCCAGGACTGCGAGATTCACTACCAGGCTGGCGCCGAGAATCGCCTTGACTCCCACGGTGCGCAGAGCAGGCAGCTGGCGCCGCACGAGCCAGCTCTCATAGGCGAGCGATCCGAGCGCTATCGTGAGGAAAACCGGCTGCAGGCGCTGCAGCCATAACAAACAACTAACGCTCAGCAATGAAAGTAAACCAAGTCCTGCCAGGACTTGAGGTAATACTCATCAACTGGGCAGCAGCAGGGCGGCGATGATGGACAAAAGTCCCGATCGTTTCGGATCCGTTTCCATATCGAAATATATACGAACCGGCTGTTCCGACTGTCAAGATTTGGGCGAGTCAGGGAACTAAAGGCGGTCTTCGTCGCCTTGCATTCTTCTCGCCGGGCCACACGGGTTTACGCCAAGGCCACCAGCACGGGCGGCTCGGGCAACCATCGTCCGCCGATCAAACTGTAGAGCCCGCTTTATCTTGACAGCATGGCGTCGCATATAATAGCTCTGGCTCAACTACGTAGAGTAGATTCCTGGACGGAAGGGGCAGAAATTTATGAGCGGGAGTTATCGATTGCGATGGACTTATCGGGTGATGTTTCTGACTCTAATGGCGGTGATCACCGGATGGATCTTGGTGGCGGGGAATGTCAAACTTCCCGAGCTTGTCACCGCGGCCTTACGGCAACCCACCGGCTCTGCCGACCTAGTCTATTACGATCCATTGCCTGCAGGGGCAATGGACGACGAAAAGTGCGAGTGGGTGCCTGCCAGCGCCGGCACCGTTCTCGCGGCCGCTCCGCAAGACGGAGCTCCGGCCCTTGCTGACGCGTCCGGGAAAAAACCGGTGCGCATGATCCGCGACCGCTACGCTTCTTATAGCGCCGTGGCGGTAGATCCCAGCAATAACGAAGTAGTTCTCACCGACGAAAACCTGTTCAATGTGCTGGTCTATAACCGGTTGGCCAATACGTCTGCCGCTGCCAGAACCGAGCCGAAGCGCGCCATCGGCGGACTGAAGACCAAGATCGAGTTCCAAAGCGGCGTCTATATCGACCCTAAGAACAGCGATATTTACGCCGTGAACAACGACACGGTGGATACACTCGTGGTCTTTTCACGTCAGGCCAAAGGGGATGTGCGCCCCGATCGTGAGCTTCAAACCCCACATGGAACATTTGGCATAGCCGTGGATGAGGAGCACCAGGAGCTTTTGCTTACCGTGCAACATGATAGCGCCGTGGTAACGTTCGAAAAGACCGCCGAATCCGAAGACGCGCCCATCCGGCTTCTCCAGGGCGAACACACTCTGCTTGCGGACCCGCACGGAATCGCTTTGGATACGAAAAATGACCTGATATTCGTCACCAACCATGGCAGCGTCCATCAGGTTCGCCCGGGCGCTGTGGCCACCAGTGGACGCAGGCGGGACCGCAATCTTCAAAAATCGAATTGGCCGCTGGGATTCAGCAATGCCATCCCTGGTTCCGGCAAGATCTTGCCTCCTTCCGTTACGGTTTATCCCCGAACCGCCAGCGGCGACGCCGCTCCGCTTCGTGTCATTCAAGGCCCCAACACTCAAATGAACTGGCCGACGGGAATTGCCTTTGATCCGCGGCGCAACGAACTCTACGTCGCCAATGACATGGGAGATTCGATCTTGGTCTTCAATGCCTCCGCGAGCGGCGACGTGGCGCCGATCCGAGTTCTCAAAGGTCCCAAGACTATCATGAAAAATCCCACCGGGATCCACGTCGATACCAACAACGACGAGCTCTGGGTGGCCAACTTCGGCAACCATACAGCGACGGCCTATAAACTCAGCGCGGCCGGCGACACAGCGCCTTTGCGCGTCATCCGCAGCGCGCCGGCCGATCAACCGACCTTGAGCATCGGCAATCCGCACCCGGTGGCCTATGACAGCAAGCGGGAACAGCTTCTCGTACCCAACTGAGTGGTGCATCCGCAGATTGCGGCATTCGCCAGGCTGGCGGATGGAAATGCCAAACCAGTTCGGAAAATCGAAGGACAAAAGACGCTGTTAGGGCGGACCATGCACTCCATCGCCTACGATGAAATTCACGATGAGTTCGTCGTGCCGCAGCAATTCGGCCAGGCGATACTGACTTTTCGCGGCGGCGCCGATGGTGAGGAAGTTCCGGTTCGGGTGATCCAGGGTTCACTCACCCAGCTGCGCAATCCCGACCGGCTGGCGATCGATCCGGTGCACAACGAAATTTTTGTTCCCCAGGGGAATGCGGTTCTGGTCTTTCCGCGGGAAGCAAAAGGAAACGTGGCGCCGATCCGAGTTCTAAAGGGTCCCGACACGCAGCTGGGCGCCAGCGCGCTCGCCGTCGATCCGGTCCATGACTTACTCATTGTCGGCGGCAACGTGAGAGGCAGGGGCAGCCGCCTGCTGATTTTTAACCGCACGGACGAAGGAAATGTGAAACCCAAAGGGGTCATCGGCGGCCCCAACAGCGGCCTCACACAGATCAGCGGACCCTTCGCGGTCTATCCACCCAAAAACGCGATCGTCGTGAGCGTCCGGGGATCGAGCAGCGAGAGCAACGAGATGTCCTCCGATGAATGCTTTGTCGGAGTGTGGAGCACCCAAGACAACGGAGATGTACCCCCGCGCTGGACCATCGGCGGGCCCAAGGGGATCTTGCGGATGGTGCGCGGGGTCGATCTAGACCCCAAAAACAAGAGTGTCATCGTTACAGATAAGAGGCTCAATGCTGTGTTAACATTTTACTTCCCCGAGATGTTTTAATTTGGAAACTTCAAAAGGCAGCGGTGGCAGTGGCATAGTTTTCGATCACTGCTCTCCGCTCTAGTTACTTGTAAATGAAACCTCGGTTGAAAGCGAAATTTTTAGGGAGCGTAAAAAGGAAGCATTTTATGTTCCATCAGAATTGTCACTCGCGAACACTTTTTCAAATCACTATGGGACTAGTTATGTTGGTGGCTGTAGCCGAGGCACCAGCGCAGCTGGGATCGCGGGAAACCAAAGAATGGATTCAAAATCTAGACCGGCCGGAAAGGATCGCCGGGCTCAAGATAGACAAGGTCTTGCCGCTGCTGAAGCTAAAGCC
>WNFU01011026.1_pt1 | contig 11390 bp, 12 predicted proteins | sample 5400121 | NCBI WGS metagenome assembly WNFU01 (sample SAMN13153360, study PRJNA577476) | soil metagenome | isolation source: 100 cm soil or saprolite under grassland replicate 1 | place: USA:California | collected 2016-06-15
CCTGCTCCAGGATTACCGACCGGTCGCAATCGGCGATTTCGCTGTCGATCTCGACTCCGCGGTTGATCGGGCCCGGATGCATGATCAACACGCCTGGTTTGGTCTTGGCCAAGCGCGCTTTGTTCAGCCCGAAAAGGGTGGCATATTCGCCGATACTCGGAAACATCGTCTTGCGTTGCCGCTCGTGCTGAATGCGGAGCAAGTTGATTATGTCGGCGCCAGCGACGGCTCCATCGACGTCGTAGGTCACGCGGCAACCCATCTGTTCAAAAATACGTGGCACCAATGTGCTTGGTCCACATAACGTTACCTTCGCGCCGAGCTTGGTGAGCGCCCAGATGTTGGAGCGGGCGACCCGGCTGTAAAGGATGTCGCCCAGGATCGTGACGTTAAGCCCTTCAATCCGGCCGGCCTTCTCCCGGATGGTGAACGCATCCAGCAAGGCCTGGGTGGGATGCTCGTGTGCACCGTCGCCGGCGTTGATCACGCTCGCATTGAGGAAACGCGAGAGAAAGTGCGGCGCGCCAGTGGCGCTGTGGCGGATGATGATAATATCCGCGTTCAATGCCTCCAGGTTGCGGGCCGTGTCTCTGAGTGTTTCGCCCTTCTTGAGCGACGAGGCCTCGGCCGTAAAGTTGATCACGTCCGCGGTGAGGCGCAGCGCGGCAAGTTCAAAGCTGATGCGCGTGCGCGTCGAAGGTTCGATGAACAGATTGATGACGGTCTTCCCGCGCAGAGCGGGAACCTTTTTGATCGCGCGCTCGCCGACGGCCTTAAAAGCCCGTGCCGTATCCAAGACAGTAATGATCTCCTCGGGCGTGAGCGATTCGATATCGAGCAGATGTTTTCGGTCCCAGCTCACTTTTTCTCCAGATAAACCACGTCTTCGCCCGCCATTTCATGCAGGCGAACATTGATCTGTTCGGTCAGCGAGGTCGGCACGTTTTTGCCCACGAAATCCGCTTTGATCGGCAGCTCGCGGTGTCCCCGGTCAATTAAGACGGCCAGTTGAATCCGTTTCGGCCGGCCAAAATCATTGAGTGCGTCCAGGGCGGCCCGGGTAGTGCGGCCGCTGAACAGAACGTCGTCCACCAGCACGAGCGTCTTGCCGGTGATGTCGAAGGGAATGACGGTAGGATGGATCTTCGGCGCCGCCTGCCGATCGAGGTCGTCGCGATGCATGCCGACATCGAGACTCCCCACCGGCACGGGATGGCCCCAAATTCCGTTCAAGGCCTGGCTGAGCCGCCGCGCCAGATACACGCCGCCACGCTGTACGCCAACGAGCACCACGTCCGTGCTCACGTCGTTGCGCTCGGCGATCTCATGCGCGATGCGGGTGAGGGCGCGTTGCAGCGCCGAGCCGTTCAGGATGAGGATGGGGTCCGACATGCGAAATCGAACCGGCCGGTCGTCGGAACCAGTTCGATTGGTTGGGAAGCTGTTTCCACGCGGTCCTTGGCGATCTCACTGGATCGCCTTAAAGGAATTGCCCCGAGCGGCACTCAGCGGGCCGGTGTCGGTCCTTGCGCCTCCTGGCGAGCCTTGCGCCACTTGGAGCGATGCTTGACGATCCAGTCGGTCAAGGCCCGTTCGAAGCCGATGTCGTAGCCGGCCTTTTCCGACTCGATCCACTTGTGTTTCAAAATCTCTTCGCGCTCGGCCTGAAACTCGCGGTAGAGCGAAGAGTTTTTCACGAGGTCGTTCGCTGTGGATTCAGGTCGGTCGCTCATAGAACCAAATTGTTGAACCCAGGGTTTGAGTTCACCGCAATGTAACATTGACCCGCTCCTTGACAACTCCAAACTGCGCGGGCGGCTGACTCGGGGCGCATTGATACCCGCCAGGAATTTTCGCCCTCGCCCCGCAAGGAACGAGTGGGGCGAGGGACAGGGTGAGGAATTCAACAGAATTGGCCTCCTCAACCCTCTCCTCCTTTGCCGGAGGAGACGGAAGACCTTCTCGCGCCGAGTGGTGGTGGTATCTGGATGCGCCCGCCGACTCGGATTCGGCCGATCGCGAAGGCCGTGCCGAAATCTGCGTTGCCTTGCATTTTCGGCGCATTTTGCCGGAAGGCAATGCGACAAGCTGCTCTGGCACGCGGACCATGCCACGGAGCTGATCCCGCAGCCGGACGCCCTCCGGGAGGTCGGTTCGTTTGAGCCAGGCACTCAAGCCGTCGAGACCGGGGAAAAGCACCCGCTCGTTGATATTGGCTTGGTCAAGTTTGTCGCGCACCTCCCATTTGAGGCCTCGAATCGGAGGCAGTGGTGTGGAACTTGCCGTGCGCATACTTTCTGAAGCTCTGCACCAGAGCCTTTTCGATCTTCCTATGGTGGCCGGAATATTCAGCCGGGAACTGTTCCCTACCATCTCAGGCGATTCAACCAGTTGAGACATGAAGGGAGCCGAGGCTTCAGCAGGAACCCGTCTCGGCTGAGAGAGGTGGTTGCTCATCTCCGCCGGGTGCGCCGTACGGTTATGGTGGCATCTTCACTTGACTTAGATCTGCACTTACCCGTACTGAACTACCATGCAAACTAATCTGTTGGCTAATGTATCGATTCAACAACTCAAACAGGCCATTACGATCCGGGAAAAGATTGACGGATTGCAGAAGGAACTGGATCGCATCGTGGGTGGCCAGTCGCCCACTACCAGGAATGCGGGCCCCCCGCGTAGGAAAGGCAGGCTCAGTGCGGCAGGCCGAGCTAAGATATCTGCGATGATGAAAGTCCGCTGGGCGAATCGCAGGAGACTAAAATCGCTTCGGGCCGCAAAAGCAGCAAGGACCACGACCGGCAAAGCGAATGGGAAGCCATCTCAGCGCGGTCAATTAAAAGCGCAGATCATTCGAAACCTTAAGGCCGCCGGGAAATCAGGAGTGACGGTCAAAGACCTGGCCGCCCGACTTGGGAGGAGTTATAGCAATGTCAGTGTTTGGTTCCACACCACGGCAAAGGGCCTGAAGGAAATCAAGAAAGTTGCACCGGGCCGCTTTGCGTGGATGTCTTGAGTGGCTCTGCCGCCTACCCGTACGACCGCGATCCCGGAACGCGCAATCGATCCAGGCGGGAGAGAGACGGCGCATGATTGTGGCCGGGCGCGAGTGAGCATGTACACATGCCCTGTCTATTCGCAATTCTCGCCTTGCTCGCTCCCCGGTTGGTGGTGGTACTGCTTTGGCTGTTCACCGACTGGTTTCGAGGGATTTTCAGCATGGTGCTCTGGCCAATCCTGGGTTTCGTCTTTTTGCCCACGACGCTGCTTTGGTACACAGCCGTACAGCACTGGTTCCACGGCCAATGGACGTTGTTTCCAGTGATCGGCATCATTGTGGCGCTGGCGATTGACGTGTCGCCCGCCAGTGGTCGGAAGAAAAACAAGTGAACCAAGCTCACCCAATGGGAGGTCTCCGTGCGGACGCAGGTCAAGGCGGGGCGGGTGCCAAGTTCCGACTTCACGGATGCGACCCGGACCAGGCGGAGGCGGCGGCCCGCCCGTTGGGATTCAAGGTTCTGGTGGAAACGACAGACAAAGCGTCTGAATTACGGGCTGCCGCAGCATCGGACTTGGTTCATCTTGGTCCCGCCGCCAAAGAAGCGGTGCCGTCCCTGATTGCAGCGCTCCAGGACGACGCTCCAAAAGATTAATCCGGCGGCAGCCTTTTCCGCTCAATGACAGGGCCTCGGAACATCGACAGGGCACGCGGTTCTGGCAATAACTCGCTTGCGACCACACGAAATTGACGATGCCCGGTGTCTGTTAAAGGAAGCTGTCAGCCTATGCGAAATTCAAATGCCATCGTTCCCGTTTTGGGACTCTGCGTCTCGATCCTCTGGTTGCAACCCATCAACGCGGCGGAATCCGTGCAAGATGTCAAAATCGACATCCCTTTCAAAAAGTTCGTCCTGAAGAACGGTTTGACGCTGATCGTTCACGAGGATCACAAGGCCCCCATCGTGGCGGTCAATCTCTGGTATCATGTCGGTTCAAAGAATGAAAAGCCCGGCAAGACGGGATTTGCCCACTTGTTCGAGCACTTGATGTTCACCGGCAGCGAGCATTTCAAAGGGGGCGCAGATCAACGGGCGTTTTTCGAGGCGATGGAACGGATCGGCGCGACGGATTTGAATGGTACCACCAGCGAAGACCGCACCGATTTCTTCGAAAACGTTCCCACCAACGCGCTCGACGTTGCCTTGTGGATCGAGTCCGACCGGATGGGCCATTTCATTGGAGCCATCGACCAGGCACGGCTCGACGTGCAGCGTGGGGTCGTCCAGAACGAAAAGCGCCAGGGTGAGAACCAGCCCTATGGCGTTACGGAGGAGTTGATCGTCAAGGGCACCGTGCCACCGGGACATCCCTATTCCTGGACGGTCATCGGCTCCATGGAAGACCTGAGCGCCGCGTCGCTCGACGATGTGCGCCAGTGGTTCGGTACTTATTACGGCCCGGCGAACACCGTGCTCGTTCTGGTCGGTGACATCGATGCGGAAACTGTCTTGAAGAAGGTCGAGCAGTATTTCGGGGACCTCCCGGCTGGCCCACCTGTTGCACGGTATGAAAAGTGGATTCCGAAGATGCTCGGCACCCGCCGCCAGTTGGTATCCGACCGCGTGCCACAGGCGCGGCTGTACAAAGTGTGGAACATTCCACCTTACGGCGAAGCGGACACGAGCTACTTGGAACTGGTCGCCCGCGTTCTGGCCTCCGGCAAGACTTCGCGGCTTTACAAGCGGCTGGTCTATGACCAACAGACGGCGACGGACGTGTCAGCGTACGTTGCTCCCCGCGAGATCAGCGGCCAATTCGGAATTGTCGTCACCGCCCGGCCGGGTGGTGATCTGGCGCGGATCGAAAAGGCGATGGACGAGGAACTGAGGCAGCTTTTGTCCAAAGGGCCAAGCCAAGAGGAACTGCTGCGCGCCAGGGCTGGGTTCCTTGCCGCCTTCGTGCGCGGCATCGAACGCATTGGCGGTTTCGGAGGCAAGTCGGACATTCTGGCGATGAACCAGACCTATCGCGGCGACCCGGGCTACTACCAGACGAGCTTGAACCACGCGCGGCAGGCAACCCGACGCCACTTGCAGACGGCGGCCAAGGCTTGGCTCACCGAGAACGTTTACATTCTCGAAGTCCACCCCTACCCGGCCTATGAAACCACCGGCAGCACCGTTGACCGCTCAAAGCTGCCTGAACCTGGCCCGCAAGGCGACGCAAAGTTCCCGACTTTTGAACGAGCCCAACTGTCCAACGGATTGAAGGTGGTCCTGGCCGAACGGCATTCGACCCCGGTCGTAATCTTCAGCCTGGTGGTGGATGCCGGGTCGGCGGCCGACCAATTCGCCCACCCCGGCACGGCGCGACTGGCAATGGATATGTTGGACGAGGGCACCGCCCGGCGCACGGCCTTGCAGATCAGCGACGAGTTGGCAGCCCTGGGCGCGAACCTCCATACTCAATCGAGCCTGGACGCTTCGAGCGTCAACTTATCCACGCTTGCTGCAACCCTCGACCGGGCGCTCGACGTGTACGCCGATGTCATTCTGAATCCCTCTTTCCCGAAAGCCGACTTCGAACGGTTGCAAAAGCAACTCATCGCGGGGATACAGCGGGAACGAGCCGAGCCGGTGAACATGGCGTTGCGGGTCTTCCCCAAAATCCTCTACGGCGCTAGTCACGCCTATGGCCATCCGCTGACCGGTTCCGGCACAGAGGAGTCGGTGGCGAAACTGACCCAATCCGGCATGAGGAATTTTCACGACACCTGGTTTAAGCCGAATAATGCCACACTGATCATCGTCGGCGACGCCACGCTGAATGAGATCAGGCCCAAGCTGGAAAAGCTGTTCGGCAGTTGGAAATCCGGCGATGTTCCGACCAAGAACGTCAGCAAGGTGGAACAGCAAAGGAAATCGGCGGTCGAGTCTGGAATTCGCGAACTGGGTTGGGGCGAAATCCAACTGCTCGATGCCGATGGCAACCCGACGAAGTAATGAATCCGCACCGAGAGTTCATGCGGCACGAAAGGCTGGTCGATCAAAAATGACCACGCTGCAAAAAGCCATTATTGGAGCGACGCTGGCCGCCGCCATCGGAATTGGAATCTATGAAACGCGCCAGCCCTCGCGTCTGCGTGGCCAAGTCCAAACGCTCCAGCAACAGCAAGCGCTGCTGACCGAACAAATCGCGCGCTTAGAAGAGGAACGCGACGACGCATCGAGGAGCCTGACCACGCTACAACAGGAGAACAACCGATTGCGCCAAGACACCCCGGAGCTTGCCAAACTGCGCGCCGAAGTGGCGCGGCTGCGAACCGACGCACGTGATCCGGCACGATGGAGCGCCGCCGCCGTGGAAATGAACGACCCGTTCACCCAATCGGTCCAGGTCATGATGGCGCGGGCCGTGGAACTCAACCGGCATCTTGAGCAGATGCCCGACAAAAAAATTCCAGAACTCCAGTTGCTCACGGAGAATGACTGGTTGAGCGCCGCGAAAGTTGCCCGCTTCGATACTGACGCCGATGTTCGCAAAGCTCTGGGCAAATTGCGGAATCTCGCCAAGGATCGGATGCCGATGGGACGAGCACTATGGAACTTTACCCAAGAACATCAGGGCCAGTTGCCCACGGATATTTCTCAACTAAAGCCGTACTTCAATTCAGCCTTGAGCGATGCAGCCTTGGACGACGGGGCTCTCGATGCGATCTTCGAGCGGTACAAACTTTTGCATACCGGAAAAATAAGCGATCTCCCTCCCGACGCATGGATCATCGCGGAGAAAGCCCCCGTGGACAAAGATTACGACACTCTCGCCATATTCGGGAATGGTTTTTCCACCAGTACCCGGCCATAGCATGCGTGTGGGTGTCGATCAGAGTGAACTCACTCGTATCAGCGGCGGGTCGATCCGGTGCGGCCTGGAGAGTCGAGGCCCAGCCGGCGAAGGCCACTCCGACGAACGCTTCCGCCGTAGCAGCCGGAAATCGTCTCCGGTCGTAAATGGGGCTCATGCGCGGTCCAGGGAACGAAGTCGGTGAGAACAGAAATAGTGATCCAGTAAGCCTGCCGCGATAAGCTACCGCGCCCTGACGGTCAGACCGAAAAGGTCGGGGATCCCGACTTTTCGTGAACTGCGGGTGGCTCTACGAACGAGCCCATCCAAGAGTAACAAGACATCATCTGCTTGCTCAGTGTACATAGCCGCCGCAGGAGAAAACAGGAATGAAATACCGTTCTCTGCGAATGTCTCGGCATCGCCCATTTCCTGCGCCGCCTTTGCGCGCGCGTAGTGCTCCAAGCCAATCCGGTCGAGAAAGCCCTCTTTGAGTTGGCCTGCCAACTCGGCAGAGATACTCACGGTCACGTCCCGCTTCATTTGTAAATCGCTTGGAAGTTCCAACGGATCCCCCTTCTTTCCGAGAGCAGCGTCCGCAGTGCTGAACCTGTCCGCCTTCGTAACATCCGAAACAATTTTTCGCGAGAAGATCACGGTGTCCGGTGCACCGGCGTTAAAGACTTTCAAGTACGCTGTTGCCACTGCCTTCTTCACGACGTAACGGTCCTCGTGCTGAAATTCGTGATAGATTGGCTCCTCTATGTTCTCATTCATCGACGAGAGTTTCTGGCTGAGCTGGTTCACGACGGACTGGGTTTGTGCGAGCTGCGCGCGATATTCGTTGGCCTGCGTTTGTTCCACATTTGATGCGAATAGTGAATTGAGAGCCCCAGCCTGAACGCTATGGAGTGTATTCCGAGCTGGCTCAGACTGAACTCCGGCTGCAACCCGAAAGAACTTGCCTGCCTTCTCGCGGACTGTCCGGATCGTGTCCTCTTGAACTTCAAATGCCCGCGCGGCATCCACGTCTGCACCTACTCTGCGGAACTCGTCAAAGCGGACTTCGATTTTGGAATCCTGCAATTTGTGTAAGAGACTCCGGATGTCGGACTCGATCGGCGCCCGGTCCTGCGGGTTCAACAGTTGCCTGAATAGGAGTGCTGGAAAGATTCTCTTGCTTGGCACCCCGTTATCGTCGTTCGTTGCGCTCCAGGCGCCCTGAAGTTTCAATTGCCATGATTTCTTCGATGCCTCGTCGAGCACAGTCTCGTTGAGCAGCGGCCAAGTGGAATTCTTCCTCCAACTCCATGCGATGGGGCGCAGTTGAACGTTATGCTCAACGTTGACTGGAGTAGAGCTGTAAATTCGCGGGAGCTGAACAGTGAGGGGTTCGTTAGGTGGAATCCATTGGCCCTTTGACATGCGGAGTTTGATCGTCAGTATTGCCTGTTCAAGTTCCTTCCCATTTAGCCACCACCTTCCGATTCCATCCTGCTCCAGACCATCTGGTGAGAGCACGACATTGTCGTTAGGACGCAACGCAGGAATCGTCTCGGGTTCCACTATGTCAATGCAGGCGTCGGCAGCAGGAAATCGCTTGCTCCAGCTGTTTGCAGTAGCAATCGCCATACAGCCGGAGCCGACTGCTGAGAGTGCGACGAGCGAGGCTATCTGGACCACTGTAGTAGCCATAAACGTCGGCATGGCCATCCTCGGGATGCTGTCTTCGCTGTTACTGAAGGACGTTTGATGTCTGGTCGTTTTCATCCAATACATCTGTTTACGCCCTCCCCCTCAGCATCTTGCCGACAAATTGGAACTAATTCTGAAGCAACGGTCTGCAACCATCACCACGCTCGACTTCCACACCAGGTTCCGGCAGGAGCGCGGTCCGTTAAACGCACGAAATCAGTTGAGTTAATCCCTCGGACGGGTTGATGCCGTTCTGATGGAAGGAGGAGTGGAGCGGCATGCCCGGTAGGAACCGGCTCCCAAGACGGCTGGCGCAAGAGCGCAGCCAGTCCGCCAAGGTTCAAGTTGGCCATAGGTAAACCGCTCAGGCCGCGCGTTGGCGCGTGGTTGGTGTTCGATACAATGATTCAGACCTTGCAATTGGCTGAGCTCTCTTTTCGTCATGGTCTGGGCATTCCAGCGACCCTGGGATCCTTGGTCTTGAGCGCCCGATGGAATTGTTTCCCGGTCCGATTGAGAAAGGCGTAGTAGCGTCCGCGCAGGCTTCGATAGAGGCTTTCCGCGACTGCGACGAAGACTGTTTGAGATTTGGTTTTCATGCGGCCGGAAGAACGGGATGACGTCCGCGCACACGCCAAAATTTTTTGATCGGTTACAAAATCGGTTACAACGCTTGGAGATTGACTTTGGAAATCGGCTCCAACTACTTTGGGACTCACCGCTTGGGGTTGGTAGCTCAGGGGTAGAGCAGCGGCCTTTTAAGCCGTTGGTCGTGGGTTCGAATCCCACCCGACCCACCAACTTCAGGCTTGGATCGTCTCAGCACAATGAACCGAGTCGCCGCCACACCTCGTCCGCCTTATCACGCGGTGATTTTCACGTCGCAGCGGGCCGACGACGACAGCGCCTATGGCGACATGGCCGCGCGCATGGTCGAGTTGGCTTCCAAACAGCCTGGCTTCCTCGGCGTCGAAAGCGTTCGGGACGCCGAGGGCGTCGGAATCACGGTCTCGTATTGGGAAAGCCTCGACGCAATCAAGAACTGGAGGCAGAACGAGGAACACCTCGTCGCCCAGGCGAAAGGCCGGTCGCTGTGGTATCGGCAATTCCGTCTGCGCATTTGCACGGTGGAGAGAGAATATGGCTTCGCGCGGGAATAGATTCAGGCGCCCGCAAGTGGCGCAGGATCAGAAAGACTGCCGACTGTAAGTTGGCGACACAAACCGATGCCCGCGGGACGCCAAACAGACACCATTGAGGACGGCTGAACGCGGCCGCCTGAGCCGCCGACGCAACGTTGATTTCCCGCTTCGTTACCTCGGTGGCTTACCACGCGAAATGAACGGTCTTGTGGCGAGGCTTTCGTGTTCATTTCATTTTACTCATGAACATTACTCAGCGAGGAGCTCACGAATGAAAAACTTAAGGTTAATTCTCTGTGATGAGTTTGCCTTGTCCCGGCAGCGCGCCAAAGGAATCGGGGCGATCATCCTGACAGTGGGGTGTTTTGTGCTGTCCACTCGCGCGCAGACACTGATTTACCAGGAGTCATTTGAGTCTGATGGCGAAGGGACTCGTTACACGTCTGAGGGCCACCTTGTTTCAGAACCGGCGAACCACGAAGCCAATGCCGTTCCACTGACCCAACTCGGACCTGTCTATTGGGCGCGGCGATCGGAAGTCTCGTTTGTCGGCGTGCCGGGGGCTACTCCCGCGCGTCGAGCGCTCTTGGCTTGGGACGGCAATATCGCGACGAACGAGATCAGCCCGCAGTTTTTCAGCCTGTTCGAGGCAACGGTAAAATGGCTTGTGAAGGACAAGTCCGGCGCCACCGTGGTTTTTTCGCCGAATCAGGCCGCCGCCCAGTCGCTGGCCGACCGCCTGGGGGCGGCGGGTTATTCCTTGGTGGACGACGATGCGGCCGTGGCGGATACCAACGTGGTTGCCGACGCTGTCATTAAAGGCCCGGGATCCGATGGCAGTCGCTTTGGCCTGACTCGTATATCCGTGCTGACCTTCCTTGCCGATAGCCATGATGATCTGCTGGTTTCCAGCATAGGAGCGACGGCGACGTTTGAGGCCGGCAATGCGACCATATTGACCAACCATCCGGCTGCAGGCGGCCTGACGGGATCGTTTCCTGTCGCTACAAACGAGCACATATGGCAGCTCATCGGTACTCAGTTGCCCGATGGCGCCATAACGATCGCCAACTTTATCCAGTTTATCGCACCCACCGCGGCGAGCCTTGCAGACGTCGATGCGATGGTCGCCGGGACGAAACAGAGCATCCCGTCCTCGGGTACGTTCGGGCAGTTGGACTTCAGTGACGTTACACTGGGGGATTGGCCAGTCGATAACGCGGTCCCTGGTGGCGCCGCCGGTGTTTGGGGACTCGTGGCGAAAGGCAAGGTTACAGTCGCCACGAATGGCACTTACAGCTTTGCCATTGGTGTCGAGGACGGAGGCAGACTTCGGATTGACAAAGACAAGAACGGATTCTCCAATGCCGACAATGTGATCGTTGACGATGTCGCTGGTACCCATCGCGCCCGTTACGGCAACGTGCAGCTCAATGCGGGAACGTACGATTTTGAAGTCACGTCGTTTAACTCAGGTGGGGGCGGGGACATCGAACTTTCGGTTTCAACCAAGGCGGGCGGCGGCGATACCACCGCGATCAATTCGGGAAGCTGGGAGCTTCTTGGCCAGACCACCGGCGCCGTCGCGCTGCAAGGCTCGATTGACGCGACCTCGTATATGCCCTCTGGCCCGCCCGACCAGCGAACCATACCGCTGCTGGTGTTGCTGAACGGACCGGAAGAAGGGGGGAGATTATTCGGAGGCGGTCC
>WNFU01010012.1_pt1 | contig 11388 bp, 10 predicted proteins | sample 5400121 | NCBI WGS metagenome assembly WNFU01 (sample SAMN13153360, study PRJNA577476) | soil metagenome | isolation source: 100 cm soil or saprolite under grassland replicate 1 | place: USA:California | collected 2016-06-15
ATCTCGATAGTTTTCCTCGAGTGCCGCCATGGATCCGAACGTGACAAGGGCGCGGCGTCTCGCCTCGGCTGGCGGCAGCCCCCGGCTGAGGTTCGCCCGTGTCGAACGCGACGTGGTCGTCGATTTACTCGCGCAGCCGCGTGTCGTCGTGCCGCCGCGTCATCGAAGTCGTCAGCCGAATCAACCACTGCCTCAGCCGGCTCACGGGAGATCCTCCACCTTCACCGCAAAGAACCGTTCGATCTGCGCGGTGGTCTCCTCCCACGCCCGCGTTTCCGCCTCGAGCTGCCTCCGGCCCGCTTTCGTCAGCCGGTAGAAGCGTGCGCTCCTGTTGTTCTCGGACGGTCCCCGCTCCGAGGCAATGGCACCTTCCTGTTCCAATCTCAGGAGGAGCGGATAGAGCGTGCCGGGGTTGAGCGTGAGACGGTCTCCGCTGATTTGCTCGATCCGCCTGGCCAGGCCGTAGCCGTGGATCGGGCCCAGCACATCCAGCGTTTTCAGCACCATCAAGGCCAGCGTGCCCCGATGGACGTCCGTGGTCTTCTTCATCGTCACGGTCCTCACGGGGGTGTCTGTCGCGACGTTTGGGTGTCCCAAAGGGAGTCTTGCATGACTCCTTTGGGAAAGCAAGTGGAGTCGTCCAGCTGAGATTGGGCGGAAAACCCGGATTGAACTACGCTGCGCGCCTGAGGGCATTAACCTGACGCCAGCCAGCTTGTCAATGGGTTCCAACTGGTGAAAATCTGGGTGCCTGTGTCTTACTAGCTGCTACCTCATTTGTTCTTGATCGCAGTCCACTTGCACGTCTGTCCCTCGGAGCCAAACGGGGCTCCAACAGTGCCTATCATTTTGGTCGGGGACTCAAGCGTGCCGTGGAAGGTGATGACTGTGGGAAGGCGCTTCCCGCCACCATCGTCTGGGGAAGCCTGCTCCAAGATGACTGGCGGAGGGAGCTTTGTGCCATCGTCCTCTGGAGGTGGGTGGGGCTCCCAGCCGAACACCGCTTTGTTCCCTTTCAGTGTGCCGACGACTTTGTACTCGCCGAACAGCCCAGTGTAGGTGCCGCTCAGCTTCTCGCCCTCTTGTTTGACCACGAACGTGTCGTTGACGGGCCCACTGGCCCGCTCAATGGTGATTTCCCACGTCCCGGAGATGTCGCTGGCGGCCCAAGCGCCAGCGGTGACAAGCGACAGGCCGATCAGGCCTGCGATCAGCGGTCGATACTTCATACATTCCTCCTTGCGGCAGGTTGAGTTCGACCTACTCGTGGCGAATGGCCGCGAGCGGGTCGATTCTCGTCGCGCGCCGCGCCGGCAGAATGCAGGCGGCAAGCGCCACGCCGACCATCACCACAACCGCGCCGCCGATGTTGATCGCATCCGTCGCAGTGAGTCCGAACAACAAGTCAGAAATAAAGCGAGTGGTCAGCCGGACGGCGGTAATGGCCGCGATGATGCCGACGGCCAGCCCGGCCCCGAAGACGACCATCGTCTCCCGCAGGGACGCGCGGATCACTGACCATCGGCCGGCGCCCAATGCCATGCGGATTCCGAGCTCATTGGTCCTCTGCGCGACCGTGGACGAGGCCACGCCGAAAATCCCTATCGAAACAAGTAGCAATCCGAGAAGGCAAAAGAACGCGCTGGTCGTGGCCACCATTCGTTCGGTTGCGATCGACCGGTCGATTTCCTGGCGCATCGTGCTGATGCCGACCAGCAGCCGCGGATTCACGCGCCGGATCTCCTGCTGGATCGCTCGCGCGACGGCATCCGGGTCGCCTGTCGCACGGACCACCAGCGCATCGAGGCGATTCGATTGGCTCGATGCCAGGAGATACATCATCGGCCCACTCTCCCGGCGCACACTGGCGAGCTTCGCATCCCGGACCACGCCAATGAACACCTCGCCGCGCTTACCGCCCATCGGATCTTCGTTCGGAAAAAAGTGCCTGGCGAATGCCTCGCTGATGATGACGAGCGTCCGCCCCCGCTCGAAGTCGGCGGCGCTGAACGTGCGCCCGCGCACCACGGGAATGTTCATCGTTTCGAAGAACGACGGACCGACCTCGAGTGAGTCCCAGGATTCGTCAGGACCGATCGGACGAATGGAGCCGATGTTTGAGAATCTGGTACGACTCAGTTCTCCCCGCATGATGGGACTGCGGACGCCGGCCACCGCACCAACGCCGGGTATCGCTGAGACACGTTCGAGCAGCAAGCGATAGAGGCCGCGGATCTGGTCTTGGCGGTAACCGCTCCCCTGACTGTCGAGCGTCACCTGCATGAGGCTTTCAGCCGTGAAGCCGATGTCCAGACGCACGAGGTTCCGTAGCGTCTGAACAAACAATCCCGCGCCGACCAGCAGCAGCACCGACAATCCCACCTGGCAGGCCACCAGCGAATGGCGCAGGCGGCGCGCACTCCCGGTCGGGGTGCTTCCCTGGCTCGGCCTCAGCCCTGCTGTGAGATCGACCTGCGTGGCACGCCACGCGGGGGCCAGCCCGAACAGCAGCGCACACAGCAGCGACAGGCCGGCGGCGAAACCCAGTACGCGCCCGTCGGCCCGGAATACCAGGCCATCGGGAATCGCCGCGAGCGGGAGCATCGAGAGCATGATCGACACGCCCCATCGGGCGAAGACCAGCGCCAGGAGGCCGCCCATCGCCGCCAGTACGGCGCTCTCGACCAGATACTGGAGAACGAGTCGTGATCGGCTGGCCCCGAGCGCGGCACGTACCGCCAGTTCGCGCCTCCGCGTACTGTTTCGCACCATGAGCAGGTTGCCGACATTCGTGCAGGTCATCAGGAGCACCAGTGTGACGAGCACGGTGAGGGCCAGCAGCGGGCGCTCGTACCGCGTGCGCAATTGGGAGAGTCCTTTTCCCGCCTCGAGGAGCTCGATCCGGGTCTGGTCTTCCCAGGGAATCGCGTCGGGCTGCGCCTGAGCGAGCTGACGGAAGACGACCTGCATCGCCGTCTGCGCTTGTGCAGACGTGACGCCCGGCTTCAACCGCGCAATCATCTGCCGGAACGGCGCCGACCGGGTTGAAATCCACAGGTCGGTCGAACGCTCGATCGACAGGCCGAGGAACCGCGGCGGGGCGACGCCGATGATCGTGCAGGGCTGTCCGTCGACGTTCATGGCGCGGCCAAGCACATCGGCGCTGCCGCCGAATCGAGCGTGCCACAACCCATAACTGATGATCGCTACGCGCTCATCCGACGGGTCCGGCATCCGGCCGACGATCGGCGTGACTCCAAGGTCACGGAAATAGTTCTCCGTCACCTGCTCGACCTGTCGACTTGGCTCGCCGGCGCCATCGATGGTGACCACGGGACGATCCAGGTAGTCGAAGCCCACGATTGCGGCGAAGACCTGATTGGAGGTGCGCACATGCTCGAACGCAGGTGTCGGCAATAGCGTGCGGACTTTGCGGAGTCCGGCCCCGGGCGTGGTGACTTGTAATTGAACCAGCCGGTCCGGCTCGCGCACCGGCAGCGAGCGAAGCAGTAGATCATCGACCAGGCTGAACAGCGCCGTGTTCGCCCCGATGCCGAGCGCGAGCGAGAGCGTGACGATGCCGGTAAACGCCGGGCTCTTCTTGAGCATGCGCACGGCGTACCGCAGATCCTGTGCGCAGACGTCCAGCCACGGCAGGCCCCTCTGCTCGCGGTGGACTTCGCGTAGCGCCACCGGCCGGCCGAGTTTCCGGAGGGCTTCACGCCGCGCATCGGTGTGCGACATGCCGCTGCGACGGCCTTCGTCGATCAGCAGCTCGAGGTGCGTGGTCAACTCTTCGTCGAACTCGCGGTCGAGCCGTTCTTTCCTCACCATCGCCCACGAGCGGGACCAGATCATGCGGAGCCAGTGGCTCATGGCTCGCCTCCTTCACTCGCCAGGACGCGTCCCATGACGGCCGCAATCCTCTCCCAGTTCTCGGTCTCGGCTACGAGCTGCTTCTCACCCACTTTGGTGATGCTGTAGAACTTTGCACGCCGATTGTTTTCGGACACGCCCCATTTCGTTCGAATCCAGCCTCGCTGCTCGAGCCGCACCAGCGAGGTGTAGATCGTCCCCTGATTCAGAATGACGTGGTCTCCGCTGACCTGCTCGATTCGGCGGGCGATGCCGTACCCGTGAAGCGATCCCAAGGTGAACAACGTGCGCAGCACCATCAGATCGAGGGTGCCCTGGAGAATGTCGAGCTTTGTCTGCACCGGTACCGCTCCTGTAGCAATTCCACATGAATGATGTCGCAGCTCGTGTGGAATGTCAACATGAGCGTCCACAAACGCTCGGGCAGCCAGTAGTCACTTGCCGCCAGCGTGCGCCGCACAGACGCGTGCGGACTAGTATCTTCGAGTCTTTTTCGTGTGGTCAGGCCGTGCCCGCGCCACGCCATCGCCGCCCGTTTGAGACCTTGTAGAAATCTACCGATGAGGTTCCAACTCGTGAAACTCTGGGTCGCCAGTCCAAGGCCCATCGTTTCCATTGCGTATGGCGCCTGAGTATCATCGGATCGTCACCCCAAGGCGACTGAGGAGTTCGGCCGTTTAATCCGAGAAGGGAGCGTAACGTATGTGGGCATCTTGCATTTTGCGCGGACGCTGCGTCCAGATGCCCGTCCTCGCCGTGGCTACCTTCATCCACGTGTCGTCGGTCAGCTTTGCTAATCGCCCATCGCCACGGCCATACACCAACAGCATTGGACCTCAGGACCTTCATTACATCCTGGACTTAGCGACCGATGGCGAACGCCCTCGGTTTCACGTCGATCTCTACTTCCAGGGCAATGCCGACGGTGCCTCCAAACTGCGCTTGCCCAACGGATGGGACAACCAGAACCAACTCTACAATGCCATTAGAGATCTACGCGCGACCTCGGCTGAAACAACGTTAGCCGACACAGCACAGCCGCATGTCAAGACGATCACGTATCCAGCGAACCAGGTCGTTCGCGTTCAATACGACGTGATTCAAGACTGGCCTGGGAGCGCAGTCCGACGCGGACTGTTCAATCGCGTCATCCTTCAGAAGGAGTATTTCTACGCCCTCGGCACAGCGCTGTGGGTTCTTCCCGATTGGGATGCAACCCGGTCTGTAAATGTCCAACTTCAATGGAAGAACCTCCCTGGCGAATGGATGTTGTCCAACAGCTATGACGCCAACGAAAGGAGTCAAACATTTCAGACGACGCTGGAAGCATTCCGAAAAGGCGTTTATCTCGCCGGTGATTTCCGTGTCCACATCCTGTCCGTCCGCGGCAAACCTGTGCAGATCGTGACCCGCGGCGAGTGGAGATTCCCCGATGCCGAATTTCACTCTCTTGTTCAGAAGCTGATCGAGGCCGAACGATCGTTCTGGAACGATGATGATTTCGCACGCTATTTGGTCGTGTTGTTGCCGACCGACGACCCGCCCGGTGGCAGCGGCGAGGCGCGAACTGATGCCCTTGCTCTGTACTACTCCAAGGACGTGACCGACACGTCCGGGATGAAGCTCAAACTGGCGCACGAGATGTTTCATGCCTGGAACGCGTCACGGCTGGGAAGACGCGACGACGACAACAGCCTGTACTGGTTCAGTGAAGGATTCACCGATCATTACGCGGCGTTGCTTCTCTGGCGCGCGAACCTCATTTCCCACTCAGAGTACATCGAGCGCGCCGACGCTATCCTGCGGCGCTACTACAGCTCGAAGTGTCGCAACTATCCCTATCAGCGCCTTCAAGCAGAACGCGGCCGCACCAGCGAGGCGGAGCAGCAGATGTACGCCCGTGGCAACGTTCTAGCTTTGTACTGGGACGCATCGATTCGCTCCGCGACGCGTGGAAAGGCAACCTTGGACAACGTCATGCGCGAACTGTTTCGGGCGGCTCGGGTTGAGAAGCTCTCTCTATCTAATGACTCCATCGACAGGGCAGCCCGCCGTCACGTCAAGGAGGGGGTGCGCCGGGACATCGAGCGCTACATCGAGCTCGGTGAGACGATTCCGATTCGTGAGGATCTGCTCGGACGCCAAGCCAAGGCATTTGTGATTGAGATCGGGTCGTCCTTCGATCCGGGATTCGATATCGATGCCACTTTCGCTAAGCGGGTATTCATAGGAGTGCGGGAAAAGGGTCCGGCGTACGACGCGGGTTTGCGGAACGGGCAAAAGCTGATTGATGGCGGTCTGATCTTTGACGACTGGACTACCATGGCCCAGTTCACCATCGAAGACTCTGGGAAGCGAAAAGTCGTGAAGTACTACCCCGCCGCCGGTGACGAGAAAGTGCGTGTGCCGCAGTATAGGCTCAAGGCACCGGCAGAAAGGAAGGATTGAGCGCGCGTCGTGGGCGTTAGATCAAGATGCTGTGCCGTAACACCGGCCAAAACGAAGCGCTGCGGGGTGACCCGGCCCGCCTATTCGCGGCCGGGGAGTGGGCCGGGCGGCTGAGCGGTGTTGTTAACTAAACTAATCGCCGAAGTGGGCGTCGATAAACGCCGCAGCGTTCAGGATTGCGCCGGCGCCGGGCGACACTCTTCGGTTTAGGACCGGTCGAAGCCCGTCAACCCGTCTGAGCCATTCGCCAACGCGGTTCCAACTGGCGAAAATTAGGTTTCACCAGCCCCGACTTGTCGACTCTTAATTAACGGCCGAAATTTCGATCACAGACAGTAGAGCGAACCTCGAGGACGTCAGACCAGTGGCGATTGCGCGGTGTCGAATCCCAACCGCCTGGGTGTCAGGGACGGAATTCGCAACTACTTGATCACGACCGGCCTGACGATCATTTTCGCGCAACCCACTCGCAATCAGTCGCTTGGGAGCGTTGGGAGCGATGCTGCGGGGAAGCTATCCGATATTCATAGACAAATATCGAACAGGCTGCATTACCGGCGCAGTGCGCCGGCGACATTGGCCATCGGCATATCACTCGGCCCGGAGGGCGCGCACAGGATCGACGAAGGCAGCTTTTCTCGAAGGGATGTAACAGGCGACGAGCGCGGTGACGATGACGGCGACCGACACGAGTACCATCGTCGGTACGTCCGTCGCCTTTGTTTCGTAAAGTTGCGTCTGAATCAGTCGACGCGCTGAGAACACACCGATGGCGCCAGCGCCGACTCCCAGTCCCGCAAGTAAAAGCGCGTTCCGCATCAGCATCCAGACCACCAGCCCGCGACCCGCACCCAGGGCGATCCGCAAGCCAATCTCCCGTGTTCGGGACGTCACGGCGTACGCGAAGAGGCCGTAGACGCCCACGAGCGCGACAAGAAGAGAGAGCCCCGCAAAAGCGCCGACGAGCGTCGTCACCAGCCGGCGGCCCGCGACGGACCGAGACAGGTAGAACGCGAACTCCCGCATCGTCTGCACGGCAATGCCGCGACCGAGACGCTGCACCTCTTCACGAACGGCCGGCGCCACTCGTGAAGCAGGGCCGATCGTTCGAACGACGACCGTCATGCCACTCCAAGAATGCTGCCCCAGCGGCCGGTAGATCGCTGGCGCCGCCAGGACATCCGGCGACGCGAAGCGCACGTCCGCCGCCACACCAATCACCGTCATCCAAGGCAACGCCTCGACAGGCCCCGCCAGCTTGATCTGCCTGCCGATCGGATCCTCGCCCGGCCATACACGTCGCGCGAGCGCCTCGTTCACAATGGCTACTGGGTTACTTCCGGCCGTATCGCGCCGATCGAACGAGCGACCTCCGCGCAGCGCCACTCCGAGAGTTTCGAGTGTCCCTGGCGTCACGACGCGGACGTCGGCACTTGGCAGCGCCGTCCCAGACGGCAGCGGCTTGTCACCAACCAGAAACCCCCATCCGAAATTTGCGCCGCTCAGCGGAGCCAGGTTCAGAGCCCCGACGGATTTCACGTCATGTCGAGCCTTGAGGCGCTCCGCGAGCTCGGCATAGAACGCCGGCGCCTGCGCCTTGGATAGAACTCCGTCCGGAATCGACAACTCAAAGGTGAGCAGCGAGTCGGGTTGAAAGCCGAGATCAGCACTCATCACGGCTCCGAGGCTCCGACCGAGCAGTCCGGCGGTCGTTCCGAGCAGGACAGCCGCGGCGATCTGGCTCACCAGCAGGGCTCGCCGCACACGCGTGGCCCACGGCCCATCGATGCTGCCCCGCGAGCCAGCGCGGTTCAGCGCGTCCCCCGGCGTCGTGGCGGAAAGGCGCTGGGCCGGAACCAGGCCGACAGCGACGCTGGTCATCACGCTTGCAGCGACCGTGAACGCGACGACTCGCCAGTCGATCGTCATTTCATCGACTCGCGGGACGAATTCGCCAAGCATGTCTCGTCCTGCAGAGAGGAGACCCCAAGCCAGCAGAAGCCCCAGCCCGGAGGCGATCGCGGACAGCAATGCGCTTTCGGCGACGAGTTGCGAGAAGAGGTGCGCTCTGGACGCCCCGAGGCTGGCGCGAACGGCAAGCTCCCTCGAGCGGACAGCACTCCGTGACAGGATCAAATTCGCCGTGTTGGCGCAGGCCACGAGCAGGAGGCAGATCACGGCGGCCCACAGGAGCGCCAGCGTCGATCTCGTGTCTCCGACGACCAGCTCGCGCATGGGGATCGAACGAAGCTGTTGTTGGCCATAGCTCGCTGGCTCGAGCTCTTCGTACCGACGCGCGATGAGGTCGAGCTCGCGCTGCACGGCGTCCGCCTGCCAGCCGTCTCGGCGCCTCAGAAGGACGGACATGTACCCGGCCCCTCTGACCGCGGCTTCGTTTGGCGCAAACGCCAGCGGCGTCCAGATCTCGGGCCTGAACGTTGGGCCGAACAGTTCCGGGAAGCGAAAGCTCGCGGGCATGACGCCGACGACGGTCAGTCGCTCATCGCCCATATCCAGCGTCCGCCCGACGGCGTGCGGATCCCGTGCGAACGCCCGCTGCCAAAGCTCGTTGCTGATGATCGCGACGCGCTCGGCGCCGAAGCGGTCATCCGCGGGCGTGAAGTCGCGACCGACCGTTGGCGCGACGCCGAGTGTCCTGAAGAATGTGGAGTCCGCACGCACGCCGGCCACACGCTCTGCGTCGGAGCCCTGCCGGACGACGAACTGCGTCGTCGTGAAGGCGGACGCCTCGGCAAACGGTTGGACGCGTTCGACCATCTCGAGCGCGTTTGCAGGCGCAACACCTCCGACGGGTTCTCCCGACCTGGGACCTTTGCGCACGATCGACAGGTCATCCGCGTGCGGGAACGGGAGCGGTCGAAATAAGATGACGTCCACCGCCGAGAAGATCGCGGTGCTCGCGCCGATGCCAAGGGCCAGCGACAGGATGGCCGTTGTGGCAAACCCTGTATTGCATCGTAGCTGGCGCATACCGAAGCGGAGATCGCGCAAAAGGGATTCGAACCAGCGGCCGGTGGAGACGCCGGGTGTCACGGGCGGTCGCTGTCGCGATTGCTGCAACCGCCTCAGGTTGTGTGTCAGGGCTCTGTCCCGCAAGAGCGCCAATGCATTGTGCATCGCTTCCTCTTCGGACGCGCCAGCATCGATCGACTCGCGCCATCGATCGTCAAGATGCTGAGCCAGTTCCTCGATGATCTCGCTCTCGCGCGTCGGCGCCAGATGCAGCGCCGTCAGGTGTGGGTGAATGTGCTGTTTCCAATCAGGCATGTTCCCCTCGCGTCACCAGGCGCACGGCCTCGACGAACTCGTCCCAGGTCTGGCGCTGTCGGGCCAGCACACGCTGACCTGTCGGCGTCAGCCGATAGAAGCGGCGCCGGCGCTCGCCCGCCTTCTCAACCCACGTCCCCTTGATCCAGCCGCGCTCCTCGAGCCGATAGAGCAGCGGATAGAGCGAATCGAGGTGGAACACGAGCCGCCCGCCCGACAGCGACTCGATCAGCTTGCCAAGCTCGTAGCCGTGTCGGGGGCGGGCCTCCAGGACGGACAGGAGGAGCAGTTCGGCGGCGCCTTTCTTCAGTTCGCGGTCGAGCGCCGGGAGATCAATGTCTGTCATAGGCAGATACTAGACCATGAGACGAGACGACACGAACAAGGGTTGCCTTGGCGGCGGGCAAAGGCGAAAAGAGCGCCGGCGATGATCACCGATCTCAACCGAAGCGTACGGATCAAGTGTCTGGGATTCGAACCGTCGCATTCGAAGCTAACGCTTTGAGAATGCAGGCGTTGCGCCAGCACCGGCGGGCCGCGGCTCAGGATTGAGAGTGCGAGAGATCGAAATCGAACTCCTCAACTCATCACGAGAGAATGACTTGGAGGGCCTTGAGGCAATTGGCTGGGTGTCAGGGACTCGAACTAGGCCGCATGCCGGAGGCGCTCGACTTGGCGCAACCAGCTCGTCAGCGGGTTCCAACTCGTGAAAATCTGGCTCCCCGGCTCCGTACTTGTTGATTCCCTACGATCGGTCGAGACTGTGCATCCATTGGCTGCGACGCGGCGCGCGAGCCTGATTTCATTTGACGTTCTAATGTAAGCGGTGGTATTCCATTGGTGTGTCTAATAGACCGCAAGCCAAAGCTGACGTCCTGCAGGGCACGCTCGATCTCATGGTGCTCCAGACGCTGGATTCTCTGGGGCCCCTGCACGGCTACGCGATCACTGCGCGCCTCGAACAGGTCTGCCTAGAACAGCGTGGACTGTTGCGTGGCAGCTGGGGTACCACGGACAACAACCGCAAGGCGCGGTTCTACACGCTTACGCCGGCCGGCAGGCGCCAGTTGGTCGAGGAAAAGCGGGCCTGGGATCGGATGACAGCCATCATGCAGTCGTTGCTGGGCCGTGAGGCGTGACGCCAGGGAGACACCAGATGCGTATCCTCCGCGAATGGATTCACCGTCTGTGGGGAACGCTCCGCCGCGGCCGACGCGACGACGAGCTGGAGCAGGAGCTGCGGCTGCACCTGGAGCTGGCGACCGAGGCTGCGCGACGCCGCGGTGACACGGCGGAGGAGGCTGCCCGCGCGGCGCGGCTCCAGGCCGGCGGCATCCCGCAGGCGATGGACGCGCTCCGCGATCAGCACAGGCTGGTGTGGCTTGAGCACGCGGCGCAGGACGTCCGCTACGCTGTGCGGCAGCTGCGCAAGCATCCGGGCTTCGCCGCGCTCGTCGTACTGATCCTCGGTCTCGGCATCGGTGCGAACACGGTCGTGTTCGGCGCGCTCGAAGTCCTCGTGCTCCGCTCGCTGCCGGTCGGTGCTCCAGAGCAACTCGTCCTCCTCCGCACCGTCCGTACAGCAGGTCACGTGGTGCCGCTCGCGAATCACTGGATGTCGTATGCCACGTACGAGCACGTGCGCGACCACGCGGACTCGCTGTCCGGTGTCGCCGTTCTGAACGGGAGCCGAAACCTGCGGACGCTGATCCCCAGCGGGCAGGGCCGAGCGGAACCCCTGGGTGTCATGACGAGCGACGTGTCGGGGAACTTCTT
>WNFU01008987.1_pt1 | contig 11386 bp, 10 predicted proteins | sample 5400121 | NCBI WGS metagenome assembly WNFU01 (sample SAMN13153360, study PRJNA577476) | soil metagenome | isolation source: 100 cm soil or saprolite under grassland replicate 1 | place: USA:California | collected 2016-06-15
CCGGACGAGCCCGTTGTAGCTGAGGATGAAGACGAGGATGAGGAGGACGACGATGACGCCCACCACGATGCCGACGACCACGTGAGTGCTCCTGCCTAGGGGAGGACAGCAAGCACTCTACCGTCCGCTGTCGCCGTCGCCCCCTCGCCTCGACCGGGAAATCACCGCGGAGTCCGTAACCAGGCCTCCAGCCGACGCATGCCGCGGTCGACGGCGGCGAGCAGCGTGGCGTGCAGCTCGGCGTTCGCGACCGCCAGCACCGCGAGACCGTGCGCCCGCGACGAGCCGACCGCCGGATGGTCGTCGAGGGCACGACCGTCGGCGTGCGTGACGACCGCTCCCGCCTCACGAGCGATGAGGGCGGCGGCTGCGATGTCGTACGGGAAGTTCGTGCAGACTGCGCCCTCGCCGACCTCGAGGAACGCGGGCTCCGTCGCGGGACACTCGTCGACGATGCGGCGGCCGACGTCGACGTACGCGTCGAGCTGACCGGTCACGAGGCGCGTGATGTTGAACGCCGCCGAGCCGAGGTCGAAGTAGCCGCCGCCCATGCTGGAGCCGTCGACGAGCTCCTCGAGCACCACGCTCGTCGGCACCAGCGGGCGGCCGCGCAACCCTGCAGTCCAGAACAGCGCGGTGGTGTCGGTGTTCTCCGAGAGGCGGAGCTCGATCGGCTCACCCAAGGCGGACTCGGCGCGCGGGGGCTCCCCTCTCCGAGCCCACAGACGCTGACCGCTCTTGAGCTCGTGCACGACGCCGAACGACACGTCCCCGAGACGGGCGTCTTCGCTGGGCGGCACCACCGCGACGGACACGCAACACGATTCGAGCCCGGCCGCCGCCGGTCGCGTCCCGTCGACCGGATCCACGACGAGGAACGCGCGGGGCCTGCCGTACGTCACCAGGCCGCGATCCTCCGAGTAGAAGCCGACGTCACCCGCGGCCGCGAGCGTGCCCTCGACGACCCGTTCGGCAACCTCGTCGATCGCCAAGGTGGCGTCGCCGCCCGGAGCTTTGGAGACGCGGTCGCGGGCTTCCGCCGTGCCAAGCATGGGTGCGACGGCGTCGCGCACCCGGGCCGCGACCTCCAGGGCGAGGAGGTCCGGCTCGGTCACCGGGCGACGGCGCGGCGCGCGATCGCCTCCTCGTAGAGCGTCACGAAGCGCTCGGCGAGGTGACGCATCGAAAACTCGCTGGCGCGCTGCTCCCCCGAGGCCACGAGCTCCGCCCGCCGCCCGGGGTCGTCGAGGACGCGCCGCAGCGCATCACGAAGCGCGACGGCGTCGCCGGGCTCGACGAGGATGGCGTCGCGGTCGGCGCGGGCCACGTTCCGGAAGCCGTCGATGTCGGACGCGACCACGGGCGTGCTCGCCGCCATCGCCTCGAGCAGCACGATCCCGAACGATTCGCCGCCCAACGCCGGGGCGCAGAGCATGGTGGCGCCGCGCAGCCGGCGGGCCTTCTCGTCGTCCGACACCTGCCCGATCCATTCGACGTTCGGCACACCGCGGCCTCGAAGCGCGTCGGTCTGCGCGCCGTCGCCGGCCACCCACAGCACGGCGTCGCGGTCCAGGTCGGCAAATGCGTCGAGCAGGATCTCGAGGCCCTTGCGCGGCTCGTGGCGTCCCACGAACAGGATCGTCGGACGGTCCGTGGGCAACGGAGTGGCCTTCGCGAACTGGGGGACGTCGACGCCGTTGGGCACGATCTCGAACGCGCCGCCGAACGAGTCCTGCGCCAGCGCGCCGGCCTCGTCCGAGACGGCGGTGCGGATCGTCAAGCGGCTCACCCAGCGCTTCAGCGGCGGCCGGAACATCGCGTACCAGGGGTTGAAGCGGCCGAAGTAGGACGCGTGGAACGTGCCGACGAGCGGCTCGTCCGCGCTCAGGAGCAGGGTCTGGGTGGGACCGGGCACGAGCGGTTCGTGCAGGTGGATGACGTCGGGCTCGATGACCCGCCGGGCCTCGAGCGTGCGCCGGGCAACTGGCTTGCCGCCCGCGATCGGCGCGACGGAACCGTTGGACGAGAAGTTCGTCGATGGGCCGACGGTGATGATCCCCGGCTCGGGGGGCGGTCCGTCACATGGGCTCACGACGCGGGCGTCGACGCCGATCTCGCGCAAGCTGTGCGCGAGGCCGAGCACCTGGTTCTGCACGCCGCCGAACACCGACAGCGAGTAGGGCGACACGAGCAGGACACGCATCACGACCTGTCTTTCCCGGCGCCGTTCGTCGCCACGTCACTCGGCCAGTTGGGCTGCATGAGGTGCCATTGCTCGGGCGCGGCCCGAATGAGCTCCTCGAAGCGATGCGCCAGCTCCTGGGTGACGCGGGCGACGTCGTCGCGCAAGCGCCCTTCACGCCGCGCGTCCACGGGCGGCAACACGATGCCATGGTGCTCCCCTCGTGGCCGGAAGTACACGGCAGCCGGCAGGAGCGGCGCCCCGGTCCGCAGCGCCAGCGTCGCCGGACCGGCCGGGAGAGTGGTGCGCTCCCCGAAGAACTCGACTTCGATCCCGTCGCCGGCGATGTCGCGGTCGCAGAGCAGGCACACGACTTGGTTGCTCTCCAGCGCCTGGAGCACGGCCTTGCCCGCATCGGGGCCGAGCTCCACCACGGTCATCCCCAGCGCCCGCCGTACCGATGCGAACCACTCGAACAGCTCTGGCGGGTCGACCGGCTCCACCACCACCGTGGGCGGCATGCCCTGCCTCGACAGCCACGCCCCGGCGAAGTCCCACCCGCCGACGTGCGGCAACGCCGCGATCACGCCGTGCCCGCCGGCGATGCCGTCGGCGAGGTGCTCGTACCCGTCGAGGTCCATCTCGAGCTTGCCGCTCGCGTCGTTGGGAAGGCGGAACAGCTCCAGCCAGTAGCGGCCGTACGAGCCGAACGTCTCCCCGACCGCCTTCCGGAGAGCGAGGCCGTCGAGCCGACCGTCAGCGGCGCGCTGCAGGTTCCGCTCGACTTGACGGCGCCGGCTCGGCATCGCGAACGCGAGCGTCCGCCCGAGCGCCTGCGCCGCCGGCTGCGCCAGCGGATCGGGCACCACTCGGGCGATCTCGGCGCCGGCACGGTAGGCGAGATAGACCGCGCGCGCACCGACAGCGTTGGGCACGGGACCGTCAGGGACGGGTGCGGCGCCGCGAGGGTCGGGCCTGCGACTGCCGCCACCGCCACCGGTCACCGAACCGGCGGGTCGCCCCGGCCAGCTCGACGTCGTCCGGCGCGCCCCGGACATGGCGGCGACGACCGATGCGCGACATGCGCGTGGTCCAAGCCCGCTCGGCGCGCGCGGGGCGTTCGGGTGACGCCTGGCGCCACACCTTGGCGAAGCGGTGGACGGCCGTGACGCCGAGGAGGACCACCATGATCCACATCACGGGCACGAGGATGCCGAAGGCGAGACCGACGGCCAGGAGCACCATGCGCTCGGCGCGCTCCATGATTCCGCCCTTGGCGGTGAAGCCCAGGCTCTCGGCCTTGGCCCGCTCGTACGAGATCAGCATGGAGAGCGAAACGGCGGCGAAGGCCAGGATCGGGAGATACGTGCCCTCGCCGGCGAGGAACCACGCCACGCCGCCGAACAGCACCGCGTCGGCTACACGGTCGGCGACGGAGTCGAAGAACGCGCCGCGCGGGCCGGCTCGTCCCGAGTGCCGGGCGACCGTCCCGTCGAGGATGTCGGGCACTCCGGTGGCGATCACCCCGAAGACGGCGAGGAGCAGGTGACCGCTGGCGATGAGGAGCGCCGTCCCGACCGCGAAGGCGAGGCCGAACACCGTGAGGACGTCGGGGTTGATTCCGGCGCGCTGTAGGCCCTTGCCGACTGGCTCGAGACCGCGCTCGACATTGGCGCGCCAGCGTCCGTCGAGCATCTGGGTCCTTCCCGCTCGCGACCGCGACCACTCGAGGGTACCACCGGCCCTGCGGGCTCCTGCGACCTCGGTCGTAGACTCCGAGAGCACGGCGAGGTCGGGCTGCGGCGACAACAATCGCGATCAGGGGGAACCGACTTGAAGGTGTATCCGTCGGCGAAGATTCGCAACGTCGCGCTGGTCGGCCACGGGGGGTCGGGCAAGACCAGCCTCGCCGAAGCGCTCCTGTTCGTCGCCGGCGCGATCCCGCGCCTGGGACGAGTCGAGGACGGCAACACCGTGTGCGATTTCGACCCGGAGGAGGAGCGCCGCGGTATCTCGGTCTCGATGGCCCTCGCGCCCTTCGAGCACGACGGCCACAAGGTGAACGTCCTCGACACTCCGGGCTACGCCGACTTCGTCGGCGACGTGGCCGCCGCGCTGCGCGTCGCCGACCTCGCCGTCTTCGTGGTATCCGCCGTGGAGGGCATCGAGGTGCAAACCCAGATGGCGTGGCGGATCGCCGAACAGGCGAAGGTCCCGCGGGCGGTATTCGTGAACAAGCTCGACCGCGAGCGGGCATCGTTCCCGCGCACGCTCGACGCGCTGAAGAGCACGTTCGGCGCCGGGATCGCGCCGCTGGAGCTGCCGATCGGCGAGGAGACCTCGTTCCGGGGCGTCGTCGACCTGCTGACCGACACCGCGGTGACGTACGACGGCGCATCAGGCAAAGGCACCGAGGGATCCATCCCTGACGACATGGAAGGCGAAGAGCACTCGGTGCACGACGCGCTCGTCGAAGGCATCGTCGTGGCGGACGACGACCTGATGGAGCGCTATCTCGCCGACGAGTCGATCGAGGTGAAGGAGCTCGAGCAGGCACTGGCCAAGGGAATCGCGGAGGCGAGCGTGTTCCCGGTGCTCTGCGGGAGCGGGACGAAGCTCGTCGGGGTCGACCGGCTCGCGTCGTTCGTCGTCCGCGAGGGACCGGCCCCGTCCGCGGTCGACGGCCAGAGCTCCGACCCGCCGGTGTCGTTCGTGTTCAAGACCATCGTCGATCCCTATGTCGGACGCGTGAACCTGTTCAAAGTCCTCCAAGGGACGATCAAGACCGACGCGTCGCTGGTGAACAACCGCACCGCGTCGGAGGAGCGTCTCCATCAGCTCTCCGTCATGCGCGGCAAAGAACAGGAGTCGACGGCTGAGGTGCCGACCGGCGACATCGCCGCCGTCGCCAAGCTCGCCGACACGTCGACCGGTGACGTGCTCGGCGCTCGCGGCGCCGACATCGAGGTCGCGCCGTTCGAGCCGCCCAAGCCGGTGCTGCCCGTCGCGATCACGCCCAAGTCGAAGTCCGACGCCGACAAGCTCGCCACCGCGCTCCACCGGCTGCTCGACGAGGACCCGGCGCTCCGCCTCGAGCGCAACCCCGAGACGAAGCAGACGCTGCTGTGGGGCATCGGTGAGACGCACCTCTCGATCGCCTTGGAGCGGCTGCACCGCAAGCTGGGCGTCGAGGTCGAGACCGTGGACGTCAAGGTCGCCTACCGCGAGACGATCACCGGGACTGCCGAGGCCGAAGGGAAGTACAAGAAGCAGACCGGCGGTCACGGTCAGTTCGGTGTCGCGTTCATCCGCGTCGAGCCCCGTGAGCGCGGTGAGGGGTTCGAGTTCGCCGACGAGATCGTGGGCGGTGCGATTCCCCGGCAGTTCATCCCCGCGGTCGAGAAGGGCATCGTCGAGGCGATGGAGAACGGCGGCGTGTACGGCTACCCCGTCGTCGACGTGAAGGTCACCTGCTACGACGGCAAGTACCACTCGGTCGACTCGTCGGAGATGAGCTTCAAGATGGCGGGGTCACTGGGCTTCAAGGAAGCCATGGCGAAGGCCAACCCAATCCTGCTCGAGCCGATCAGCGAGCTGGTCGTGACCGCGCCCGAGCAGTCCCAAGGCGACCTGATGGGCGACCTCAACTCGAAGCGAGGCCGGATCCAGGGTTCGGGCGCGGTTGGGCACGGAGAGATGGAGATCGTCGCCCAGGTGCCGACGTCCGAGGTGCTGCGCTACGCGATCGATCTTCGGTCGATCACGGCCGGGCGCGGCCGCTTCGAGATCACGCACTCGCACTACGACCCGGTGCCGTCGCACCTCGCAGACCGGATCACCGCCCAGAAAGAGCCGGCCCGGGCCGTCTGAGGCGCACCCTCGGGCGCCGGCTGCGTCAGGCTCCGGCGTCGTCCCCCAACCCGTACGCCGACCAGTCTTCGGGGTTCGGCTCCGTGTACTCCCCAATCACGTGGCCGTCGACGGCATCGAGCTCGACGAGCCCGCGCATCGTCGGCGGCTCGTCGGCGGAATAGAGGAGGATGCGCCACACCGGACGGCTGCGCAGGCCACGCCACGCGAGCTGCGCCGACGCGTGGCCTACCGGGAAGCCGACGGCGCGCGTGGCGACGACGAGTGCCTGCGTCTGGTCGAACTCGAGGTTCCAGGCCGTCGCGAAGTGGTACGCGGCGATGGCAGCAAGCAGGACGGCTGCCACGAGGAGCCCGGTGTTGGTGCTGATGACCCAGCCGCCAAGGCACAGCGCCGCGACCGCGGCGTACATGGTGCCGGGGATGCGGCGGCGCGTGATGTTGGGGAAGACGTAGGGACCGACGTACGCGGTGACATCGAGCTCCTCCGGGAGCTGGTCACGGTGCTGGTCGCGGTGCTCGCCCCGGCGCTCGTCGCTCATGGGAGATCGAACGTACTCACGTTCGCGGCCACGACGAGCGCACCTTCTCCCAACTGGTGCGCAGGTCCTCGGGGATCACGCGGGTCTCGGCGACGGTGGTCATGAAGTTCGTGTCGCCGTTCCAACGCGGCAGCGCGTGCAGGTGCACGTGCCCGGGGACGCCGGCGCCGGCCGGGCGTCCGAGGTTCACACCGACGTTGATCCCGTCGGGCGTGTAGGCCGCTTTGAGCGCCGCCACCGCCTGCTGCGTCAGGGTCATCACCGCCGTCGCCTCGTCGGGCTTGAGGTCCTCCAGCTCGGCCTCGTGACGCAGCGGAGCGATCATCAGATGTCCGGACGTATATGGGAAAGCGTTCATCACCGCGAACGCGAGGTCGTCGCGTGCCGCGACCAACGACTCCCCGTCCGGCGCGGCCGCGAGGGCGCAGAACAGGCAGTCGTCCGGGCCCGTCGACGGGGTCATCGCTGCGCTGGCCACGTACGCCGCCCGCCAGCCGGCCCACAGTCGCTCGAGGCTCATCGTCGCTCGGCGACCTCGGCCGCGAGCCGGTCGACGAAGTCGTCGACGCTCACGCCGCGCGCGGGATCGTCGCTCCCCCGTCGGTTCACGCCGACAGTCCCGGCGTCCGCGTCCTCGTCGCCGACCACGAGGACGTACGGCACCTTCTCGAGCTTGGCCCGCCGGACGCGGGCGCCGAGCGAGTCGGCGGCCGCGTCGATCAGCTCGGCCCGGTATCCCTCGCCTCGCAGCCGATCCGCGAGACGGAACGCGTACGCGTCGTGACGGTCGGCGACGGGCAACACCGTCACCTGCACCGGCGCGAGCCAGACGGGGAACGCCCCCGCGTAGTGCTCGAGCAGGATCGCGAAGAAACGCTCGATCGAGCCGAACAGCGCGCGGTGGATCATGATCGGCTGGTGGCGCTCGTTGTCGGCGCCGACGTAGCTGAGGTCGAAGCGCTGCGGCTCCTGGAAATCCGCTTGGATCGTCGACAGCTGCCATGTCCGGCCGATCGCGTCACGCGTCTGCACCGAGATCTTCGGCCCGTAGAACGCCCCGCCCCCTTCGTCGAGCACGACCTCGAGATCCATCGCGGCTGCCGCCTGTCGGAGGATCTCGATGCCCTCGCCCCAGTCCTCGTCGCTCCCGATCGCCTTCCCCTCAGGCTTCGTCGACAGCTCGAGGTAGAAGTCGGTGAGCCCGAAGTCGCGTAGCAGGTCGAGCACGAACCGCAGGGTCGACTCGAGCTCGGCGGGCAGCTGCTCCTTCGTGCAGAAGATGTGCGCGTCGTCCTGCGTCATGCCGCGCACGCGCGTGAGCCCGTGCACGACACCGGAGCGCTCGTACCGGTAGACGGACCCGAACTCGAACAGCCGCATCGGCAGGTCGCGGTACGAGCGCAGCTGACTCTGGTAGATGAGGATGTGAAACGGGCAGTTCATCGGCTTCAGGTAGTACCGGGTGCCCTCGTCGAGCTCCATCGGGGGAAACATGCCCTCTGCGAACCACTCGAGATGACCCGAGGTGTTGAACAGGTCCTCCTTCGCGATGTGCGGTGAGGTCACGAACTCGTACCCGGCCTGCTCGTGACGTACGCGCGAGTAGTCCTCCATCACGCGGCGCACCGTCCCGCCCTTGGGATGGAAGACCGCGAGCCCCGAGCCGATCTCGGGTGGGAACGAGAAGAGGTCGAGCTCGACACCGAGCTTGCGGTGGTCGCGCCGCTCCGCCTCCTCGAGTTGGTGCAGGTGGGCGTCGAGCGCGGCCTGGGACTCCCACGCCGTTCCGTAGATGCGCTGGAGCATCGGACGCTTCTCGTCGCCGCGCCAGTACGCGCCCGCGACCCGCGTGAGCTTGAACGCACCTAGTCGCTTGGTGGACGGCACGTGCGGGCCCCGGCACAGGTCGACGAACGCGCCGTCGCCGCCGCGCGCGTTCCGATACACGGAGATGACGGAGCCCTCCCCGACCTCGGAGGCGTCCTCTGGATCGACCCGCTCGATGATCTCGACCTTGTAGGGCTGGTCGGCGAAGAGCCGCAGTCCCTCGGCGCGGTCAACCTCCTCGCGGGCGAACGGCTGGTCGGCGGCGATGATCTCGCGCATCCGGGCCTCGATGCGGCCGAGGTCGTCCTCGGAGAAGTGCCGCCCGTCGGGCAGCTCGAAGTCGTAGTAGAAGCCGTCGGCGATCGCGGGGCCGATGGCGTAGCGCGCGCCCGGGAAGAGGTCGGTCACGGCCTGGGCCATGACGTGCGCCGTCGAGTGGCGGATCACCTCGCGACCGTCGGGCGAGTCGGGAGTCACGATCGTCACCGCCGCGTCGTGGTCGATCGGGCGGTCGAGATCGACCCACTCCCCGTCGACCTTGGCGGCGAGCGCGTCCTTCGCGAGCCTCTTCCCGATCGACGAGGCGACCTCGGCCGCGGTGACACCCCGGGGGTACTCGCGCTGGGAGCCGTCGGGCAGCTTGACATTGACCGCGTCGGCGCTCATCTCCCTGGCGACGATACCAGCAGGCGTTTTCGTTTCCTCGATCTTTGCGGCGACGCGACAATGGGAGCGTGCCGCCAGTCGAAGTCGCGCCGAAGCTGTTGTCATGGGCATCCGAGCTCGACGAGCAGACGCTCGCGCAGGCGCGCCGCACGGCCCGGCTGCCGATTATCGAGGGGCACGTCGCGCTCATGCCCGACGCGCATCTTGGGATCGGCGCCACTGTCGGTTCCGTGATCCCGACGCGGGACGCCATCATCCCCGCCGCCGTGGGTGTCGACATCGGGTGCGGGATGGTCGCGGTGGAGACGGACCTCACATCTTCGGGCCTGCCGGACGATCTCGACCCTCTGGTTCCCAGGATCGAGCGCGCCATCCCCGCGGGCGTCGGAAAGGGTCACCAACGACGATCCGCCGCCGGGCGCTCGTGGTTCGCCGAGCATCCCCCTGCGAGGGACTTCACGCCGAAGCAGACGGAGCGTGCCGTCACGCAGTTCGGCACGCTCGGCTCGGGAAACCACTTTGTTGCTGCAGCCCTCGGCGAAGACGCGCGGGTCTGGACGGTGGTGCACTCCGGCAGCCGCGGGATCGGAAACGAGCTCGCGAGCACGCACATCGACAGGGCGAGGAAGCGCGCACAGCGGTCCGGTCTGGAGCTCGAAGACCGCGATCTCGCCTACTTCGCCGAGGGCACGGATGAGTTCGATGCGTACGTGGCCGACATGCTCTGGGCGCAGGACTACGCCCACGCCAACCGCGAGCAGATGATGGACGTCCTCTTGGAGGAGCTCTTCTCGTTCGTCGGCACCGGCGCTGAGGTGCAGCGCATCAACTGTCACCACAACTACTCGGCCCGGGAGCACCACGACGGCAAGGATCTCTGGATCACTCGGAAGGGGGCAATCCGTGCCGGCAAGGACGATCGCGGCGTGATCCCCGGCTCGATGGGCAACGACATCCACATCGTGCACGGCCTCGGCAATCCCGCGAGCTACGAGTCGTGCGCCCACGGCGCCGGGCGGCGCCACAGCCGCCGTCAGGCGAAGAAGCGGTTCACCGTCGACCAGCTCCGCGCGCAGATGAACGGCAAGGCGTGGAACCGGAACCGCGCGGGCGCGCTCCTCGACGAGATCCCCGATGCGTACAAGGACCTAGCGCAGGTCATGACCGATCAGGCCGACCTCGTAGCACCGGAGCACACGATGCGCGAGATTCTGAACTACAAGGGATCGTAGAAGAGCCTCGGCTCTCGTAGGGCCAGTGCTCGAGAGCGGATCCGCGCAACGGACGCCAGCCGCCACCTACGCACGTTCACGCTTTTGGGCGTTCGCCCAAGCATTCGGGCCGCTTCCGCAATGGTGTTGCGGAGTACCACGACGTCCTCCGCCGTTGACCAGGGCCGGCGTGGTGTGGCGACGCGCATGCCCGGGGGCCTGACCCAATTCTGCACGTGTCGCGCCGTGTCGAGCTTCCTCGGAATTGCGAGACACCCGTCGTAGTACAGGCGCCGAGCAACCGCCACAGCCGCTTCACGAATAACGAGAAGGTTGTATACGCCGTCTCTTGCGTTCCTCAGCCTGCCTCTGGGCGCTCCGATAAGCCTCGGGCACGATTCGATGAAGAAGTCCTTGAGCGCCCCACTAGCAGTCGTGAGCGATACGAAGGGAACAGTCCCGTCGGTCATGAAACCCACCGAGCCATCGGCATCGACCAAACCTCGGAGATAGTCGGCTTTCGAGAAGGCAGCCGAAGGTGGGCGGACGATGCCGCTCTTCCTCCCGACCGGCAGTCCGAGGCGGATGAGCTCTCGCCGGGCCTCCCACGCATGCAGCGTCCACACCGCCGATGTGCACCGCTTGGCAAAGTTGGTCGTCCGAGTGCGCGTCGTGATCGACGTCGGGTACGGCACGAGCTCCTGGAACCGCTCCAGGAGTGCAACATCGCGAATCGAGAGCTCCACGCTCAGCCTTCCTCGATTGCGCGTGTTTTCCGTCAGGTGACCATCGCATTGCAGGAACCCAAACAGGTAGGCGTGCTCAGGGCGCGTCAGATCGAAAAAGCCCATGCGATGAACATACTGAGGGGGTGTGACAGCTACCGGTGCTCGACCGGCTGGGTGAGGTCCACGCCGAGCAGGTGGCCGAGTTCCCGCAACACACGCGGTGCGTCGGGGTCGGAGCCACCCGACAGGACGGCGCTCGCGAGATCGTCGAGGGCCTCCAACGCCCGCGGTGCGTCGAGGTCGTCATCGAGTGCGCCCCGGACGCGCTCGGCGAACGGGCGCGGGTCCGCGCCGTCGGGAC
>WNFU01008988.1_pt1 | contig 11385 bp, 9 predicted proteins | sample 5400121 | NCBI WGS metagenome assembly WNFU01 (sample SAMN13153360, study PRJNA577476) | soil metagenome | isolation source: 100 cm soil or saprolite under grassland replicate 1 | place: USA:California | collected 2016-06-15
GCGGAGCGCCCTTGAGCGTGGAGACCGTGTGCGCCTCCTGGAACTCGCTCATGTTGATGGTGATGACATTTTCCTGGCCGCCGTAGAGCGCCTCGGCCAGCGCCAGCGCCGTCTCCGTCTTGCCCACGCCCGACGGCCCGACCAGGAGGAACACCCCGATGGGCTTCTCGGGATTGTCGAGGCGCGCCCGCGAAGTCTGGATGCGCTTGGCGATCACCTCGAGGCCGTGGCGCTGGCCCACGACGCGCGCGCCGAGCGTGTCGACGAGCTTCAGGACGGCCTCGATCTCGTTCTTGACCATCCGGCCCACCGGGATCCCCGTCCAGTCGGACACAACGGCCGCCACGGCCTGAGCGTCGACGCTGGGCAGGATCAGCGGGGCATCGCCCTGCGCCTTGGCGAGGGTCGACTGGAGGCCGCGCAGCTCGGTGAGCCGCGCCTCGCGGACCGCCGGGTCCTTGGCCTCGGCCTCGTCGCGGAGCTGACGGCGTAGCTCGAGGATCCGGTCGACCAGCGCCCGCTCTTCCGCCCAGCGCTGCTCGAGGCCGGCCAGCCGGTCTTTCTCGGCCGCGAGCAGACCTTCCGCGTCGGCCCGGCGGGAGCCGGTGTCGAACCCCGTCGCCTCCTCGCGCGCGATCATCGCGAGCTCGATCTGCAGCGCCTCGATCCGCCGTCGCGAGTCCTCGACTTCCGGTGGCGTGGCGTGCTGGCTCACCGCCACTCGGGCGCACGTTGTGTCGAGCAGGCTCACCGCCTTGTCGGGAAGCTGGCGAGCCGGAATGTAGCGATGGGAGAGCTTGACCGCCGCGTCGAGCGCTTCGTCTAGCAGCTGGACACGGTGGTGCTTCTCGAGCGTGGAGGCGACCCCGCGCAGCATGAGCAGCGCCTTGGGCTCGCTGGGCTCGAGCACCTGCACCACCTGGAACCGGCGCGTGAGAGCGGGATCCTTCTCGATGTATTTCTTGTACTCGCCCCAGGTCGTGGCCGCGATGGTTCTCAAAGTCCCGCGCGCCAGCGCAGGCTTCAGGAGATTGGCCGCGTCGCCCGTCCCCGCTGCGCCCCCAGCGCCGATCAGCGTGTGGGCCTCATCGATGAAGAGGATGATCGGCTTCGGGGACGCCTGGACCTCGTCGATGACGGAACGCAGCCGGTTCTCGAACTCCCCTTTCATGCTGGCGCCCGCCTGAAGAAGCCCGACGTCCAGAACCCAGAGCTGCACGTCTTTGAGGGAGGGCGGCACGTCGCCCTGAGCGATCCGCAGCGCGAAGCCCTCGGCGACGGCGGTTTTCCCGACGCCGGCCTCGCCGGTGAGAATGGGGTTGTTCTGGCGCCGCCGCATCAGGATGTCGATGACCTGCCGAATCTCCTCGTCGCGGCTCGTGACGGGATCGATGCCGCCCGCGCGCGCCCGCGCCGTGAGATCCGAGGCGAACCGCCGCAGCGCCTCCTGCTTGCCCATGGCCGCCGGCGGGATGGCTCTGCTCGCCTCGCCGGGTGTCCCCGCCGCGAAACCATCGCTCGCGGTCTGACCGTCCTCCGGTGAACCCTTGACGATGCGCGCGAAGTCCTCGGTCAGCGCCTCCACCTTCACCTTCTCGAATTCCCGGGAGATCCGCGTCAGCACGTCGCGCAGGCGGTCGTTCTTGAGGAGCCCGACCACGAGATAGCCGCTGCGCACTTGCGACTCGCCGAACAGGAGGGTCGCGTACATCCAACCCTCCTTGACCGCGTAGGGTAGATGCTCGGCGAAGTCCTCGATGGTCGACGCGCCGCGCGGCAGCCGTTCCAGCATGGTCTGGAGGTCTCGCACGAGCCGGGCGCTGTCGACGTCGAAGTGACGCAGGATGCGGTGCAGGTCCGAGTCCGGGAGGTTGACGATCTGAAAGAGCCAGTGCACGAGCTCGACGTGTGGGTTTCCCCGCAGCTTGCAGAAGGTGACAGCTCCCTCGGCAGCCTTGAACATGAGCGGGTTGAGCTTGCCGAACAGCGTCGCACGGCTGATCTCTGCCATTGGTCTTCCTCTCTTACGCTGCCGCCAGAGTCGTCTGGCGCGGCTGCGGGCGTTCCGGCGCCAGAGTCAGGTCGTCGGCGTCCGTGGCCGCTCGCCTGGCACCCAGCCACGTCGTCCACCCCAGCTGACCTTCACGGCCCAGACGGATGCCCGGCACCTCGTCGCGCGCCAGGACGAGCTGTACATCCCAATCGAACTCGAACCCGACATAGTTCCGCACCCAGTGCCTGAGCCGCTCCAGGCTCCGGCCACCCGGCAGGAACTCGCCGAAGCGGTCGAGATCCATGGGGCCCATCACGGCCCGGAATCGGCTCTGAACGTCACGGACGCGCTCGCCGATCACCGTGCCCTGACCGAGCATACCGCTCAGCCGCGTGTCGCCGCCCAGGCCGGTTCGCTGGTCCCGGGGCAGCTCCAGCCAACCCAGCACGAACTGGTCCACACGCGCGGGAAGCCGGAAGAAGCCCTCCAGGATCGAGGCCAGGCCCTCGGCGTTCTTCGAGCTCCGCGCCAGGTGCCCGACGAAGAACCGCTTGGCGTGATCGGGCACGGCGTCGCGACCGCGCGTGCCGGGCAAGCCGTGTCCGGCCAGCGATCCCACGTACACGGTGAACCGGTCCTCGTCGGGTCGGTCCTGTTGAACCGTCGGGCGCGCCTCGGCCCACGCGCGGTAGAAGAAGAGCCCGAGTCGGTGGTGGAAGAGGTCGAGGAAGCGCGCCAAGGTCGCGTCCCCGTGGTGCAGCAGCCGCTCTCGTGCGTACTCCGTGAGGTGCAGGGGCAAGGGCCCGTTGGGCCCGAGGAGGCCGAAGAAACGCTGCTCGAGCCTGGGCGGTCTTGCCCCATCCGCCTCGAACGCCGAAAGCGTCGATGGCGCGAAGGCGACGGAGGGCTCCTGGGACAGGCGGACCGGCTCATCCCCCGGCCGCAGGGCCCTCCCCAGCCGCGGCCGGGCTGCGAACAGACCCTCGATGCGGCGCAGGGCCTGGAAGAAGTCGAACGACCAGGGCGCCCGCGCGAGCGCCGCGAACAGAGCTACACGAGCTGTCGCGCGGCCATCCGTGGCGGCCACCGCTTGATTTCCCCCCGTCTCTCGGACACGAGCACGAGCTCGGTGAAGGTGTTCATGGACGCGAGTCGCGCAAAGACCTGCTCGAGCACCGCCCCCAGGAGGAACGCGCTCGCCCCGGCAAACGGGGTCTCATCCACGATGAGCCGAATCTCCAGCCCGCGTCCGAAGACGATGGGGCCCGGTACGGGCAGACGACGGGTGCGTGGCGTGACGGCGACGCGGCGCACGCCCTGCGTCTGCCGTCGCGAGACCGCGTCCGGCATGTCGGCATCGACCAGATCCGCGTAGAGCTCCAGGAACTCGCGGAGCGCCGTCGCGCCCTGCTCCTCGTTGAGATCCGCGACGGTCAGGTAGTTGAGCGACAGATGGCTCGTGAGCCGCCATGGGATCTCGCCGTCGAGGACTGCCGGTCGAGGTCGACTCGGTCCGCGCAGACACCGGATACCCTCGACCGGCGCGGAGATCGCCAGGCTGAAGTCCTTGTCGCTCCCCACCGGCATCAGCAGCGGCAGGTCGCGGTTGCTGACGAGCACGTCAACCGCAAGCTGGCGGAGCGCTCCAGAGTACGGCGCCTCGCGCGGATCGACCAACGACAGGGACACCTCGCTGCCGATGTAGCCGGTCCGAGCGCCGTCGCGGCGCTGCTTCTCCGAGAGGGCCCGCGGCTCGCGCCGCACGGTGAAGTACCCGTGCGACGGCTGCGAGCCGTCCGCGTCGACCGACGCGTAGAAAGGGCGAAACTCTTGCTCCGCCTCGAGACCCTCGCCGTAGCCGACGACCCGCTCGACGCTGTACACCTCGAAATCCATCGGCTTCGTGCGGTCGACGACCACGTGGTGCTCCGCCTGCTGGTCGGTGACGTGGATCCGATCGGAGCGCCTCGAAAAGAGGTTGATGGCCGGAGTGCAGTGGAGCGCGAAACCGCCCTTGTCGACGAGCGCCCCCAGCGCCGCATCTCCCCGCGCCAGCGGGATCACCAGTTCGATTTCGTCGCCGGTGTGGCGCGCCAGCGCCTTCCGGAGGCCCACCAGCTCCACGAACCGGAAGCGCTCGGCGAACGCGAAGTACTCGTGCAGCAGCCGATAGCCGCTGAACGAGCGGGTCGTATAGGGGATCAGCGCCTGGTCCCTGGCGAAGCCCACCGGCTGGATCGACTCACGCCCCAGCCACTCGAACCACGGCGCAGGGCGGGCCGGTGGTCCAACGAGCACGCCGAGCCCGCTACCAAGGATGAGCTCGTAGAGCTTCAGGGCAATCTCGTCGCTCCCGGCAAGGAACAGGTTCAGCCGATCCAGGGCGATCTGCTGGAAGGTGTGCGGAGCGGGCGCGCGCAGCCGAAGGCGCAGCACGGCCTGCGGCGGCTCGAGGAGCCCGAGCGTGTTGAGCGGAAGGTCCGGCGCGAACGGCGCGTACCGGGCCTCGGTGATCTCGATGGGCCACAGCGTTACGTCGTGGGCCGTGCGGAACTGGCAGGCCGTCACCTCGCCCCGGGGAATCTGGCCACGGAGCAGGGTGTCCCGGGGGACCACGAAGCCGTCGACGAGGGATCCCTCGGTCATGGCGGGGGTGAACTGGACGATCGCCATGGCCGGCGTCGGGGTCAGATAGTGCGGATACACGACCTCCAGAAGGTGCTGGGTGAAGCGCGGGAACTCGGCGTCCAGCTTGAGACGGACGCGGGCGGCGAGGAAGCTGAATCCCTCGAGCAGCCGTTCGACGTACGGATCCGCCACTTCGGTCGGGTCGAGCGCCAATCGCGCGGCGATCTTGGGAAACGCGGCGGCAAATTCCGTCCCCATCTCCCGCATGTACTGCAGCTCCTGGCTGTAGTAGCGGAGCATCCGGGCGTCCATCAGCGCCCCTCGGCGATGCGAATCTCACCGCTCTCCAGATCCATGTCGGTCTTGATCAGCAGATCGAGCGGGTACGGCTGGGACCAGAGCTCGCCCGTGATCTCGAAGGAGATGATGTTGTGGTGACCCATTGGATCCGTCGCCGGAATACCCCGGACCGCGAGCGAGCCCGGGAGGATCCTTGGCTCGAACCGCAGAATTGCCTCCTTGAGAATCCGCTCCACCTCGTGAAGCTCCAGGCCCGCGACGGTACTGCCGGCCAGGGGGGCCAGGCCAAAGTTCAGAGTCGATTGGGCTGCGAGCGGGTGGGCGGAGAAGTCTACTGAGCTGGCGAGGTTCGTCGAGTTGAACAGCCAGGACAGGTCCCGCAGCACGGACGCCCGGAGCTGAGCGCGGCTCAGAACGCGCTCGTCCCGGCCCTCGACCTTGCGCGCTGGGTCGTGGTCGGTCAGCCGGTCGAGTAGGGCGGGCTGCAGCGCATCCCGCGCGCCGACCTCGACCATCTCACGCCTCCGCTCCTCCGAGCTCGATGCGCCGCACGCTCAGGAGGGCATACTCGTCCGCGGCAGTGGCGAACATCCGCTGACCCCGGCCGTGGAACGTTTCCGGCGCCACCTCGTCCCACTCGGTCTTCCGGCCGAGCCGGATCAGTCCGTCCGCGTCCGCCTCCGACCCGGGATACCGGGCGGGAATCAGGGCCGTAGCTTCGCCTCCGTTGGCAAGGCCGAGCTTGGCGGGCATCCATACGACATCACGCAGATCCGTCGGCGCCTCGAGCGCGACGGAGCGGATGCGCTCGAACGGCACCCAGTAGTAGCGACCCTCGACAATCGCCTCGCACACGGGCCCCAGTCGCGAGTCAGCGTCGGCGATCCAGTCGAATGCCTGCCCGTCGATGTTGCCAGGCACCGGCCGGGCCTTCTCCAGGGCCTCCGACCGGAGCGCGGCCGCTTCGGCGCCCCGGCCCTGAGCGGCCACGGATAGCGCCTGGAACAGGAGCGCAACCCAGGGCAGTGGCTCGCCCAGGATCAGGGGCGTCCGGGCGCCGGCGAAGACCTCGCCCCGAAGCAACTCGCAGGCGATAGCCGCGCCGTAGACGTGCACGAGGGCGAGGGAGCCCGCGTTCAGCTCGCCCAGCACCTTGAGCTGAGCACGGGCTCGCTCCCAGTCCCCGAGCACACACAAGAGCTGGAACAGGAAGACCCGATATTCTGCGTTGTCGGGGGCCTTGCGGACGTGGTCCTGCAACTCGGTCAGGGCCTCCTCGACACGTCCCTCACGCAGACTCTGCTCGGCAAGCATTCGGCTCTCCGGCGGCGACCGGCTCTAGATCTTCTCGTTCTTCACGACGTCCCAGCCCATCTTGGGCTTGGCCCCCGCCCCGCCCTGGGCGTTCTGCTCGGTGTAGTCGACCTTGACCTTGCCGAAGTTCAGGGTCACGTTCTCGGTCAAACGGTCCTCACCGCCCGAGCCGCCCGTGTGGACCCCGGCGATGATGACGTCCTCCAGGGTGATGACCAGGTACTCGAGCGGGTTCTCACCCGCCTTGCGGACCGTCAGCTTGGCGTCCTTTATGTGCTTGCCGTTGCAGCAGGCCAGCATCAGATCCGGGGACGCCGTGTCCAAGTACTTGGTGAATGACAGGTCCTGCACGTTCACCTTGCCCGCACCAGCGCCACCACCCATGTGGGCCGATCCTGACTGCGACATGCCCCAACTCCACGCCAGGACGTCGATCGAGCCCTTGTGCTTACTGTCCCCGGATTCACCCTTGATGTCAGCGATCTTGATGAACATGTCGACGGCCATGGGTCCTCTCCCCTTCCTGCGTCACGTGATCGGCTCGCGAACTCCTGTTTCCCGTTTCGGCGAAATCTTCAGCGCGTCATTTGCCACCCTTGGCCGACGGCAGCTTGGACACCAGGCGGAGCGACACCGTCAGGCCCTCGAGCTGATAGTGAGGCCTTAGAAAGAACTTCGCGCTGTAATAACCCGGATTGCCTTCCACCTCTTCGACGGTCACCTCGGCCGCCGCCAATGGATACTTGGCCTTGGTCTCTTCACCCGCCGACGCCGGATTGCTGAGGACGTACTGGGAGATCCACTTGTTCAGCCACGCCTCCATCTCGTTCCGCTCTTTGAAGGAGCCGATCTTGTCGCGCACGATGCACTTGAGGTAGTGCGCGAACCGGCAGGCCGCGAAGAGGTACGGCAACCGGGCGGAGAGATTGGCGTTGGCGGTCGCGTCCGCGTCGGTGTATTCGAACGGCTTCTGCAGCGACTGGGCGCCGATGAACGCCGCGATGTCGGTGTTCTTCCGATGGAGCAACGGCATGAAGCCGTTCTTGGCCAGCTCGGCCTCGCGCCGATCGCTGATGGCGATCTCGGTCGGGCACTTCATGTCCACCCCGCCGTCGTCGGTCGGGAACGTGTGGACGGGCAGGCCTTCCACCGCGCCGCCGGACTCCACGCCGCGGATGCGCGAGCACCAGCCGTACATCTTGTACGACCGCGTGATGTTCACACCCATCGCGTAGGCCGAGTTCACCCACGTGAACTTCTCGTGACGGGCGCCCTCGGTGTCTTCTCGAAAGTCGAACTCTTCCACCGGGTTGGCCTTGCCGTAGGGGTACCGGCCGAGGAACCTCGGCATGGCCAGCCCGACGTATCGCGCGTCTTCCGACTCGCGCAGCGAACGCCACGGCGCGTACTCCGGCGTCGTGAAGATCTTGGTGAGATCCCGTGGGTTCGCCAGCTCCTGCCAGCTTTCCATCTGCATCAGCGAGGGCGCGACCCCCGCGATGAACGGGCAATGCGCCGCCGCCGCCACCTGCGCCATCTGGCCGACCAGCTCCGCGTCCGGCGGCGTGTGATCGAAGTAGTAGTCGCCGACCAGGCAACCGAAGGGCTCGCCGCCGAACTGCCCGTACTCCGCTTCGTAGATCTTCTTGAAGACCGGGCTCTGGTCCCAGGCCACCCCCTTGAACCGTTTGAGGGTCCGTCCCAGGTCCGCCTTCGAGATGTTCATGACGCGGATCTTCAACATCTCGTCGGTCTCGGTGTTGTTGACCAGATAGCTGAGCCCACGCCAGGCGCTCTCGACTTCCTGGAAGGCCTTGTGGTGCATGATCATATTGATCTGTTCGCTGAGCTTCAGGTCCAGCGCGGCGATGATCGCCTCGATCGTTCCGACCGCGTCCGCCGATATCAGCGTCGTCTGCGACAGCGCCTGTTCCGCGAGCGTGCGCACCGCCGACTCCACCGCTTCCTTGGCGGCGTCGGACCGCGGCTTGAACTCTTTGTTGAGAAGTTGTTGAAGCTCAGAAGGCTCGAATGCTCCGCCTTGGCCCTCGGTCTGTTGCTGTGTCGCCATAGCGTGTCCTCGTCAATAAAGGGTTAGGACTTGGGCTGCGCGTCCGTCCCGGCCTCGACGGGCTTCGGGGCAGAGGCGATGGCCTTGAGGAGCGTCGGATCCTGGAGCAGCTGTCGGATCAGCTGCTCGGCGCCGGTCTTGCCGTCCATGTACGTGACCAGGCTCGCCAGTTGCTGGCGCGCCTCGAGCAGCTTGCTCAGCGCGTCGACCTTGCGGGCGACGGCAGCGGGTGAAAAGTCGTCCATGCTCTCGAAGGTGACATCGACCATCAAGTTGCCGTCGCCGGTGAGCGTGTTCGGCACCTGGAAGGCCACCCGAGGCTTCATCGCCTTGAGCCGCTGGTCGAAGTTGTCGATGTCGATGTCGAGGAACTTGCGGTCGGCCACGTCGGGCAACGGTTCCGTCGGGTTGCCCGAGAGATTCGCCATCACGCCGATGATGAACGGGAGCTGGATCTTCTTCTCCGCTCCATAGAGCTCCACGTCGTACTCGATCTGGACGCGGGGCGCGCGGTTCCGTGCAATGAACTTCTGGCTACTGGCTCGCGGCATATCGCTCCTCCTTACGTCTTCTCGAACTCGCCGGCCAACTTTTCGAGCTGGCCGAGGCTGTCGGGCATGAGGTCCTTCACGATCTCCACGAAGTTCATCTGGATCAGCCGCTGCGCGCGTCGGATGAACAACGGCGCCGGGTTGCTGGGCTCGTGTCGCTCCATGTAGCGGCAGACCAGCTCGAGCATCTGCATCGCGTCCTCGCGCGTGCGGATCTCGCCGCCGGTCCCAGGTCGCCGCCCCTGCGCGGACTCGCCCGGGGCGCCCTCACCAACGGCCGGCCCGGTGCCGAGCGCCCGGTCGCACGTCTCGAGCAGCGAGTCGAGAGGCTGCATCAGCGGCGCCAGGTCGATCGCTCGGGTCGCGCCGACGCGGTCGGCGACCAGCGTCTGGATCGCGGAGAGGCGGTCGTGCGCCTCGCGCAGCGCGGACGGCACCGATCGGTCGCTGGAAAAGGCCGCCGCGATCTGGGCGTGCAGCTGGGCCAGGGGCTTGCCCGGACCGGCGGTTCGCGACGGCGTGAGGCGCCCGAGCGCGATCTCCACGTCGCGCCCCCGGAGTTGGCCGTGCTCGCGCGAATTCACGAGGTAGCTGTCGCGCAGGTCCTTGATGCTCGCATCAGGATCGACGAGCGGAGCCAGCGCGTTCAGCCGTTCGGTGGGATCGTTGTCGTGGTCGGCCTCGAGCACGGGATGAATCCCGTCCCAATAGCGCTCGAGCAAGCCGTGGATCAGGCCGAGACCAGTGGCGAGTCCAGGGATGCCCTCGGTGCACGCGAGGGCTCGGGTCAGGTGGACTGCGGCGCGAAGATCCTTGCTGCGGAGCAGGATCGCCTGCGCCAGGTCGATGACTTTCAACCAGTTCGGGTCTTCGGCCGGCTTGACGGCCTCACCGCTGCGCTGCTCCGGTTTCCCACGGGCCGCTTCCTCGAGCTCGAAGAACGACAGATCGTGCTCCAGATTCGGGCCACACGGAGGAGATTCTCTGGTTTCCGACAGTACTGCACCGACGTCCAGCATCACCGCTCCCAGACGAATGCGCTCAACAGCAATCTCTCTCGACCAGTTTCGCCGCCGACATTAGCCGCGCCAATGCCAAATGCAGATCTCCCGCCAAACGCACCTCGCCGTCCGTTCCACGACGACCGCAGATGTGGCGAAAATGCATTGACCCTATGCCTTCCATCCCAATCTGTCAATAACGAAATGTACTTCGGCTGCACCCCGAGTCACCTAAAAGGACGCTTACGAAGCTACGCTGACCTTCGTCCAAAGCCCCGGTGGTCCGCATCTCATCCAATCCTATAGAGAAAAGACCGTGAGCGGCGTCGACCGACGGAGGGGCGAGGCTCGGTTTTCCGGAACGGAACCCTTCGCGCGGGTGATCGTCACGCTTCCTACGACGGGTCGACCGGACGGAGCGCCCGGGACCAATTCAGTGTTGGGGATCAGGGCGATTCACCCGCAACCACTCGGGCTCTCTGCCCGGGGACCTCGAGGCCGCGCTGGTGCGGGTGCTATAGTCAGCCGGCCCCTGGTAAAGGGCCATGGCGCTCTCCTGGCTCTTGGCCGGCGGCGGTCTCGAGCTCTACAGTGAGATGCTAGCTACTGGGAGCCGCTCGGCTGGTTCAAACGGCCGTCCAACAGCCTCGATGACCTGCGCAGGATGCGGTTCCGCACCTCGGGCCTCGGCATGGAGATGATGAAGACGATGGGCGTGTCGGTGGTGGCGCTCGCGGGCGGCGAGGTCATTCCCGCGCTCGAGCGAGGTGCGGTGGAAGGCGCGGAGTGGGCCATCCCCAGCCACGACATCGTCATGGGGTTCCAGAACGTCGCCAAGAACTACCGGCATGGCCGTCCGCCGATCGAGCTGGTGGTGACCACTACTGGAAGAAGTAGCGCAACGCTCAGGAGTGGCGGCTGGTGTCGTACGGGCCGAAACCGTAGGGCGGTCTTCTATCCCTCAGTGCCAGGCGCCTGCGACCGACACGCCCGTGAAGGTCGCGAGGCGCTTGGCGAGGGGCGTGTTGCGGCTCCGGCCGACTCGCACCTGCCCGTCGATGATCACGCCGGAGATCCCGGGGATGTCTCCCCGGGCGATCGCCGCCAGCGCCTCGCTCGCGAGTGACGCTGACGGCGCGTCGCAGACAACCAGATCGGCCGGCGCGCCCACCGCGATCGTCCCCGTGCCCGCCGCGAGACGGAACGCGTCCCTGTTGTTTCCCGTCGCGAGGGCGATCACGACCTCGGGCGGGAGATCGCCGAGCGATGCGACCTCGCACACGCTCTTCATGACACCCATGGGCATGACGCCCGTGCCCGTCGGCGTGTCGCTGGCGACGCACACACGCGCCAGCGCGCCGGCTTCGCGAGCCCGCTTCACGATGTAAAGGGTCGCGCGAAGGTTGCCGGCCTGGACGACCTGCAGCGCCATCTCCGTCTCGCGGATGATCTGATCGATCCCGACCTCGTCGAGCGACGTCGTGCCCCCGTTCACGTGGCCGCAGACATCGGGCCGCAGGTGCAGCA
>WNFU01022653.1_pt1 | contig 11385 bp, 11 predicted proteins | sample 5400121 | NCBI WGS metagenome assembly WNFU01 (sample SAMN13153360, study PRJNA577476) | soil metagenome | isolation source: 100 cm soil or saprolite under grassland replicate 1 | place: USA:California | collected 2016-06-15
GAGTGCATCCACGTCTTGAGTCGTGTTGACGGGGTTGAGCATCAACATATGCTCGCCGCCTTTCATTGGCTTCATCTGGTCCGCGCCGGTGTTGGTTGCACAGCCGGTTCCCGTCAGCCACACCAAGAAGGTCAAGGCGACCGCAAGGCACGAGTTAAGGCTGAGTTTGGCGAGCAGGTCTGTTATCGTTTTCACAATAGGGGTCTTTCTATTTGTTCAATGAACTGGATTGTTTTGGCGTTTTGACTGGTTCACTTCTTTTCCATTCCTTTCGTATCGCCGCTGCCGGGCTTGGTTGCACAGCAGAACGCCGAGTCGTCACCGCAAACCTTGCAGGTGTGTTTCAGCTCCGTGTGAGCGCCCTTCTGCACACCTACGACCTCAATCGTTGATTTGCAGCCAGCGCAAGCGTGAGTGCCGATCAACTCCTTGGGTTGTCCGCCTTCCATCAGAAGCTGGGCACCCTTCGTACCTTGCTTCACGCGAGCGACCCACACCGTTTTGCACTTGGCGCAAACCATCGCGATGCTGTCGTCTGCTTTGAGCGCATCCGCTTCCTGCTTGGTGTTGATTCCTTGGAGCATGAGCAGGTGCTCTCCGCCTTTCATTGGTTTCATCTGCTCTGCCGCGTTGGCTGTGTTTGGCAGCCAAGCTGCCATTGCCAAACCGACCACCATTGCGGTGCCGAGGATTGTTTTGTTAACGGTCTTCATGTTGTGTTCTTTCTTTTTTTTGTTGTTTGGTGCCTGTTGTTCATCGAGCAAACGCGTGTGTTCGCCCGAGATCTGTTACGTGACCTTCTTGCCTCCCTTTAGAACTTCGTGGACGGTGGCGATCAACTTCTCCGGTCCGTCTTGTTTGGAGACGAAACCGACCGCACCGGCTGCGCGGGCGAGTCGTTCACTCCGGCGCACGTCGAACATGGTCGTGGCGACGACTGGAAGCGCCGGTGAGCGCGCGTGCAGGGCTTTGATCAAATCCAGTCCGCTGGAGGACTTGAGTTGGATGTCCGTCAGCACGACGTCCGGCCGCGAAGACACAATCGCATCGAACGCTTCCTGCGCGTCCTCCGCCTGGCCGCACACGGCCAGATCGGCTTCGCGCTCGATAGCTTCGACAATGCTCCTTCGCATCAGCGGATGGTCCTCGATGACAAAAACTCGGTTCTTCATATTCGCAGTCCGGCTGGACCGGTCGCCTCCGCGACCGTTTTTGGACCTTTGCGCGTAGATGGACTCGTCAAATTCGACTTGAGCTTTCCTGCATTCACTGGAGCAGATTACGCGGGCATGAACGCCGGGGCTATAGGCGGGAAAGAAGAGCGCGCGTACGGCGGGGCAAACGCGGCGGATAAAGGAAATGCTTATGCCGCCGGAGACCCAAATGCGAAATCGTCCCGCATATTTTGTTCGCTATTCGCGAGCACAATGCGTAAAGACACACCATGCCGGCAGCCAGAAATTCCAAGTCCGGCGGTGCGCGGGCAGGAATTCTCCGCACCATCAGCACGCCGTTGGGTTTCTATGTTCTTTCGCTGAACGTGAAGCAGGAGTGCTTGCAAAAGACCGAAAGAGCGGAGACTAACGCTATGAGTTGGCAACAGACCGTAACCGATCCCGACGAAATCAAGGTGTTCATGGCTCTGGACGGTCCGGAATACACGTGGCGCACGATGAGCGCAATCGCCCGTCAAACGGGACTGAGCGAAGCGCGAGTGGCCCAGATTCTTGCCAAATACAATTTGAAACTGACTCGGCTGTCCGAGACTCCCTCGGTTTCCGGTTCAGCCCTCGTCGGCTTGATTGAAAAGGTCGGCGCCTAACTGCGCGGGCAGGATTTTGCGACGCAAGTTTTCGTAACTCGAGAGAAAGCCACCATCTTCAACACCATCCTCGTGTCCGCCGCTTTGGCAGACTCCTTACGCGTTCGGCCGGCCCTGCGAGGCGACCCAACGGATTGCGAAAACGGGCAGGGCTGGGTGGAGCGCCTGGATGTCCTTGATGACTTCCAGACCATGTTTATCCGGCAGCGGCTTTCGCGATGGGAAGGAAGTTTTGCGCGTTGGCTCTCGTCGGCGAAGTGATGACCAGGAAGAAAAAGAGAGTGGTCACCGCCCGGCGGCAATTTCTCCGCGCACAACACATAGTCAACCTGCTCAATAAACAATGACAAAGTCGCCGTCGGATTTGGGAAACGCAGTAACCAAGCTCCACGCGGGAACGCCTTCCACGTTGCCCTTTTCTGATGTTGGGTTGCCTGCCTTATCGTAAAGTTGCCACGCCACGGCCCCGCCTTTTGCCCAGCCGGTGCCTTCCGTCCAAGCGAAGAGCGTCTCGCCCTTTCCGTTGGCCACCGCTATGGGATGTTTGCGTTTCGCTGACCCAGGCGGGGCATTCGCTTTGGAGACCCGTAATGTTTTCGGGTCCACCGTGGCGAAGTAAACTTGGTCCGCCGTCTCCCAGGCCGCAAGTACTTGGTTTTTCCCTTCCGTCAGTGCCGCGCTGCTCATCGGGCAGCTAGCGGCCTTCCAGGGATGGGCGTTAACGATTTGGAATTCCGCGCCCGGTCGCCGGGAAACCAGGAGAATTTCATCACGATTTACGTTTTCAGAAGCGGCCCGGAACAGAATATAGACCGTTCCCGAACTGTCAGCGAAAGCCCGCAGGCCGCAACACCCGCACGCACCAGTGGGCTTGGACGTGGCCCGCGCCTCGTCTTGGAAGGTCTTGCCCTCGTCCATCGAACGAGTCACATAAACGGCGCGACCAACCTCATTCGTAGCCCCCGGAGTCAGCGCGTGCCAGGCCGCGTAAACGTTGCCATCTCTGTCGGCGGCAACTGTGTCGCCATCAGATGGGGAAGCGGAGTTTTTAAGATTTCGCTCGGGTTCAAAGGCGGTCCCTTCGTCGTTTAACCGTGTGTAGAGCACTGGATTTACTTCCTTGCCCTCGATCGTAGGCCGGACAGCGCCTTTGCCGCCAGTCCAAACTACATGCACGCGACCATTCTTGCCGACGGCCAGTTGCGCGCCGCGAATGGTGCCGGCGGCAATCGCGCTGCCAGGCTGACCATTGACTTGGATGGGCTTGGAAAAAGTCTCCTTCCCCGACTCCTGGCGCACATAGAAGATGTCGCCGCCTCGGTCGTCGCCTTTGAAATAGATCAAATGAATCACGCCTTGACCGTCCACGGCCGCCTGCGGCTGAATCCCGCCATCGGGAGCGTGGACGAGCGTGACTCGTGCGGACTCAACCGCCGATAACTCAAAGCTCAACAAGGAAATCAACAGGATGATTGGAGACGAACGCGAAGAAGTGAGGATGTGTTGCGTAAATTTCATAGGTTTACGGTATTCGATTTCTGCCACCACCGTGACAACAAAATAAGGGGTCGTGACCTTGTTTGGCGGCGACGCTATGACGATCAAATGCCTCGAAGTAGCCAGTTCATTGGGGTCGCTGAGATTCGGGCTTGCGGGCCGGTTGAGGCGAACTGACGGGCTGAGGTTGTGACATTCGCGCACAGGAGTCTGGAAATGGAAACAACGCCAACGGCGTTGTGGCCGAGGTCAGGCACGTGGTCGGGAACGGATGGGCCACAGCCGAGTTGCGGTTTGGGGAGGTTTGTTGGACGATGACCTAAGGTGGCTCGTGCCTCGCAACCCTGGGCTTTGGGAAGCAGCTCCGTTGGGGCTGAAGTCAGATGCCAACGACAATGCCGACAGCGGCAAGTTTGGCGATTAGAACATCCGAGGTTAGTGGTTCGGTGTGTGTCCAGCAGATGAGGGTTACATTGTTGTTTGCGCACTTCTTTGCCTTCAGTTGGTCGCGTTGTTTGGACTGTGCCAAACCCTCCTCTCCACCGAAAACGGCCACAGGTTCAAAATGTTGTTGGCCTTGAAACTCGAATCCAACGCGTATCGAAGGCACGTAGCAATCCAAGTGCTGTGGCCGCAACCAATCAAGTTGAGCGTGCAACTCGGCATCGGCAAACCGTTGCTGAATCAGCCGGAACATCAGCATTTCCGAAATCCATCCCTCGCCAATGCGAGGCAATCCATGCCGTTCACGCAAAAGGTTTTCCGCCTCCCTCAACAATTCTTCGACTAGTTCTACAAACGGATTCTCGACCTCAGAGCTGATGATGGGTTGCCGTCGAACCAAGTCGATTTCGTAAAAAGTCTTGTTCTCGACAACATGCGTCCGCCCGGTGAAGCGGATGCCTCCAGTTCCGTATGTCGATTTCTCAAGTTCCGAAAGTGACACAGTTGAGGTGAATTCTGGCGAGTGACGGTTGCTCAACCGGCGTCGCCACGACTTGTGAAGGCAGGCGTCAATGCTGCTGATATGGAGACCAACATCGTAAATGTTCGCCTTGCAGAAGTCCGGGGAGTAGAGCGTCCAGAGACCAGAATACTCTGAATCATCAACCCATTTTTCTGTCCGGCAATGCCGGACTTGGTCTGGATACCGGTCGAAGATTCGGCCCTCGGGGCAGTCGTCGTATTGGGCCGAGAAGCTGTGAATCGTGACGGGCGTAGAGTCGCGCTTCACCACGCCGTCTTCCAGATAAGCTCCAAGATGCCAGTCCTTGCGTCGCGCCTCAATCATCTGCTCCATCGTTGGGGCGTGTTTCAGCAGCAAGTTCAAAGGTTGCGTTTGACCGGCTTGCTCGCACTGCGCGAGTGCCACGTCAATACAATGGACGTATTCTTTCAGGTGCTGGCGCAAGAATTCATCGCACGAGGATTCGCTTCGGAAAGACAGCAAGTCGCGTCCGACGAGTGGAAGACCCGCTAGTCGTTTCAGATAAATCAACTCGCTTGTTAGCTCGCCGTAGGACTTGTCGCCGAGATAGGCGTAGTAGGCAGTCACGGTTTCATCCAGTCTACCGGCAGAAATGTGTGCGCGCATTTCGCTGAAAACACCGACAGGCTCATCAGGAGTTGGCCGCACGGCTGGGACGGACTTCATGGCTGTGTAGTCATAGCCATCCAGCCGTCGTTCTGCTCTCAGCTTTTGGAAGATGGCGAGCATGTCGCGGTTGACGGGTTCAACGTATTTGTCTCTGATGAACTTCGCCAATTCAGAACCTGTTTTGCCCGTGACGCGCTGAATCTGTTGCAGGGCGTTCTGGACACGCTTCGTTTGAGCAAACAATGGCGGACTGCTTCGTGGGTCTCGCGGTTCTTCGGCAGCCAAATAAAGGCACAGAGCATCTGCGCCATAGACTTTCGGACGAGGCAGCTTTCGTGCGAGAAGGTAAAGACGATGCAGTAATTCGATTTCGGCGTCAGACAGCGACACTACGTGCCAGACATCTTCTCCTTCACCTCGTGTTTCATGACTAGGAGCAAGAGCAGCAAGTTCGACAGCTTGCGGATAGAATTTGCTTCGTTTCGAGAAGCCAAAGTGGATGCGATACTCTTCGCTCACGAGTTGAAAAGCTTTTCCAACTTCGCCTTCACCGCTGCATCCATCTTGATCAGCGGCGGCCAGGGGCGTTTGAAGCCTTCGCCCGGCAATTTCTTCGTCGCGTCATTGCCGAGTTTGCTGCCACTGGCGATTTCGCTCGTCGCGTGGCCGAGCCCGTCGGACGGGCCTTTGGTGAAGATGCTGTCGCGTTGCGGGTCGGTGTTGGCGCAGAGGCGGAAGAGGACTTCGCTGGTCTTGCATCGGGTAGGTCTTGCGGATGCTCACGAAGACGAGGTGGCGGAAGATGTGTTTGGCCCGGTTTGAGAGGCGACCCAACGGATGGCGAAGCGCGTGAACTCCGGCGTAGTCTTCAGGGCAAGCTTCTCTTTGATGTGCGCGCGATGCACGTCCACGGTCTTGGGGCTGAGATGAAGGCGGCTGGCGATTTCGTCCGTGCTCCAGCCTTCGCCATAAAGTTTCAGCACTTCCAATTCGCGGTCGCTCAATTGGGCTTCCGGTCCGCCGCCAACCTTGCCGGAAGGCGCGGCCACGGATTCCAGAATCTTCGCGGACATGCGCGGACTTACGGCTATCTGGCCGCTCAACACGGTGCGGATCGCCGCCGCGAGATGCGCGTCCGATCCTTCGCCTTTCATCACGTAACCACGCCCGCCGGCCCGCAGGACGCGCGCGGCATAGAGCGATTCGTCCTGCATGGACATCGCGAGCACGGGCAGACCGGGATGAAGCGTCTGAATGTCCTTGATGAGTTCGAGACCATCTTTGTCCGGCAGCGTCATGTCCACCAGCACGAGGTCTGGCTTCAGTTTCGCAATCGCTTCCATCGCCTCGCGCGCCGTGCCTGCCTCGCCGCAGACCGTCAAGTCCGTCTCGCGGTTCAGCAGGTCCGACTGGCCGCGTCGCATCAAGGGATGGTCGTCCACGAGCAGAATTTTTTTCCGCTGCGGCTGGTTGGAAGTTCTTTCTTTGCGTGGCATCGATTCGCGTGCGGGACGGTTTTACTTTGTGCCCGGCAGGTTCATCCAGGCTTCGTCCTTTCCACGACGGCATTCGGCACTGAACAAATTACTTCGACGCCCCCTGCGGTTCGAGTTTGGACTGTTAACCGCCCTCCGATCAATCTCGCGCGTTGTTCCATCGTGCGCAGGCCGAGGCCGCGAGAGCCGGCTTGAGGCGAGAAACCAATGCCGTTGTCGCGCACCTTGAGATCCACAGCGTCCGGTCGCCGCGTGAGTTCAATGTCAATTCGCGTCGCGCCGCTGTGCTTGAGCGCATTGTGGACCGCTTCCTGCGCAAGCCTGTAAAGGTGACTGGACACTGTGGGATTGTTTATCAGAACTGTGGGTTCTGAATCAAACTCGCACGCGATTCCGCGTTCGGTGGAAACGCGCTCAGCCAGATTCTCCAGCGCCTCAAAAAGCCCTTCCGGTGTCGGGGAGACGGAGTAAAGCTCGTGGGCCAGATTGCGCGCCTGCGTCAGCGCCGTGCCGAGTTCCTTGCCGAGTTGGCCAGCGGTTTCTGCCTGGGGGACGTTTGCGTCGCGCAAATCCCTGTGCAGCCCGTTCATCAAAAAGAGCAGGCCGCCGAGTTGCTGACCGAGGCCGTCGTGCAATTCCCGCGCAATGCGCGAGCGCTCCTGTTCTCCCGCTGTGGCCACGGCTTGCTCCAGTTCCCTGCGTTCCGAAATGTCGCGGACGAAGCCCGTAAACAGCCGGCGCGCGCCTAGCCGCACTTCACCGATGGACAGGTCCATTGGAAACAACGTCCCATCTTTGCGCTGCCCAACCACCTCGCGGCCGATGCCGATGATTTTTGCGTGGCCAGTGCGGAGATAATTCGCGATGTAGCCATCGTGCTTCTCACGGTCAGGCGAAGGCATCAATACGCTCACGTTTCGACCGATAATCTCCTCCGGCGAGTAGCCGAATATCCGGCAACCTGCCGGGTTGATCGATTCGACAATGCCGCGTTGGTCAATGGTAATGATGCCTTCGACGGCCGTTTCGAGAATTGCCCGCATTCGCTGCTCGCTTTCGCGCAACGCTTCCTCGGCGAGCTTGCGCTCCGTGATGTCACGAACGATTCCCGTGAACAACCGCCGATCGCCCAACCGCACTTCGCTGATGGACAGGTCCATCGGGAATGACGTGCCATCTTTGCGTTGTCCAAAGACCTCGCGGCCGATGCCGATGATTTTGGCCTGGCCAGTGCGAAGATAATTCGCGATGTAGCCGTCGTGCCTTTCACGGTCGGGCGAGGGCATCAACATGCTCACGTTTTGTCCGACAACCTCCTCCGGCGCGTAGCCGAAGATGCGGCAAGCTGCCGGGTTCATTGAGTCAACGATGCCGCGCTCGTCGATGGTAATGATTCCTTCGACAGCGGCTTCCAGAATCGCGCGCAGGCGCTGCTCCTTCTCTCTTAAAGCAGCTTCCATCAGCCTGTATGCGTTATCATTGAAAGGCATCGTAGCCGGAACAGGCGCGCCATCGCGAGATCACAGTCTGCGCGCAGGTGTGCCGGTCCGGCCTGCATTATTACAGCGGAAGCGTATCCACTGCTCCACGCCGGGTGCGGAGCACTCACCATCCATTGCGGTGTCTGGACCAAATTTTGGACAGGGGGATTCACAGGTTTCAAAGCTTGGCGTTGCGGAGTCGCAGCGCGTTGGCGATGACGGAAACGGAACTCAAACTCATCGCCGCTCCCGCGATGATGGGGCTGAGCAGCACGCCGAAGAACGGATAGAGCATGCCTGCGGCGACGGGGATGCCGAGCGTGTTGTAAACAAAAGCAAAGAAAAGGTTCTGCCGGATGTTCCGCATCATCGCGCGGCTCAGCATCATCGCTTTGGCGATGGCGCGCAGGTCGCCTTTGACGAGAGTGATGCCAGCGCTCTCCATCGTGACATCGGTGCCAGTACCCATCGCGATGCCGACGTGCGCGGCGGCGAGCGCTGGCGCGTCATTGATGCCGTCGCCGGCCATCGCGACGATTCGGCCCAGTTGACGGAGTTGCTGCACGCGCTCGTGTTTGCGCTGCGGTTCGACTCCGGCTTCCACCTGGTCGATGCCTAGCTTCTTGGCAACGGCGTTGGCGGTGCGTTCGTTGTCGCCGGTCAGCATCAGAATCTTGAGGCCGAGCTTGTGAAGCTGCGCGATGGCCTCTGGCGTGGACTGCTTGATCGGGTCCGACACCGCCAGAAAACCAGCGAAAGTGCCGCCGATCCCGACGAAGATAATCGTGTGACCTGCATTCTGAAGTTCCGACGCCTTTGGTTCGAGCGCGCCGGTCCCGCCGATGCCGTGCTCCTGCAAGAAGGCTAACTTGCCAACGACAATTTCGCGTTGAGCCAACTTGCCGGTCACGCCGCCGCCCGTGATGGAGGAGAAATCGGTAATCGGTTGGGGCGTTACTCCTCGCTCACGTGCGCCCTGGATGACGGCGGTCGCCAACGGGTGTTCGCTGCCTTGCTCAACAGAACTGGCTCCCAGAAGAAGTTCCTTCTCGCCAAGGCCTTGTGCGGTGACGACTCGGCCAAGGCGCGGCTTGCCTTCGGTCAACGTCCCGGTCTTATCAACGACCAGTGTGTCCACCTTCTCCATGACTTCGATGGCTTCGGCGTTGCGGATGAGCACACCGGCGTGAGCACCGCGACCGACGCCGACCATCACCGACATCGGCGTCGCCAGTCCGAGCGCGCATGGGCAGGCGATGATGAGCACGGCCACAGCGTTCGTGATGGCATGAGCGAGTCGCGGTTCAGGTCCCCAAGCTAGCCACGTAATGAACGTGAGCACTGAGACAAGCAACACGGCGGGAACGAACCAAGCGGCAACCTTGTCTGCCAATGCCTGAACGGGCGCGCGGCTGCGTTGGGCTTGCGCCACGAGATTCACAATCTGCGCCAGCATCGTTTCGCCGCCGACGCGCTCGGCGCGCATTACGATGCTTCCCGTCGTATTGACGGTAGCGCCGGAAACCTTCGCGCCGATGGTTTTCTCCACTGGCAAGGATTCGCCGGTGAGCATGGATTCATCCACGGAACTCCGTCCTTCAACGACTACGCCATCCACCGGGATTTTCTCGCCCGGTCGCACGCGCAAATGGTCGCCTGGATGGACGGCATCCAGTGGCACATGCTCGTCGCCATGCGGCGTGACGCGCCGGGCCGTTTTCGGCGCGAGGCCAAGCAATGCTTTGATTGCGCCGCCGGTCCGCTGACGCGCACGCCCTTCGAGCACCTGGCCGAGCAAGACGAGTACGGTGATGACGGCGGCGGCCTCGAAATAGAGGGCTGGCTTGCCACTGTGACCTGTCGCTGGCGGGAACGCCTGCGGGAATAGCATGGCCACGGCGCTGAAGGCGTAGGCCGCGCCGACGCCGAGCGCGACGAGCGTGAACATATTCAGACTTCGATTCATGAGTGAGCGCCAACCGCGCACAAAGAACGGCCAGCCCGCCCACAAGACCACGGGCGTGCTCAGAATGAATTGCCCCCAACGCGACAACTCGCCACTTACCCATTCGGCATGGCTCCACGCGGGAACTAGGTGCGCCATCGCCACGATGAACACTGGCAACGTCAACGCGGCTCCAACCCAAAAGCGCCGCGTTATGCTGTGCAGTTCTGAATTGTCCTCCTCCGCGTCGGCTGTGACAGTTTTCGGCTCCAGTGCCATGCCGCACTTGAGGCAATTGCCGGGATGGTCCTGCTCCACTTCCGGGTGCATTGGGCAGGTGTAGACGGTCTTGTTAGGCGGCTTCGACGCGGGATTTCGCTCCAACGCCATTCCGCATTTCGGACAATCGCCCGGCTTGTCGCTCTCCACGCCGACACACATCGGGCAGAAGTATCTTGCGGTTGACGAAGGTCTTATTGTGCCTTGCTCATGCTCAGCGTGTTCGTGGCGGTGAATGTGCTCGCCATGCCCTGATTGCGGATGCGTATGTCCACCGTCACAGCAGGCCTTGCCTGTGCCCATAGCAGTCGGAGTCGGCGGATTACGTCGCGCAGTTTCTGCCAGAAGTTTCTGACGGCAATGCTCGCTGCAAAAGTAGAAGGTCTGCCCGCTGCGTTCGGCGCTAAGAGCCGTCGCTTCGTCCACCGTCATGCCGCAAATGGGGTCTTTGGTCATTGTCGGCCTTTGTGCTCCGAAAACTGGACTTCGTGGGGAGGATGCGTGTGACTGCCGTGCGACACCCGAACGATGGCCTTGAATTCGTGGGGTTCAGGAATGTAATCCTCGGATTCGAGGTATTCACCCTTCGCGCGAAAGGTGAATGTCTGGCGGGCACCGTCGCGTCGCACCGTTTCAATTTTTATCGTTGCGTTGGTGGGCACGGAACGCGCCTGCCTGCGCTTGTTATAGAAAAAGAGTCGGAAGCGCGGCGGCACATCGGTTTCAAAGATAGTGATTTCAATATAGCCGTGACCGAGGTTCACAAGGAAGCCATTGTGCGGGCCGCGTTCGATTGCTCCACGGTCAGGTGCGTGTCCGGCAAAAGGCTGAGAATGGCCGTGGCCTCTACCACGAATGTGCTGAATCGCATGGTAGAGGCCGAAAGCCATCAAAGCCCCACCTGCGATCCACGGAAACCAGCCGCCAATCTTGTCGCTCAACTTCATGCCGCCCCAAGCGACCAAGCCGTGGGCTGCGATGAACAGGACAAGGCCGCAGCCTGCCAGCGTTGTGATCAAAAGCGTCTTCGACTTGTTCCACTTCTGAACCCGCGCCGTCAGTGATGCCGATATCCATTTCGTTTTCATGGTCATTCAGTTTGGTTCAGGTATTCGGCGGTCAGTGAATCTTGATGCGTGCGGTCACATCGCTCTTGGCAAGCAGCGAAGCTTTAGTGGGCTGGACTCCGCACCATGCTTCGCCTTTGGGCGATGTGCGGACGGCGGCAGTCTTCACCAGGTCTTTCGGCAACTCGATGCCGTCGCGCT
>WNFU01011101.1_pt1 | contig 11384 bp, 7 predicted proteins | sample 5400121 | NCBI WGS metagenome assembly WNFU01 (sample SAMN13153360, study PRJNA577476) | soil metagenome | isolation source: 100 cm soil or saprolite under grassland replicate 1 | place: USA:California | collected 2016-06-15
CAGGCGCGCGCAGTCCACGAAGGCTTCTGGGACTAGCGGGTTCCACTTTGCGCGGGCGCTGGCACTTCCTCCGCGGACCGCGATAGCTCACGAGGTCCCCGCACGCCGCGATCTGTTGGAAACGCGACAGAGAGCTCTTGTTGGGCGACTACTCGGTCGGCTCGAGATACGCGCAGATCCGCGGGTCGTTCGGAAGTGGTGAAGGGCCCAGCTTGGCGACGAGAAAGGAAACTGCTTGCTCGGGGATCTTTATGCCTTGGCCAAGCGGTGGAGGGGGACCTTCCTGTTCGACGAGCGCGTAGCCGTCTGAAGTCGAGATGAACAGCAGGTGCCGTTCGGCGGTGCGCTGATCTCTTCGGTCCGGCTCCGGCGTCGGCTGAACCACCTCGTGCGTGACCGGGCGCCCCGCTTCATCGGCGCGAGGCGACGGCTCGTGCTCCGCGCCGCCGCGGTTGATGTCGGCCTGATCGGTTTGGCCCTCGACTGGCGCAACGTAGCGCTCGACCCGGTCTTGCCAGTCACCGCTTGAGTGCGGATATTCCTCCGCGATGTCGGAGGTTCCGGGGACCGTGGTAGGCGACGCCTCCGTGCCGGTGAGCGCCCGTCCGTCTACCGTAAGCACGACGGCCCGCTGGTCGGGAAGGACCTTCGCGACGTTCGTGATTGGCAGCAGACGCCGACGCCAGACAAAGGCGCCTTCATGACGGATCGCGATTCGGTCACCGCCAGCGCCGGCGAGTTCGATAAACGCCCCGATGCGCGTCCCCTCCCGGTCGAATACCACGTACCCCTGTGCCGTTGCGAGCATGTCTCGAATCTGCCCCGGATCGCCCGCTCTCGACATTCCGACAAGGGTACTGCCGGTCCGCCGACGATCTCGACACCGGCCGCCGCTGGGTGCGACCTGGCCGCACCCCTAGACGCGGACCGCGGCAAGCGGTGGTTCGCACTGCTCGTGTCGAGGCGCGGAGGTGTCGCATTTGGCGAAAAGGCGAAATCAGTCCGCGCCTGCGAGCACCCGCTTGGCAGCTGCGCGAGGTTTCGGTGTGCCCCTCGAGTTCTGCGCGCGTCCAGCCTTCGTCTGGGTACTCCGGCGCGCCGGCAAGCCAGCCTTCGATGACGTTGTCCGCCTCGTCTGGGTCGAAGGAGAAGACGAGATCGCGCAGCCGCAGGATCCCGCCCGGCTTCAAGATGCCGGCGGCGCGCTCGAGCGCGAGCGTCTTCCAGAAATTAGGCAGGCGCGCGCATCGCCGATCGCTTGCTCCTCGCCACCGCTCGATCGAGTTTGTGCACCCCACAGGTGCTTACGTGGTCGCTTGAGATGGAGGATGAGTTTCTTGCGCGGACCGGCCACTCAGATGAGTGTAGATCGGCCCTCCCGCCACGTATGGACAGTGGCCAGACTCCGTCCTAGAATCGATGTCCTGCGGATCGGGGAGCACGGAATGAGAATACGAGGGGTCCTGGGGAAGACTCTCGTCGCCATCGCGACGTGTCTTGCGCTGCTCGCGGCGGGTACGGCGATGTCTTTCGAGGTTACGGGCGGCGCGGCGGCAGTGGGACCGCTCGCCGACACCGAAACGGCGCCGGCCCCGACGACGACGGAGCCGGCGCCCGATCCGGCTCCGCCCCCGCCGAAGTCCGCGCCCAAGCCAGCGCCCAAGCCGGCTCCCAAGCCGGCTCCGTATCGGGCGCCGGCACCTGCGCGCACGCGGAGCTATCACGCCCCTGAGGCCAAGTCGGAGCCGGAGCGGAGCTATGCGGACCGGGCAGCTCCTTCTCAGGCGGATCTTCTTCATCAGCGGTATGACTGTCGCTGCACTTCTCCTCCTAATGGCAGCTGCGGTGCCGGGGACGCCCGCCCGTTTCACCGCGGCCGGTCGGGTCGTCATGGACCATCAGCAAGATCTCGCACTCGTTGGGGTCGCGGTGGTCGTCATCACGATCTGGGTCTACGTCCTGGCCGTTGGATGAATGACTTTTCTCCCGACGGGGTAGGGCTGTGAGGCGATATATCGTCAACGCGGCCGTCGCCACCGTTGCCGCTTTCGTCGTCGCGCTGTCCGCCTCGGCGACCTCCACGGCACCACCTCCTATCAGGGCTGACGACGTCACTGCGGAGGCGACGAGCGCAGCGGGTGCGAGCGTCACCTATCACGTCAGAGCATACGACCCGGACTCGGGCAATCCGATCGGCGCGACATGCACACCGCCCGGAGCGACCGGTTCCGGCGACTTCGACGTGACGGCGAACTTCCCGCTCGGGGACACATCCGTGACCTGCACGACGACGGCGCCTGACTCCTCGAAGACCATCACGGTGCACGTCGTCGACACAACCCCTCCCTCACTCCCACAGCCGCCGAACATCACAGCGTCGACGACGGACCCAACCGGTACCGCGGTCAGCTGGGATCCGATCATTGCGACCGACATAGTCGACGGGTCACTCACCCCGGTCTGCAGTCCGACGACCGGCAGCACGTTCCAGGTCGGAACTACGACGGTGACCTGTACCGCGACCGATACCCACGGAAACAGCGCCCAGACGCAATTCACCGTCACGGTCATGCTCGACGACACACAGGCGCCGACGTTCACGACCGTTCCCGCCTCACAGACGGTGGAGGCGACCGGTCCGGGTGGGGCAGCGGTCACCTACGCGACGCCGACCGCGACCGACAACAGCGGCCTCCCACCATCGATCAGCTGCGATCACGCTTCCGGGTCGCTCTTCCCTCTTGGCGCCACAACCGTCACCTGCACAGCTACGGACGGAGCGGGAAATGCCGCAACCGCGACCTTCACGATTACGGTACAAGACACGACGCCGCCGACCTTGAGCCTGCCCGGGGACCTCCAGGTGGAGACGGAGTCCCCGGCCGGGATACCCGTGGCGTACGCAGTAAGCGCGTTCGATGCCGTCGCGGGATCGGTCTCGCCGAACTGCAGCCCGGCGTCGAGCTCGACCTTCCCGGTCGCCACCACGCCGGTCCATTGCGCTGCGAATGACGGCAACGGAAACACAGCGTCAGGAGACTTCAACGTCACCGTGACGCTCGTCGACCATACTGCTCCCGTCCTTTCGGGCGTCCCATCGAATCGGGTCGTCGAGGCCAACGGTCCGGGTGGCTCGGTCGTCAACTTCACGACTCCGACGGCGACCGACAATCTCGACGGACCGATCGCCCTCGTCACGTGCAGCCCTGAATCTGGTTCCACCTTCCCACTCGGAAGGACGACCGTAACGTGCAATGCGGCGGATTCGCACGGGAACACCGGCAGCGCATCCTTCTCCGTCAGCGTCGTCGACACGACGAAGCCGAATCTTGTCGTCCCAGCCAGCCGCAGCGTCTACGCGACTACCGAAGCGGGGATTCCGGCCTCCGATCCTGCGGCGGCCGCTTTCCTGTCCGGGGCGACCGCAGTCGACCTCGTCGATCCACATCCAGCGATATCCAACAACGCGCCGGCCCTCTTCGCCGTGGGAACGACGGTTGTCACGTTCACCGCGACCGACGCGAGCGGGAACGCGGTCTCGAAACAAGCGTCCCTCGAAGTGCTCCCGCTGCCGCCGCCGGGGACGCCTCAGCTGCCGCCGCCCCCGCCTCGCAAGCCTCCTGCCAACGTGGCCAACCTCAAGGCCGTTGCGGGCGATACCCGCGTTCAGCTCAGCTGGGAGACGCCCAAGGGTGTGGATCACGTTGTCGTCACGCGCGCGCTCAGTGCCGGCGGCGAGATGCAGATCGTGTACACCGGCTCGGCCACAAGCTTCATCGACCGGGGCGTCGTGAACGGGGTCGAGTACCGCTACCTCGCCGTCTCCGTGGACGCCAACGGCGACACGTCCGCGGGCGTAGCTGTGGTTGCGCTCCCGAAAGAAACTCAGTTGCTGTCGCCGAAGGACGGCACGCGCGTGCGAAGGCCGCCGAAGCTCGTTTGGCGTGCCCAGCAGGGCGCGACCTACTACAACGTCCAGCTCTTCCGCGACAACGTCAAGATTCTCAGTGCATGGCCGGCGAAAGCGGCCCTCGCGCTCAAAGCCACGTGGAGGTACGCAAAGAAGACGTACCGGCTCACGCCGGGCGTCTATCGCTGGTACGTCTGGCCGGGGTACGGGCCACGATCGGCCACCGACTACGGGGAGCTGCTCGGCTTCTTCAGCTTCCAGGTCGTCAAGGCCATCCCTTAGGCTGGACTGTCTCCGAGTGGTCCCGACAGTGTCGGGGTCGCTGATAGCTCTTTAGATGTTGGACGGCGCCCGTGGGCGCCGTCCGTTGTGCGACTCAGGCTCGCTTCGTCGCCAAACGAAAGGAGCGAGTCGCATGTCGCAGGATGACGTTCTCTTCGGCTACCGGTTGCAGTTGTTCGATCTCGCTGGTCCGGTTGGTGTCGCCGCGGCTTGTCGCAGCTTCGGTGTCCATCGCTCGACCTACTACCGTTGGAAGCGGCAGGTCGACCGGCATGGGCTCGAGGTATTGCGTCCGCGCGAGCGGCGCCGCCCGCAGATGCCAAACCAGTTGCCAGCGATGGTCGAGGAGCGGCTGGTCGCCTTCGCGCTCGCCCACCCTGGGCTTAGTCCGCGCCGGATCGCTGCCGAGCTGCGGCGCCCGAAGTGGGGCGGGATCATCGTCTCGGCGAACGGGGTCTGGCGCTGCCTGCGTCGGCATTGCCTCAACACGCGTGCCCGCCGGCTCTCGCTCGTCGCCGGCTACCGCGCCCCCTACGAGCCGCCGCGTGAGCCGCAGCCGGAGCGGCACGTGCAGGCTGAGCGGCCGGGAGAGCTCGTCGGTGTCGACTGTTTCTACGTTGGCCGCCTGCACGGCACCAGCGGCACCGTCTGGCAGCTGACGGCGATCGACGTCTGCTCCTCCTTTGCCTGGGCCGAGCTCGTCGCCTGCCCCAGCGGAGTGCCCGGCCCGGTGCAGACCTTTCGCGCCTGGTCTGCCGCGTCGCCCGCGAGCTGCGCGCGGCAGGCTGGCGGCTGGAGCGGGTCCCTGACCGACAACGGGCAGGAGTTCCGGGCCGAACGCTTCCGCCGCGGCATCGCCGTGCACGGCATCCGCATCAGCCGCATCCGCGCCGGCCGCCCACAGACCAACGGCGCGGTCGAGGCACTGCACAAGACGATCCTGGACGAATGCTGGCGCCCCGCCTTCGCCCGCTACCTCTACCTCCGCTTCGAAGGCCTCCGCCGCGAGCTACGCAGCTACCTCCGCTACTACAACCACGACCGCACACAACGGCCGACTCACCCGCGGTCGCATCCCCGCCGACATCGTCTACGGTGCCCGCAAGATGGAGACGAGATGAGCCGCACCTGTCGGCACATCTCGGAGTCTGTCCACCTTAGGCGACAAGAACCTGCCGGTGCCGTGGCGGCTCTGTCGGACGCGGCTTGAGGGGACAACTTCGGGGCCGCGCGCAGGGCGTCCACCGGGCCGAGTGCCTCTGTAGGGTGTCAAAACCCCGATTCGAGGTTGACCTGGGAATGGGCATGCTGGCAGCCGTCGCGCCGTTGCCAGCTGCTGCTACTGGTCCAGCCGAAGCAAGTTCAACCGCTTCAGCATGTCCAGAAGGCCAGACTTGCTGTACAGGATGTCCTTCAACCAGATTCGGGCGAAGGTCATGAAACCGAACTCGGTCTGGTGCGGGCTCGTGAACGCCTGGGTGGTGCCGTGGCACGTGCCCGAGCCCGAGTCTGCGAAGGTCGAGCCTGCGACGGGAACGAACTCAAAGTCGTAGCTTCCCGCGTGCAACGTCAGCTTCAGCACCCCGAAGTCCGTGCCGTTGCGCACTTCCGGGGCCGGGCTCGAGGCTGTGAACCCGTAGTGGCTGGCGCCGCCGGTCCCGACGACGAACTCGCGGATCCCGTTCGTGTCCGGTTGTCCAGATGGGTTGAGGGGCGGGAAACGCTGGTAGTTGTGGTCGTGGCCGTTCAGTACGACGTCCGCGCCAGCGACGTACAGGTCGCTCCAGAACGCAGCTACGCCGGAGTCGTTTCGGTGGACATCACCGGAAGACCAGCGCGGCTCGTGCCAGTAGGCGAGGATGCACTGAGACGGGTGCGCGGCGAGATCCTGCTTCAGCCAGGTTTCCTGCGGTGAACCCGCCGAAGCAGAGACGCCGACATCTCCGGCGAGGCTGACAACGTGCCATGCGCCTAGATCGTACGAGTACCATAGCGCGGGAGCGCGAGCGCCGAAGTAGTCCCGGTAACCCTGCGCGTTCGCGATGTGGAACTCATGGTTGCCCGGGGAGGGATACACCTTGGCGTTCTGCCGTCCCCAGTTCGGGTCATACTCGCTCAGATACTGACTGAGCGACCCGTCCTCATAGGCGTTGTCGCCGAGGGTGAGGACAGCGTCTGGGTTCAACTGATCCAGCAGTTTCGCGGTGGGCGCGCAGTCGGTCGGGGAGCCGCAGATATCGCCCGCCGCGGCGATCACCTGGTCGCTGGCTGAGGAGCAGGCGCTCGTCGCGGCGCTTACCGAGACGACAGCCGAGTGATTGCCGGACGTGTCGTAGGCGGCAACGCCGAGCGTGTAGTTGGTGCCGCAAGCAAGCCCGCTGAAGGTGTAGCTCGTGCTGGCGGTGCTCCCGAGCTTGCCGCCGTTACGGTAAACGTCGTAGCCAGCGACGCCGACGTTATCGGTCGAGGCCGACCAGGACAAAGAGAGGCTCGTTTCGCTCGCGCCTGTGTTGGTCAGGTTGCTCGGCGCACTCGGCGCCTGAATGTCTGGGCAGGCGCTCGTCGTTGCCACGAGCGAGGCCCGGGGCGAACGGTTGCCCGCGACGTCGTAGGCTTCGACGCCGAGCGCGTAGCTCGTGTCACAGCTCAGGCCGCCAAAGGTGTAGCTCAACGCGGCCGTGCTTCCGACCTTGCTGCCATTCACGTAGACGTCGTAGCCGGCGACGCCGACGTTGTCGATAGAGGGGCCCCAGAAGAGCGCGATGCTCGTCGGCGTCGTGCCAGTCACGATCGGCGCGTCGGGCGCGGTGGGTGCAACCATGTCGGTGCACGAGCCGGTGGCTGCCGTGAGAGAGGCCTTGGCCGAGCGGTTCCCGGTGGCGTCATACGCGTCGACCGCGAAGGTGTAACTGGTTCCGCAGGTGAGAGCATCGACGGTATAGCTCGTCCCGGACGTGGTCGCGACAAGCATGCCGTTGCGGTAGACGCCGTAGCCGGCGACGTCGACGTTGTCGCTCGATGCATTCCAAGAAAGCGAGACAGTTGTCCCGGTCGAGGCGGCCTTGCTCAACCCGGTCGGTACGCTTGGTGCGGTCGTATCGCCTGGAGTGGAGCCGGAGGCGCTCCCGTTGAACCGTTTGAGCACGTCCATCAGCGCGGGTTGGCTCGAGAGCGATTGGGCACCGTAGTTCCAGGAGAACAGCGAGTAGCCCTTCTGCTTCGACGCCGCCCATTGGCCGAGCATGTGCTGAAGTTCGTCCGCCGTCGGCCAGCGCCATTCGTTGGCCTGGAACGCCTGCACATGACCGAAGTAAGCCACCCCGGCGTTATCCGCGGCATGGATGACCTGGTCGATCCAGGCGAAATCACACGCAGGTTGACCAACGAAGCAGACGTACGGGTTGAGACCCGTGTAGTCAGTGACACCGACCCAGAGCGGGATCTGCTTCAGCGCCTGGTCCCGCCAGTTCATGTCGAGGCTGATGAACGTTGCCTTGGCCGGATCGATCGACCTGATCAGGGCGGCGCGCTGCCGGTGTTGAGAAACCGCGTTCGGGCAACCATACGGGTCGGGCTCGTTCGAGAAGTTGTAGCCCCAGATCTTCGGGTCGCCAACCCCTGCCCGCACCTTGGCCGCGATCGTCGCGTCCGACTGCTCCCAGTCGCAGGTGGGAGCATTGAGGTAGTCACCAAGCCAATACAGACCCTGCGTTCCTGCCGGAAGGGCATCGGCCTCGGACTTCGTGTCCACGTCGAGCAGGTTGAAGCCGAGTGCAGCAGCACCAGCCTGGTCGGAGCCCGAGTGGAAGATGTAACGGAACCGCGGCGCGACGCCGGTACTGCTGCCCTGGCAGGCGCTCGTCGCCGCGGTCATCGTCAACCGCGCAGAAACGTTCCCGGCGGCGTCGTAGGCTTCGATGCCCACGCTGTAGCTCGTGGCGCAGGTGAGCCCGCCGAAGATGTAGTTCGTGAGAGGGGTCGACCCAATCTTGCTGCCATTCAGAAAGAGGTGGTATCCGCTAACACCGACGTTGTCGAACGCGGGGCTCCAGAGGATCGAGACGCTCGTCGACGAAGCGGCAGTGACCACCACCCCGGTCGGAGCCGTCGGCGCGGACGTGTCCGGGCACGGGCCCGTCGCCGCAACCACTTCGCTCTGGCCCGAGCGGTTCCCGGCCGCGTCGTAAGCGGCGACGCCGATCGTGTATCCCGTGCCGCACTTGAGGCCGCCGAAGCGGTAGTTGGTGGCCGCGGTCGATGCGACCTTGGCTCCGTTCAAGAACAGGTCGTAGCCGGTGACGGCAACGTTGTCGCTGGAGGCACTCCAGGTCAGCGTGATGCTCGACTGGTCAGCGCTCGAGGTTAGATCAGCGGGAGCACTCGGCGGCGAGGTCTCGCCCGGAGCAGCCACGACCAACGGCGTCGGCTCCGAGCCCGCCCCGCTCGAGCCGGCGCTGTTCGAGGCTGTGACGACCACGCGAAGCGTGCTCCCCACTTCGGCGCCCGTCGGGGTGTACGTCGTGGTGGTCGCGCTCGGTAGTTGGACACAGCCACCGCCGGCGGCATCACACCTTTGCCACTGGTAGGCATAGGAGATCGGCGCCGTGCCGGACCACGTCCCAGCCGCTGCCGAAAGAGGCTTCCCTTCCTGTGGCGTTCCGGAAATGGTCGGCAAAGCCTGGTTCACGGGCGCCGTCGCCAGCGTCTCGATCGAAAGCCTCGGAGCCACCGTCTGTCCCTGCTCGCGGCTGCCGAGGGCCATCGGCGAGGGAGTCGAACCGATCAGCGCGAAGCTCGTGCTTCCGCTTCCGGTTACGAGCGGCGTCACATCCACGGAAACCCAGTCGCCGGCCGCGAACGGGCCTGACGCGATCGTTGGGCCCGCTGACTGCGGGGGAGCGTTGCTCCACGTGATCGTCTGCTCGTCCCAGGTATCAGCGACGCGGCCCACCGTGAAACCGCCGTGGTCGCCGTTTGTGGCGTAGACGCGGAGCGTCGCCCGTGCAATTGGCTCCCACGACACGGGAATGTCGAAACGGACGTAGCTGCGAGCGACGCGGGCCGCGCTGTTCTCGTTCGGCGCGCTGTCGATGCGGAGCTCCGGCTCGGCACCCAGGTTGGCGGAGGATTCGCGCGAGCTGACGTAGGCATCGGCTGAGGCGACGACAGTCTGCGAGATCGTCGCGTCGGCAGAGGCCCCCGACAGCGTGACCGCCCCGAGGGCGACAGCTGCAGCCATGGCTGAGCAAAAGCGCTCGACGTTCTCCGGAACGGGACGCCTGCCGCAACCCCGGGCGAGCCACCGACGCCTAGCGCGTCCTCCCCCGAGCATGAAGACCCTGGACTATAGGCGAAAGCGGAAGTGCATTGCGCTCGGAGCCGCTTGCGATTTGGCGTTTACAACGTGCCTGTTCCATGTCAATCGGCCGAAATCGCTGATTGCTCGCGCAGTCGCGCCCGCAGTCCACGCTGTCGGCCGCGAGTCACTTCGTGTGGGGTGCATTAAGGTCCCGCGTCGGGCGGCCCGACTCTGACTCGTAGAGTGGCCTGCCCGCTCCGTCGTCCTGGAGGAGCCGTCTTTGTTCTGAGCGTGCAGCCGGTTGCCGCTTGAGGAGATCTGGAAGCCAGGCGCCTTGCGCATCGACAGCGACCGGATCGTCACGTCGGGCTTGCCGTTGCCGTCGATGTCTCCGTCGACGGTCACGCCGCCACCGCTCAGCTGAGAGTGAGCGAAGTCGTTGCTGAGGACGATCGCCTTGCCCGCAACGGCTGTGGCGAACCTGATCGTGTAGGAGCCCGCGTCGCTGTTCGTCGCCTCGATCGCTTCGCGCCCAGCCCGAAGACGGCCGAGGGCGAGCGGGACAACCCAGACGAGATTTTGGGACGCTGTGCGACTTGTGTTTGTCTTAGGCAAGCCGTTTCCCGGCTCGAAAAGTCTCGGCTGGATCGGCTCGTTGTTTCGCCTTGATTTTCGCCTTAGCTCGGGGAGCTAAAATTCACAGATGAGCGGGTCGCCTAGCAAGATCACGGCTGCGGATTACAACGTCGTGCGTTCGCTTGCGACGACGCAAGCCGTTGCGGAGCGGTTCGGTGTTAGCCTCTCGACCGCGCACAAACACCGCAAACGCGCGGCTGTCGTGCAGCCGGTGGCCGCGCCTCGCCCGGCGGATTCTGCCGCTGCCGCCTCTACCGACGGTGCGGGCGCCTGGGGATACCAGCGCCGCCCAAAGCGAGCGAGTCGGGGCAACGCCACCCGCCAGCCGCTGTCTCACGGTGGCGCTGAGCGCGATCGTGGAGGAGCGAGCGCGCACAACCGCGTTGGCGCGGCTGCCAGTGGTCACGGCTGGCATCCGCCCCTGACTCTTGAGCCATTCTCGCCCGCCTGGGCCACTTGGTACAGCGAGCGCCGTCTCCGCTCCGAAACCGACTGGCTAAACGACAACGACGCCCGCCGCGGCATCATCCCCCCGCAAGAGCGCCGAGCTCGGGAACGGCAGCGCTAGATCCTTCCCGCTCGTGTACGTGATCTCGTGCAGGCGGCTTAGCCTGCTCAAGATCGGGGTCCCCGGAGACGCGCGCAAGCGGCTACGGGAGCTGCAGGTCGGCTCGCCGCTCGAGTTGACGCTTGAGTTCGTGGGTCGACCCGGTCGCCGAGTCGGCACGCTACGAGTAGCTGCTCGACGAAGGATTCGCCAGGTCAAAAAGGCGGGCGGATCGTCGCCCTTTGTTGGAACTGCGACTCTTTGAGTTCCTGCACCTGCCGTGCGCGTGCGCGCCTGATCCGCTTCGAGACGCCGGATGGCTGACGCCGTAGTCGGCGGCGACCGCTCTCAGCGTCTCGCCGGCGGTGTGCCGTGCAGGGATGGTTTTTAGGCCGCTTCTTGCCGAGGCACGGCGTAGAGCCGCCGCCCCCGGTACGTGACCGAGACGGTGCCGTCGTCGTCCACGTGGACGTCCTTCATCTTGGCCGCGATGTCACCGCGTTCGGAAGCCACAAGGAACGCAGCCAACGCCTGCCAGCCCGTTTCGGCCTCGTAAATGTCAAGTCCGAATCTCGGGTCACGAATTTGCCAGTCCACGCTCTCATCATCGTCCGAAATCCGTCCTGAGTCCACCCTGAAAGTCCCGGATTTCAGCGGATTACGCCGACCCCGGCAAACGGCACGCACAAGAACAGGTGAGTGCGATCGCG
>WNFU01009795.1_pt1 | contig 11383 bp, 11 predicted proteins | sample 5400121 | NCBI WGS metagenome assembly WNFU01 (sample SAMN13153360, study PRJNA577476) | soil metagenome | isolation source: 100 cm soil or saprolite under grassland replicate 1 | place: USA:California | collected 2016-06-15
CGCACTGCCCGCCACAGATGCTCGGTTGCTTCCGTCTCGCTCTCGTCGGCATCGTCCGGGACCAATAGTTTGGCCGCGATGTAGAACAGCGCCAGCCCACCGACGATTTTCAGCCAGGGCAGCAGCATCAGCGCGGCGACGAAAACCGTGAAGATGATACGCAGCACCACCGCGACGCCGGCACCCAGGACCATGCCCCACAGCCGCTGGCGAGGAGGCAGCCCGCGGCACGCCATCGCGATCACCACTGCGTTGTCGCCGGACAGCAGGATGTTGATCCACATGATCTTGAGGAGCGCGACCCAAAACGCGGTGTGACCCAGGTCGCTCCAGCCGCTCGTGATCATGGCGAGCCACGTGGCCGGATCCATCATTTGTCCAATCGAACCCACTGGATGTCCCTCTCGCTGTCCCCATTCGCGGGCTGATATGCCTTCGCGCTATGGAGCCGAGCTAATCTACAGGCGGAACCCGTGCCCTGACCAGCAGGCGAAACGCCACGCGCCGGCTGCCTCGCCTTACCCCACGATCTCGTTGCCGGAGAAGAACTGGGCGATTTCCTTCGCCGCCGTGTCCGGTCCGTCCGAGCCGTGGACCGAGTTCTCGCCGATCGATTTCGCATGGCTCTTGCGGATGGTTCCCGGCGCCGCCTTGGCCGGATCGGTCGCGCCCATGATGTCGCGATATCTCGCGATGGCATTCTCGCCTTCCAGCACCTGCACCACCACCGGTCCCGAGATCATGAATTCGACGAGCTCACGGAAGAACGGCCGTTCGCGATGGACGGCATAGAAGGTCTCCGCCTGTTCGCGCGTGATGCGCACGCGTTTCTGGGCCACGATTTTCAGGCCGGCCTGCTCGATCATGGCATTGATCGCGCCGGTCAGGTGGCGCGCAGTCGCATCGGGCTTGAGGATCGAAAAGGTACGCTCGATCGCCATTGCAAGTGCTTCGCAGGAAAGGAGCCGGCGGCTTATAGCGGTGGTCCAGAAAGGCAGCAAGGCCTGTAGCCGTCCGGACTTTTGGTCCGACCGGCCGCTAGTTCGTCCGCAGTGCATCCGATGGCTGCCGTGACTGCGACATGCCGCCTTTATGCGGCGGAAAGTGCGGAAAGGGCGGAAAGCCCCTCCGCCCTGTCTACGCCGCGTCGGCAATGAGCCTTTCCGCCCTTTCCGCACTTTCCGCACCCCCGAACAGCGCGGGATTGACGGTCCAATGATGCGCCGGCCGGGTGGCGTTTTGGCGGAACGAACCCAACAGGTGACAGTCCAATGATTACGCAACTAGCCCGACTTGCGGCCGCCCGTCGCAATATGAACCAAAGCTGAACGGCCCGCCCGCTTTACGTTCACGCTGATAAATCCAGGCTGAATTCGCGGCTCAGGGCCGGTTCAGGTGGCCTCTCCCATGATCGAGGCTGCGACACTCCAGCTGCGCTGGAGCAAGTCTCGGATGTACGGAACACATCCAACAAAGGAGAGACCATCATGATCCGCAAGACCATCGTTGCGCTCGCCGCTGCCGCCGCGATCGGCGCCGTGGCGCTCGCGCCGACCGCCGCCTCCGCTCGCCCCTGGCACGGACACGGCTTCCACCATCACCATCACCACGGTCACGCACATTTCCGCGGGTTCCGGTTCCACGGGCCGGTATTTGCGAGCTGCTGGCGCTGGGTTCCGACCCGCTTCGGCTACGCCAAGGTGTGGGTCTGTGGGTAATGGACCTGAAGGCGCGCTTGCAGCATGGCAGCCCCGGACTTGGCCTCGCCAGTCCGGGGCATTCGTTCGCAGGGCCGATTCGGGACGATTTTTCGTGAACCGGCCTTTGAACCCATCGGACCATCGGCGCGACTGACGGGCAGGATGTGCGATTGCATCCAACAACAACAACAACAGGAGAGGCCCCCATGATCCGCAAGACCATCTTCGCTATCGCCGCCGTCGCCGCTGTTGGCGCCGCGGTGCTCGCTCCGACCGCTGCTTTCGCCGGCAAAGGCAAGCATCACCACCACGGCCACGGCTTCGGCGGAGGCGTTTTTATCGCGACCGTGGTGGATAGCGACTGCGGCTGGCAGTGGGTTCAGAACCGCCGCGGTTACCTCGTGAAGGTGTGGTCCTGCGACTGATCAAGTCGCCCGATCCCTGACTCAGGCAGACGAAAAGACCCGGCCTCGTCATGCGAGGCCGGGGTTTTTCGGTCAGCCTTCCAACATCCCAATGCGAGGCACGCGCAACAGCATCTCCTCGCCGTGAATCGACTCCTTGAGCCGGCCGGTGAGATCTTCTCCGGCGCGGACGTCTCCCCAGTGGGTGCCCTTCGCCCAGGGGAAGCTCGCCGTCACGTCGTAGACCTTGCCCTTGTAGGCGATGAGCACGGGGATATTCGGATCGCTCCCATCGTGGCGCGCGAGTTGCGCTCGCGTGTAACCGCGCAACGAGACCGACGCAGGCCCCTCCATCCATCGTTCGGCCCCGTCAGCGGGCGCCGAGGAATTTGCCGACATAGGGCGAATTCTCCCCCGACTTCCGCAGCGCGTGGCCGCTCGGACCTTCTCCGATGAATTCGGAGAACCACGCCTCGTGCTCGATCTCCTCGTGCAGGATGGCGAGCGCCAGGTCGTAGGTGCGGTGATCCTTGCCGAACGTCATGTTGCAGACTTCAGTGTAGCCGCGCACCGCGCATCGCTCGGCGTCGACCAAGATCTGCAGCATGTCCTTGATGTTGGTCGGGTCGGCCGGAACAAAGGCCGGCGGGCAGGCGGAAACATTATGGAAGTCGATCATGCTGCGGGGCAATTGCCCTCCCAGCTCATAGATGCGGGGCACCAGCGCCTCGAAATGGTTGCGATCCTCGATGCGAGCGTCTTCGGTGATTTCCTTGAGCCCCTCGCCTTCCAGCCCGATGAGGTTCACTCGCAGGATGGTGTAGTAGTAATAGGTCGTGAGCTCGGCAGACGCGTTGCGGACGAGCAGATTGAGCAGCTTGTCCACGTCGACGCCGGCTTTCTGCACCATTTCTCTTGCAACTCTGGCCATGAAATCCTCCATTTGGTTATTGAGTCACGGTAGGAAGCGCCCGCTGGGAAAACCGCGGCATCGGCGAGAGAACGAACTGCCGCGGGCGGGGTTCCCGCGTGTCTTGGCGGATCAATGTTACCACAACGAGACCATCGCTCTAGCCACTTGCAGACGCGATTGGTGTCCTCCGTCGCCACTCACGTCCAGCTCAGGGCGAGCTGCGCACCACCGACAACGGCACGTCAGACGAGCGCGATGAGACGCGTCGGTCCCCCGGTTGCGTCCTTCACCTTCGCCAATCCCACCACCAGCGTCGCACCGGCGGCCGGGACCTTGTCGAGATTGGCGACATTCTCCAGCCCCCAGCGGCCGGACGGCAGCCACGCGTAGTGAACCTTGAAATCCTTCGACGGACCGTTGTCGAGCGACAGCGTGTCGACGGCAAGTCCCAACACCTTGCGCTCCTGCATCAGCCACGCCGCCGCCTCGGGACTGACGCCGGGGAAATGAAACACGCCGGATGCGTCCTTGCCGGTGTATTTGGCCGCATCGCTCACGTGCCGGGCCCAGCCGGAATGCATGGCGACGCAGCAGTTGTCCGGCAGCCGCCGGTGCTTCTTCTCCCAGGCCGTGAGGTCCTCGCGCGCGAGCAGGTAATCGGGATTCTGCGCCGCCTTGGCCGCGACATCGACGACGGCGAGCGGCACCACCAGCGTGTCGGCGGGTATTTTCTCGACCGTAGCGCCGGACTCGGAAAAGTGGATCGGCGCGTCCAGATGCGTGCCGGCATGCTCGATGATCCGCCACCAATAGAGATTGAAGCCGTCCTTCTTGAGGTCGAACTTCTTCTCCATCTCGATTCCCGGCACGCCGAAAAAGGTCGGGAATTCGGGCGACATGGTGTGAGTGAGATCGACCGCCGACGTGAACCTGCGCGCGGGCGCGGCGTGCGCCATGTCGGGCGCAGCCGCCGTCGCCGCGAAGCCCGCGGCCAGCGCCCCCTTGAAGAAGCCGCGCCGCGACAGTGCGTTGCGCACCGCCTCCTGACATCCGGGAACACACATGCTCGCTCTCCCTCTTGCTCGGGCCGGCCGCCTTGGCGCCGACGATTGCGCCAGACGACGGAAAACGGACGACAGAGGACGGATCAGACGGCCGAACGCCGCACGAAGCAATAGGCATCTGTCGTCCGTCCGCCGTCTGCCGTCTGTCCTCCGATCGCAAGGGATTGCCAGGTCGGGCATGCTCGGCCACAAAGCCGGCATGCTCGTGATCGACGACCTTTCAGTGCGCGTGGCCGGCAAGCTTCTGATCGACGGCGCCTCGGCGCGGATTCCGGCCGGCGCCCGCATCGGCCTGGTCGGCCGCAACGGCGCCGGCAAGACCACGTTGTTCCGCCTCATCTGCGGCGACGTCGCGCCGGAGCGCGGCCAGATCGTGCTGCCGTCGCGCGCCCGTATCGGCCGCCTCGCCCAGGAGGCACCTGACGGCCCCAAAAGCCTGCTCGATATCGTGCTCGAGGCCGACGCCGAGCGCGCGCGGCTCCTGATCGAGGCCGAGAGCGAGCGCGATCCGCACCGCATCGCCGAAATCCAGACCCGGCTCGCCGACATCGGGGCGCATTCGGCTCCGGCGCGGGCGGCCGAAATCCTCGCGGGTCTGGGTTTTTCCCATGCCGAGCAGGCCCGTCCTTGTGCCGAGTTTTCCGGCGGCTGGCGCATGCGGGTGGCGCTTGCCGCGGTGCTGTTCGCCGAGCCCGACCTCCTTCTGCTCGACGAGCCCACCAACTACCTCGACCTCGAGGCCACGCTTTGGCTGGAAGAGCACATCGCGCGCTATCCCCACACGGTGATCGTCATCAGCCACGATCGCGATCTCCTCGACAACGCCGTCGACTGGATCCTGCACCTCGAAGCCGGGAAGCTCGCGCTCTACCGCGGCGGCTACACCGCCTTCGAGCGCCAGCGCCGCGAGCGTCAGGCGCTCGATCTCAAGCTCGCCAAGAAGCAGGAGGCGCAGCGCCGACGGCTTACGGCCTTCGTCGATCGTTTTCGCGCCAAGGCCACCAAGGCGCGCCAGGCGCAGTCGCGCCTGAAAGTTCTGGCGAAGCTCGAGCCGATCGTCGCCGTCGTCGCCGATGAGGTACGGGTGATCGAGATCCCGCCGCCGGCAAAACCGCTGTCACCGCCGATCGTCGCGCTCGACCGCGCCGCGGTCGGCTACGAGCCGGACCGGCCGGTGCTGCGGCGGCTCTCGCTGCGCATCGACGACGACGACCGCATCGCGCTCGTCGGCGCCAACGGCAACGGCAAATCGACGCTGGTCAAGCTGCTCGCCGGAAGACTTGCGCCGATGTCTGGACAGATGACGCGGGCGCAAAAACTCGAGGTCGGCTATTTCGCCCAGCACCAGCTCGACGAGCTCAACCCGAACGAGGGCGCCTATGCCCATTTGCGCCGCCTGATGCCCGAGGCGCCGGAAGCCAAGGTGCGCGCGCGAGCCGGGGCCATCGGCTTTCCGGGCGCGCTGGCCGACACGCCGGCCGGCCAGCTCTCGGGCGGGGAGAAGGCGCGCCTGCTGATCGGCCTTGCGACCTTCTCGGGTCCCCATCTGGTGATCCTCGACGAACCGACCAACCATCTCGACATCGATGGCCGCGCCGCCCTGATCGAGGCGATCAACGGCTATCCGGGCGCGGTGATCCTGGTCTCGCACGACCGCCATCTGATCGAAGCCTGCGCGGATCGCCTTTGGCTGGTTGCAGACGGCCAGGTCGCGCCGTTCGAAGGCGACCTCGACGACTACCGCCGCCGCGTGCTCGCCGAACGGGGCGGGCCCGCCAAGGGCGACAATGGGCGCAAGCAACCCGCGGAAGCCAGAATCGGGCGCGCGGATGCCCGGCGCGCCGCCGCCGAAAAACGCATCGGGCTCGCCCCGCTGCGCCGGCGCATCACGGAGGCGGAAGCGGCGATCGCCCGTCTAAGCGAGGAAATCAGACGAATCAACACGGCGCTCGCCGAGCCCGGACTATTCGGGCGCGATCCGGCACGGGCGGCAGCGCTGGCCAGGGCGCGGGCGGACAATGTAAGCGCGCTCGCGCAGGCCGAAGAAGATTGGCTGCAAGCAAGCTCCGACTTCGAAACCAGTAGTCAGTAATCAGTACGTAGGGTGGGCAAAGTCGCCTGCCGTGTCGTTTCCGCGTGGGCAACATCAGGGCGTTCACGCCCGTCTTCGCGGGCTATGGCACGACAGACTTTGCCCACGCGGAGAGTGCAATGGCTGCGCCTTTGCCCACCCTACGCGGCGGGTTTCTTCGCCGTTTTGGCAGGCTTCTGCGGCTTGGCAGCGGTCGGCGGCGGCCCCGGCGCCCGCTCGATCGCAAACAGTCGACCACCGCTGAAGCGGTAGACGCCGGGCAGGGGGCCGCGGGTATAGGTCAGAACCACCGCGCGATCGCCCCGCTCATCGACGCCGAGATCGACCTTCTCGGGGGCGCCCGCGCGCCGCACCACGTCGCACTCGGTCATCTGCAGCGCGACCGCGCCCGGAACCAGCGCCGCAGCTTGCGGGGCGCCGGGAGCCGCAGCCGGGTCCGCGGAGCCGGCGGCCTGCTCGGCTCCCACGAAGGCACATTGCCCCTCGGCGCCGACAAGGTCCTCGGAGGCCACCGGCCGCAATACGAATTCGCTCTTGGCGCCGGAAAAGCTCGCCCAGTCCGGTTTCCTCAGCAGGGTCTCGGGTTTGGGCAGAAGGCTGACTTGGCTCGGGCTCAAATCGGACGAGCACGCGCCGATCGTGAGTGTAAGCGCTCCAAGCGCCACAAGGCGCATCGTAATTCGGTCGACTCGCTGCATGCCCTCACTCCTGACGAGAAGCAGCGACATGGCTCACGCCCCAATGGTGGCTACGCCGGACAGGGTAGCCACGGCCATATTCCAACACTTTCGCGATGTCCGCAACGCCGGGGCGCGGTCCGGGACCGGGTGTTGCGAGCGCTCTCCGGCGTGACGCAAATGCCACACGTTCGGACATTTCGGAATTGCTGAAGATTCGTCTCCATCCGCCCTGCCCCATCTCGAGCCGCGTCCAAGCCCAGAGTGCTCGCGCGGCGGACGCTCTGCTGCCCATACCGTCGAGCAGCACTTTTCGTCACTCGATTCGTGGATCCCGCCAGGGTGAGGACAGCAGCTCGCGCGGCGCCGCAGGCACGAGACGGCGCGAGATTTACGCCGTCTCGAGGCGGTCGCCTGCTGGTCGGGGCGCGTCAGCGAACCGCAAGAACCGCTGCTTGCAAGGGCCGATAACGCTTTGCGGAAGGGACTTTCTTGCAGTGATAAGATGCCGCCAACATCGCCATCGAACGTTGCGCTCGCGTGTTGAATACTTTCCACCGTTGCGCAAATATCACAGCCAAAATCACCGGCACCTGTTAAAACGAATTTAACTTAATCCGTGGATCGGGGGGTTCAAATGAGAAAGCTCTTGCTTGGAAGCGTCGCGCTCTTCGCGTTGAGCGTGGGGGGCCCGGCGGTCGCGGCCGACATGCCGGTCAAATACAAAGCGCCGCCTCCGGTCTACACCTGGACCGGCTGCTATGGTGGCGGCTTTGTCGGCTATTCCACGGGACGGGCCGAGCTCGCTTACGGCGCCAACGTGTTGGGCATCGCGCCCGGCACACAAGCGTCCGATCCGATCCACCTGAGCGGAGGGACCGGCGGCTTCGATCTCGGCTGCCAATATCAATCCGGCTGGTGGCTCATCGGCGTCGAGATCGACGGAGCCATCCTCAACAAGGACGGCCAACGGGTTGAATACGCTTTTCCCGCCTTCAGACTGCAGGTTCACGAGACTTGGCTCGCCACCGCCCGCATTCGGCTCGGCTATGCCGCGGACAAGTGGCTGTTCTACGTGACCGGCGGCGGCGCATGGGCGCGCTTCGACGTGTCGAACTGGGTTCCGGGCTCAACCGTCAACACCCATGACGTGCAGAGAGTGGGCGGTTGGACGGTCGGCGCCGGCTGGGAATACGCGCTGGGCTACGGCTGGTCGCTCAAGAGCGAATTCCTCTATGTCGACTTCGGCACCAAAAGTTATCTGTCTCCGAACGATCCCATATCGGGGGCCGCGTACGACGTGCGGGTACGCGACTACGTCTATCGCACCGGCATCAACTACAAGTTCGACTGGTACACGCCGGTGGTGGCGAAGTACTGATCGATCCAGCAGCTACGCAAAAGGCCCCGGGCGCAAACCCCGGGGCTTTTTCGTTGCGCCGATCTGCGTTGGCGAATCGGAACTCGCGAATCGGAGCTGCACACTCGAAAATCGCGAGCTTTTGCGGAGCGGCTGACCGGTCTCCACCCCGGATCAGGTCCGAGGCAGGCGTTGGCCCGACAGCGCGCGAGACGGCTGCAAACGCAGAAACTGTAGTGGGCGAGTGTTGAATCGTTGCGACCGTTGCCGAAAAGCGACAGCCAGCGGAGCTCGAATAGGTTAAGCTCATACATCTTTGGACTTCGGCTCGGGGGGGCCTTGCCATGAAAAAGCTCTTACTTGGAAGCGTTGCGCTCTTCGCGTTGAACGTCGGGAGCCCGGCGGTCGCGGCCGACATGCCGGTCAAATACAAAGCGCCGCCTCCGGTCTATACCTGGACCGGCTGCTATGGCGGCGGCTTCGTCGGCTATAGTGCGGGGAAAGCCAGGGTCGATTACGGGGCGAACGTGCTCGGGATCGTACCCGGCACGGAAGCGACCAATGGTGAGATCCACCTGAGTGGCGCGACCGGCGGCTTTGATCTCGGCTGCCAATACCAGGCTGGCTGGTGGCTCATCGGCGTCGAGGTCGACGCAGCCGCGATCAACAAGGACGGCCAAGACATTGAAACCTTGTTTCCCGCCTTCAGGCTGCAGGTCCACGAGACCTGGCTCGCCACCGCCCGCATCCGGCTCGGCTACGCCGCCGACAAGTGGCTGTTCTACGTGACCGGCGGCGGCGCATGGGCGCGCTTCGACGTGTCGAACTGGGTTCCGGGCTCAGCCATCAACACCCATGACGTGCGGAGAGTGGGCGGTTGGACAGCCGGCGCCGGCTGGGAATACGCGCTGGGCTACGGCTGGTCGCTCAAGAGCGAATTCCTCTATGTCGACTTCGGCACCAAGACTTATCTGTCTCCGGCGGATCCCATATCGGGGGCCGCGTACGACGTGCGGGTACGCGAGTACATCTACCGCGTCGGCCTCAACTATAAGTTCGACTGGTACACGCCGGTGGTGGCGAAGTACTGATCGATCCAGCAGCTACGCAAAAGGCCCCGGGGCGGCGAACCCCGGGGCTTTTTTCCGTTGAGCGCAGGACGGACAGTGGACGGCGACGGACGGGACACACCCCCTCCCCCCCCCGCGGCTCACCCTTGGCGTTGCCAGCGCCCCTGCTCGTCCGCTTGCCAGTAGGTCGCCTCCAGGCCGTTGGCTTTCGCCTCGCTCCAGCGCTCGCGGGCGGCGGCGACAGCGTCCGGATCTTCCCCGTCGAAGATGAGCACGATGCGCTGATAGGCGCCGGGGTCGGCCGGCACCGGGGCGCCGTCGATCAGGAAGCGCACCGCCGCGCCGTTCGGATTGTCGTCGTTGACCGTGAGCAAGATCGGCTGCTCGCGCGCCTCGGCCTCACGCCAGGTGCCGTGGGGCAGAAAGCTGTCGTCGCGGAAGGTCCACAGATGCGCGTCGAGCGCCTCGACTCGCTCCTCGGACGACGCCTGCACCACGACGCGCCAGCCGCGCTCGAGCGATTTCTCGAGCAGCGTCGGTAGCACCCGTTCGAGCGGCTGGCGGTGGAGGTGGTAGAACAGCATTTCGGTCATAGCGACGACGTCGTCACCTCTCGTAATACTCCGCCACCAGCCGATCCAGCAGCCGCACGCCGAAGCCCGAGCCCCAGCTCTTGTTGACGTCGGTCTGCGGCGAGCCCATGCCGGTGCCGGCGATGTCGAGATGCGCCCACGGCGTCTTGTCGACGAAGCGCTGCAGCAGCTGTGCCGCCGTAATGGCGCCGCCGTGGCGCCCGCCGGTATTCTTCATGTCGGCGAATTTCGAATCGATCATCTTGTCGTATTCCGGCCCGAGCGGCATGCGCCACACCCGCTCGCCGATCTCGTTGCCGGCTTCGACGAGACGCTCCGCGAGCTTGTCGTCATTGGCGAACAGGCCGGCATATTCCTGGCCGAGCGCGACGATGATCGCACCGGTGAGCGTGGCGAGATCGATCATGAATTTGGGCTTGAAGCGCTTGTTCACGTAGTGGAGCACGTCGGCGAGCACCAGCCGGCCCTCGGCGTCGGTGTTGATGATCTCGATCGTCTGGCCGGACATGGTCGTGACGATATCGCCCGGCCGCTGCGCCTTGCCATCGGGCATGTTCTCGACGATGCCTATTGCGCCCACGGCATTCACCTTGGCCTTGCGTGCGGCCAGCGCGTGCATGAGGCCGACTACGCAAGCCGCTCCCGCCATGTCGCCCTTCATGTCCTCCATGCCGGCGGCCGGCTTGATCGAGATCCCGCCGGTGTCGAAGCAGACGCCCTTGCCGATGAAGGCGACCGGCGCCGCGCCGCGCTTGCCGCCGTTCCAGCGCATGATGACCGTCCGGCTATCGTGCTCGGAGCCCTGGCCGACACCGAGCAGCGCGTTCATGCCGAGCTTCTTCATCTCCTTGACGTCGAGCACCTCGACGAGATCGCGCGCGATGAGCACGCCGTTCGCCACGGCGTCGCGCGCGGCGAACGCCTTCTCCGCGGCTGCGACGCCTGCGACCGCCACCGTGAGCTTCACCTCGGGCGCGCGCTCCTCGCCCTCCTTGCGCTTGGTCTTGTAACGCTCGAAGGCGTAGGCGCGCAGCCGGGCGCCGAGCGCGATATCGGCGATCCGTTCCGGCTTGATCCCGCCGCCCGGGAGATCGGCAATGACGGTCGCCTCGCTCGCCGCCGCGGGGATCTTGCCCATGGCGATGCCGCCGAGCTTGACGAAATCCCGGGGCTTGAGGTCGCGCGCCTTGCCCACACCCACCACGGTGAGGCGCGATACGTCGAGGCCGGCCGGCGCCACGAGGTCGAGGGCTGAGCCGTTCTTGCCCTTGAACCGGTCGGCCGCTGCCGCCCGCGTGACCAAGTCGCCGGTTGGAGCGAGCGCCTTGCGCGCCGCGGACCCGAATTTGAGCCCTTCCTCGCAGAACAAGACCAGAACACCCTTCGGGCGTGCGGCCAACGAGGCAAATTCGAGCTTCAGGGCACCGGGCATGGGGGCTGGTCCTTCGAAATTGGCGGACCCGCAGCGGGTCGCCTGGGCGGGCGACAGGTATGGCTCGCATTGCCGGCC
>WNFU01012107.1_pt1 | contig 11383 bp, 9 predicted proteins | sample 5400121 | NCBI WGS metagenome assembly WNFU01 (sample SAMN13153360, study PRJNA577476) | soil metagenome | isolation source: 100 cm soil or saprolite under grassland replicate 1 | place: USA:California | collected 2016-06-15
TTCTCAGGCTCGCGACGCCCGACTTGGCGCAGGTCGTCGATGCTTATCGCAGCGGCGTGAAAGGGGGCGCCGCGACCGCGGCGGACGCGTTCATGGGCGGGCTCGGCACATTCATCGAGCAGCCCGGATCCAGGGCGCAACGCCTTCTCCAGCGGCTGTTCGTCGCACCGCATCAGTGGCTCTACGACGAGCAGTCGCTCACGCTTCTACTCGAGGAGGCCGGCTTCTTGGACGTCGGCGTGCGCGGATTCCGCGATTCGGCACTGCCGGATATCGCGCTACTCGAGCATCGAGACAGCCTGTTTGTGGAAGCGCAGCGCCCGCGAGTCGCGGCCGCGTGAAGTCGCGTTCATCCGGCGCGCTCGAGCGTGGCCCGCACCGCGGCGAGGAATGAATCCGCCGCGCGGTCGACCGTGTACGCCGCGGCGGCCGCGGTGGCACCCCGCCGCAGGCTCTCGAGCGTCTCCGGGTCTGCGACGGCGCGAAGCGCCTCGGCAAGACCACGCAAGTCGTCGACGGACGTTAGGCGCGCGCCGCCGTAGGCTGCAACCTCGCGCGCGGAGGGAACGACGTCCGTCGCAAGGACCGGCGTGCCCGACGCGACGGCCTCGAGGACGACGGCGCCCCACGGCTCGTCGCTTGAAGGAACGACAGCGACATCGGCGGCGCGCAGGAGCGACGCGACCTCCGGCGTCGGGAGGAACCCGGTGAACGTTACGTTCGGCGGAGCATCTGCGCGCAGTCGCTCCCCCAGCGGCCCCTCGCCCGCTACGACGAGTTCCGCGTTCGGAAGCGCGGCGTTGGCGAATGCGCGCAGCAGCACGTCCACGCGTTTGCTGGCGACGAGCCTGCCGACGTAGACGGCGAGGAGGTCGGGCGAGCGTCCGAGCCGGCGCGCCCAAGCTTCGCGAGCCTCGGGACGGTCGCGGGGATGGAAGGTCGTGTGGTCCGGGACGTGCGGGAATCGCGCGATCGCTTGCTCTCGCCCACCGAGGCGCATGAGCTCGCGCTCCGCGAGCTCCCCCGTCGGCAGCAACAACGCTGCGTTCGTGACGAGTCGACCGACGAGGGCGTCGCGGACTGCCGCGCGCACCGCGCCCCGCGCGCGCAAGGCGTGGCTCTCGCTCATCAGCGCATAGGGACGGCGGCGAGCGCGCGCCCACGCCACTCCGAGCAACATCGTCGGCTGCACGAAGCCGGAGAGGGCGACGAGCGCATGGCGCCCGCGCTCGAGCGCGAGGGGCAGCGAAGGGTTTAAGTCAAGCTCCCGCACCTCTCGGCCCACGGTGACGAAGCCGAGGTTGAGCAGGAAGACATGCGGGAACCGAAGCCGCTCGCCGGCCACGGCCCTCCCGCGCGCCGAGAGCGCGCGCCGGCAGTAGTAGACGGTCGTGTCGAGGTCCGGCGCACCCGCAATGCGTTCGAGCACGGGAAACGAGTACGGGATCGGAACCGGGTACACGATCGCGACGTGCGGCTTGTCCGTGGGCGCGTGGCGCCTCACGAGCGTCGCATAGGGTAGGGCGCCTCCGCCGGACGCCGGAGAGAACGGCGTCTGTGATACCGCGATCTGTCTGCGAACCTAGGCACGCCGCTTGCGCGCGTCCTGCGCCGTCATGAGGCCGAGCGTGAAGAAGAGCCAGAACAGGCTCGTAACGGCTGTCCCAGGGTTCCACAGGTACGTCGAGTAGAAGGCCCAGATCACGGCTGCCGGCAGGGCCGTAAAGAGGGCGGCGGCCAAGCTGTTCCTCGAGCGCGGCACCGCGAGTCCGACCCGTGCGACGCAGACGCCGAGAAATACCGCCCACAGGATCGCGACGATTGCGCCGAGCTGGACGGCGAGCCCCAGGAACGAATTGTGGACGTAGTTGCCGGAGAAGTTGACGAGCCGCTCGCGGCGGGAGGGCACCGTGTCGCACGGATCCGGACTCAGCCCGAGGTTCACGCACGTGCTCAAGGAGCGTTGCGCGACGGCGCGATAGCGGACCAGCTCCTCGGTCTCCGTCCCGATCCCGTAGCCGGTGAGCGGCCGCCGCTCGATCATCGTTCCTGCGGCCGCCCATGCCTCCGTCCGGCCGCTGAGCGTCGGAATCGTCGACGGACGGAGGGCGCTCGGCCACTTCCCGCCCTCGCCGTAGCCCTCGACGGCGATGATCGTGACGGCGACCGCGAAAGCGGTCGCGGCGGCGGCGGCGGTGACAGCGACGCGTCCGCCGAAGCGGGCAGCGAGCGCGTGCAGAACGAGCACGAGGGCGACGAGGACGATCGCGAGGCGCGTGCCGGAGTACACGATCTCGATGAAGAAGAGGATGATTACGGCGACTCCGACGGCGCGCCTGAGGCCACGCGTGCGCCACGTCCACCAGAGCGCGGGCGGCAGCGCGAAGACGTAGGCGGCGATCGTGTTCGGGCTTTCGAGAAAACCCCGGAAGCGCCGTTCGGCGGTACCCGTCAACAGAGCCTCGTGCGGAACGACGACGAGCGCGATCACCTGGCCGACGACGATCGCCGCGACACCGACGAGCGCGGCTTCCACGAGCGGCCCCGGACCGCCGAGCGCACGGGCGGAGCGCCACACCGTGACGACCATCGCCAGGAACAGGAACGCGAGGCCGACTGCGAAGTCCCGGCTGCTGCCGGGCGCGTCAGACCACGTCGTCGAGACGGCGGCAAGAAGCACGAATACCAGGAGGAAGACGCCGACGCCGCGCAGCTCTGAAAGCGTCCGCAACGCCCGGGGCCGGTCGAGCACCAGGGCGACGGGCAGCCACGCTGCCAGCGCGCCGAGCGCGACGAACTTGCCCGAGCTACCGGTCGTCCGCAGGGACGAGATTTGCGACGACCCAAACGCGAGCAGGACGAGGAGCACGGGAATGAGAGCGGGCACGAGCGCCGTTTCGTAGACATCGAGCAGGAGGGTCGACCTTGCGGGAAACAGCGCGCGCAATGCGCCCGCCAAGGGCGGCAGCTCCGTGAACCTCCTGCGTCGCGCGTCGCGCGTCGCGGCCGCGACGAGGAACAGCGCCGCCGTCACGATTCCGGAGAGCAGGCTGCGATGGTCGAGGCAGAAGCGGACGAAGTTCACGCGGATCTGCCGCGCGCTCTCGCCTCTGATCTCGCCCTGCGAGTGTCGGTGGACCAGCGATTCGACCGGCACGAAGAGCGTGTCGCTTCCCACAGCCTTCGCGCGCACCGCGAGGTCCGCCTCCTCGCCGTACATGAAGTACCGCTCGTCGAAGCCGCCGGTAGCCTCGATGACCGACCGCCGCACCAGGAAACAGACGCCGTTCACGGCGGGAACGCGACCCGCTCGCTTGCGCGCGGCGGCGCGGCGCAGCCGCCGCTTGAGTGCGAGCCGCAATGCGAGAGGGACCGACGGCCAACGCTCGACCGTCGGCTGTACCGAGCCGTCGGGCAGGCGCACCAGCGGCCCGACGATACCGGCGGCCGGATCTGCCTCGAGCCGCGCGACGAGCTCCTCGAGAAAGCGCGGGTTCGTCACCTCGACGTCGCTGTTGACAACCAACACGTAGTCGGCGCCAAGCGCGAGCGCGCGGGCGAAGCCGACGTTGTTACCGCCGCCGTACCCGCGGTTGACGGGCGAGCGCACGAGCTCGACGTCCGGGAACTCCTTCTCCACCGCAACGTCGGTGCCGTCGGCCGACGCGTTGTCGACGACGATGATTCCGCTCAGTCCCTCGAGCGAGCGCAGGGAGCGGATCGAGTCGAGGGTGTCGTCGCGAGCGTTGTAGCTAACGACGACTGCGTAGACGCTTTTGTTCACGACGTCTGCTCGAGGATCCGTTCGAACGCGGTTGCGGCGCTGTCCCAGGTGAACTCCTGGACGCCGTGCCGTCCTCGCTCCGCCGTCCGCCGCCGCGCCTCGGGATCGTCGACCACTGCGGCGAGCGCCTCGACGAGCGCCTCGTGATTGCGTGGCGGCACGATCACTGCACCGGCTCCACGATGCGACCACAGCGAGACGTTGCCGACGTCCGTCGTGACGACGCAGATCCCGCAGGCCATCGCCTCGGGCACCGTGATCGGCCCAGTCTCAGTCCAGCTTGCGCAGAGAAACACGTCGAGTGACGAGTAGATGCGCCGAAGCTCGTCGCGGCTCGGAGACCGGTGATACTCGATGTCGTCCGGAAGGTCGCGACCGGGCGCGAACACGCCGAACGCGACGGGCTGCACAGCCCGGTCACGCGACGCGGCGTCGAGCGCGGCGACCGCGTCCGCCACACCCTTCCACGCCTCGACGTGGTACATGAAACCGACGCGCAGGGGACCGCCCGGCCGCGAGTCGCCGCTCGGCTCCGGATAGAAGGAGTCCAGGTCCACGCCTTGGGGAACGACGTGCACGTCGTGTAACGCGAACCGCTCCTCTGCGAGCCGGCGGAGCCAATCGGACGACGCGATGCGAACGAAGTCCGCGCGCCACGTCGCATCGACACGAGCAGCGGGGCCGGACCACGTCTCGTAATGCTGGATGAAGTAGATCTTCCGGCCGGCGCGCGTGGGAAAGCGTGCGACGCGCTCGGCCGTCTGCCACGCGGTGGCGACGACGGCGTCGGCGGGCGGCGCAGCCGAGGACGACAGGTCGGGTGCCCGGACGACACGGCCCGGGAACTCGTACCAGTCCAGCTCGGCGCTGTTGTGGATGAACAAGCGTTCCGGAACGGCACGCCCGAGCCGCCGCAGGACCGCATTCCGCCTCGAGAGGATGCTCCTCGCAGGGTAGAGAAGCGTCACGTCGTGGCCGCGCTGGACAAGGCGGGTCGCGATTTCGAGCACGGCTCGATGGCCGCCCGTCACCTCGAGGTACGACACGACGAAGGTGATCCTCATCGGGCGTGCTCGACCGCGGCGGCCAGCACGCCGGCCGCAATGCGTGCAGGGCCCGGCTGCGCCAGCTCCGCGAGCTTCGCTTCGTCGAGCGGCGGAACGTCGCCCGCGAGAGCCTGCTCGATTGCCGCTGCGCACGCGCCCACGTCTCCCTCCGCAAAGACGGCGCCCCCCGTCGCACGCAGGAGCGCCGCGACGGACCCGCTGCTCGGCGCGACGGCCACGATGGGACGTCGCGAAGCGAGGTACTCGTAGACCTTGCCGGTAACGAGAAAGTCGAGGTCCCCCGGTTGCAGCCAGAGGACCGACGCCTTGCGCATCTCTGCAATCGCCTGCCGCCGTGGCAGCCGGCCGACGACGTCCACCCAGGACTCGTGCACAGCGAGCTCGACCGCAAGCGCTCCGACCAGGCGGACGCGCAACGGGTGACCGCGCTCGCGGACGGCGGCGGCCGCCGCGACGAGCAGCTCGGGCGTTCGATCGCCGCGTTGCATCGTTCCGACGTGGACGACCGTCGGCTCACCCGCCCGCTCGTGCGTCTCCCCTGCGAAGTCTTCGGGATCGAACCCGTGGCGCACGACGTGCACGCGGCCGGACAGCGACGGGTACGCGCGGGCGTAGGCATCTGCAATCTCCGGCCCCACCGCCGTCACCGCCGCCGCCCTCGCAACCGTCATCCGCTCGGCACGTTGCTCGAGCGCGAGACCCGCTCGGCGGCGCAGACCGGGTCGCAGCCGGTCGAAGCGCGGCTCCCATGACCAGGGATCGCGCAGGTCCAGCACGTAGGGCCGCCGCAGCACCGGCCCCAGCACGAACGCCGCGAACGGACCGCCCGACACGAGCACGACGTCTGTGCGGCGCGCGAGCCTGCGCGCCGGCGGCAGCGCCGCGGCGGCCCAGTCGAAGCGCTGCAGTGACGGCAGCCCGCGGCGTGCACGCACGCGTGTCACCTCGACCTCCTCCACGTCGCGCAGCAGGTCCGAGTCCTGTTCGTCGTCGACTTCGCCCGCCACGACCGCCGGCTCCCAGCCGAGGCGGCGCAGATACTTGACGAGCTTGCCGACACGCGCAGCCGCGACCCCGGGCCGCGGCGGAAAGTGATAGCTGACGACGAGAACGCGCGGCACTACTCGACGGCCGACCCGGCGAGGCGGTGCTCGGAGGAGCGGACGCACACGTCTCGCCAGACCTCGACCGCGAGCAGGCGCCACACGTGGTCGAGCGCGGTCGCCGGCGCGGTCTCGTCCAGCAGCGCGGCCGTGGCCTGCCGGGCCGCCGTGCCGGCCCGCTGCGAGGACAGCGAGTCCAGCGCGAGCTCGCGCAACGGGCCCCGCAGCCATGCGCGTTGCGGCGCCGAGAACTGCACTTTCTCGCGCCGCCAGACGATCTCGGGCGGAAGCAGGGGCGTGATCGCCCGCCGCAGCGCCACCTTCGTCCAGCCGGCGTCGATCTTGGCCTCGTTCGGCAGACCCAGCGCGAGCTCGACGACGCGGTAGTCGAGGAACGGCAGGCGCGTCTCGATCGAATGCGCCATCGAGTTGCGGTCCTCGTAGTGGAGCAGCGCGGGCAGGTGCTCGAAGACGTCTTCGATCTGCTTCGAGCGCAGGCGGCTCGCTGCTCGCGGCCGCGCACGCAGCTCGCCGGCCGTCGCGCGTACCAGCCAGCGGGTGTCGAGCATGGCGTTCGTCGCGCCGGCGCGAACCTCACGGGCCCAGCGCACGAGCCGGCCGCGCGCGAGCAGGTCGGCGAGATTCGTCGCGACGTAGTACTTGTAGCCAGCGAGGACCTCGTCGCCGCCCTGGCCGTCGAGCAGGACTTTCAGGCCGTCTTCGTGTGCGCGTGCCATCACCTGGCGCTGCGCGAGCACGCTTCCCGATCCGATCGGCTCGTCCTGTTCCCAGACGAGCTGCGCCAGCAGATCCGGAAGTGGAAGGTCGGGAACTTCGGTCGCGACGTTGCCCGCGCCCACGTGCCGCGCAACGAGTGCAGCGAATTCGGTTTCGTCGTCCGCGGCCCGGGACGCAAACGTAAACGTACGCATCGGCAGGCCCGGTCCGAGCCGCCGCTGGGCGAGCGCGACGACGGCGGACGAGTCGACACCGCCCGACAGCGAGCTGCCGACGGGGACGTCGCTGCGAAGGCGCAGCGCCACGGCATCCTCGAGCACGTCGAGCAACTCCGTCGCGCGCGCCGGCCGCACGCGGGCGACGAGGTCGTAGTAGCGGCGCTGCTCGGCGGCTCCGTCGAGAGAGCGGACGACGTAGCAGCCCGGCTCGACCTGGCAAACGTCCGCAAAGGATGTCTCGTCTCCTCGAACATCGATCCGGCCCGTTGCGAGGAACGTCGCCACCGCCGCCTCGTTCTCCGCCGGAGTCACAGCGCCCGAGGCGACGATCGCCTTGAGCTCCGAAGCGAAGACGAATTGGTCGGCGTCCGCGAAGTAGAGCGGCTTGACGCCGAAACGATCGCGCGAGAGCACGAGCCGACGCTGCTCGCCGTCCCAGATCGCCATTCCCCACATGCCGTTGAACCGCTCGAAGCAGTCCGTTCCCCACTCGCGGTAGGCAGCGAGCGCGACCTCCGTGTCGCTCCCGCCGCGGAAGCGATGCCCGAGAGCCGACAGCTCACGCCGCAGCTCGACGTAGTTGTAGATCTCGCCGTTGTGCACGATCCACGCGCGCCCGTCGGGTGAGCAGAGCGGCTGGTGGCCCGCGGCGGAGAGATCGATGATGGCCAGGCGGCGACTCGCGAGCACGACGTCCCACGGGCCCGCGTCCGCGTCTGTCCCGCGCGGTAGGTATGGATGCTCGCCCCCGATCGCTTCTGCCATCGTGTCGGCACCCGCAAGCGGGAGCGCACGCCCGCCGTCGACGTCGATCGCCACAAGCCCCTCGTCATCGGGCCCCCGATGGCGCAACAACGCAGCCAGGCGCGCGACGAGCTCCGAATCAGCGCGGCGCCGCGCCAGGACTCCTACGATCCCGCACATCGCGGCAATCGTAGGCGCTGCTCACGGCTTGCAGAGGTAGTGACGCGAGTTGCCGTCGTCCGCGATCAGCTCGCAGTTCCAACCCGTGCTCGCCAGAGGCGCCAGCACGTCGTCCCGCGTCTCACCCACCCGCTCGAGGGCCCACGAGTGCACCTCGACCAGCAGCGATCCCGATCGCCGAGCGAGGAACTCTCGCGCGCCGCGCACCACTCGGCCCTCGGCGCCTTCGACGTCGATCTTCACGACGTCGGGAAAGGCGCCTCTCTGCCTGCAGAAGTCGTCGATGCTGACTCCCGTCCGCTCGACGCGCACTGCCGCGTGATCCGAGAACCGCTCGCCGACCCGCGCTGCAGCCTCGACCACCGACGAGGCAGCCGTCGCGCCCAGCTCCCAGAACTCGGTCGTTCCGGACCGCTCGTCGACGACGGCTTCGACGACGTCGACGCGATCCTGGACGCCGTTGAGACGGAGGTGGTCGCGCATCACCTCCGCCGCGCTGCGCGCGGGCTCGAAGGCGACGACGCGGCCATGCGGCCCCACGCCGCGTGCCGCAGCGATCGAATAGATGCCCACGTTCGCTCCGACGTCGAAGACCGTCATCCCCGGGCGGAGGAGCTCCGTGAACGCCCGGAACACGACCGACTCGTAATCGCTGCCCATCTCCGAGAACGGATAGCGGAGGCGAAACAGCTGCCCGTTCACCGTCCGCGCGACGCCGCGCCGGCGCGAGCGCCGGTGCTGCAGGCGTCGGTACAGCGGCCTCATCCTCGCCCACAGCCACTCCTGCCTGCGGAGGACCGGCGCATGCCGCACCCTGCGTGCGACGTCCGCGAGCGGCGGCGTCATCGCCGGAGCGCCGAGTCGTAGACGGCATTCATCCGCCGGCGAAACGCGTCGTGGCCGACCAGTCCCTCGATGTGCGCGTGCAGCACGGCCGGATCGTAAGCGGATGCCGTCGCCGCGAGGGCGCCGACTGCGCGCGCCAGCGCCTGCTCGTCGTCGACGGGAACGGTGAGCCCCACATCGTCGCTCACGAAGTCCTCAGGCCCTCCGCACTGGGTCACGACGACCGGCCTTCCACACGCGAGCGCCTCGGCGACGGCAACGCCGAACGTTTCCGCGCGACTCGCGCAAACGTAGAACGCAGCGTGCTGCATGAGCCGCCGCAGCTCTTCGCGCGGCACCACGCCGTGGAACTGGACGTGTTCTCCGACGCCGAGCGCGGCTGCAAGACGGGCGAACCGCTTTCCCGGATCCTCGCCGACGATGACAAGACGCGGCACGCCCGCGTTGGCGAGACCGGCCCAAGCTCGCAGCAACAGGTCGATCCCTTTCTCCTCGTCCAGGGTCGTCGCCACCGTCAGCGCGTGATCACGCGTCAGGTAGCCGGCGTGCTCGGTCACGACGAGCGGAATGTGGCGCCGGCGGCACGCGAGCAGCGCCGGCAGCGCGTCAGGTGCGAGCAGGTGGACGTGGACGAGCTCGGGCGGCCGGCCGGGTCCGCGCGAGAGGGCTCGATCGAGGACGAGCGCGCGCAGAAGAACGCCGGCCGGCACGTGCTCCGGAAGCGGCACGGCGGCCTCACGCTCGAGCGGTGCCCTCGTCCTGAGGAATCGCGCGGCCTCCGCGGTGCGGGCGGCTGCAGGAACCAGCACCGACACGTCGTGGTCCGCGCTGAGCGCGTCCACCTGCTCGCGGACGAACAGGCCGGCATGCCCGTGGCCGGGGAGCGGGTACCAGCGGGAGACGACCGCGATCCTCACCCCGGCGGACGCCGCCGGCCGACAAGGCACTTCGTCGATGGACCAGCCTTGCCGAGCCGCACGAGTGCGGCGTCGAGCGCGGCCGCCGCGGTAGAGACGGCCGTGCCGGTGCGCTCGCGTCCCGAAACGAGCCGCGACGTGACGCGCCAGTAGGCCGACAGAAGCCGGAACGTCGCTCGGTGCCGCGTGTCGATGGGATTTGCGAACAGCCACGTCACCGGCTCGAGGGCAACGACGTCGAGCTCCGCTCTGTCGAAGACGTGCCGCCACTCGTCGAGACTCCGCAGACGGCTGTTCGATGCGTCCGTGAACGGCGTCCCCCACCAGCGATGGACAACGACAGGATCCATCACGAGGGCAACGCCGCCCGGTCGCAGAACGCTCGCGAGGTTGAGGACAGCGCGCTCAAAGGCGCGTTCGTCCGGGATGTGGAGCAGGACGCTCATCGCGCTGACCGCGTCGAACGGCGGATCGACGGGCAGCTCGGCGTCGGAGATGTCGGCCCTGACGAAGCGGTGCTCCGGGTAATGGGCGGAGAGACGCGCCACAGCCGTCTCCGTCAGGTCGACGCCGACGATCTCCCGCGCACCGAACCGGCGCCAGAAGTCGATCCACGCCCCCGTTCCCGCGCCGACATCGAGCACCCGCCCCGGCTGCTCATCCCCAGCGAAGCCGGCGCGACGCAGCGCGCGCCGCGCAGCAGCTTCGGAGACACGGTAGAACCGTGTGTTGAAACTCTCCGGCAACTCGGGGTATGCGACTCCGCGGAGGTTGTACTCGCGCGCGAGCAGTTCCTCCCAGTACGTGCGCGGCTCGTACCTGCTCATGGTCGAAGCGTCGCACGGAGGGATACACCGCCGCCGGGCAACGACCCTTTTCACCGCGTCGTCAGTAGGATCGGCGGCCGTGAAGGGGTTGAGAACTCGCGTCGTGCGCCAACTCGTGCGGTAGCGCGGTGCGCGGACGCCTCTTTGCCGGCGCCGCCGTGATCCTCCTCTTCGCGGTCGGAGCGATTGGCCTCGGCCGCTGGGAGCGCTCGCACGCCATCGACGCGAACCGGTCCGGCATTGCCCGCGCGCGAAGCGAGGCCGGTCCCGATCTGCTCAGCGGCCGGTTGACCAGCGTCGTCTCGGCCGACGGGCTCGCGTGCACGCAGTACCGTCTGCAGCCGAGCCTCGGCATCAGCCTTTGCTGGGACGGCTCGGGGCACCTTGTCGAGGCGGCGCGCTTCGACGGCAACCGCACCAAGAGGTGGTCGCTCGCCGATCATCCCTCCGCGGCGACCATTCACACGCCGGTCGGCTTCCTTGCCGCGCTGACGCCCTATCTCGCCGTCAAGCCGAAGGCGCTGGCGGTCGCCGCCGCCCTCCGCAACAACGTGAAGCCGTGCCTGCAACTGACCAAACAGGTCCTCAGGCACCGCGCCGAACGACTGCTCGTCCTCGCTGCGGCACGCCGCGTCGCGGATAGCTGCTCGAACGCGCAGGCGTTGATGACGGTGGCAACGAGGCAAGCGCCGGAGGCGACGACATGGCTGGGCACGCTCCCGCGCCGTTTTGTCCGTCTCACTGCGGACGTCGTCTACGCCGCCGAAGGGCTGTCGCTGCGCCTTCGGCACGCGCACGCGCTCCCGAAGACGAAGCGGTCGGCGCTGGCCGTTTACCGCGAACGGCGAAAGTCTGCGATTGCGCGAGGAGTGTCCCTGAGGAGGGAGCTCAAGCAGGCAATTGTGCTCCAGGTGGAGAGCGTGCACGCTCTCGAGCGGTGATGCCGCGCACCGGCGGAT
>WNFU01013574.1_pt1 | contig 11379 bp, 11 predicted proteins | sample 5400121 | NCBI WGS metagenome assembly WNFU01 (sample SAMN13153360, study PRJNA577476) | soil metagenome | isolation source: 100 cm soil or saprolite under grassland replicate 1 | place: USA:California | collected 2016-06-15
CCGGCGGCCGCGAGGATCGCCTCGACATTCCGCAGGGCTTGCTCTGTCTGATCCTCGATCCCCTCCGCAAGCTCGCCGGTCGCCGCGTCGGCCGCTCCCTGACCGGCGACGAACACGAAGCCGCGCGCGACGATACCCTGACTGTAAGGACCCACCGGACGCGGGGCTTTGTTTGTGCTGAACGGTCGCTTGTCCATGCTCCTCCTTCTCCGGCCAAACCGGTGAGGCGCCGCAGAGGCGCTTCTCGATCAGGTGCCGTTCGAGTGTGCCCAGGCGATCCTCCAGGAACGCGGCGAGGACTGCTCACCGTGCTCCGCTGCGGAGGTGCGCGAGGCGCTATGAGCGCCGCCGTCGTCGTCGTCCGCCTCGGCCGCTAGACCGCGCCCGAGCAGCGCGCCGTCCGCCCGTTAAGGTTCATCTTGGTCTTTTGGTTTGCGCTCCACCTAGGCGGCCTCCGCGCGCGTGGACGGAGCGTTCTCGAGTGCCGGTGTGAGCGGCTCCGCGTGAACGGTTCGCTCCGCAACGCGGACGCGGCTCTTGCCGATTGCGAACGCTGCGACGGCACCGAGGGCGACGACGCCTGCGCCGATCCACACGGCCGCGTTCATGCCGTTCACGAACGTGTCAGACGTCCGGTAACCGCCGTACGCCGAGAACACCGAGGCGAGGACGGCAACGCCGAAGACCCCGCCAAGCTCGCGGATCGCGTTCTGCGCACCCGATGCCTGCCCTTCCTCCTCGGGCTTCACCGCGGCGAGCACGACGTTGGCAACCGGCGCCCAGAACATCGCCATTCCAATGCCCGAGACCATGAACGGCGCGACCAGCTGCCAGTACGGCGTCGTCGGCGTCGAGACCGCCGCGATCGATGCCAGCCCGGAGGCCTGCAGGACGAGGCCGATCCCCATTAGCCGAGCACCGCCCACGCGATCGGAGAGAGCGCCCGCGATCGGTGCGACGAACATCGGCATGATCGTCCACGGGAGGATGCGCAGGCCCGAGCCCAATGGGGAGTAGCCCTGCACGATCTGAAAGAACTGCGACAGCAGGAAGATCGACCCGAACATCCCGAAGAACATCAGCAGCGACGCGACGTTCGCGAGCGCGAACACGCGGTTCTGGAAGAAGCGCATCGGCAGCATCGGCGCCTCTGCGCGCAGCTCCCACAGGATGAAGAGCGCCAGGACGACGCTGCCGGCGGTGAGTGCGGTCACGATCTCGGTCGACGCCCAGCCCTGCCCGTTTCCGCGCACCAGGCCCCAGACGATTCCGAGCAGGCCGCCGCTCGCCAGCCCGAGGCCGGGGAGGTCCAGCTTGCTCGAGGGCCCGTAGGTCTCCTGCAGCCGCGTGAGCGCAAGCGGGATCAGGGCGATCCCGATCGGGACGTTGAGCCAGAAGATCCAGTGCCAGGAGATGCCGCTGACGACGGCACCGCCGACGAGCGGCCCGAAGGCGACGGCCAGCCCCGCGATGCCGCTCCACGCGCCGATGAACGCGCCACGGCGATTGGCAGGGACGCCCGCGCTGAGAATCGTCAGCGTCAGTGGCGTCACGATCGCCCCGCCGACACCCTGCGCCGCACGGGCGGCGATCAGCGCGCCCGCGGTGGGGGCGAGCGCGGCGGCGGCCGAGGATAGGGTGAAGATCCCGAGCCCGACCGCGAGCATCCGGCGCCGGCCGAACCGGTCACCCAGGGCGGCTCCCGTCAGGAGCAGCACTGCGAAGGTCAGCGTGTAGGCGTTGACCGTCCACTCGAGGCTCTCGACGGTCGCATGCAGATCTTTGCGGATCACGGGCAGCGCCGTCGTCACGACGAGGTTGTCGAGCGTGGCCATGAAGACGGCCGCGGCCGTGATCGCGAATGTCCAGATGGTTCGGGTCCTTGCTGTCATGGATTCCTCCTTCAGGTCGTCGTCTCGATCGTGCGGAAGGGGGAAGGCCGCGCGAATGCGGCCTCCTGGAGTCTTGGCGTGCGGCTAACGGGCCTTTGCTTGTGAGTCATCACTTACCTAGTGCCCAAAAAAACTCAGACGTCGTTACGGCAGCCCTCGATCAGGCGCTGCGCCCAGCCCTCGTCGGCGCCGAGCAGGTCCATCGAGGCCACCACGTTGAGGAGCATGCCCTTTGCGAAGAAGTGCGCGACGCGCTCCGACGGCAGCCCGGAAGCGCGCTCGACGTACTCCACGAGCTCGCCGTAGCCACGCCGCACGAGCTCCCGGATGTCCGGGTCCGAGCACGCTGCGTACGACTGCATCTGGGCGTGGAGATAGGTCGGGTTCGCCAGCCGCTGCATGTAGGCCTCGCCGATCGCCGTCAACGCCTCCTCGCCCTTGAGGCCGGCCGAGGCCGTGCGCATCATCTCGAGAGTTCCGCGCAGGCAGCGCTCGACGGTGGCCATGAAGAGCTCCTTCTTCGTGCCGAAGAGCCGGAAGACGTACGGCTGCGAGATCCCGACCGCCTTGGCGATCGCCTCGGTCGAGCCGCCCACGAGACCGCGCGCGGCGAACTCCGTCATGGCGGCCTCGAGCACGGCCTCCCGTCGTTCCTCGGCGCTCTTCCGTTCCGTGGCCACTGCCATGCCTTGATTATTAGGGATTACTCACTACCTTGTCAAAATCACCTTGTTAGCAGCGACATTCCGTGTGCGAGCCGGATCGGCTCCCGTTCCTGCTCGTGCGCAAAGCGCGGAAACGCGTCGGTCGAGTTGACGTCGTCGGAGAGCAGCACGCCGCCCGGACGCAAATGCGGCCACGCGGCCGTGAACTCGAACCACATGCACTCGAACGAATGCTCGCTGTCGTGCATGAAGGAGTCGATCGTAGAAGGTGTCCGGCGCGTACTCACGGCCGACCTCGCGCGGAAGGTCGATCGAGTGCAACTCGCCCTCGCCGTTCGCCTGCAGCGCCAGCAGGGAGAAGGCCGTCGAGAAGCCGTTTGCGACGCCCGTCTCCACGGCGATCCGAGGCCGCAGCTTGCGCAGCACCGCATAGAGGTAGACGCCCTCCGTGTAGCCGATCGCCCCGAGCGAGTGTCCGGTCCCGCCCACAGCCGCCTGATGCTCCCGCCCTTTCTCGAGCAGGTGCTCCATCAGCCCGCTGGCGCGCACCTCGCGCTCGAATGCGGCCAGCACGTCGCGTCCACCGAGATAGCGCGCAACCTCGTCTCTGATCCGTCGCCGCTCGAGCGTCCGCTTCGGATGACGCGCGCTGCGGACTGCCCGGTAGAGGGTTCGTTTCAAGGGCGCGGATCGTATCGTTGACTCTCGTGGATGCCCGTGTCCTCCACCTCCCGGTCAACCTTGCGGGCACCGGGTGGTCACACGTGAATGCGCTGCGCCGGAAAGGCGTCGACGCCCGTTTGCTCGTCTTCTGGCCGCAGAAGTGGCGGCCCGACGAGTACGACATCAACCTCGACCTCCCGCGCGAGGGCTTCCTGCGCCAGCAACTCGTCCAGTGGCGCGCGCTCGCGCGCTACCTCCCGCAGACGGACCTCTTCCACTTCTATTTCGGCAAGACCCTCGTACCGAAGCGCCTGAACATGCCGATCCTGCGCGCGACCCGGAAGAAGTCGCTGATGCACTTCCTCGGAGACGACATTCGCAACAAGCCGCTCTCGGAGCTCGAATATCGCAAGAAGTTCGACGCGACGATCGTGGGCTCATACGCGGCCACGCGGTGGGTCCCGGATGCGACCGCCGTCGTTCCTCCGGGGCTCGATCTGCGTGCCTACGAACCCGTGCCGCCCGTCGAGCGTGAGCGACCACTCGTCGTCCACGCCCCTTCAAACCTCGAGAAGAAGGGGACGCGGCATGTGATCGCGGCGTGCGCAGAGCTCCCCGTCGATCTGGACGTCGTCCACGGTGTGCCACATGACGAAGCAGTCGAGCGCTTCAAGCGCGCGGACATCGTCGTCGACCAGCTGCACTACCTCTGGCACGGCGTGTTCGCGATCGAGTCGATGGCGTATGCGAAGCCCGTCGTCACGCATCTCGACGCGGAGGCCGTGCGCCAGACGGAGGAGGCCTTCGGCGTGAAGGTGCCGATCGTGGCGGCGACGAAGGATGATCTCGTGGAAAAGCTTCGGCCTCTGGTCGAGTCCTTCGAGCTACGGAAACGGCTCGGACAGGAGGGGCGCGCCTACGTGGAGCGCGTTCACGACCTGGACAAGGTCGCGGACCGGCTCATCCAAATCTACGCCTCCATACTTTGAGCGTGATCGAAGATTCGGTCGGTGGACGCGTGCCATCGCAAGCGATGCCTCAGCGTACGGCCTTTATGCGGCGCCGCCGAGTCGGCGCCTTGGTCTGACCGTGCTGGAGCGACTCAAGGAGCTGCTGCGCCACTCGGCGATCTACGGCCTGGGCAGCATCGTCGCGCGCGTCATCGCGGTGCTCCTGCTGCCGCTCTACACGCGCTACCTCTCGCCGAGCGACTACGGGCTCATCGAGACGCTCGTCGCGCTCTCGGCGGTGCTGACGGCGCTCGTCGCGCAGGCGATGAAGAGCGCCTTCTTCCGCTTCTACTTCGATTCTGCGGAGCCGGAGCGCCGCCACCTCGTCGTCCGCACCGCGTTCTGGTACGTGTTCGCCGCCTCGACGGGCGTGCTCGTGGCCGGCGTCGCGCTGGCACAGCCGATCTCCTGGCTCCTCTTCGGCACGAGGTCACACGATGGACTGGTGATGGCGGCCTTCGTCGGCCTCTGGGCTGCCATGAACTACGAGCAGATGACGTCGCTGTTCCGCGTCGAGCAGCGTTCGACCGCGTACGTCGCGGCGACGCTGGCGAACGTGGGCATCACCATCGCCGCCACCGTTCTCCTCGTCGTCGTCTTCGACAAGGGGCCGCTCGGCGTGCTCGTCGGGAACTTCACCGGCACGCTCGTCGTCTATGCCGGCCTGCTCGCCTACAGCCGCCGTGCATTGGGGTTTCAGTTCGACCGCGCGCTCTATCGGGCTATGAATCGTTTCGGACTCCCGCTCGTTCCATCCGCAGTGGCGCTCTGGCTGACGAACTTCAGCGACCGCTTCTTCCTCGTCAAGCTCACCGACGCACACGAGGTCGGCCTGTACTCGATCGGCGTGCGGGTGGCGTCGGCGATCGTGCTGCTGCTGACGGCCTTCCGGATGGCCTGGCCCGCCTTCGCGTACTCGATCGAGGACGACCGCGAGGCGCAGCGCACGTACAGCTTCATCCTGACCTACGTCGTCTACGTCTGCTGCTGGCTCGCTCTCGCGCTCGGCCTGCTCGCGCCATGGATCCTGAAGCTGATCACCACGAAGTCGTTCTATCCGGCGCAGAACGTCGTCGCGCCTCTTGCCTTCGGCGTGGCGGCGTTCGGCGCGTACGTCGTCGTGCAGATCGGCACCGGGCGCGCCCGGCAGACGCGCTCGAACTGGGTCGTGACGGGCGCCGCTGCGATCGTGAACGTCACCCTGAACCTGGCGCTGATTCCGCCGTACGGGCGCATGGGAGCGGCGATCGCGACGGTCTCCGCCTACACGCTGCTCTTCCTCGGGATGGCGTGGCGCGCCCAGAGCGTCTTTCCGGTCCCGTACCAATGGCGGCGCGTAGGCACCCTCGGCGCGGCCGCCGTGGGCCTGACCGTTCTCGGCAAGCTTCTCGACGCACCGCTCGCCCTGGCCCTCGGGCTGACGGCGGCCTATCCGCTCCTGTTGGCGCTCCTCGGCTTCTACCTCCCGGCAGAGCGGAGGCGGTTACGGCGACTCCTGCCTATCCTGGGCCGGTGAACGTTCTCGCCGCAGTCCTGATGGCCTCGACCTCGCTCCACATCACCGTCTGGCCCAACGGCGAGGCCCACACGCCCAAGCGCGCCTATACGCTCCAATGTGCGCAGGTCGGCGGCACCCTCCCGCACCCAGCCGCCGCGTGCACGAAGCTCGCCGCGCTGAAAGCTCCGTTCGCCCCCACGCCGAAGGACCGGGCGTGCACGCAGATCTACGGCGGGCCACAGGAAGCCCTCGTGACAGGCCGCTTCCGGGGCCACTCAGTCCGCGCGCACTTCAGCCGGGAGAACGGCTGCGAGATCGCTCGTTGGAACCGCGTCCGGTTCCTCTTCCCCGGCTGAGCCGACAGCCTCAGTAGCATCGCGCGGCGATGCGCGACATCACCGTCCTCGTCACGGCCTCGGGGGCGCCGGGCACTGCGGCGCTTCTCCGCGCCCTGCGCCTGAACGGTGAGCGCGGCGTGCGCGTGATCGGAACGGACATGTCGCCGCAGGCGATCGGGCGCCACTTCTGCGACCGGTTCTACGTCGTTCCGCCGGGGTCCGACCCGGCGTTCCCGAACGCCGTTCTGGACATCGTGTATCGCGAGAATGTCGATGCCGTTCTTCCGCAGTCGTCGTTCGATCTGCTCGCCCTCGCCGAGGCGCGGGAGCGATTCATGGGGACGACCGTGCTCGTCTCGCCGCCGGAGACGATTCGCACGGCGAACGACAAGGCGCAGGCCTACGCGGTGCTCCAGCGGATCGACCTGCGCGTGCCGGCCTGGCGGCATGTCATCGGCGGGCGCGCGCTCGCCCTGGCCGCGCAGGACCTCGGCTATCCGGACCGGCCCGTCTGCTTCAAGCCCGTGTTCAGCTCGGGCTCGCGCGGCTTTCGCGTGCTCGACGCGACCGTCGACCGCGCCAAGCAGCTGATCGAGGACCGTCCGGGGCACCTGGCGCTGCGACTGAAGGACGTGCTCGACCTGCTGCCGGAGGAGGGAGGGCCCGATCTGCTCGTGATGGAGCTGGCACAGGGGCGGGAGCGCACCGTCGACGGGATCGCGCGCTCGGGCCAGGTCCTCATCGGGCACGCGAAGACGCGGGAGTCGCTGAGGGCCGGACTCGCGATGTACTTCGAGACGCTGAACGACCACTGGTTGCTCGAAGTGGCACAGCGAATCGTCGCCGAGCTCGGCATCGAGTACTTCTTCAACATCCAGCTGATCGGCGACTACGTGATCGAGGTCAACCCGCGCATCTCGACGATCGTGTACCAGGAGGATCTCAATCTCGCGTACCTCGGGATCAAGAGCGCGCTCGGCGAGATCTCGCCCGAGCAGCTCGCCGAGCTGAGCGCGCGCGTGCGGCCGAGCCGGCGCGCCCTGCGCTACTTCGACCAGGTCGAGTGGGACGACAGCTCGCCGGCTGCCATGCAGATCCCGCCGCGCGCGCGGACGCCGTCCAGCACCCTCGAGTAGAGGCGGTCCCAGCCCGCGGACGTGACGGGGTCGAAGCGGTCGGGATGCCAGAGGATGGCGAAACCGCCCCCGTGCTCCGCCGCCCAGTCGAGGAGCGCCGTCAGCTGCGGCTCGGCCCGCTTTGCGGCAAGGCCCAGGTAACGCTCCTCGGCAAGGGTCGCGTCCATCGCCGCCAGCGGGATCTCGAGGACGCGCGACGGCTCGTCCCGCTGGAAGTCCCAGGGACGATACGGACGGGCGATTCCCGCGCGGAAGCCAACTGCATCCGGGAAGCCGAGCGTCGTGTCGTAGCGGAAGCCGAGCTCCGCGAGCGCTGCGAGGTTTGTGTGCGGATCCGCCCGCAGGTAGTGGTAACGGTGTCCGGCGACCTCGCCCGCGAGTGATTCGAGGACGGCCTTCTCTTCCTTCAGTCGCGTCGGATCGTCGGCGGCCGTGTAACTGCCGTGCAGCCCGATCTCGGCACCCGTGTCGAGCAAGGTCTCGACGAGGCGCGGCCGGAGCTGCTCGTACGTGTCCGGCGCGGCGCCGTCGTGTGGGTCGTGGTGCCCCGCCAGCACGAAGAACGTCGAGCCCTCTGCTCCTCTGCGGCGCTCTTCGGCGACGATCTCCTCGAAGCGCCAGTTCGGATCAGTGCCGCGCAGACGGTGGAGCGGCGCGGCGGCAAGACCGGTGGCCTCACGCAAGGCCGGGCCGAGACGCGCATGGGCGACATCTTGCTTGAGCCGGGCGGCTGCGCCACGCAGCCCGATGCGCGTCCAGCGCCAGGGCGAATCGACGTCGTGCGTGAGCGCGACCGCAAAGCGCGCGCCGTCCCAGCGCGGTGGATCGATCCCGAGCTTCCGCCGCAGTCGCTCGAGCGGCGGATCGAAGGGATCGAGGGACGACCACTCGGCGCGAAAGCGGCCGTGCTCGTCACGCGGCGCGGCTCGCTCCTCGACACGGGCGAGATGGAAGAACGCTTCCGCGAGCTCGTCGCCATCCGGTCGTTCGCCGTTATCGACCTGTTCCCAGGCCTGGGCTCGGTAGGGAAGGTCGTCCCCGAAGCCGAGCTCCGTCGCGCCGATCGAATCGAGCACCCAGCGGGCCCGCCGCTCGACGCGCGCGGCGATCATCGGAACACCCTCCGGGCGACGCGCGCCAGATGGACGAGCCCCGGCTTCGGGTCGTCGGCCGCGAACACGGCGTCGACGTAGGGCGGAGGCTGCAACGCCGGTCGTTCGCCCGCCTGGAGCGTGATCGCCCAGCGCTTCCCGAAACCGTTCATCGACGCGTCGGGGGCGCTCTCGCCGGTGAGATCCGCATAGGCGATCCGGGGGAGGTCGACGCCGCACGCGGTCGCGAGGCCGTGCCACTGCCAGAGGCGCGGGTTGATCTCCATCAGCTTGAAGCGTCCGTCGCGCGCGTCCTGCTTGAACTCGATCTGTGAGAGGCCGAAGTAGTCGAACGCGCGCAGGAGTCGCAGCGCTGCGGCGACGACCTCGTCCACCCAGACGGCCTCGCCGACGCGGCACGTGCCGATGCCCCGGGGCGTCTGCTGCAGCTTGCGTCCACAGAAGATCCCGAGCGGCTCGCCGGCCCGCGTGAGGTAGCTGCCGACGGTGTAGAGCGTCTCGTCGCCTCCCGGGACGAACTCCTGCACCATCGGCGCGAACTCTTCGGCCTGTGCGTACGCCTCTTCCACTTCCCGGAGCGACTCGCAGCGGAAGGCCTGCCGGCGGAAACGCTGCTTGAAGCCGACTGGGTCTTCGGGCTTGACGACGACAGGGAGGCCGAGCTCCTCCGCCGCTGCGCGCGCGTCTTGCACCGAGCCGGGATAGCGCGTCTGCGGCGCGTCGATCCCGGCGGCTTCCGCGTGCTCGAGCTGCGAGCGCTTGCTCTGCACGTGCTCGAGGAGCTCCCAGCCGGGAAACGGAGCGAGGACCGGAAGATCGTCGAGGTAGCGCGCGAGCGCGTTGAGCTCCTTGTCATGCGTCGGAAGCACGACCACTTCCCCGAGCGCGCGCATGAAAGCGATGAAGCGCGTCTCGTCGGTGCGCGGATCCGGGCAGACGAAGCGTTCCGCGTAGCGCGACCGAAAACCGAGCGCGCTCGGCCGGTGGTCGACGGCCAACACGCGAACGCCCGCGCGACCCAGCGAGCGGATCGCCGCGAGCCCGTTGACCCACCCGACGTCGATGATCGCAGCCGGAGTCGCGTAATCGCCGATCGACCGCCCCACGTTAGGTCAGCGCGTCCAGCTCGGCCAGGTCGTCCGCGTTCGGCTCCCACGCACCGGCCGCTGCATTCGCACGCACCTGTTCAGGTTTCGTCGCGCCCGCGATGACCGAGGCGACGGCCGGCTGCGCTGCGAGCCCGCCGATCGCCACCTGCAACAGCGACAGGCCGCGCTGCTCGCCGTAGCGCTCGAGCGCTTCCAGCCGGTCGAACGTCGCATCCGTGAACACGTCGCCGCGGCCCGACAGACGCGTGCCCTCGGGCGGCGGCTCGCCGCGTCGGTACTTGCCGGTCAGCAACCCACTGGCCAGCGGAAAGTACGGCAGCACGCCGAGGCCGAGCCGCTCGCACGTCGGCAGCAGCTCCTGCTCCGCCTCGCGCCGCAGGAGCGAGTACTCATTCTGCGCGCTGACGGGACGTGCGAACCCGCGCTCGAGCGCCAACGCGTCGACCTCCTCGATCTGCCTGCCTTCCAGGTTCGAATGGCCGACGCACCGAACCTTCCCTTCCCGGACCAGCCCGTCGAGCGCGCCGAACGTCTCCTCGAACGGCGTCACGTGATCGGGGGTGTGGTACTGGTAGAGATCGACGAAGTCCGTGCGGAGTCGCTGCAGCGACGCTTCGATCGCCTTCCGGATGTACGCGCGCGATCCGCGCGCCTCGTTCCCGTCGCCCATGTCCCCGCCGAACTTGGTCGCGAGCACCACCCGCTCGCGCCTGCCCACCAGCGCCTCGCCGAGGAACCTCTCGCTGCCGCCGCGATCACCGTAGATGTCGGCGGTATCGAACAACGTCACCCCGGCGTCGAGGGCAGCGTCCACGACCGCACGCGTGCCTTCGAGATCCACGCGCATGCCGAAGTTGTTGCAGCCGAGCCCGACGACCGAGACCTCCGGTCCGTCCGTTCCCAACCGGCGCGTACGCACGGCTCGTGATGGTAGAGCTTCAGGCATGCGCTACCGCAGCCTGGGCTCGAGCGACCTCGAAGTCTCCGAGATCAGCCTCGGCTCCTGGCTGACGTACGGCGGCGGCGTTCCCCGCGAGCAGGCGGAAGCCTGCGTCGCCAAGGCATTTGAGGTTGGAATCAACTTCATTGACACCGCCAACGTGTACGGGCGCGGCGGTGCCGAGGAGCTCCTGGGCGAAGTCCTCGCTGATCGCCCACGCGATTCGTACATCCTCGCGACGAAGCTCTTCTGGCCGATGAACGGCGACCAGGGACTCTCACGCCCGCAGGTCTTCAGGCAGCTCGACGCATCGCTCGCACGACTCCGCACGGACTACGTCGACCTCTACCAGTGCCACCGCTACGACTTCGACACGCCGCTCGAGGAGACGATGGAGGCGCTGACCGAGGTCGTCCGCCAGGGCAAGGTGCGCCACATCGGGTTCAGCGAGTGGCCGCCGGACCGGTTCCAGGCCGCGTTCGACCTCGCGGGGGTGGAGAGGTTCGTCTCCAGTCAGCCCCAGTACTCACTCCTCTGGCGCGATCCCGAGCGGGAGGTGATTCCCCTCTGCGCCGCGAACGGCATCTCGCAGCTCGTCTGGTCGCCGCTCGCGCAGGGTGCGCTGACGGGGAAGTACAGGCCCGGCGAGTACCGCGACGACGACGTGCTCGAGGCCGTGCAGGGGCTCAAGCCGATCGCCCAGGGCCTTGGCGTCACGATGGCGCAGCTCGCGCTCGCGTGGGTGTTGCGCCAGCCGAACGTCGCGTCCGCGATCATCGGCGCAAGCCGTCCCGAGCAGGTCGAGGAGAACGCAGGCGCGTCCGGAATCGAACTCGACGAAGAGACGCTGCGCTCGATCGATGAGGCTGTCGGCGCCGTCGTCGCCGTGGTCTAGGCAACGACGCGGTAGACCTCGAACACCTCCGCGTACTCGCGGTTCACGTTGATGCCGTGCGTGCGCGCGACGTTGCGGATGTACTCGGAGTCGCTGTACCGGCGGTGCTGCTGGGACTCGT
>WNFU01019304.1_pt1 | contig 11379 bp, 12 predicted proteins | sample 5400121 | NCBI WGS metagenome assembly WNFU01 (sample SAMN13153360, study PRJNA577476) | soil metagenome | isolation source: 100 cm soil or saprolite under grassland replicate 1 | place: USA:California | collected 2016-06-15
TCACGCTGCATTTCGGTTGGTTCACACTCCCCGCCTTCACCGAGGTTCCGAGCGGCGAGGTCGACGTTCCGGTCAGGCCGCTAGCCAAAGTCTCCATTCCCCTCAACCTCGTTCGTGGACTCATTCGGCTTCTCGAGGCTCAGGTCATCGCCTGGGAAGACGCGCATGGACAACCAGTCCCGGATCTGCCGACATCGGTTGCGCCGAACTCACAGGATCCCAGCGGTGGAGACGGCTAACGACCGTACGATCAACGGAGAGGTCCTCAGCGCGAGTTCAGCGATTTATGACCTGCTCCACGTAAACGTCTTGTCTCGACCGCCGGGGGCCACCGAGCTCGGACGCACAACAGTCGACGTGCTGGCAACGGCGGGCGACCTAATGATTGTCGGCGAGATCCACACTTGGCAGGCAAGCCACGAGGAGTTCGGAATTTCCGAACCGCACTTGCTCCAACTTTCCGCCGGGGCCAGGGACGCCTTCACTGACGCCACCCGGGTGGTCAGCTTCGGGATCGTCCATCCGGGTGTCCTCCCCGATCACTTGGAGTTCGATGAAGGGATTACGCTCGCTGATTTCGGAGCGGGCATGTTGGGGCCGGGTGAAGTACGCCAGATGGACATGAACCGAATCACTACGGAGGTTGACGTTGAACAAGAGCCGGCCGAACACAGCACGGAGTCGGATACGTTGATCCATCACTTGGCTGAAGAGCTCAACGATCCGGCGTGGGACTTTCGCACGGTCGGCGGCCTTGCAGACTCGCTCGGAATTTCACCCGCAGATGTCCGGCGGATGATCGACGCGAACCCCCGCCTAGTACGATGGGTTCCGGCGCGAGGCGAAGGGGGCCAGCCCTTACTCACTTCCGCTGCTCGCCCGGTGACTTTCCGCGAAAGGCTCATTCAGCTTCGAGCCTTTGTCGCAAAGTCGACTTACTGAGGTTTTCTTTGGGGACATTCGGCTGGGCGGTGATTGGTGGTGCTCTCGGCGAAGTCCTGGGCCTCTACCAACTCCGCCGCGAAGCCCACGATGGTCTCCCCGAGTGGGTCACTTCCCTGTTTTATTGGCTTGTCACCGGGATGATGGTTCTCTCGGGCGGCCTGCTTGCCCTCCTCTACGAATCCTCAGTCCAAGAGCTGAAGCCACTCCTTGCAGCGAATGTCGGCGCGTCAGCTCCGCTTATCATCTCGGGCTTGACCAGACGTGCGCCGCCCGTGCCGCCCGGTCATGTCGGCTAGTTCTGGCCTTCCTCGGCCGCCCCGGCTTGGGCTGCTCGCCCGCATGTGAGACGGGCTCGTATGAAACTCGCCACCTAAGAGCGCGACTCTAGAAGGAACGTCTCGCGGCTCCCGTCGTACTAGAAGAAGATGCGGTGGGAGCCCGAAGTCGCTGTCTTGGTCGGCGTCCTGATCGGACTCGCGTTCGTCCTCATGCTGCTCAGGATCATCGGCGTTCTCTGAGCCGCCAGCGCGTCGCGCGCATCGTCGCAGGCAGCTAAAAGCGCGCCACCACCACACGATCTTGACGGTTTAGCGGCCGTCAATGGGGGCTGGACTCGTTGGCTCGTAGGCACCCCACGAGTCCCTCAAGGCTCTCAGGTTGCCTCCGCCCTTCCTGGGAGCCCACAGCCCCCTCTAACAGGCGGACCTAACGAATCGGAAGGCGGAACGATGTCTTACAGACCGAAGGCGGCCTGCCAGCCGCCCTCAGCCAAACCACCATCTGAACCGTTGACAGTAGCACCCCTGGGCGATTACCACGCCGACGGCATCTGCGCCTGGTGTGGCGCTCTCTCGAGCGAGGCCGAGCTCCATGTCTCTGTCCTGCTCGCTACCCACGCCGAGGCGGTCGTCTGCTTCGATCGCATCGCCTGCCTGCGCCGAGTGAAGGGGGCGGCATGAGTGACCTCGACCGCATCTATCAGGGAACACCACCAGCAAAACCTCGCCTAGCTCCGTCCGACCCGGAAAGTAGCGTTCGAGATTCGGCTACCAGCCAGCACTGGGGGCTCCCTCCGAAAGAGGGGTATGGCGGTAGCGTGAACGACAACAACCTGATCCCAGCCGAGAAGCCAGAAGGCTGGTCGCCATTCGGCGGCGGCTCCTCCGACCCCGAGACGGCGGAGCTCCTGGGCGAGATCGTCGCCGAGATCCGGCGTTACGTCGTCATATCGGCGGCCCAGGCCGAGACGATCGCCCTCTGGATCATGCACACCTGGGCGCTCGACGCGGCCGAGGTGACGCCGTACCTGAACATCTCCGGGCCGGAACGGCGCGTCGGCAAGAGTCGCCTGCTCGAAGTGCTCGCCCTCTACGCGAAGACGCCGATCAAGACGGCGGACATCTCAGAGGCGGCCCTCTTCCGCGTCGTGGAGGCCTCGTCACCGACGCTTCTGTTCGATGAAATCGACACCGTCTTCGGTCCGAAGGCGCGCGAGCAGGAGAGCCTTCGCGGTCTCCTCAATGCGGGGTTCCAGCGTGGGGCGATGGCCTGGCGCTGTGTCGGCGACGGCTCCAAGCAGACGGTGGAACCCTTCGCGGTCTTCTGCGCGAAGGCCTTCGCCGGCATCGGCGAGATCCTGCCGGACACGCTGTCCGACAGGTCGATTCCCATCCGCCTACAACGCAAGACGAGGGCCGAGCGCGTCGAACGTCTTCGCATCCGCGAGGCGCGTGAGCGGGCCAATCCACTCCGCGAGCAGATCGCCCGTTGGGCCGAGGATCATGTCGATGTCCTCGCAGACGCGCGGCCGAGTCTCCCCGACGAGTTGGACGATCGGGCGCAGGACGCCTGGGAACCTCTCCTCACGATCGCCGACGCCGCAGGAGGCGAATGGTCCGACCGTGCTCGCTCCGCCGCTCTCGAACTCTCGACCGGACAGACAGATGACGGCCCGATCGGTACTCGCCTCCTCGCCGACGTGAAGCGCGTCTTCGACGAGTCGACGGCCGAGAAGCTGCACTCGAAGACGATCACGACCGCGCTCGTCGAACTCGAAGAGTCGCCCTGGGGCGACTGGCGCGGGCAGCCCTTCGAGCCGCGCGCACTCGCTCGGATCTTGAAGCGGTACGACATCAAGTCGGAGCAAGTTTGGATGGACGCACAGAACCGCCACGGCTATCGTCGCGAGCAGTTCGAGGAGGCCTGGGAACGCTATCTTCCCCTGGAAACCGACTTCCAGACGCTAGGAACGCTAGAACCCGCAGGGGTAAAGGGATTGAGGGCTGTTTCGCAAACGCTAGACAAGACCATCCCTAGCGTTCAAAAAAAGGGCGCAAACCCGCATGAACAGAGCGGTCTAGCGGACCTAGCGTTCAAAAGCTCATTAGAGGGGCCGGGGGAGGAAGGCGGCCCTCTTCCCGGACTTGGTGACGACGACTATGCGATGGTTCTAAGTGACCGCCTCGCGTACCGCCATATCACTAGACGGGAGTGGCGCGAACGGGTTTATCTTCATGATTTCGTGAGAAGGGCCGTCACCTGATGACCGACCTCGGCCGTGCGATCGACCTCTACCTTGGCGAGCTCGCCCGTCGCAACTGCACGAGCGAGACGCTTCGAACGTACCGGCGCATCCTCAACCTCTTCGCCGATCGCTTCGAGGGGAAGGCTACCGAGGAGATCACGCTCGACGATTGCCGCTCGTTCCTCGATCGCTGGATGACGGCGTCAGCGGCGACGAAGGCCCAATACGTCTCCATCCTTCGCGGCTTCTTCGCCTTCCTCCTCGATGAGGAGATGATCGCTCAGACACCTATGGCCCGGATCAAGCGTCCGCGGCGCCCACCGCCCGAGGAAACGGAAGTTGTCTCCGTTTCGACCTCGGAATGTTTCAAGATCATCGAAGCCTGTCTCGACTGGCAGGAACTCCTCTGCGTGACGACGGCTCTCTACAGCGGCGCTCGACGCGCAGCGCTTGGAAGTGTTCGCCGCGGCGACGTCGACCTAGAGGCCGGGACGATCCGTTTCTTCGAGAAGGGGCGGAAGGTGATCGTCAAGCCGATGCCGGATGAATATCTCGCCATTCTCCGAGCGGCAGAGAGTGACGGAATCTGGACCTCCCCGGAGGACTACCTCATTCCGAATCGTCGCCCAGCGTCGGTACGCGGTCGCGTGCGCTCGGACAAAGTCGTCTGGGAGACGATCCGTCGGGTTGCGAAGCGGGCGGGAGTTCGCGCTCATGTCCATGCCCTCCGCGCCGCCTTCGCCGTCCACTTCATCGAAACGCACCCCGGTGAGGCCCTCGCGCTCCAAGACCTCCTGGGACACAAGCGCATGGAGACGACCGTGCGTCACTACCTTCGCCGGCGTGACAGCCAACGCCTGATGGGGGCCGTCCGAGACCTCTCCTGGTCGTCACCATCACCATCCCTGCTATCGCCGTCAGCACAGGAGGCGCATACGGGATTCGAACCCGTGCTACCGCCGTGAGAGGGCGGCGTCCTAGGCCACTAGACGAATGCGCCCGGCGAGCACAGGGTAGCGAATCGGAAAAAGCGAACGGCGGCCCGTTTAGGCCGCCGCTCATCTGCGCCGGGCATGCTGGCGGTCATTCCCCGAGCCGCAGGAGGACTTTGATCCTCATGCGCCATTGTCGGCGGCAGAGGACCCAAACTAAAGAGGAAAAGAATCGGTGCCGAAGAAGGAATTGAACGACGCCAGGCCGCAAGGCGCCGTTCCTCTCCTCAGCAAGGGTCGCCTCTCTCGGGCGACCCTCTTTTTTCCCGAGCAGAGCCTGCGCATGCGGCGGCGGACTGATCCGCCGCCCTCCCGCAAGGCTTCCCCTCGTCAACCCGCAGTCTTATCGCGCCGTACAGCCGGACGCCGAGCAGACAATGCGAGCGGGAGGGTCACCGCCGCGCTTGACGATAGCCTCCACGGGGCCTCGCCCTTGTGTTCTCAAAGCCGACCGCGTGTCGTTGGCGACCGAGCCTTTTGCGAGCTGGTTCATTGCGGCGAGGTAGACGTCAACCGTTGTCCAGGCCTCCCGCCCGTCAGGAGCCTGAGATCTGACCGACCACGAGGCTCCAATGCTCTTCGAGCTAGGCGTCAATCTCGTTGACTCTCTCACCGTCCATCCCAGGGCCACACCACCACCCTAGCCCGCCGCCGCCGTCCCCCGACCGCCTGCCTGCAAGAACCAGGCAGCGCTCTAGGAGGGCGGGTAGCCCTCGTGTTTACCTCGCCCACAAGGGCGGGTAGGGCTGGTCTAGTTCACGGATTTTTGGAGAGGCGAGTGGAACGGCCAGAGAGCTTCCTCGCTGGCTATTTCTTTTCGGGGGTTATGAGTGGAACAGAAGAGTAGGTCTTTCGCGGAGGCTCATCAGCCGGAAAGCGATCCCGTCTTGGAAGCCCTCCTCCTCAAGCGGGTGGAGGTTTACACGTGGCTCGACAGTCCAGCAAAGCAGACCAACCTGGCCGCGATCAACCGCATGATCGAGGAGCACCAGCGGGAAACTGAGGCCGCGTAGCCACAGCGAGACGGCGTCAAGAACCCGTAGCTGACTTGAGTGCTCTAAGCGATGATGTCGGTGATCGCTTCTGGGTGCGTCGCCCGCCACACTCGCAGGTGGATCTCTACCTCGCGCTTCTCCTGGTCGAGCGCGGGCGCGTCTAAGCGGCGGACCTCAGCCATGCTGCCGCCGGCGGAGTCCGCGACGAAGCCCGCGCGTCGGAAGTTCGCGCAGAGATCCTCTACGAGGTCGGGTTCAGAGAGTCGGATCAGCATGGCCGCAGACGCCGTTTTGCATCATCGACAATTCGTCGATTCAGCGCGAGCCCAAACGAGGGAAGTGAGGGTCGCTCGGGCTCGGTAACTGGCCTGGTTTGAAAGAAGGACGAGACCGGGCGGCACGGGACGGTACCTCTGCGGCAAGGTCGCCCGGCGCAATGCCCGGTCTCGGAACTGGACCTCGTCAGCCGCCGCGGCTCGCTTGACCTCGAACGAGGGATGGCTCAGCACTGACGTCGCGCGCGGGCGCCAGGTCTACCTGGGTGTCTTGGGCAAGGATTCGAACCTTGACTTACGAAAGCTTGACGAAATGGCGACGCTGATTGTCACCGCTAGCGGTTGACGACGCTTAGTCGGCCAAATTAGGCTGCTCTTTTGCGGCCGACGCCACGGGGGCGTCCAAACAGGGAGGCACATAATGCGGAAGACGTTCGCGGCTGCGATCTGCGCAGCCGTTGTCGCGGGTCTGAGTGCTGGCGCCGCTTTTGCTGGCGAGGTAGCGGGCCCTCCGGGAACTCCGGGCGTTGCTTTTTCCGGTTCCGGCAAAAGCACCGGGGCACCCGCACACGCCAGCTCGATCTGCGCCTTCAACGGATTGAATGACATGAACCCGGACCAGGGTCAAATCGACTTCTTCGTTCAGACTCCGCATAACCAGGGGTCTCCTGGGGACGCAGGCCACGGAACCTGCGCGGGCGGAACCAACCCGCGGATCTAGTAACGAAAGCAGGAGATTGGCCCCGGCCCGGAGTGCCGGGGCCAATCTTTCTCGGTTTGGCTTGGCGCAGCTGACGGCGAGCGCAAGCCCTGCGAGCATCGTCAGCTCGGCGTGGCGGCAGCCTTCGCTGTGAGTCCGCCGGGATTGAGAGCGCCGCCGACTGCCGTCCTTTTAGGCCGGTCTGCGATCGACCCTGAGTCGGCGTAGCGCGCGACGGGCCGCCTTCTCGTACTCGACGAAGGCAGCCGCCCGCTCAGCCGAAAGCAGCTCGTACTTCCCGGCCACGGTGTCCTCGTCGGTCATGATCTCGGCGACGGCGCGCGCGTCGGGCTCGATGTCGAACTCGCGGCACTGCTGGATCGTGCGCTCGACGCGTCGCTGGATGGCCAGGTCATCCATCGGCTTCTCCTCCCGTCGGGGCGACGCCTATCCTCTACTGCCTTGCGTCCGCTGTCTAGGGGGCAACGGGATCTTCCGCGCGACGCTCGTCTGAGTGCCGCGACACACTGAACGGCGTGGGAAAGGGGAACCCCGAGATCCGCGTCCTCGCCAGGCCGGTAGCGCGGCGATTCCTCTCGAGGAGCGCCTGGCGGCGATCGGGGAGCTCGTCGACGGGCTCGGCGTTGCCGGTCCGTTGCCCCAGACGACGAGAAGACCGAGACTGCAAGCGCCCTCGAGCGCCTCCTGACCACCTGACGACGCATTCCCTTGTCGCCGTGCAGGTGATCGAGCTGAGCGTCCGCTGGACTCGCCTCGACCCGTTCCACCCCTGACCCCCGAGCTGCGCGTCTGAGCGTTTGCCTGCAAGCTCAGAGAGGGGGTTGAGGGGAGGGGCACGGTGCAACCCATCCCCGAGCCGATGCCATGCCCGCGGGCACCCCCACGGCCCGATCTGCGCGGCGCGGATCTGTACGTGATGCGTCCCAGACAAAGCGGTGGTTCCTTCTTTCCATCGAAGTGAAGCCAAGCAGGCGCACTTGACGACAGACGCAAGTTGCCCCGTCTGTTGCCCTTTGGCCATAGCCGTTGCCTCGCCTGAAAGCAGAAAGCCGCCTTAGCAGCGGCTTTCGAGGCTGCGGGGCAAGGATTCGAACCTTGACTACCTGATCCAGAGCTATCAGCTGGCCATGACGCCCTGTATCAACGAGTGGCCCGAAGTTCGCGGTTTGCGGGCACTTTAGCGACCTTTCTCAGGCGCTCGTGACGGCCCGTGCGGCTTCGTTTTGCGCCGTGTGTTTGCAAGATGTTTGCAATCGCGCAGCCCGAGAACGCCGCGGCTTGCTCGCCGCCGAGGGCTCGAGCGGGTAGCCGAGGCCTTGTCCCGCTCGTCGCGGGCGGCGTGGAACTACCGGGTGTCCACGGCACTCGACAACGGCCAGCGCTCGCCTCGCAAGCTGCTCCGCGCGGTCATAGCGCGGCTTCTGGGCCGGAAGCCCTAAGCCGTTCTCGAGCGACGCGTGCGGAAGGGCGGCGGCGGGCTAAGGTGAGTAAATCGCCAAGCGACTTTTTGCCCTGATCTCCTGTGTCGCCGTGTTCGTCCTCGGAGTCGGAGCCGCTTCCTTGCTCGCGGGATGTTCCGGCCAGAACGCAGACGAGAACAACCCAATGATCTACACCGAGACGGTGAACGGCACCGTAAGAGTCGCTACCACCGGGCAGTAAGCCGGAACGCTGCGGGAGGGTGGCGGCGGGCTACTCGAGCAGGTAGGTAGGCGCCTAGCCCGACCGCCTCCTGGATTCATGCGGAAAACCTTTCGGGGAGAGAAAAATCCTGACTGGGAGAGCGGGTCCGTCTGAGGTCCTCGCTTCCTCGACCGTAAAGGATCTCGTGGCCGGTTCAGGCCTCGGCCGGATTCCCCGCCATCCGCTCGGTGGTCGACCTAGGCGACGGCGTCGCTCTTCGGGAGACCATCATCCCTGAAACCCCGACGTGGTACTTCCTCGAGTGCCGGTTCAGTTCCGAGGAGATGGAGCGAGGCTGCGACCAGGTAGAAGAGACGTTCGTGGTCAAGTAAGAACCGGCTCGGAGAAGCACAGGAACGCCTGCGGGAGGGCGGCGGCGGGCTAATAACGGCGAGCGCTAGGACGCTTAGAAACAGTGCCCTGACCGCCGCAACGGATATCATTGCGCAAGACAGCAGGCGTAGCAGCCCGGCCCGCTCTCGACGGAGAGCAGACTCGTGGGGTTGCGCCAGGGTCGTAGTAACCGCAGGGGCGCCGTCGCGCAGCGAAGCGGAACCGAGTAAGCACGACCACGGAGGTTCCGTCATGAACGAGCACATGCAGTTTCTCGCCGGCGAGCCGTTCTCCGCGCGCCGCCAGCACTTGCCCGCGAGCACTGGAAGCCGCTCGCCAAGGCTATGGAACGTCTCGACCGCATGTGGACTCAGCAGGGAGTACGAGGCCGAGACGGCGCGCATGCGTGAAGAACTCGGCGTCGTCAAGCAACGCGACCAGGCGCCCCTCGGTCGCGCGCTCGCCGACGACGAGCCCGAGCCGGAGCCGGAAGCACCCGCCGTCGAAGAGGCGATCGAGAGCAACCGACAGCGCTCGGAGGCGCTGTTCGGTGCAATCGTCGAGGAGCAGCGGCATGTGTCCGATCTGATCGTGCGGCATAAGGGCGGCTGGTCCGGCGACGTGCAGCGCCACCTAGCCGACAAGGCGGCCGCCTACCGGATTGCCGTCGTAGAAATGAGCGGGCTCGCGAGGACCTCGTCGCGGAGGTTCAGCGCCGGTCGTCGGCTCCGAGGTTGACGGCCCGGTCTTCTGCCCGCACGGGCTCAGGGGGTGCGCGTCCGTGTCGCTCTTCATCGAGAAGGCGACATCGGCGGGTGTCCTTGTAGTCGCCCGACGATCCGCCGTCCGCGCGGCGGCAGCAAAGGACGAAGCATCAGCAAGCGCACGGCCTCGTCCGTCGCGGGAGACTTACTTGCAGCCCGTAGGCGCCCTACGCGACCATGTTCGCGTGGAAGTTCCTGAGACCCGCTACGCGAAAACGCCTGACGGTGTGCATCTGGCTTATCACGTCGTCGGCGACGGCCCGGTCGACGTCTTGTGGCTTCACACCTTCCAAGGCGGATTGGAGGTGCAGTGGGAGCATGCCCACATTCGCGCGCTCACGGAAAAACTCAACGCGTTCGCTCGCGTAATCCGGTACGACATGCGTGCGACAGGGTTGTCGGACCGCCATCCTCCGCTGCCCGATTTGGAGACGCAGGTCCGCGACCTCCTCGCAGTCCTCGACGTCGTCGGGTCGTGGTCGACAGTCATCGTGAGCGCCGGGAGCCCCGCCGGACCCCTCTTCGCCGCTACGCATCCACGGCGTACGCGCGCGCTCTGCTACTTCGATCCGAGCGCGCGCGGGCGAGTCCGATCGGAGGACTACCCGTTCGGGCTGACGGAGGACGAAGCCGAGCGAGAGCTCGAATGGATCGAGAGGACATGGGGCACGGACTCGTTCGCGGCTGCTTGGATGGCTTACGTTGCGCCGACGATGGTGGACGATCGCCACCTTGTCCGTTGGTACGCGAAGGTGACGCGCCACTGGGTCGCGCCCGGCGACGCCGTCGAGCTGATGCGCCGCTGGAACGAGACGGACATCCGCGATGTCCTACCGACGATCACCGTGCCCACTCTATGTCTCGCGCGCGAATTCGAAGGCGGCACCGCCGAAGCCGAGCACGTCACCGGCCTGATTCCCGGCGCCCAGTTGGTCATCCTTCCGGGCACGGAGCGAGCCTCTGCAGAAGGTGACCAGGACTCGCTCGTCGATGCAATTCGCTCCTTCGTCGGCGTTACGCCCCCCACTCATCACAGCGACTCGCTACTGCGTGCCGTGCTGTTCACGGATATCGTCGACTCGACGGCTATCGCTGCTCGACTTGGATACGCGGGCTGGCGAGACCTGGTCGAACGCCATCACGAGGCGGTCCGCCTGCAGCTCCGGACCTACCACGGCACCGAGGAGGACACCGCCGGCGACGGCTTCTTCGCCACGTTTGACGGTCCCGTCCGCGCGCTGCGGTGTTCGCGCGGGATCATGGAGGCCGTGCACGATCTCGGCATCCAGATCCGAGCGGGTGTTCATGCTGGCGAGTGTCAGATGATCGACGGAAAGGCGAGCGGAATCGGCGTGGCGATCGGCGCCCGGGTCTGCGCGATGGCGCGTCCCTCCGAGACCCTGGTGTCCCAAACCGTGAAGGACCTTATCGCCGGATCCGGGCTCACTTTCGAAGACCGGGGCTCGCATGAGCTCAAGGGCGTTCCCGGCGCGTGGCACCTCTACGCGGTAAGCAGTCTCTAACAGTCGGCGGTGATGGGCTCCGCGCTCGCTACCGACGGCCCTCGCGGCCTGTTGCCCCTTGCAGAAGGGCGACAAAGTAGCCCGCGCCACGCTTTTTGGTTTTTTAGAGGGGAAGCGCCGCCGACACCGCGCCAAGTGCTTTTTCCCTCTCTATAGGACTCCTCGAGCTCTGCCTAGCTAATGCCCAACACTCCGGAAGAACAGCGCAGACTCCGAGCCTATGGGACGAAGCACAAACTTCTGCGCAAGCGGCTCGCCCCCATGGTGGAAGCTGGGCTCGTGAGGTGCCCCAGGTGTGGCGAGCTCATCAGGCCAGGCACCAAGTGGGATCTCGGTCATTTGGACGGATCGAACCGTGAGCTCTACAGCGGCGCAGAATGCAGATCTTGCAACTGGGCCACAAGCAAGCATAAGAAGGCCGCGCAGATGCGCTGGTCGCGCGAGTGGTGAGCTCCCGCAGCCTGTTCTAGGGCTTCCGGCCGAGTAGCCGCGCTATGACGGCGCGGGGCACCAGCCGCGACAGTCAACGCGCTTCCAGACGTGACCGGGATAACTAACCGCAATGCTCCATCCCGCGTCGCTGAACCGAAGGGGGTGAGCTAACGCCTCCCTCTTCATCTGCGG
>WNFU01017451.1_pt1 | contig 11372 bp, 11 predicted proteins | sample 5400121 | NCBI WGS metagenome assembly WNFU01 (sample SAMN13153360, study PRJNA577476) | soil metagenome | isolation source: 100 cm soil or saprolite under grassland replicate 1 | place: USA:California | collected 2016-06-15
TCACCTGCCCGTTCATGTCGCAGAAGTGCAAGTTCCGGCCGAAGCCCCTGCCCGAGGCGCTGGCGTCCAGCAGCGACCACGGCGAGACCTTCAGCCTCGACATCCTGACGAAGATCTACCAGGTGTCCCCGAAGCTCTACCGGCGCAATCTGAAGACCGCCATCGCGTCCGCGCCGGACACGGCCAGCGGCCAGGCGCCCTTCACCGCCGCCGTCGCCGCCGAGCTGCTCAAGGATGAGCTGCAGGCCTGGAGCTTCGACGTGAAGGCCGCCGACAAGCTGACCGCGCTGCTGAAGCAGCTCGGGCTGTGAACCAGGACCCGATGTCATCATGAGAGGAAACGGGCGCGGCGCCACGAGCCGCGCCCGTTTCCTGCCGAAGCGCATCGAGCCTCAACCGCGTGGCCGGTCTCCCGTGCGCCAGACCGCGCGCAGCGCCTCGAGCACTGGCTCGAGGAAGGGCGCGCTGTGCTTCGAAGCATTGGCCGCATCGACGTCGCTGCCCATCGTGCTCTACAACATTCCCCATCGAACCGGCGTGAGCATCGACAACGACACGATTCGGCAACTGGCCCCTATCGAGAACATCGTCGGGCTCAAGGACTGCAGCGGCGATTGCCATCAATCGATGGAGCTCCTGCTCGACCCGCCTGAAGGATTCTCCATTCTCACCGGAGAGGATGCCTATCTTTGCTCGACGCTCGCGCTGGGCGGCGACGGCGGGATCCTCGCCTCGGCGCATTGGGCGACCGAGTCCTTCGTGGACGTCTGCCGGGTGGCACAGAACAACGACTTCCGGGAAGCTCGCAGGATTTGGGCCGAGCTCGCTCGCGTGGTCCCGCTGTTCTTCGAGGAGCCGAACCCTGCGCCGATGAAATACCTCCTGCAAAGGAGCGGCACGATTGCGAGCGGCGAGGTGCGCCTGCCTCTGGTCGCGCCCAGTCGAGCGTTGGCGGAACGCCTCGACGCCCTGCTCTGAGCGTTCCACACGCGCGTGAGCGGAGAGAACACCAGCAAGTGCGCAGGACCCCGAGCTGCTAACAAGACACTTGCGCCCGCAGCGTCAGCTCGCTCGCGAGACCGTTGTTCACGTGAACCACCTCGCCTGCCCGATCGATGACGTAGGTGCTGGGCACCGTCGTCACGCCCCATTCGCGCGCCACACTCGTCCTCTCCGTCACATCGACCGCCACCAGCTGCAACCTGTCTCCACCCACGTGCGCGAGCAGCCTCTCGAGGATGGGCTTCTGGCTGATCCGGCAAACACCGCACGACGCGGAATGGAAGTACACGATCGACACTTTGCCAGTTGCCCGCACCAGGAGTGGACGTGCCCGGCGAGCCTTGGACTTCTGCCACCGCTTCAGCGCCACAATCGCAAGCGCGAGGACGAGCAGGACCGTCACGGCATGGATGGTCCGCTCCGCGATCGGGCCCATGCTCACCGCCCCCCGCTCTTCGGCGGACGGACGCCGGGGAAGGCCGTGCCGTCGACCGGAGCACGACCGAAGAACCCGCGCGCGCCGAAGCGATGGATGACGTAGTACATGAAGCAGCCTGCGCACCAGCCGAAGAAGGCGATTCCGCCCAGGATCGCGACCATCCAGGCGAGCATCCAGCCCGCCGCGTGCCCCTTCGCGAGGAGAACTGCCGCGACGGAGAGCACCGCGGACCCGAAGATGGCCGCGAAGCGGTGCGGCTCCGGATTGTCGGCGCGCACATCTGGCTTGACGATGCGAAGAGGTTTGAGCACCCACCGGTACAGCAGCGCGTATGGCCCGAGGGAGTCATGCAGCGCGGTGAGCAGCAGGAACCCGCCGTGCGCCGCGACGAGCCGCCAGTCGTTCAAGACGTAGGCGGCCACCAGCACGAGGGGCCCCAATGCCTGCTGGGTTCGGATCTCGCTCTGGTCGAGCCAGCGAGTGCTCGCATCCGCGTCCGGGTGCATGTCTTTCCCCTGTCGTGCCAGCGTTGCCAGCGTTGTGATGTCGCCGGGTCGTGGAGATACCCAGCAGAGATGTCGGGGTGCTATGCGGCGATGACCTTCTTCGCTTCCGACGGCGGAGACTCCAGCATGTGCCGCGCGATCGCGGCCGCCGTCCGTGTCGGCACGAGGCGGACGGACGCGGCGAGGAGCCGGTTGCGCCACCCCGGCACCTCGAGATCGGCCCCGCGCTCGAGCGCAGCGCGTCCAGCCTCGGCGATCGTCATCGAGGGCATGGGCGCGCTCACCCGGAAGAGCCGGAGAGCGGAGAACCCTGCCGTGTCGCCGAACCGCGTCTCGGTCGGGCCGGGGCTCAAGCAAGTCACGGTCACGCCGGTTCCGCGTAGCTCGTTCGCGAGCGCCTCCGTGAACGAGAGGACGAAGGCCTTGGTGGCGCAGTAGACGGCCATGCCCGGCCCCGGCATCACCCCCGCGAGACCCGCCACGTTCAGGATCTGACCCGACCCGCGGCGCACCATGTCCTGCGCGAAGACGCGGCACAGCTCCGTGAGCGAGGCCACGTTCACCTGGATCATGTCGCTCTGCCGCCGCGCGTCGAGCTCGACGAAGGCGCCGCGGAGGCCGAAGCCGGCGTCGTTGACCAGCGTCTCGACCTCGATGCCGTCAGCTCGGAGCGTGGCGTGGATCGCCGCCGCCGCACCGGGTGAAGCGAGATCCGAGACGAGCACCTGCACGCGCACGCCATGGGCTGCGACGAGCTCGCGCGCCAGCTCTTCGAGCCGCTCACGCGAGCGCGCGACCAGCACGAGGTCACGGCCGCTCCGGGCGAAGACGCGCGCCAGGTCAGCGCCGATCCCGCTCGACGCTCCCGTGACGAGGATGGTTCCACGGCTCTGCGACGACCCCCTGGTTGCCTCGCCGTCGCCGGCACGATCCGGGTGACGGAGGTGGGAGGCGCCTTTGCGGACGTGGCGCTCGATCCTGGATGCGGCCGCAAAGGCGACCACCGCGAGGACGGCGATGATGACCGCGAGCAGTGGCCGCGGCACGTGCAGCCATTGGTAGAGGAAGAAGCCGCCGAGCTTTCCCGAGTTCTGGAAGCCGCCCATCGCAGGCTCCACCTCGGCGTAGACGAGCGTCCCCAGCATCACCCCGAGGACGGTGACGAGGCCGTCGAGCTTTCCCGATGTCGCCGCCACGAACGAGGTGCCGGGGCAGTAGCCCGAGAGGATGAAGCCCACCCCGAGGATCAAGCCGCCCGCGATCATGGGCCAAAGGTAGGTGGGGTAGTTGAACTCCACGGCATGGAGATCGAGGAGACCGAGGCCGGAGAGGGCCACGGTCCCTAGCATCGCCGTCACGATGGCGGTGAACATGACCTTGAAGACGGTCATGTCGTACCCGTAGAACTGACCGACCAGCTTCTGGGCACGGCCGAACCCCGACCGTTCCTGCACGAAACCGAACGCGATCCCGACCACCACGGCCACCCCGAGCCCGAGGGCGCGGCGCTCGTCTGAGAGCGACTCGAACGGGAAGATCATCGCCACTGCCTCCTCACGAAGTACGCGATTCCGTAGCCGCCCGCGAAGACCGAGAGCATGAACGCCCACGAGCCGACCGACATGAGGCCACCGCCCGAGAGCCCCTGGCCCGAGGTGCAGCCTCGCGCCAGCTTGGCGGCGAACCCCATGAGGACGCCGCCGGCGAGCGCCAGCGCGAGACGCCAGCCCGTGCCGAACGTGGGTCCCTTCAGTACCTCGCGCCCGAAGCGGCGCGACGTCATCGCCCCGATGAACCCACCGACGACGACGCCCAGCACCTCGAAGACGAGCCAGTCGTCGAGCGGGTTGCCGTCCTCGAGCGTCGACGCCATCGCCGGCACCGATTGAGCGTGGCGCGGCGCGACCGCGTGCACGACGGCGACGCCCGCTCGGAAGCTGGCGCCAGAGGCGCCGAGCCCTTTCCCCATGATCGCGTAGGTCGCGAGCAGCACGAGGCCGAGGGCCACGCCACCAACGTACGGATTCCAGAATTTCCCCTGCTCTCTGTCCATCGCTCCTCCGCGTCGTTCGGAGCACTCCCGAACTGGTTCGCGAAGGTATGTGCCACCTCGGGCACCGAGCGGTTCCGCGAAACGAGCGGTCGTTGAGCGCTGTCAACGATCACAGGAGCTCGCGTCGAAGAGGACGGCGATGGTGTAGCGTCAGCAGACACGAACTCGACGAAGCGATCGGTCGGGGAGTGGACCGCGACGGGACACGCGAATCCCCACAACAGCCCTGAGCCACAGCGGGGTGATGGTCGCGAAGGTAGTCGATGCTCCCCGGCAGATCCGGGATGAGCCGGAGCAGCATGTCCATCGCAGCGGTCTGGACGTTCCGTCCGGATTCCCAGCGGGGGACCGTGTTCGTCATCACCGCCCAGAGCACGCGGGATGAGCCGGAGCAGCATGTCCATCGCAGCGGTCTGGACGTTCCGTCCGGATTCCCAGCGGGGGACCGTGTTCGTCATCACCGCCCAGAGCACGCTCCTCTCCAACCAGCGCACTGCGGTGAACGTCCGGTTGCAGCAGATGACTGCGATCGTCCAGCTCATCAAGGCGCTCGGCGGGGGCCGGGACACATCGAGGATCCCGTCGAGGAGGCCGTGGTCCACAGCGCTCGAGCCTCAAGGTCCCCCCCGGCTCCGCATCGGCGTGACGTCTCCTACTTGCCCTTCTTCTTCGTCCTCTGTCCAGCCTTCTGCCCGGGCTTGAGCCGGGCGCGGTACGAGTCGCCCTCGATGACGAGGTCGTAGGCGTTCGAGGTGAAGCGGTCGATCGCGGCCTGGGCGCGGACGGGATCCGCAGCGCTGGCAGCACCTCAGTCACGGCAGCGCGACGCGCGTCGGCGCCGCGGCGCCGATCGCCTGCGCCAGCCCGACCACCGGGCCGATGCAGATCGTGCCCGGCGCCGCGCTCGCCGGCAGCGCGGCGCGACCCAGGTCGCCGAGCTCGCCGAACCAGGCGCTCGCGCCGGGCGTCGACGCGCCGAGGAGGACGGCCGCCGGCGTCGAGGGCGGCCAGCCGCGGGCGAGGAGCGCCGCCGCGATGCGGCCGCGCGTCGCGAGGCCCATGAGCACGACGAGCGTCATCGCTCCAGGCGCGACGCCGTCGAGCACCGGCGCCCACGCCTGCTCGGCGTGGCCCGAGAGGACGGCGAAGGCGGAGGCGATCCCGCGGTGGGTCACCGGGATGCCGGCGAGCGCCGGCGCCGCGAGCGCGGAGCTCACGCCGGGGACGACCTCGAACGGGATGCCGGCCGCGGCGAGCGCCAGCGCCTCCTCGCCGCCGCGGCCGAGCACGAACGGATCGCCGCACTTGAGGCGCACGACGCGCCGCCCGCGCGAGGCCGTGCGCACGAGGAGCCGGTTGATCTCCTCCTGGCTCGTCCCGGCGCCGCCGGCGCGCTTCCCCACGTCGACGCGGTGGCTGCCGCGCGCCAGCGCGAGCACCTGCGGCGAGACGAGCGCGTCGTGGAACACCACCTCCGCCTCGGCGAGCCGGCGCGCTGCCCGCAGCGTGAGGAGATCGGGATCGCCGGGGCCGGCGCCGACGAGCGAGACCGTCCCGATCATGCGTAGAGCCTGTTCAGCGCCTCGAGGAGGAGCGGGCGTCGCCGCTCCATCGCCACCCCCTCCTCGCGCCAGCCGCGGCGCAGCTCGCGCGCGAGCGCGGTCCAGCTCCCGAGGTCGCGGGGGAGGAGCGCGTCGAGCCCCTCGCGCAGGAGCCCCGCCAGCGCGGGCGCCGCGCCCGAGGTGGAGATGGCGGCGGTGACGCCGCCGCGGCGGACGACGCCGCCCGCGAACGCGGTCGCCGAGGCAGGGTCGTCGACCGCGTTCACGAAGATGCGCCGCGCCTCCGCGGCCGCGACGACGGCGCGGTTCACCTCCGGCGGCGCCGCCGAGACGGCGAGCCAGGCGCCGTCGAGGTCGGACGGCTCGAAGGCGCGGCGGACGAGCGAGACCGCGCTCGAGGCGATCGCCGGCCGCGCCTCGGGCGCGACGACGGTCACGTCGGCGCCCGCCTCGAGGAGCGCGCGCAGCTTTCCCTCCGCCACGCGCCCCGCTCCGACGAGGACGACGCGCCGGCCCTGGAGGCGCAGGAAGAGGGGGAGGAGCGCGCTCATCCCTCGCTCGGCTCGGCGAGCGCGCCGGCGGGGGCGGGCTCGGCCGCCGGCGCAGCGGCGGGCTCACGCGTGGCGAACCAGTAGGCGCCCGCCACGAACACGGCGCCCCCGACGAGGTTGCCGAGCGTCACCGGCACGAGGTTCCTAGCGAAGCCGACCCAGCTCACGAGCGCGCCGTCGTGCGGCACGAGCACCGCCATCCCGAGCAGGGTCATGTTGGCGATGCTGTGCTCAAAGCCGGCGCCGATGAAGGCGAAGAGGCACCAGAAGATGAGGAGGAGCTTCGCCACCTCGTCCTTCGTCTTCGCCGCCATCCATACGGCGAGCGTGACGAGGACGTTGCAGAGGAGGCCGCGGAAGAAGAGCTCCGAGGCGGGCGCCGACATCTTGGCGGCGCTCACCTTCAGCACGAACTCCTTCATGGGGGAGGCGGAGGCGACCCCGGCGGCCACGGTCGCGGCGGCGAGGGCGAGCGAGCCGGCGAGGTTCCCCGCGAAGGAGAGGAGCCACACGCGCAGCGTCTCGCCCCAGCTCACCTTCCGCTCGAGCGCGCCGAGCGTCATGACGAGGTTGTTGCCGGTGAAGAGCTCGGAGCCGGCGAAGACGACGAGCGTGAGCGCGACGCCGAAGGAAGCGCCCATGAGCGCCTTCGTACCGGGCGAGGCGGCGGCGGCCATGGGCGCGCCGATGGCGAAGATGAGGACGATGCCGAGGCCGACGTAGGCGCCGGCGAGCGCGGAGAGGACGAGGTAGCGCAGGGGGCCCCGCGCGGAGAGGTCCGCTTTCGTGCGCGCGGCCGAGGCGAGGGCGGTGACGGTGGCCTTCATCGGGGGCTCCTCCTGCTGCTGTTGACGGTCAGTAGATCTCGCGCAGGTAGCGCTTGTCCTTGGCGAGCGCGGCGAGGAAGGCCTTCGCCTCCTCCGGCGAGCGCCGGCCGTGCTCGGCGACGATGGCGCGCAGTGCCGCGTCCACCTCCGGCGCCATGCGCCGCGCGTCGCCGCTCACGTAGAGGTGCGCGCCCTGCCCGAGCCAGCTCCACAGCTCGGCGCCGTTCTGGAGGAGGCGGTCGGCGAGCTTCACGTCGGGCGTGGCGTCCCCGGGGAAGGCCTTCTCGAGGCGGGTGAGGACGCCCGAGCCGAGGAAGTGGTCCACCTCCTCGCGGTAGAGGTCGTCGGCCTGGCGCTCGCCGCCGAAGAAGAGCCAGGCCCAGCCGCTCGCGCCGGTGGCCTCGCGCTCCTGGAGGAAGGCGCGGAACGGAGCGATGCCGGCGCTCGCGCCGACGAAGACGACGGGCGCGGCGGGGCGCGATGGGAGGCGCAGGCGCCCCTTGTTCACGAACGTGCGCACGGCGCCGCCGAGCGGGAGCTTCTCGGCGAGCCAGGTCGAGGCGAAGCCGCCCTGGGTGACGACCACGGTGAAGTGCGCCTCGCCGGGGTGGACGCGCGGCGACGAGGCGAGCGTGTAGAGGCGTGGCTTGATGCGGCCGAGGTTGCGCACGATCTCGAAGAGCGGCGGGCGCTTCGCGGGCAGCGCGGCGAGCACCTCGTCGAGGTCGCGCAGGTCGCACTCCTCCGCCAGCGCCACGCGCAGCGAGCACTCTCGGTGCGTGGGGCCGAGGACGCGCTCGCGCCCGGTGGCGCGCAGCTTCGCGAGCGCCGCCTCGATGGCGTCGGGCGCGTTCTCGGGGAAGATGCCGAAGGAGTCGCCCGGCTCGAATGGCTCGCCGGCGTCGGAGGTGTCGAGGACGAGGTGCACGACGGGCGCCGTGGCGCCGGGGCCGTGGAGGGGCTCGCGGCCGAGGAGGCGCGCGGCGAAAGCGACGCGCCCGGCGCGCGCGGCCGCCTCGGCGGCAGGCTTGCGGGGCGGCTGCGCGGGCGCCTGCGGCGGCCGGGCGGCGGCGAGGAGCTCCTTCAGCTTCGCCGCGGTGGCGGCGCCGCCCGGGCTGCACAGCGAGACCTTCCTCTCCGCGCCCGAGGCGAGCGCGGCGGCGTAGCTGCGGCAGTCGTAGCCGCAGGCGCGGCAGTCGAGCTGCGCCATCGCGGCCATGAGGCGCTCCCCGAGCGGCCGGCCCTCGGCGAGGGCGAGGCGCTCGTCCAGGGAGAGGGCAGGATCGTGCCAGGGCTCGTTCGCCGGGGCGGGAGGGGCGGCCGCCGCGCCCGAAGGAGGAGCGGCCGCAGCGGTCGTCGGCGGCGCGGCATTCGCCGCGTGGGAAGAGAGGAGGCCGGCGAAGAAGCCGTTCAGCCAGGCGCGCTGGGCGGGCGTGAACGGCGCGTTCTCGGGCAGGACCGGGATCACGCCGCCTCCCCTCGGCCGGCGGCCGCTCCGGCTTCCGGCGCGCTCGCCGCGCAGAGCGCGCGCAGCGCCTCGACCGTGTGACGTTTCGTGAAGCCGTGGAAGCTCTCGCCCGCCTCGCGACGCGCGAGATAGGCGCGCAGCAGGCGCTCGAGGAGCGGGGCGAGCTCCGGCTGCGACACGTCGCGCGCGATCTCGCGCCCGAGCGCCTCGTGCGGTCCGGCGCCACCGCCGACGTGCACGTGGTAGCCCTGGGCGAGGCCGCCCTCCACCTCGACCTGCACGCCGAGGAGGCCGATGTCGGCGATGCGGTGCTGCGCGCAGGAGTTGGGGCAGCCGGTGAGGTGGATGTTGAGCGGCTCGTCGAGCTCGAGGCGCGACTCGAGGTGGTCGGCCAGCGCGAGCGCGTGGGCCTTCGTGTCGGTCGCCGAGAAGCGGCAGCCCTTCGTCCCGGTGCAGGCGACGAGCGCGCCGCGGATGGCCGTCGCCTTCCAGCCGAGGCCGAGCGCCTCGAGCTCGCGCGTCGCCTCGTCGAGGCGCGCCTCGGGGACGTCCGAGACGATGACGTTCTGCCAGACGGTGAGCCGCAGCGTCCCCGAGCCGAGCCGCTCTGCGAGCGCGGCGAGGCCGCGCATCTGCTCCGCGTCGACGCGTCCCACGGGCAGGACGACGCCGACATAGCAGAGGCCCGGCTGACGCTGAGGGTGAACGCCGACGTGGCCGTGCTTCGCCCAGGGCGCGCGCGGCTCGCAGGCGTCGAGCGCGAGGCGCGGCAGCGGCGAGGCGAGGAGCTTCTCGACCTCGCAGAGGAAGCGCTCGTGGCCCCAGCGGTCGAGGAGGTACTTGAGACGCGCCTTCTTGCGGTCGGTGCGATCGCCGTGTTCCAGGAAGACGCGCAGGATGGCGTCGGCCACCTCCACGCAGCGGTCGGGCGCGACGACGACACCGCTGTCGCGGGCGAAGTCGCCGTGGCCGGTGACGCCGCCGAGGCGCAGCCGGAACCAGACGCCCGCCGGGACGGGGTGGCCCTCCCCCACCCGCACCGCGGCGAAGCCGACGTCGTTCGTGTCCTCGAGGACGCCCACCGCGCCGCCGCCGTCGAAGCCGACGTTGAACTTGCGCGGCAGCCCGTACAGCTCGCGGTGGTGGAGGACGTGGTGGTGGAGCGCGCGCGTGAGCGGACGGGTGTCGACGAGCTCCTGCGGATCGACGCCGGCGGTGGGGCTGCCGGTGACGTTGCGCACGTTGTCGGCGCCGGCGCCGCGCGGGACGATGCCGAGCTCGTGCAGCGAGGCGAGGACCTCGACGCCGTCTTTGGCGGAGATGCCGCGGAGCTGGAGGTTGGCGCGCGTCGTCACGTCCGCGAACCCGACGCCGAACCGCTCGGCGAGCTCGGCGACGCCGCGGAGCTGGTGCGAGGAGATTATGCCGCCCGGCAGCCGCAGGCGGCACATGAACGCCTCCTCCGCCGGTGCGACGTTGAACAGTCCGTGAAACTTCCAGCGGAAGACGTCGATGCCCTTCGGGAAGCGCCCTTCCCGCGCGTGCTGCTGCATGCGATCCCAGGCGTCGAGCGGGTTCTCGGCGCGCTTGGCCTCCTCCTCGGGGCAGAGCTTCTTCCCCTCGGCGAGGAAGCGGTCCTGAGCGCGGAGGTGGACGAGCTCCGGGCAGGGGGGCGCGGTCGTCGCGGCGGGCGGGGTAGCCGGGGTGGGCGCGGCCGGCGTGGCGGGCGCGGCGGGCGGCAGCCCCGCGATACCCCCGAGCCCGCTCGCCACCGGGGGCAATCCACTGCGGGTACGAGCCGCATCCACCCCGCGCAAGAAGCCGCCGAAGTAACTCTTCTGCTCGTCTGTGAAGTTCGGATCGTCGCTCACGCGGTTTCCCCCGGCTCGCGCCGGTTGACCCTGGTCAAGCAAGGCGTGAGCCACGGAGGGGACCCGCCCAGAGTTCGCGCGGTTACGTCGGAAGCAGCGCGGCCGCAGCGCCGCAATGCGGCACGTGCGTGCCCGGGGACCGCGCAGACCCGCTCCCCCGCTGGGCCGCTCCGTCACGCTTTTCGCGCCATGCGGGATCCAGCCCGAGGACCCGCACGGCGGCTCGGGCGACAACGCGGTTGTGTGCGGTCCAGCCTGCGCGCGCACTCCGTGCGAGCGGCAAGTCCACCCGTCGAGCAGGAAGCAGTGCTGCGCGCCGCTCGGCCCCGAGGTCGGAATGACGGTCTTGGTCGAGCCTGCGCCCGCGGGTAGGCTGGCGGCGCATGGCGAACGAGCGAGCCCGGCAGAAGAAGGCGGAGCGCAAGCGTCTGAAGCGGGACGAGAAGCGCCGAACCGCGCGCGCCTCGGTCCCAGTACTACTGGAGACGCCGAGCGACCTGCCGGCGATGTCGGCGACGCTGAAGGCGTTCGCGGACCCGCTGCTGGACAAGCTCTCGGACAGCACCTCGGCAACGGAGTGGAAGTTCGTGCTTGGCTTCGCCGCGATGGTCTGGAACGCGGCTGCAGATGGCGAGGATCTCCGGGCGGACGAGATCGAGACGGCTCGGCGGGCTTATCGGAACATCGGCTGGGACGCAGTCCAGGTCGAGGAGGATGCGCGGCTGATGCGCGAGAGGAAGGCGGCGCATTTCTCCAAGGAGCGCCGAAAGATCGTTGGCGTCGACGTGGCGGAGATGGACGGCCGCCTGCGCGTCTACGCGACGAGCGCGGCGTACTGACCGTCAGGTCTCGGCGGTGTCGCCGTCGGCTCCCTCGATGAGCTCGAGCTTCTTCTTACCTTGAAGCGTCGCCACCCAGCGTGCGGCCGACTCGCCACGATTGATGGTCTCGAGGCGGATGACGCCGTCCGGGTTGATCTCGACGGTTGTCTTCATCATCCGTCCCCGCACGTAGTCGGCGTAGAAGTACAGCCGGCCATGCTCGTACTTAAGGTGACGGAGCATGTCGCCGACGAACCAGTCGTCCGTCTCGG